>ULSS01082327.1_pt1 | contig 22938 bp, 19 predicted proteins | sample 1956901 | NCBI WGS metagenome assembly ULSS01 (sample SAMEA4835714, study PRJEB28245) | human gut metagenome | biome: gut microbiome; material: fecal sample | place: Denmark | collected 2008
TCTCCAACGCGTTGACGCTGATATCCTACCGCCAGCAACTGCGTGCCTACAACGGGTTTGTCAACGTGATGGCTGTAGCCACGGTGCTGTTTATGGTGGCAGACGTGAGCCATGCTGAAGCGTATGCGGTGGTGGCAAACATGCTTGCGGCGGTGCAGGTGGCGCATTTCTTCACCATCCGCAAGATGCCGAAGCTCTACATCGTGTTTTTCGCACTTATGGCTGTCTGCGTCGCCCTGTCGCCGGCGGTCATCTACAACCTGTTGAACTTATTGCAACTGATATGAGAATAATCGTTGAGGCAAACATCCCGTATATCAGGGGTTTGCTTGAAAAATTCGGTGATGTGGCATATTTGCCGGCGTCTGGAATCACAGCCGATGCCGTGCAGCGTGCCGACGCACTTTTTGTGCGCACACGCACCCGCTGCGACGCGTCGCTGCTCGACGGCAGCAGCGTGAAGTTTGTAGCCACAGCCACCATCGGCACCGACCATATCGACCTTCAGTGGTGTCGCGGCGCGGGCATCGACGTGGCCAACGCCCCGGGATGCAACGCTCCAGCCGTGGCGCAGTATGTGCATGCCGTCATAGGCAGCCGCTTCGGAGGCGACGTGCGTGGCTTGACGCTCGGTGTGGTCGGTGTGGGACACGTGGGCGGCATCGTGGCGCGCTGGGGCGAGCGCCTCGGCATGCGCGTGCTGCGGTGCGATCCGCCGCGTCAGCGCCGTGAGGGAGGCGATTTTGTCGACCTCGCCACCGTGGCGCGCGAGGCAGACGTGATAACGTTCCACACACCGCTCACCCGCAGTGGCGCCGACGCCACATGGCACATCGCCGACAGCCGTTTCCTTGAAAGTCTCAGCCACTGCCGTCTGCTCGTCAACAGCGCGCGCGGAGGCATCGTCGACGAGCAGGCGCTGCTCAAAGCCATCGATGGCGGAGAGATGGCGGTGGCAATCGACTGCTGGGAAAACGAGCCGCGCATAAATCCCGTGCTGCTCGAGCGCGCCTTCGTGGCGACGCCCCACATCGCAGGATATTCGGCAGAAGGCAAGCAGCGCGCCACGGCGATGGCTCTCGAGGCATTTGAACGCCACTATGGCGTGGCGGTCGACGGCAAGCCGCATCCAGCCGCTCCGCTGCTCGGCGCCGACGTAGACAGCGTCGACACGATTATGCGCTCCTACGATCCTCTCGCCGACACCCGGCGTCTGCGCGCCAATCCCGATGCTTTCGAGCGTCTGCGCAACGAATACCATCTCCGCGCCGAGGTGAGATAAGATTTATTTTGCAAAATATAGAATGATTATATATCTTTGCGGAAGATTGGGTGCATCACGTTGCGCCACGAAAGATTAGATGATGAAGAAAGTGTCTTTACCGGCTGTCGTTGCCGGGCTTAACAAGGACATAGAGGCACTGCCTTCGATGCCGCGCGTATTGTAACGCCATCGGAGACTCTGCAGTTTTTTTGATTACCTCGGGAGGCATACGCCTTGCCGGGGAATACGTGTTTAAACAAGACAGAATGAGCGAGAACTGGTATGTGGTCCACACTCAGCCACGAGGCGAGAAGATGCTGAAGGCTTTGCTCGACAGAGAGCCTGCGGTTGTCGACACCTATCTGCCGATGCGCCAGCAGTTTGCCATCGTTGGCGGACAGCGCGTGAGCCGTATGGCGCTGACCATGCCGGGACTCGTATTCGTGCGCGGCAACAAGAACCAGCTTGTGGCGCTGCTGCGCGAAAAGAGCGGCGCGTCGCGTCTGATGGTCGACTCGTCGCGCAAGGAGAAAGACGCCATGGTGGTGGCAGACAGCGAGATGACAGCCTTCCGCCTGTTTAACGACAACACCGCCGGGCAACTGATGATGCTACGCTCCCCATTCTGCAACTTCACATCTGCCGACCGCATACGCATCATGAGCGGTCCGTTTGCCGGCTACGAAGGCTATATCCGCGAAATCGGCGGCGACAACAAACTGATTTTCAAGGTGGGATCGATGGCCATCGCGTTGTCTAACGTGATGCGCTACGACGTGGCGGTGGTTGAAAACCATCACGCCTCGACCGAGACGAGCCTTCAGCTGCGCATTGCCGACAGCTTGCGCGCGCGTCTGGAGGAGGCAGGACACGTCGACGACGCCTGCGACTGTCTGCGTGACATAATGACCGGTGCTGCCGGGATGCCCGCGGCGTTTACCGACGCCGACCGTGCCGACGCCCGCTCGCTGGCACATTTCTGCGCCTCCGACCGCAAACGCATCGACAGCATCGTGGGCAACGCTCCGCTGCGCCGCTTCCTTACGCCCACCGCCGAGACAGGCACGCTCATGCATAAAGGCTTCGTTGAACACCGGTTGCCAGCCGCGCTCGGCGACGACCGCTTCACAGCCCATGTGGCGGAACATCCCGACCACAGCACAGCCGCCTGCTGGGGTGAGTTTGCCACGGCGATATGTGCCCTTGCGCCATCGCAGCGCACAGCCCTCATCGACAAGTTGCGACGCTACGGACTGACGGCATTCGCCTCAGCCGTTGAGGGCAGCGGACATACACGCTTCGAAGGCGCGATGCTCACATCCGCCACCCTCGCTCCCGAGGCACTTGCCGCGGAGGGAGCGGCAATCATCGGCGAAATCCTCGCCTCCGTGCGCGCACGCCGTTGGCGCACACTCCTCTACGCCGTCTGTCTGCGATGACGGCAGCGTCCGCACGCGCGGACATTCCAAAAAATGACTTCTACTTTTAATTACACAATTCAATGAAAGCATGTTTTATGGGGTTGGGCTATATCGGCCTGCCCACAGCGATTATTGCCGCCAAGCATGGCGTGCAGGTAACGGGTGTTGACATCAACCCCAAAGTAGTGGAAATGACAAACCAGGGACACCTCCACATCGTGGAGCCGGGCATGGAAGAAATGCTGCAGGACGTGGTGCGCTCAGGCGCCCTCCACGCAAGCACCACCCCCGAGGTGAGCGACGCATACTTCATGGTGGTGCCTACGCCGTTCAAGGGCAACCACGAGCCCGACATCTCATACGTCGAGGCTGCCACACGCGCCGTCATCCCATTCCTTAAGGAAGGCGACCTCTACGTCATCGAGTCGACTTCGCCGGTGGGCACAACCGACAAGATGGCGAAACTCATCTTTGAACTCCGCCCCGAGCTGCGCGGCAAAATCCATATAGCATACTGCCCTGAGCGCGTGCTGCCGGGCAACGTAATCTACGAACTGGTGCACAACGACCGCGTGATCGGCGGTATGGACGAGGCGTCGACCGACAAGGCAATCGCATTCTACAGCCAATTCGTGCAAGGCACGCTCCACCGCACAAACTGCAAGACGGCAGAGATGTGCAAGCTTACCGAAAACTCCTCGCGCGACGTGCAGATTGCCTTCGCCAACGAGTTGTCGCTCATCTGCGACAAGGCGGGCATCAACGTGTGGGAGCTCATCGCTCTCGCCAACAAGCATCCGCGCGTCAATATCCTGCAGCCGGGATGCGGAGTGGGCGGACACTGCATCGCCGTCGACCCATACTTCATCACAGCCGACTTCCCCGTTGAGAGCCAGCTGATTGCAAAAGCGCGCGAAATCAACAACTACAAGGCATTCTGGTGTGCCGAGAAAGTGGAGAACGCAATGCTCCGCTTTGAGCTCGAAAACCACCGCAAGCCGACAGTCGCAATGATGGGACTCGCGTTCAAGCCAAACATCGACGACCTCCGCGAATCGCCGGCGAAATACATCACCACCAAAGTGATGCAAAGCTGCAACAACGCCGACATCCTCGTCGTTGAGCCTAACGTGACGGAGCACAACGTGTTTAAATTGACGGACTACCGCGAGGCTTACGACCGCGCCGACATCGTAGTCTTCCTCACCGCCCACGACCCATTCAAGACGCTCCCCCGCCGCGATGACAAAATCATCCTCGACTTCTGCGGAATTTATAAGTAGACATGCTTGGTCATTGCCGCTGCAATAGGTGGCAATGACTTATTCAATTGTGTAAGGAATATAAAGATAAAAAAGGTATGCGAATATTGGAACTGATGGGAATGTCCTCTACGAAATACGGAGGAATAGAGAAGTTTAACAAGAAACTGGTTGATATTGATAAATCAGATGATTTTGTGTTTGTCTATGTTGAAAAGCCTGAATGTGATGATTATATAAAAGACATGACAACCGATAATTCGCAAATAAAAGAAATCTCAAACAAGTCGATAATCAGTTATTGCATTTCTGTGGTTATTCTGATTCTCAGATTCCGTCCGCATATAATTCATTTCCATTTTGGAAATGAAAAATTGCTGCTTGCTCCTTTTGTGAAATTCTTTTTCCCATGGATTCGGCAGGTGGGCACATTTCATTCGGAGTGTATATTGAAATCGCTGAAAGCAAAAATTATGTATAGATTGTACTGTAAATGTCAATCAAAAATTATTGCTGTCAGCAAAGGTGTCCAAAAAGAGATAGCGGCATTTTACGATAGTAAAAAACTTATAACATCATATCTTGGCGTTAAATGTGATGTGTCAAAAACAAAAGATAAGGCGAGGCAAATACTCGGAATCCCAAAGAATTGCATTGTGCTGACAACAATTGGATTTGATGTCACGATAAAAGGATTCGATGTGCTTGCTGACGCAGTAGAGTCGTTGGTTAAGAAAACTCCCCCCCCCCTATTTATTGTTAATGTAGTTGGTCTGAATAGCGTTAGGTCGGCTAAATTTTTGGATATTGTTAGAAGTAAGAATCTGGAATCATATTTTGTGTCGATGGGAATAAGGAATGATATTGATATGATTTTGAGTGCTACCGACATCTATCTTCAGCCGTCGCGTACGGAAGCCATATCCTTGACAATAATGGAAGCCTTGCATCACGGACTCCCTGTTGTTGCCCCCAATGTCGGAGGAATTTCAGAGGTCGTTCTTGATGGGCAGAATGGAACATTAGTTGAAGCTTGCGATGCGGAAGGTTTGTCAATAGCAATATCAGATTTGCTCCAATCTCCAGAAAAACGAGAAATCTTTGGAGAAAACAGTAAAAAACATTCTTTGAATTTTACGGTTGAGAGAGGAGTAGACAATTTAATTGGTATATATAAGAAGACTAAATAGAACATAAAACCTTGAGTGTGGCCACGAGCAATTGAAGTAATTAATACAAGTAGCAAAATAAAGTAGGAAATCATATGAACATAGCAATAGTAGGTACCGGATACGTAGGATTGGTGTCGGGTACATGTTTCGCAGAAATGGGAGTCAATGTTACGTGCGTTGATATTGACGAGTCAAAAATCAACAGGTTGCTCAACGGAGAGATTCCAATTTATGAACCTGGACTCGACGAGATGGTGCTCCGCAACTATCGCGAAGGCCGTCTGAAGTTTACAACGGATTTGACAACGGTGCTGGATGATGTAGAAATCGTTTTCAGTGCAGTGGGCACCCCTCCCGACGAGGATGGCAGCGCCGACTTGAAGTATGTGCTTGAGGTGGCGCGGACGGTTGGCCGCAATATGAAGAAATATGTGCTGTTGGTGACGAAGTCGACCGTGCCAGTAGGAACGGCGAAAAAGGTGAAAGCCGCCATTCAGGAAGAGCTGGACAAGCGAGGTGTCAATATTCCGTTTGATGTGGCATCCAATCCGGAGTTTCTTAAAGAAGGTGCGGCGATAAAGGATTTCATGAGTCCTGACCGCGTTGTTGTCGGTGTCGAGACAGAAAAAGCCAAGGATTTGATGAGCCGCCTTTACCGTCCTGTGATGCTCAACAATTTCCGCGTGATTTTTACAGACATTCCGAGTGCGGAAATGATAAAATATGCCGCGAATTCAATGCTTGCCACCCGCATCTCGTTTATGAACGACATTGCCAATCTTTGCGAACTTGTCGGTGCCGACGTGAATATGGTGCGCAAGGGCATCGGTAGCGACACGCGTATCGGCAGCAAATTCCTTTATCCTGGTTGTGGCTATGGAGGTTCGTGTTTCCCGAAAGATGTTAAGGCGTTGATAAAGACTGCGGAAAAGAATGGCTATCAAATGCAGGTGCTCAAAGCGGTTGAAGACGTTAATGAATATCAGAAGACTGTGGTTTTCAAGAAATTGCAGCAACATTATAATGGCGACTTGAAAGGCAGGACCATTGCATTGTGGGGACTGTCGTTCAAGCCGGAAACCGACGATATGCGCGAGGCGACATCGCTTGTCATCATCAAGTTGCTTCAGGAAGCAGGGTGCAGCGTCAGGGTGTTTGATCCGATTGCCATGTCGGAGTGCCGTCGCCGAATCGGTGACAGCGTTGCGTATGCCAAGGATATGTATGAGGCGGTGCTCGACGCCGACGCTTTGCTTATGCTTACGGAGTGGAAGCAATTCCGTATGCCTTCGTGGGCGGTGCTGAAGAAAACAATGAAATCGACGGTGGTAATCGACGGTCGCAACATTTATGACTCCAAAGAATTGGAGGAGAACGGTTTCACATATTATTGCATAGGACAGAAATAATGAAGATATTGGTTACAGGAGCCGCAGGCTTCATCGGCTCCCACCTGTGCTGGCATCTGCTTGGCAGAGGCGACGAGGTGGTAGGAATTGATAATTTGAACGACTACTATCCTGTGAGTCTGAAATATGCCCGTCTGCGGGAGGGCGGGATAGAGGAGCGCGACCTTGTGCAGGGGCACGAGGTGAGGAGCGCTAAATATCCAGGATTCCGTTTCCGCAGAATGGACATAACTGACAAATGGGCGTTGATGGACTTGTGCGGCAAAGAGCGTTTTGATGTTGTGGTCAATCTTGCGGCGCAGGCAGGTGTGCGTTATTCCATCGAGAATCCCGATGCATACGTGCAGAGCAACGTCGTCGGATTTCTCAATCTTTTAGAGTGCGTCCGCCGCTATCCGGTGAGGCATTTCGTCTACGCTTCGTCAAGTTCGGTGTATGGAGGCAATACGAAAACGCCGTTCTCGGAGGACGACCGGGTTGACAATCAAGTCTCAATCTATGCTGCCACAAAGAAGAGCAACGAGTTGATGGCAAACGTCTACAGCCACCTCTACGGAATCCCTGCCACAGGATTGCGGTTCTTTACGGTATATGGACCGTGGGGACGTCCCGATATGGCGCCGATGCTGTTTACCAAAGCGATACTTGCAGGCCGTCCGATAAAGGTGTTCAACAACGGCAATCTGTCGCGCGACTTCACATATATCGATGACATAGTCAACGGGACAGTGGGCGTTATCGACAATCCTCGGGAAGGCAGCCGCGTGTACAATATCGGATGCGGCCACCCGACGCAGTTGATGGAGTTTATCCAGACCATTGAAACATGTCTTGTAAAGAAGGCGCAGATGGAGATGATGCCGATGCAGCCGGGCGATGTTTATCAGACATACGCCGACACCTCACGCCTCGCCGCCGAGATTGGTTATCGGCCATCCACACTGCTTGCCGACGGTATTGCAAAGTTTGTAGAATGGTATAAAATGTTTTATAATGAATAAGATAGCAGTAGTAGTTGTATATTTTGGGAAATTCCTAAATTACTTTGATTTATGGCTGAAGTCATGTGAGAAGAATCCAACGATAGATTTCTTAGTTATGACCGATCAACAGTTGGAGAACCGTCCAAAGAACGTTATTGTGAAACCATTGACTATTGAGTGTATGCGTGAAAAAGCCTCTTCAGTCTTGGGCTTTGCAGTCAAATTGGATAGACCGTATAAATGTTGTGATTTTAAGCCATTGTATGGCTTGATGTTTGGAGAAGAACTAAAGAATTATGATTATTGGGGACATGCAGATATTGATTTGATTTTTGGAAATCTACAATATTTCTTTGATAAATATCGGCTATACGAGTATGATAAGTTCGGAGCATTAGGGCATCTGGCTCTGTATAAAAATACAGATAAGGTTAATAATGCCTTCAAATTGCAAGGGGGGGATGTCGACTATCGTCAAGTATTTACAACAGAGGGCAACCTCATATTTGATGAGGTTGAGGGGATTACAAAAATAATGCGAATTAATGGATTTAAAGTGTTTACAAAAAGAATTTTTGTAGACATAGCCACCCGTTATAAGAGATATAGAATGATTGATTCGTATTCGCTTGACGAGAAAGCAAAAAATTTTCCAATTCAAGCATTTTATTGGGAAGATGGACATATTTATCATACTTATTATGACAGAGAACAATTGAAAAATGAAGAGTATCTTTATGCTCATTTTCAAAGTCGGCCTAATTTCCAAATAACATTTGATTGTAAAAAAGTAAACGCTTTCTATATAACGAACACTGGATTCTACATAAAAAAAGGAAATCCGACTAGAAAGCAAGTTTTAAGACTGAACCCATTTTATGGGTCGATTTATGAGAAACTTGAATTTATTTGTAGGGAATATTATCGGAAAGTCAAGAATCGTATAAAATAGTCTAAGCATCAAAAAATGTCTGATATAGCAGAAAAAACAGCGAGTGCGACTCGGTGGTCATCATTGACAGAGATTGCAATCCGTTTTGTTTTGCCTATTGTCAATGTTGTGCTGGCGCGGCTGTTGACACCTGAGGCATTCGGAGTGGTTGCAACGATAACAATGATAGTTAGCTTTGCCGAGATATTTACCGATGCTGGATTTCAGAAGTATCTGATTCAACATGATTTTTGTGATGAAGAAGAATTGAATCAGAATACGAATGTTGCTTTCTGGACCAATTTGATAGTTTCATTGTTCCTTTGGGGACTCATTGTTGTTTTTTCTGAGCAATTAGCAGATTTGGTTGGCAACCACGGATTGGGAATTGTTGTATCTGTGTCTGCGGCTTCGTTGCCATTGTTGGCTTTCAGCAGCATTCAAATGGCACGGTTCAAGCGAAATTTCGATTTCAAAAGTTTGTTCTTCGTTCGTTTGGGATCAATGTTTATTCCTATAGTTGTGACTATTCCAATTGCATATGTATACCATAGCTACTGGGCTTTAATTATTGGGACATTGGCAGGAAATCTATTTAATGCAGTTGTGTTGACATGGAAGTCATCATGGAAACCAAGGATTTACTATTCATGGCGTCAGTTTAAGGAGATGTTTTCCTATAGTTGGTGGATTCTTTTGGAGTCTGTTTCAACATGGTTGAATTCATATATGGACACCTTTATAGTCAGTTTGTTCCTTACAACATATTATGTGGGTTTGTATAAAACGTCCATGGTGACCGTTAATCAGATTACAAGTATAATTGTTTCTGCAACATCAATGCCATTGTTTGTTGCTCTTTCAAGGTTGAAAAACAACAAGCCGGAACTATGTGCAACATATAATAATTATATGTCTGCGATAGCAATGTTTGTGCTGCCGCTAAGTGCAGGAATGTGGTTCTTCCGGGATTTCATCACTTCTGTGTTGCTGGGCGATCAATGGGGTGAAGCCGCCGATTTCATTGGGTTATGGGGTTTGCTGTCGTCCATTTCTTTGTTGCTTGGCACATATGCCAATGGTTTGTATAATGCGGTTGGCAAAACGTATTTATCGTTTGTGGTGGCTTTGATTAATCTTGTCTTTATGTTGCTCTTGTTGCCGATAACGGCTCCTATGGGATTTGAGAGCCTTTATGTGTCACGGTCACTATTGCGATTGGCATTTGTGGCGGTTCAAATAGCGATGATGATATTGGTATTTAGATATCCAATTGTGAAACTGATAAGACAGTTTGTACCCGCGGCGGTTTGTACGTTGATTATGTCGCTTGTCGCGATATTAATTCAGCCGTTAAGTCTGTCAGCATTTTGGCAACTGATGTCTGTGGCGGTGTGCGTATTAGTGTATTTTATTGTCGCAAATGTATTTTTTAGGAAAGAATTGGTTTTGTCATTTGAGACTATTGGTATTGGGAAGACACTTGTAAAAAAACTTCTTAGAAGAAATGAGAGATCGTAGTTTGGAGACTCTTGATTTAATCAAGATAGTGCTGATGGCAAGCGTTGTGTTGTGTCATAGTATGGCATTCTATGGAGGAGGATGGTTTGCTCCTTGTATATTGATAAATGACAATGAATATTTAGGGATTTTTTCAAAATGGTTAGGTACATTCCATGTGGAGGGATTTACGTTGGTATCTGGATATATATATTGTTATATCCGTAATGACAAAGGTGGCTACCGACAATTTTGGCCGTTTGCAAGAAAAAAAGCAAAAAGACTGCTGATTCCATATCTTGCAGTGTCATTGTTATGGTGTATACCAATTGGGAACCACTATTTTAAAGAAGATCTAACCACGCTTTTTCACAAATATTTTTTAGGCGAGTCGCCATCGCAATTGTGGTTCTTGTTGATGCTGTTTTGGTGTTTCATTATAGCATTTCCGGTCTTTAAAATGTCTACCAAAAAGCAAATAACAATGGTGCTGACACTCTTTTTTACGGGCACTATAATGGCAATGGTCGTACCCAATTATTTTCAACTATTTATAGCATTTAAATTTTTCTGTTATTTCTGGATAGGATATACTTTAAGACGGGGATTCGTGTCAGGCAAGGTTAAAATAAAAAATGTCTGCGGATGGTTCTTTCTGTTGATAAATCTGATTTCCTTTGCTCTTGTACGGGAGATTGTTTCTACCGACTTGTCTGCAAAAATAGTGAGACTGTTATTGGATGAAGTTTCGAAATGTGCTGGCGGGTTGATGGCTTTTTACATTCTGCAAGGCATATTTGCAAGAATCGGAATACCACAAAATAAAATTAAATTGATTGTTGTGTTGACTTTTCCAATTTATCTTATACATCAGCAATTGATATATATTCTGTTATGGAATTATACAGCGCAGATAAACCCATTTTTAGGGGCGTTGATTAATTTCTGTGTGTCGATTGTGTTGTCAGTTATAATCAGCAAGATTTGTCTAAAGAATAAGTATTCTTCGTTTTTGCTAACTGGGGAAGCAAGAAAATATGTTTAAGAATCTAAAAAATCCGTGTGCTTTATATACCATACTATGGTGTGTTTATAACACTCAGGGAGTGCTGTATGCCAGTGGAAGTTTGATTTCGCAAACAACGTTGGCTATGCTGTTGTTGTGGTCGCTTGTTGATGCTGGCAGGTTATTTAATGAGTATGCTATTCCAAAGTTCTTGAAAAGTCTTCGATGGATGCTGATGATTATTTTGGTTTATGGCTTTATTGCTTATTTAACTGATGGCGCAACTATCAGGGGAAAAGCAGATTCAACGTCAACAATAGATTGGTTCAAGATGTATTTGATGTCTATTTTGCCAATATTCAGCTATTATTACTATGCTAAAAAAGGGTATCTGACTTCGAAGTGGGTTTGCCGATGGATGCTTGTGTTTTCTTTGGTGGTGCTGTGTGCATTTTTTAATGGTTTATGGCAAATGCGAGGAGGACAAGATGTCGATGACGGTGTAACAAATAATGCGGGCTATTTCGTGCTGTCGTTTATGCCATTGTTGCTTTTGATGGAAAAGAGAATGGCGCAATATTTCTTCCTGTCGTTTTGTATAGTGTTGATAATTTTTGCGATGAAGCGAGGTGCAATAATCGGAGGGGGTCTTGTTTCTGTATTATTACTTCTTCATCGGTTGAAAGACACTTCAAAACAAAAGAAGATATTGGTGATAATGTCGATTGCCATCCTTTTGTGCGGGTTGTTTTATTTTATCTCGGATTTTTATTCAACAAATACCTATTTTCAACATAGATTGGAGGCAACAAAGGAAGGAAATGCCAGCGGACGAGATGATATATATGAAACTCTGCTAAACCACATTTTGTCCAACGGCAATCTGTTTGGGATGATTTTCGGAGAAGGAGCTTTAGCAACGACAAAAATTACATGGACAGCGGCTCACAATGACTGGCTGGAGTTTATGGTTGACATGGGATTGATAGGATTTGTTTCGTATGTTGTTTATTGGGGACAGTTTGCCAAATTAACAATAAATAAATCATTAACTACCAATGCTCGGTTCGGATTGGCCTTATTGGCGATAATATATTTCTTGAAGACATTGGTGTCAATGTCGTTGTCAGATATGACATTCTTGAGTTCAATGGCTTTCGGCTTGTTTCTGGCAGACAGTAAAACAGATAAAATTAGGTATGATAAGAATACACATAGCAGGCGATTTTACAGCGGAAAATAGAACCTCAAAATTATTGGATGGAGGCAGATTCAGCGATTTGTTGTCGGATATTGAACCGATAATCAAGTCGGCGGATTTCTCAGTGGTTAATCTTGAGAGCCCAGTTGTGGAGGGAAATGCGCCAAAGTTGGAAAAGAATGGCCCTAACTTGAAATGTTCGGCAAAAGCCGTTGATGCATTGAAATGGTGTGGTTTCCAGATGGCTACCTTGGCAAACAATCATATCTATGACTATGGAGAAGAAGGACTGTGGCAAACGGTAGAGACTTTGACCTCAAGAGGTCTGGATTATGTTGGCGTGGGCAAAACACCAGAAGACGCATCAACGATAAGTTACAAGCAAATAAAAAACAAGACAGTTGCCTTTATAAATGCCTGTGAGCATGAGTTCTCAATTGTCACAGATATCCATAGTGGAGCAAATCCGTTGAATCCTATACAGCAGTTTTATGCCATCAAAGAAGCAAAAGCTAGTGCGGACTATGTTGTAGTCATAATTCATGGCGGAAGTGAGATGTATCAATTGCCAAGCCCAAGAATGCAGGAAATCTATAGATTCTTTATTGATGCAGGAGCTGATGCGGTTGTCAATCATCATCAACATTGCTATAGTGGATATGAGATTTATCAAGGAAAGCCGATTGTTTATGGCTTGGGCAATTTCTGTTTTGATGATATGGACAGCACAGACGGTATATGGAATTATGGGTATATGCTGGAACTCCAATTAGAAGATGATAATATCGGACTGAAGCTTTATCCCTATAAACAATGTGGAGAAAAAGCAGGAGTGCAGTTGCTTGCCGACAGAGACGCATTTGATGAGGACATCAATCGTTTAAATAGCATTATTGCAGATTCGCAGAAATTAAGACAAGCGTTTGCCGACTATGCAGCAACTCAGCGTCGGGGACGCCTGATGGCTTTTGAACCTTATGGGTGTCGTATACTAAAGGCTTTATATTGGAGAGGCTTTTTACCATCATTTTTGAGTAAGAAAAGATGCTTGCAAATGGAAAATATGATTGGCTGTGAGTCTCATAGGGATATCTTGTTAAGCGCATTAAAGAGATGATAATTATATGGAGAAAATAAAGCTAATTATAAATAAGAAAAATGTTTGGTTGTAAAATGAAAGAAAGAATACGGCAAATAAAAAGGGCATTTTATTATTTGGTACATAAGCCATCTGTATTAATGATTCTTTTATGGGACAATTTGGCTTCGTTGTTGCCGGATAAATTATTCCTTCGTGTTAAGTTTCGGTTGTGTATGGGGTATTGGATGGACTTTGGGAATCCCAAGACATTTAACGAGAAACTTCAATGGCTTAAATTGAATGATATTCATCCAGAATATACGAAAATGGTGGATAAAATTGAGGCGAAGGCGTATGTGGCAAGCATTGTTGGTGAAAAATACATTATTCCAACTATAGGAGTATGGGACTCTGTTGATGAGATTGATTGGTCGTTGTTGCCAAATCAATTTGTTATTAAATCTTCGAACGATTCGGGGGGAGTTGTTGTCTGTAAGGATAAAAATGAATTAAATATAAATGAAGCTATTCAGAAATTGAAGACATTGGGCGGTAGGGATTATTCAATGACGAGTAAGGAATATCCATATAAAAATGTGCCTCATCGATTTTTGGCAGAGGAATATATGGAAGACGAAAGTGGATACGAATTGAAAGATTATAAATTCTTCTGTTCAAATGGCGAAGTCAAATTTTTGTTTGTCGCAACAGGGCGACAGGGAGGTGACACTCGTTTTGATTTTTTTGATACAAGTTTCAATCACATTCCTGTCTTGAACGGACATCCTAATGCCGACATTGTGCCGATTAAACCACAGAATTTTGATGAAATGTTAGAGGTGGCAGGAAAATTATCCACCAATATTCCAGAAGTTAGGGTCGATTTGTACAATATAAATGGGCAAATCTATTTTGGTGAAATGACATTCTTCCATTGGAGTGGATTGGTGCCTTTTGAGCCTTTTGAGTGGGACTTGCGGTTCGGAGAAATGTTTCAATTACCTATTGATTGCTGATATGAAAAAAGGGAAGCGCGTATTTATGCTCATTGACAGCCTTGTGGCTGGCGGAGCGCAGCGGCAGTTTGTCTATTTGGCAAAGGAACTGAAAAATGCAGGTTGCGAAGTGCTGTGCTTCACATATTGGCCAGATTTGAATTTCTATCAGTCGTTTCTTGAAGAAGCAGGGGTTGAGTTGATTGCAAGCCGGGAGGCCAACAAATCAAGCAAACGGATTTATTGTGTAATAAAAGCAATCAAGAAATTTAAGCCAGACTGTGTGATTTCATTTCTCGACACACCGTCGATTATAGCATGCATTGCCAGTTGTTTCTGCAAGTTTAAACTTATTGTGTCGGAACGTAACACTACTCAGCAACTCTCACGAAGGGATAGGTTGAAATATGCGTTGTTCAGGCTTGCGGATTCAATTGTGCCCAATTCTCACTCACAGGGGCGGTTTATCGCCAGGAATTATCCAAATCTCAAGAAAAAGGTTTCGGTGATAACCAACACAATAGACACTGTCAGATTTGTGCCTGCAAAAGAGAAGGCACAAAATACGGTTCCGAGGGTGATAAGCGTTGGACGATGCGCTCCGCAGAAAAATTATCTGACAATGGTTGATGCTGTCAAGATATTGTGCGACAGAGGTGTTAAGGCTCATTTTGATTGGTTTGCAAACACGACAGATGAACAAGGGTATCCTGAGGCTGTGCGGGCAAAGATTCGAGAACTAAATCTAGAAAATGTAATAACAATCTATGAGCCGGATTCAAAGATTGAGCGGCGGTATCAGAGCAGTGATGTTTTCTGGTTGGCGTCAATCTATGAAGGATTCCCAAATGTGCTTTGTGAGGCGATGGCTTGTGGTTTGCCTGTGGTTTGCAGCAATGTGTGCGATAATCCAGATATTGTTGAAGATGGAGTTAATGGCTTTCTGACCGAAGCCAATTCGCCAGAGCAGATGGCTGACAGGTTGGAGCAGGCCCTGTCAATGGGCAATGGTCAGAAGACACGGATGTCAACGGCAAATGTTTGCAGAATTAAGGAATTGTGTTCGGAGGGCGTGTTCGTAAAGAAATATCTGAATTTAATAGGGTGAAATGAATCAAAGGTTTGATAAACTGTATTGCTCTCGTTGGAACATCGGCTTTATAGAGCAGCCGGTGGCGGAAATAATGACGGGCGCGGAAACTGAGTTTGATGTGAAATGGGTGAAGCATCGCCTGACCGACCGTTTTTTTGCCGACCCGTTTATCCTTTCGGTTGAAGGAGGAGTGATAAAGGTGCTTGTGGAGGAGTATTTCTATAACACCAAGAAGGGCATAATAACGCTGCTCGAGGTCGATGCCGCAACTTATGAGCTGCGGAGGCGCAAGGTGGTGCTTGAACAGCCATATCATCAGAGCTTTCCATATATTCATCGTGATGGCGACAGAATCTATGTTCTTCCCGAAGCTTCAGCGAGCGGATGCCTTTATAGGTATGAGTATGACGCAGAGAGTGAGGAGCTGGTCAATCGGCAGTTGGTGGTTGAAGAAACGCTGCTCGACAGCACGTTTGTGGAGCTGGATGGCAAATGGTGGTTGCTATGCACCAAGCGTGGCGAATATAGCAACCGTGGACTGTTTGTCTTTGAGTCCGAACGGTTTGAAGGTCCGTACACACCGATAAATGGCAACAGTCCCGTAATTGTTGATTGGGACAATGCCCGTCCGGCAGGATATATTGAACGGATTGGCGGCAAGGTGTATCGTTCCTCACAGGTATGTACCCGCAGTTATGGCGAATATATGAAGATATTTGAGGTTGAGGCGATTGATGAATCAGGTGTCAACCAAAAGTTTGTAAAAGAAATTCATCCGAAGAGGTCGAAGTACAGCGAATCGTTTCACACGCTTAACGGATATGGCAACATTACGGTGGTTGATGGTGTAAACAAGAGTTTCAGACCGTTTTTCAAACTTTGGACGGGGTTGGAGTATAAGTTGAAAAGAACGTAAGGTTGGCAGGAATGCGAAGATTGTTGATAATTGGTCCTCGTATAGCAACAGCTGGAGTCGGTGGCGTGACGATACATGTGGAGCGCCTTGCGGAATGGTTGAAAAAAGACAATTGTTCATTCGCAATATGCGACTACAAAAGAGAGTCTATGTGGTGTCAATTCTGTAAAATTTGGGAATCAGAGGTATTGCATATACACGTATCTCATCCAATGTTGCGATTGTTCTACGTTTTGCTTGGAGTTTTGTTGCGAAAGAAAACGATTTTGACAATACATGGTGATTTGGGACGATTTTCGGCATGGAAGAATTGGTTGGACAGGATGGCTGTGACCTTAAGTTTTACACCGATTGCAGTCAATCAACGGAGCTTTGAGAAGGCGCAGAGTTGGAATAGACGGGCCGTACTTATGACTGCATTTATCCCACCATTGGATGATGGTTTTTTGCCAAAATCTGTATTTAAAAAGATAGAGGCGTTGAAAACCGCAGGAGCGAAAGTGTTTGTTACAAATGCGTCGGCAATGAATTACGACAGGAAAGGGAATGAGATATATGGCATAAAATTTTTGATTGACTTTTTAAAAAATGGTAAATGCCATCTTTTTGTGTCGGACCCATCTGGTGATTACAGCAGTTTTTTTCGAAATGCAGATATAGAGAATGTGGATTTCATAACGGAACAGCATTCATTTTATGCGTTGATAAAGCAGTCGGATATAGTTGTTCGGGCAACGTCGACCGATGGCGATTCACTTTCGGTTAGAGAGGCGTTGTATGCTGGCAAACCAGTTGTTGCGACAGACTGTGTGGATAGACCGTCGGGAACGATTTTGTTTAAATATAATGACAGGCAAAGCTTTGAATTGGCATTGAGACATTTGGAAGGACGGAAAGACAAGAATTTACGACAAACTAATGTTGTCAAAGAAATAGAACGATTATATGCTGATACATTGGTATAGGGTAAGCAATTGGTTGTGGAGGCACGGAGTGCCTGTGCTTCCGAAATTGATGTGGAAGTTGCAGTATCTTCTTTTTAACTCCTCAGTCCCTGGGAGTTGTAAAATTGGGGGGGGTACTAAATTCGGATATGGAGGTATCGGGTTGGTGATTCACGCCCGTTCGGTGATAGGAAAGAATTGCGTGATTGGCGCAAATGTGACGATTGGCGGAAAGTCGGGCTGGTGGGAAGTGCCGGTTATCGGCGACAATGTGGAGATCAGTGCCGGCTCACGCATAATCGGACCTGTCAGAATCGGTGACAACGTGATAATAGGCGCGAATACTGTTGTGGTTAAGGACGTGCCGTCAAACTGTGTGGTGGCTGGCATCCCTGCAAGAATCATCAGAAGGAATCTTTCGGATGCCGACTTTAAGGAAATGAACAAGCCGAAGACTCGTGGGGACAATCCGTTCCCGGAAACACCAGGGCTGGTGAAATAAGACGACAATGAACATAGGGTTGGTGCTGCGCACGGTGGCTCATCTGAGGCCTGCGCAGGTGCTTTTTCAAGTGTTGAGACGGGTGCATAAAGCTCGGTTCAAGGCATTGGCATGCCCTTCTGTGGAGGTCAAGCCGATGGCTGTGGAGCCGGCAGCGAAGTGGCGAAGCTATGACGGTAGGCGATTTGCGTTTCTCAACATTGAGGATGAGTTCCGCGGGTGGAACAACACTGCGCACGGGATGCTGTGGGCATACAACCAAAATTATATGGATTGGCTTTGCCAGCCGGGAATGACGGCTGCGGAGGGTGCGCGCTGGATTGACCGTTTCATCGCCGACATACCGACAAGCCGCGTGGGGCTCGACCCGTATCCTATTGCGCTGCGCGCCATCAATTGGGTTAAGTTCTTCAGTCGTTTTCCGATGGAATCGACAGCGGAGCGCAGGGATTCTCTTTATTCGCAGTTGCGGTTGCTGGAGCGCAAGTTGGAATATCATCTGCTTGGCAACCATCTGCTGGAGGACGCATACGCGCTTTATATTGGCAGCGCGTATCTTAAAGACAGCCGTATGCACGGCAGGGCGAGCCGGCTGCTTCGCCGGCAGTTGAGGGAGCAGGTACTTTCCGACGGAGCGCACTATGAGCAGTCGCCGATGTATCACTGCATATTGCTTGACCGCCTGCTCGACTGCATAAACGCAGGCGAGGGGGCGTTTGTCTGCTCTGTCTTGAAGCCTGCGGCTGAGCGTATGCTTGGGCATTTGGAAAGCATTGTGTATGCCGACGGCACTATTCCGCTGCTCAACGATTCCGCAGAGGGAATCGCTCCGGAGCCTACAGCGATTTTTGCTTATGCCCGCCGTCTCGGCTTGCAATGGATGCCGGTGGCGTTGGGAGAATGCGGTTATCGGAAGTTTAACAACACCGCCGTTGAGGCGGTTGTCGACGTGGGCAACATCAAGGCTTCCTATCAGCCCGGCCATACGCATGCCGACTCATTGTCGTTTGAACTGAGGCTTGGCGGAAAACCGTTTGTCGTTGACACCGGCATTTCGACCTACGACAAGACGCCGCGGCGGCAGCTGGAACGTTCGACGGCGGCACACAACACTGTCGTGTTGGCAGGCAAATCGTCGAGCGAGGTGTGGGGAGGATTTCGTGTGGGCAGAAGGGCAAAAGTGCGGCTGCTGCGCGATGGAGAGACAGTTGTGGCAGAACATGACGGATTTGGCGCGCTGGGCATGCATCGGCGGTCATTCAGTGTTGACAATGACGGCTTTCACATGGCCGACCATATAACAAAGCCTACTCCGGCAACGGCATATCTGCATTTTGCTCCGGGAGTCGAGGTGGTTGAACACACAGCGGAGAAAATTCTCACGACGGCAGGCGTGGTATCGGTGGTCGGAGCAGACGCTGTTGAGATATCCGACGGCACGGTCAGCCATGACTACAACCGCTTTGAGGCAGTGAAGATTGCCGCTGTGCATTTCAAAGAGAATTTACAAATCACAATAAGTTTATGAAAATATTGTTAGTGTCGTTCTACTACTATCCAGAGTTGGGCGCTGCTCCTTCGCGAATAACCAATATGGCAGAAGGTTTTATAGCGGAAGGAGCTGAAGTAGACGTTCTTACGTGTTTGCCCAATTATCCAAAGGGTAGAATTTTTGATGGCTATAGAGGTCGGTTGTATAAAAAGGAAAAGACAGGGAAAGGCACGATATTCCGCTATTGGACTTATGCCACAGTGTCAAAAAATCCGATAGCGCGGGCGTGGGGTATGATTTCGTTCGCATTGATGATGTGGTTGTTCGCATTCAAGATACGCACGATAAGGAGTTATGACAGGGTTGTAATCCAAAGTCCACCTTTGTTTGTGTCATGCTCTGGAATTATGCTGTTCAAGTGCCTGTATCGTAAGAAAACGATTCTCAACATTTCTGATTTGTGGCCATTGTCGGCAGTTGAGTTGGGGGCGATGAAAGAAGGCAGCAAAATGCATCGGATTTTTGCGGCAATTGAGCGGTTCATATACCGGAAGGCGGACGGAATATTTTGTCAGTCGAATGAGATAATACGACACATTGACGGATATGATTCTCCAGATGCGAAATGCTTGTACCGGAATTTGCAGCGCTATAAAATAACGATTGATTATCGCGAGAAACATACTCCTATGAGAATTGTCTATGCAGGTTTGCTTGGCGTGGCGCAAGATATATTAGGGATAATCAAGAATGTGGATTTCAAAGGTCTTGGCATTGAATTCCATTTGTATGGAGGCGGAAATCAAGCGAAGGAAATAGAGGAGTACATATCACAGCATGACTGTAATGTGGAGTATCATGGATATGTGGAAAAGAGTCGTATGGCAGATGAATTGTCGAAATACGACGCTTCAATTGTGCCGTTGGCTGTGAGAATAAAAGGGGCTGTCCCCTCTAAGATCTTTGACATTCTACCAATCGGTCTGCCTGTCGTTTTCTGCGGAGGCGGAGAAGGCGCTGAGATTGTAAAGGATTATGGAGTGGGTTATGTTTCGACTCCAGGCGATTATAAAGCGCTGACAGAAAATGTGAAGAAGTTGCAGTCGTTGACAGATGAGGAATATAGGGAATTGACTGCACGATGCATACATGCGGCAAAAACAGATTTTGATTTTGCATCTCAAATGTCGAAGGCATACGACTTTTTGAAAAAAATCTAAAAACGGCAAAAATATGAAAGTTACAATGATAGGAGCCAGCGGATTTGTGGGGACACGTCTGCTGGGATTGCTGAAGGAAAGCGAAAAAGAATATCAGTTGAAGAATGTCGACTTGTTGCCGAGCCATTTTTTCAACGACCTGACAGTGATTGGAGATGTCCGGGAGCAGAAGCAGATGGACGAGCAGCTTAAAGGAGCGGATGTTGTGGTGCTGCTTGCGGCACAACATCGCGACGATGTGTCGCCGACATCGCTTTATTACGATACCAATGTAGGCGGAATGGAAGTTACATTGCGTGCGATGGAAAAGAATGGCGTGAAACGCATCGTGTTTTTCTCCTCCGTCGCTGTTTATGGATTGAACAAGAAGAACCCAAACGAGGAGCATCCCAAAGACCCGTTCAATCATTATGGAAAATCGAAATGGCAGGCAGAGCAGGTTTTGCAAGAGTGGCATAAATCGCATCCGGATTGGAACGTGAATATTATTCGTCCAACGGTAATCTTTGGAGAGCGTAACCGTGGAAATGTGTATAATTTGTTGCGGCAGATTTCAAGTGGAAAATTTCTTATGGTTGGCGACGGCAACAACAAGAAATCGATGGCATATGTGGGCAACATTGTCTCTTTCGTAAAATTTATGATAGACAATTGTACGAAGGGTTATAATGTGTTCAATTATATAGATAAGCCGGATATGACTATGAACCAGCTCGTAGAGCATGTGGAAAAGGTGCTTGACAAGCGCATTCCGTCGACTCATTTCCCATATTGGCTTGGAATGATGGGTGGATATTGCTTCGACTTGCTTGCGGCAGTGATGCGTAAAAAGTTGACTGTTAGTTCCGTGAGGGTGAAGAAGTTTTGTGCCACAACGGAATTTGACTCAACAAAAATGCAGGAGTCTGGATTCAAGCCGCCATACACACTTGCTGAGGGATTGGCACGTACTTTGGAATTTGAGTTTGTGCATCCTCGTACGGATGACGTGACATTCAAAACAGAATAGCAGTTCCGGCGACGGGGCTGTAGGGGGCGCGCGGCTGACAGGCTGCGCGCCTTTTTTCGGCTAAAGGAGAGGGGTCATATAGACGGGGAGATATAGCAGCTCGTTGTCGCCGCGCTGCAGGTCGCGGGTGTAGAGAATGTAACTGTTGGCGATGCGTGCGGAAAATTTGTGGCGGAAGGCGTCGAGCGAGGCGTGGGTTTTATAGCCGGATGATTTCACTTCGATAGGGCAGATTTTGCTGCCGTGAGGGATTATGAAATCAACTTCATAGAGGTGGCGGTTGTCCTTGGGGAAGGTGTAATAAAACAGTTTGTTTCCGGCGGCCGTCAGCATCTGTGCCACAATGTTTTCGTAGACGTAGCCGAGGTTGGCGTCGAGCTTGTCTGCCAGAAGTTTCTGGTAGATTGTGTTTTCGGAGAAGTCGCTGTCCCAGAAGGCCATTGTTACAAACAGTCCGGTGTCGGCGGCAAACAGCTTGTAGCGGGATATGTCGCGAGAGAGCGACATGCCGGCGTTTGGGTCGTTTGTGTGGTATGCCACGAGTACAGTTTTGCTGTCCTCGAGGCTGATTATCATTTCCTGCTCTTTTTCGTCGTCGGTTTTCCCGACAACGGCGTTTGGCGAGTAGCGCGATGCGTTGCGGCTTAGTTGTGCGGGGATTGCCATAAATAGTTTGCCAAGCTTGCCCGACGGGTCGATTTTCAGGAAGTCGTCGGCATATAGTTGTACGATGCTTCTTTTCACGGCGTCGACAGCTGCAAGGTTGTTTGTCTGGATGTATTCGCCGACGGCTTGTGGCATGCCGCCAACGAGCATGTATAGGCGAAGGTCGCGCTGCTTTGCGCGGTGGGCAGCGCCGAGAGGGTGTCGCTTCTCGAGGAATGTGCGCAGCAGAGGCATAGTGGCGGTGTCGCCGAGAGCCCATCTGAATTCCTCGAAGTCCATTGGGAACATGTCTATGCGTTCTTCCTCGCTAGGTATGGTGATGCCGCGAGTGTTTTGTCGGATGCTTATAAGCGATCCGGTCTCGATGTAGTCGTATCTGTGGTCGGCAACGAGGTATTTTATTGCCTGTCGCGCTTTTGGACACATTTGCACTTCATCGAATATTATCAGGGACTTGCGTTCTTTCAGCGAAACGTTGTAGATGGTTTGCAACTGCAGAAACAGGAAGTCGAGATCCATTAAATCGTCGAACAGCGCCTTTACGTCGGCCGAGGCTTTGTTGAAATCAATGAGAATATAAGAATGATATTCTTTTTTGGCGAATTCTTCAACGATTGTGGATTTGCCGATGCGGCGTGCGCCTTGCACCAGCAATGCGCTCTTTCCGGCTGACAGCTGCTTCCATTGAAGCATGCGGTCGTATATCTTGCGTTTGAACACGAGTTTTGCCATGATTTTTAGAGTTTTTGCAAAGGTATTGCTAATTTTTCTGTTTTTCAAGTGTTTACGCTGAAAAATTCCATTTCCCCGAAATTTAAAACGGCGATTTCCTCCATTTCCCCGAAATTTAAAACGGCGGTTTCCGCCATTT
>ULSS01073976.1_pt1 | contig 22531 bp, 19 predicted proteins | sample 1956901 | NCBI WGS metagenome assembly ULSS01 (sample SAMEA4835714, study PRJEB28245) | human gut metagenome | biome: gut microbiome; material: fecal sample | place: Denmark | collected 2008
TGGCGTATTTTGTTATTATCCGCTATTATTCTTTATATGATTATATGAACTTTGCTACATCACTCATCTCTTTTCTCTTTGGCATCTTCGGTTCAAAACCATCCTCGCGTACTCCGACACCGATTACTGCAACAATCTCCTCAGACTCATCAATTGCAAGCATCTGTCTTATCTTCTCTCCGTCGCGTATTCCCATGATAAGTGTGTCGAGTCCCTGATTGCGTGCTTCAAGTATAATGTTAGCGCTTGCAAGTCCAAGATCGTAATAGCCCCATCCGTTGCCACATTCATTGCGGGGCTGACCCTCAATAGTGTATCCTGATACATTCTTTACAAATGTTGTGACTATAAGTGCAGGCGCATTGGCAACATTAGCAGCATTAAATTCCGGCAGACATTCCTTCTTAAGATTCGCAACGACATCAGGGGCATCTATCACATAATATCTTGATGTCTGCAGATTCTTCCATGACGGAGCATACTGTGCGGCCTCAATAAGCTTTTCAAGCTGCTCTCCTGTGACTGCTGAAGCCTTGTACTTTCTCACACTTCTTCTTTCCTTAAGGACGTTATCGAATTCCATTATAATACCTCCCTGACTACATCCGGCAGCTCTGCAAGTGAATCTATAACATACTGTGCATCTTTTACATCCCCAAAGCCATATCTCGCCCAGATGAACGGCACACCTGCTTTGGTGCATGCGTCTGCGTCGCCCTGTGTGTCTCCAACGTATACTGCTTTTTCTATTCTATTGCGCTCCATGACGAGCTTTATATTCTCCGCCTTAAGCATTCCGCTTCTGCCCGGACATTCATAGTCATCAAAGAATGGCTGCAGCTTATGATGTTCAAGAAATGTTTCTATATATCCATCCTGACAATTGCTGACTATCGAAAGATGATAGCCTTCGTCACGCAGCATAGTTAAAGTCCTTGTGATATCCGGAAACAGTATTCCGCCTTTTTCAAGCAGCCTTGCTTCCTCGTTGCGGCAGCATCTCTCAAGAAGTCCTGTTCTTCTTTGTGGCTCCATATCCGGCACAAGTGCCTCTATTATTGCCTCCATAGGCTTTCCCATAAGACTTTTCAACTCTCCGACAGTTGTTCTTTTATCAACGCCCTCTTCTTCAAATGTCTTATTCCAGCCCCACACAACCTGCTCTGCCGAATCCCACAGAGTACCGTCAAGGTCAAATATAACAGCTTTATTCATCATTTCTCCTTTTTTGTGCATTCTTTGCTTTGCTCAGTCTTTCATGCTTTTCACTTCCAAGAAGTCTTGCCCGGACAACCGCTTCTTCACCGAATTTATTGCGTATCTCATCCATGGCTGCATCCAGCTTTTTGAGCTTATCGGTACGTTCATCCGCAAACAGGCTCATCTGCTCGAATTCCTCATGTGCAGCCTTTCCTGCCGATATACCTATAAGCCTTACCGGTCTGTCAGCCTTCCACATCTCATACAGAAGCTGCTGCGCATTCTCATATATTACATCAGTTGTATTGGTAGGATATTCAAGACTACACTGATGCGAATGCCTGTTGAACTCAGCATCCACAAGCGTTACTGTCACAACTCCCGCTTTTTTGCCGTCAGTTCTCAGCCTGAGCGCAACACTCTCTGCAAGTGACATAATTATTCCAAGTGCAACATCTATGGATGACACATTCTCGCCGGTTGTGACACTGTTACCATAGCTGTTTTCTTTGGCTTCATGCCTTACAATCGCAACTGACTCAATTCCGTTGGCATAATTCCATGCCATATCGCCCATCTTGCCGAGCTTCGACACAAGCATCCCCCTGTCTGCCGCCGCAACATCTCCGATTGTATAAAAGCCCATATTATTCAGTGCCTTTGCAGTGCTTTTTCCTACTCCAAACAGACTCCCCACCGGAAGATGCCACATTTTTTTGTCTATCTCATCAAGAAACAGCGTATGTATCTTATCAGGCTTTTCAAAATCAGATGCCATCTTTGCCAGCAGTCTGTTAGATGATATTCCTATATTGACAGTAAATCCAAGCTCATCCCTGATTCTGTCCTTAAGCCTTGCTGCTGCCTCAAGCGGCGGCCCCATCAGTGTCTGCATTCCGGTCATATCAAGGAATGCCTCATCAATACTGTACTGTTCCACGTCAGGCGTGAATTCCTGCATTATCGCTATCATCGCCCTGCTGTTCTTCACATACCAGTCAAACTGCGGTTTTACTGTAACAAGCCCCGGACACTTTTTCCTTGCCATATACAAAGGCTCGCCGGTGCGCACCCCTGCCTGTGCGGCAAGGATGCTCTTGGCGAGCACTATTCCATGTCTTGATTTCTCATCACCGCCGACACAAGAAGCTATAAGCCGCAGGTCATCATGGCCTTCCTTAAGAAGCTTAAGGGCTGACCATGACAAAAATGCGCTGTTTACATCAACGTGAAAGAAAACTCTTTCCATATATCTGACTCCAAATCACTATATATGCCATACAGGTTCCGGCTTACTTAAGCTGTCCAAGTCTTTCCTGAACCTGCTCAAGCATCTGCGTATATTTTACAAGCTTTGCCTTCTCCTCATCAATCTTTGACTGAGGTGCCTTGCTTGTAAACTTCTCGTTGTTAAGCATGCCGTTACATCTTGCAATCTCTCCGTTAAGGCGTTTCTCTTCCTTCTCGAGACGCTCAATCTCAGCCTTGACATCTACGAGGTCAGCAAATGGCATATATATTACAGCCTCAGGGATGACTGTTGATACCGCATCATCTGCAATTCCTGTCTTATCGCTCTGTACGCATACCTCACTTGCATATCCGAGTGTTGCAAAGAATACCCTGCCGTTCTCAAATATCTGTCTTACGCTGTTATTCTCAGATACAACATATACCTTAGCCTTTCTTGAAGGTGCTACATTCATATCTGTTCTTAATGCGCGGATATTGCGGACTGCATTTTTGATTGTCTCGATTGCATTCTCATCCTCTGCGAATTCCAGCTCCTTCTTATATGCAGGCCAGTCAGAAATCATTATTGATTCCTCATCATCCTGAAGGTTGCAGAATATCTCCTCTGTTACGAATGGCATATATGGGTGAAGCATCTTAAGAGCATCAACGAGAACAGTCTTAAGTGTCCATACTGCTGCATCCTTGGTTGTATCTTCGTCATTGTAAAGTCTTGGCTTAACCATCTCAATGTACCAGTCACAGAATTCATCCCAGATGAAGTCCTGAAGCTTTGAAACTGCTATTCCAAGTTCATATTTTTCCATGTTCTCTGTAACTTCTGCAACAACCTTATTCATTCTTGAAAGAATCCACTTATCTGCTGCTGTGAGATTCTCAGGAAGCTTATATGCGCTGCTGCTTCCGCCATTGCCGTTAACCTTGATGTTGCCAGGCTTAATCCTGCCTTCAGGGTCATTCATCATGATAAATCTTGTAGCATTCCATACCTTATTGGCAAAGTTACGGCTTGCCTCAACCCTCTCCCAATAGAAACGCATGTCATTACCCGGTGCATTGCCTGTAATAAGAGTAAGACGGAGTGCATCTGCACCATATTTATCAATTACTTCAAGCGGGTCGATACCATTTCCAAGAGACTTACTCATCTTGCGTCCCTGTGAATCCCTTACAAGACCATGGAACAATACCTTGCCAAAAGGCTTCTCGCCCATATGCTCATAACCTGAGAAAATCATTCTGATTACCCAGAAGAATATGATATCATATCCTGTTACAAGCACATCTGTCGGATAGAAATATGAAAGCTCCTCAGTCTTTTCAGGCCATCCAAGCGTTGAGAAAGGCCAGAGTGCTGAACTGAACCATGTATCCAGTGTATCAGGGTCCTGTGTCATATGTCCGCCACACTTAGGACATACTGTTGTCTCAGTATCTGACACAACCATCTCACCACAGTCATCACAGTAATAAGCCGGGATTCTGTGTCCCCACCAGAGCTGTCTTGATATACACCAGTCACGGATATTATCTGTCCAGTTAAAATATGTCTTTTCCATTCTCTCAGGCATAAGCTTGATATCGCCATTCTTAACTGCTTCAGCTGCAGGCTTTATAAGCTCATCCATCTTAACAAACCACTGCTGCTTAATCATAGGCTCAACAGTAGTCTTGCAGCGGTCATGTGTACCTACATTGTGTACATGATCCTCAACCTTAACAAGAAGTCCTGCTGCCTTAAGGTCCTCAACCATCGCCTTACGTGCCTCATAACGGTCCATTCCGGCATATTTGCCACCATTTTCATTAATAGTAGCATCATCATTGAGCATATTAATCTCAGGGAGATTGTGTCTCTTGCCAACCTGGAAATCGTTAGGGTCATGTGCAGGTGTAATCTTAACAACACCTGTACCAAATTCCATATCTACATATTCATCTGCAATAATAGGAATCTGGCGGTTCATAAGAGGCAGTTCAACCATCTTTCCGACAAGGTCTTTGTATCTGTCATCATTAGGATTTACTGCAAGCGCCGAGTCACCGATAAGTGTCTCAGGACGTGTAGTTGCGATGATGATGGCATCATCTGTTCCCACGATTGGATACTTGATATGCCAGAAATGTCCTGCCTGCTCCTCATATTCAACCTCAGCATCTGAGATAGATGTCTTACATACAGGACACCAGTTGATGATTCTTGAACCCTTGTAGATAAGACCTTTCTTATAAAGATTGATAAATACTGTCTGTACAGCCTTAGAACAGCCCTCGTCCATTGTAAAACGCTCTCTGTCCCAGTCACAGGAAGAACCCATCTTCTTAAGCTGGCTTGTTATTGTTCCGCCATACTGCTTCTTCCACTCCCATGTACGCTTGAGGAAGCCTTCACGTCCGAGTTCATTCTTATCAATGCCTTCTTCCTTAAGTGCATTGATTACCTTAACCTCCGTTGAGATACTTGCATGGTCAGTTCCCGGAATCCATAATGCTTCATATCCCTGCATTCTCTTGAATCTTATAAGGATATCCTGCATCGTATTATCGAGTGCATGTCCCATATGCAGCTTACCTGTTATATTCGGAGGCGGCATAACTATTGTAAATGGTTTCTTACTTCTGTCTACTTCCGCATGGAAATACTTCTTGTCGAGCCACTTCTGGTAGAGACGGTCCTCAATCGCAGAAGGGTCATAATTCTTTTCGAGATTCCTGCTCATTCTCTCTTCTCCATTCTTTTCAATCTGTCTTTATCTTATAAGATTAGTGTGAACATCAGATTAATATCTGATTATCACGTGTGCAAAAATGCACCAACTAAACAGAAAGCCCCTGCACTACAGAGACTCTGCAATGCAAGGGCGTATTAACGCGGTACCACCTTACTTCACCTTCCGGCCTTATCGACTGTAATAACGTCAGTCACCCCGTCACATCCTACTTAAGCCACAATCCGTCAGATTATAATTGTTCAGATGTGCTGCTAAGAAGCTACCTTCCCTGACCATTCACGAAACAGCCTTGCAGCCTGTGAGCTGTTCTCTCTTGCGATAGCTGTCAGGTACTCCTCTTCCTCACCGCATTTATTGTATAATAATATGAAACAATAAAAAAATCAACCCCTAATCAAGAATAAGCTGGTCTGCCGTAACAAAAACATATCCGCGCTCCTTAAGCCTGTCAACAATCTCCAGAGCCGCCGTCACTGATGAGTCAAAGATATCATGCATAAGTATTATGTCACCATTCTTTGCATTTTTCACAACATGCCTGACAACGGCACCGCAGTCAGATGTATTCCAATCCTCCGGGTCAACCGTCCACAGGACACTCTGCATGTCAATCTTCTCTGCCATGCATGAACTCAGCATTCCATATGGTGGTCTTATATAATACGGCCGGACTCCAGTTATTGCTTTGATTGCCTCATTAGTCTCATTCACCTCTTCAAGGGCTTTTACTTCAGATACTGCCGTAAGCTGAACGTGGCTGAATGTATGATTGCCGATAAGATGTCCCTCCTCATACATTCTTTTTACTACCGCCTCATTGCCTTCTATATTCTCTCCCACCAGAAAAAAAGTTGCCTTAACATTCCTCTCCTTAAGCCCGTCAAGCAGTTTTTCTGTTGACTGCCCGGGTCCGTCATCGAAGGTTAAGGCAACTACGTTCTCGTATGTATATACTTCCGGATACCCGAGGTCCGCATCTGCTCCTGCATCCGTTTCTTCCGCCACATCAGCTGTTCCATTCCACGCGCTGCTAATATACTTATTATCAGCATTAATATTCTCTGCCGGGATACATGCCAGAACAGCCATCACAACAAATACTACCATTAATAATATATTTCTGTGTCTACTCATATACCGGGCTCCGTTGCAACTCAGTATATTATATTACGCCGGTCTGATATTATTCTCTATATTATTTTCTGCTGCTGGCCGTTGTGAGTGCTGTGCGTCCTACCATTCTTCAGGTTTCTTTATGAGGCTGTCCCCCCACCCGCAAAAAAGATTTTTAGCTTATATTGTTCAACTTCATCATATATATAATTGTATGCCAATTCTCCTGCTATAACGCGGCTGTCAGTTTCAAAATTCTGAAAGAAATCTTCAAATGCCGATACAATTCCCTGCTCCCGCACTTCCATAAAGTGCATATCGCCGCTCTCTACACCACGTGTCATCACCATACTGCCATCTGCCCTTATTTCAATCAGTTCCTTTGGTGTCATTCCAAACATATCATCATTTACAACAAATGCTTCATATGCGCCGTTTTTCATTGCATACAGGACCGCTTCCATAAGGTCGACACGCATATCCGGCGGAACAGGCTTATCCCACATCTCCATAGGATACTTGCCGAGTATTCCTGTCTCCATGAAATTCTTCAGCCCACTCCTTGTAAAGAACACCTTCATAGGTCTTTTTTCATCCACGACCCAGTTTTTGATTTTAACTATGCTATCCATAAAGCTGTCTATGTACACATCGCGGTTAGGAAAATCTTTTATAAGAAGCAGGTCACATATCTCTCTTGTAAATCCGAATGTTACACATGGATCATACTCAAGTGTTGTGTAGTACTTCTTTCCTTCCGAAAAAAAGCCTTTAATATATTCCATGATATCGCCATGTCTTCTTATAAGCATCTCTGATTTTTTCCATATATTCTCAAAACTTTCACTTACTATATTATAGAAATCCTGATTATCAATAAATACAGCATTTTCTTCTTCATAGTCAAACATAATCACTGTTTTATTAACAATTATGTAATTTGAAAATATCTGCATTGCATTCCTGTGTGAATTGACATTCTCATAAAAAAATCTCACCTGATAATCACTGTCTGAAAGTGCCATAGGCAGCAGCTTGTGGAATATCTCCATATTATTCCTTATAGTGTTCCGCTCATTACCATTGCCGAGGCATACAGCCTGTCTTATTATTGTATTCTTATTACATACATTAAGTAATGCTGAAATAACATCATCATATTGAGGCTGCATATATAATATAATTTCAGGATTATCTGTGCTGTCAACAATTGCTTTTGCAAATGCATTGTACATCCTGTTCATTATGTTAAACTTACCCTTTTTGCAGGATATTCCATCAACATGATTATCCGTTGCAGTTACGCTGAATGATTCGCTTCTTGGTGGATTCTTAATACCTCTGTAGAAATCCTTTATAAAGTTTTCTACTTCTTTTCTCTGATAATATATATCAGACCCAACATCAAGTATATGATATTCTTCAAGCAGACTTTTCAACTCTTCAGCAGAAATTGCCAATTTACTTGCAATTTTTATAACAACTTCCTCATTCTTAGGCTTTCTCTCCCCTGACATTATCTTTTGCAGCAACGTCCTGTCTATGTCACACATATCTGCAAGCTGCCTTTTAGTATATACTCCTCTTCTTGCGTATTCTGATAGTAATTCTGAGAAACCACTCATATTTCACACCTCTGTTCGTATATTTGCATCACTGATATTATTTTCTCACATCTAATATCATATTTCAACGTGTGACAACAAGTGTGACAAAACTTCTTACTTTTATTGTCACACATCTGTCACACTTTTATCATTCTATATTATTATTCGCTGTCTGTATCGTATTTTGCACGAAATGGCATTTTAGCGGCGTGAAAAGACAGTGGATGCCAAAAAAAGGATATGGGCTGCATAGCTTGTACTATACAGCCCATATCCTTTTTATGCCGTCATGCATCACTGCCTGCATCATCCACAATAACCTCTCTTGAAAGCAGCTCCATGAACTGCTCACCTGTTATTGATTCTTCCTCATACAGTTTCTTAGAAATCTCGTGAAGCTTTCCAATGTTCTCTTCAAGAATCTTTGTTGCCTTTGCATGTGCTTTCTTGACAACCTCTACAACCATCTCATCAATCTTCGCTGCCGTCTGTGCCGAACATGCAAGCGACGTGTCGCCTCCGAGATACTGATTGCTGACTGTCTCAAATGCAACCATGTCAAAATCACTCATACCGTATCTGGTAATCATAGCTCTTGCAAGCTTGGTTGCCTGCTCAATATCATTAGACGCGCCTGTTGTTACTGAGTGGAATATAAGCTCTTCAGCCGCACGTCCTCCGGTGAATGTTGCAATCTTATTCTCAAGCTCTTCTTTACTCATAAGATTGTGCTCATTCTCATCAACCTGCATTGTATATCCGAGTGCTCCTGAGGTTCTTGGAATAATCGTAATCTTGGTAACCGGAGCCGAATGTGTCTGCATTGCTGCGACAAGTGCATGTCCGACTTCATGGTATGATACAATAAGCTTTTCCTTATTCGTAACTGAAGAGTTCTTTTTCTTCTGTCCTGCGATTACTGCCTCTACGCTCTCCTCAAGGTCTTCCTGTCCGACAGTTCTTCTTCCGTGTCTTACGGCACGAAGGGCTGCCTCGTTCACAATGTTGGCAAGCTCCGCACCTGATGCACCCGCAGTCGCCCTTGCTATTGCAGAATAGTCAACTGATTCGTTAACTCTTACCTTATCAGCATGTACACGCAGAATAGCTTCTCTTCCCTTAAGGTCCGGAAGTTCTACAGGAATTCTTCTGTCGAATCTTCCCGGTCTTAAAAGTGCCTTATCAAGTGATTCCGGTCTGTTGGTTGCTGCAAGAATTACAACACCCTTTTTACCGTCAAAGCCATCCATCTCCGTGAGAAGCTGGTTCAGCGTCTGCTCACGCTCGTCATTACCACCGCCGTAAGAGCCGCCGTCTCTCTTCTTACCAATCGTATCAATCTCATCGATAAATACTATACACGGTGCTTTCTCATTCGCCTGCTTGAACAGATCACGAACCTTGGATGCACCCATACCGACAAACATCTCAACGAATTCCGAACCCGCAATTGAGAAGAACGGAACATCCGCTTCACCGGCGACCGCCTTGGCAAGAAGTGTCTTACCTGTTCCCGGAGGTCCTACAAGCAATGCTCCCTTAGGAAGCTTTGCGCCTATCTCTGCATATTTGTCAGGATTATGAAGAAAATCAACTATCTCAGTAAGCGCTTCCTTCGCTTCCTCCTGTCCTGCAACATCCTTGAATGTCACACCTCCTGTAGACTGGACATATATGCGGGCATTACTCTTGCCAAAGCTCATCGAATTGGCACCGCCCATTCCGTTCATCATCTTCTTATTAAGAAGCTGCCCGATAATTACAAATACCGCTATCGGAAGTATCCACGTAAGCAGAAATTCGATTATAGGTGATGTCTGCTGCTGAATCTCCTTGGTAAACTTAATATTATTATTTGCCTCATACAGCCTGTCCACCAGCTTATAATCATCCATCTTGCCTGTCTTATAGACAACATACTGTTCATCTGTCTTTGTGAACTTGATATCATTATCTGTTATCTCTACCTGGGCAATAGAACCGCTGTCTACCCAATTAAGGAACGTACCGTAATCAACTTCCTTAATACTCTTCTCATAGAACCATGGCATTACTACCATATTGAGTACAAGAATGATTGCAAGAGCAATCATATAGTAAAATATCAACGGCTTCTTAGGTTGTTTGACTTCCTTCATCAACGCCTCCCTCTGACATTCACATGATAATTATATGGTTATCAGAATCATGTCTTTTTATTAAATTCTATTCTACATTCAGGACACTTGATGCATATTATGCCATTCCCCCTCGGAACCGTTATCTTAGCGCCGCAGTTAGGGCACTTAAAGACTATATTATTCATGCTTTTCAATATAACAACATGAAGTTTTTCTTTCCAACTGTTCATCGCAATAATACCTCAACGCCACTAAATACTTCTTACATGACATACTTTACCATGATTAGCTGAAAAATCACATTAAAAATATATAAACTATTATTATAGATTTATTATCTTTTTGATATTGCCCTCAAAATCCTTCATTGTAAATGTGCCGTTCTCATAAAGGATATATCCGTGCCAGCTATTCTCCTTCGGAATTGATACCGAGCCCGGATTAAGGTAAAGATATGTACCCTTAGTCTCATCCTCAGGGTCTACCGGCTGCCATTCTGCCTTAGGCACATGTGTATGTCCGCACAGAAGCACATTCTTATCACAAAGTGCCGGTCTGTCAGACCCGTTAAGCTTGTGACCATGCGCCATTACAAATGTATATCCGTCTGCAAATATCACACCCTGTCCTGACATCACAGAGAACTTAAGAACCATCTGGTCAACCTCAGTATCGCAGTTGCCACGGACACAGATAATCTCGTCCTTTCTCTCATTAAGCTGTTCAATTACAGTCTTAGGTGCATACTGGTCAGGAAGGTCATTACGCGGGCCATGATAAAGTATATCTCCAAGAAGCACAAGACGTTCTGCCTGCTCCTTATCATAGCACTCAAGAAGCTGTGCGCAGTACTTTGCTGAACCATGGATGTCTGATGCAATTACAAGTCTCATATTGTATAATCTCCTTTTTACTTACCGCTGCTGAATATAGCGGCTGTTATTTTACTGTGTTCCTTGGTAAGGCGTCCCGGCATAAGCTCACTGATTATCGCACCTACCGGTCTCATGACTGTCCAGAATACGATGGCATCCACCGGTGTCATAACTATATTCTTAATTGCTCTTGTCTGAAGCACGGCAAGATACTTTACACCGTCATAATTGTACATAATTGCAAGCCATAATGTGTTAAGTCCAATGTTAACAATGACATTAACAAGAAATGATGCAGCTAACACGCGCATGAAGCCCGGATTCTTCTTATAATAGAATGAACCGTATATAAGTCCCGCCACTATTGCACTGATTGTAAATCCCGGAAAGTATGCACCTGTAGGCTTAATGATATACTTAATTATATCAAGCGCCCCGCCAAACATAGCACCAGCAGCCGGACCAAACAGACATGACACAATCTGATTCGGTATTCCCGAAAAGCCAATCTTAAGGAAACTTGAAATCTGGATTGTAAAATATCCAAGCACAACAGCTATTGCCGCAAACATGGCACACAATGTAAGATTGCGTGTACTTCTGAGTTCCTTAGCCGATTCTGACAGCATTGTTACAAATTTTTTCATAAAAAATACCTCCTTTGCAGTAGTCCGAGCCCTACATAAGAGGTATGTGATATCCATATCATATTATGTAGCAGCGGGATGCGAATTCTGTACCGCAAGAAATCTTTTCGTCCGAATGACAACTCCCTGTTCACTCAGCACTTAACGCACAAAATTCTACTCTGCTCTTAAATTATGCTTTACGCGAAACTGATTATAGCACATACATCCGTTAATGGCAATATGGCATTTATTATGATAATCGTTCTATATGAACGCAGCCCACATGAATTATCCGGCAGACCGGAATGTTATATACACTACGGCAGGACATCTTTCAACACAGGAATCAGTCTTGATATGTTACAGGATTTTATTCTCATATCACCTGACAATTTTCATAAGCACATGCACAATAAACCTATAGAAACCATCGAAGAGGCATGGCTTACATTTCTGAATTATGATTCACCATTAAAAAAGAGGCCTTGAACTGATACATGATACATAACCACATATCAGCAAAGCCTCTGCCTCATTATTCAATTATACTTCCTGAAGCGGAATCTCGTCAGTATCATCAGTATCATCTCTATCACCGTCTGACTTTTCTGCCTTTTCATCTACGTCTGCCTTAACCTCAGGCTTTGCTTCTACAGTATTTTCCCCTGATTCTCCTGCATCTGCGGCATCATCTGTATTGCTCTCGTCTGCCTCAGCTTCCACATCCTCGTCTTCAAAGTCTTCGTCTTCACCATAGAAATCAACAGGAATGATATCAACATTACTTACACTCGCATTACCTATAACATATACAGTGTGAATTCCTTCTTCATCAACATTTATGACTTCATTGCGTACACGGCTTGCTACCTTCTCAATGTCACATGTAACATTAACTCCCTCCGGTACTACAATAACAACGCTGCTTGCCTGGCTCTTAAAATTAATATAGACATCTTTTTCAATCACGGCAAGACTTAAGTCAAGAACAACCTTTGATGCAGAAGCCTTAATCTCACATCCCTCGAACTCCTCATCCTGTATCTCGATGACCTTAGACTCTGCAATTGCATTATACTTTTTAACTACATCGTCAGCACTCTCTTTCTCTTCTTTTACATACTTTTCCTTTGTGTTCCTGTACTTGTCATATGCTACCTTACCTGCCAATGCAAGTGAACCAAGACCTATTACTGTCTTTAATAATGAACCCTTCTTTGCCATAATCATACCTCCTGTTTGCTGTTGTTTTGATATTATTTGTTTGTTTTTGAGAATATACATCCGCAGTAATTCTGTCTATACAGATTGTATTCAGATGATAACTCTACTGACCTCTTATATCCCTCTTTTTTCTTAAAATCCGATAGCAGATATGGAACTCCGTACTTCTTCCCGAGCTCATATCCAATAGAATTAAGCATTGCGCTGTTCTTAAGCGGACTTATGCTGAGAGTTGTCGTAAAATAATCAAATGTACCCATCCTGGCAGCAAGTTCCGCAGCTGCCTCAAGCCTCATCCTATAACAGATAAAACATCTGTCGCCTCCCTCAGGGCACTTTTCAAATCCCTTTACAGCTGCATAATATACATCAGGCTCATAATCGCCTTCTATAAAGTTCACTTTGTTCTTCGCCGGAAACTCACTGATAAAACGCTTCTGCTCCTCAACACGTTTCGTGTATTCTTCCCGCTCGGATATATTGGGATTATAATAAAAAACCGTAATTGCAAAATACTGTGAAAGATATTCTATTACATAGCTGCTGCATGGCGCACAACAACTGTGCAGCAGAAGCTTTGGCACTATATCTTCAGCCGATATACAGCCTATCAATCTGTCAAGTTCCTTTGACAGATTGCGCTTCTTTATTCCTTCATATGAATTATCTGCATTCATTGCGTATCCCTCCGGAGATTTCTGTGAGCAAATTCTCCTACAGGTACAGGTTTTCCAAAATAATATCCCTGAATGTAGTCAACACCAATCTGTGACAGTACCTCATACTGTTCCCTTGATTCAACGCCTTCTACACATATCTTAGTGCCTATCGTCTTGGAAAGTTCTACTATAAGCTTCACAAATGCCTTTGCGTAATCATCATCAACTATATCATCTATAAATGTCTTGTCCACCTTTATTATATCAAGCGGGAGCTGCTTTATGTAATTGAGCGATGAATATCCTGTTCCAAAATCATCAAGTGCAATCTTAGGACCAAGCCTTCGCAATCCCTTAACGATATTCATGACTCTCTCCATATCATTAATTGCAAATGATTCCGTTATCTCAAGGACAATGTTATGCGGATTAACGCCGGTTCTGTCAAGAATCTTCTTAACATTGTCAACAACGTCTTTTTGCATAAGCTGTACAACCGAAAGGTTAATATTAATCCTGAAATCAGGGAAACCATGCTCGTTCCAGTCCTTACACTGCCTGCACGCTTCCTCAAGTATAAAGTCACCTATTGATGTAATAAGTCCAAGATATTCCGCAAGGGGTATAAACTCTCCCGGTGCCATAAATCCGAGTGCCTTGCTGTTCCATCTTATAAGAGCTTCACATGATACGCATTCTCTCGTAACAGCATCCACTACAGGCTGGTAGAATACAATGAATTCGTCACATTCCGAAGCTACTGCCTGACGCATATTATTTTCAATATCAAGCTGCTTTATCGAGCCACTATCATTGCCGGCACTGTAATAAGCATATCGGTTCTTTCCGCCTTTCTTGGCCTCATACATTGCAATATCTGCTTTTTTGATAAGCTCATTAACATCGCTCCCATGTTCAGGAAAACGTGCAATACCCATACTCATTGTACAGTAATATTCCGTTCCCATAAGATACCACGATCTGTTGAACATATCAGAAATTATTCTTACCAACCTGTCAAGCTGGTCATATAATTGCGGTTCTATTATTATTACAAACTCATCGCCGCCCATTCTGTAGCAGTGTCCACGAAGCCCTGCTATCCCCTGGATTCCTGCTGCAACCTGCTGAAGAAGAACATCTCCATACTGATGTCCCAATCCGTCATTGATATGCTTGAAATTGTCAAGATCAATGAACATTACAGCACCTGTAGTGCCATCCTTTACCGCATTCTTGATAACCTTGCGCAGGTCACTTTCACACTTCATTCTGTTATAAAGGCCTGTAAGAAAATCATTATGAGCCTGATATTCTATCTTCTGCTGATTCTTCTTTTTCTGTGTAATGTCAACTGCAGTACATATAATTACCGGACTGCCGTCAAGCCAGTTAAGCGGAGCAAATCTTACCTCGAACCAGAGGCCTGACTGTGCATCGTAATTCTCAACGGGTCTGATATCCTCCATAGGACATCCCTTATCGAAGAAATCCTGAATACATTCCTTCATTGTTCTGCGGACTTCATCTGCATTCTGTGCAATATCGTTCTCAAAAAGCACATTGCCATTCTCCTGACTGCAGACAATAATCCCGCTTCCTATATTACTCAATATCTCTCTTAACAATTCATACGAAGAAAGCAATGAGTTGTTAATTATCTTCTTCTGTGCAATGCTCTGAATAATCCTGGCCGTATCCTGTATAAACTGGAGTTTCCTGTCATCATATGCATGTTCTTCATTCTGCTCAAATATCACGAAATACATCGCAATCATGTCATTGATTACAATAGGAACAGTAACTATACAGCTTACATCAAGCTGCTCAAGAAGTTCTGACTGAACTCTGTCAGCTTCTGACTTCTGATACACTGTTGTCTCTTCCGTAAACAATACTCCCTGCATTCCTTCGAGCCTGACTTCAGGAGGCACATAATTGGAATTACCTGCAGAATTACATGCTATTACAGTACCTATCTTAGTCTGTGATGAATTAATCTGCATAAGTGCTGCACATGTAGCCTCAAGATACTTCTGAGTCTCCTGCAGAATCTCATATACTACTTCCGTGAATGTTCCTTCCTTGTCAAGCCTGCTGACAATGTTAGTCATTGCAATATCGCGTACGCTGTCTTTTTCCACAACAAAATCTCCCCCGCACACTGGCATTACCGCCGCATATTTATCTGATTAATTATTTTTTTATTATACTCTATATTCTCCCTTTTTGGAACAGCTATATTACGATTTTATTATTATTTTATTGAGTAAAGCTGCAGCGTGTGTTATATTAATCAAAGATTATTTTTTAGCAGAAATGAGGATTTATATAATGGATATTATAAAATTTAATACCAGGCTAAAGGCTGATGGCAAAGAATACTCCCGGATTGTATACTGGAACCGTTTCTGGCGCAATAAGACTGAACTCATCCTTTCGTGCATTCCGGCCGCAGCATCGATTGTGCTCTTTGCCTGTGGATTCCGTTCATCATTTTTAATGATTGTTTATGTAATATTCTGTGCATATCCGTTTTTCATATTTTCACAGTGCAAAAGCAGCATCAGCTACCATCTGAAACACCGTGATGCATCAGAGAGTGCCCCATGTGAGATTACACTTATGCCAACAGGAATTCTCGCAGAGATAAAGGATTTTAACATATCCTACACATACAACTGGGATGAATTTACCACAATATATGATAAGCTCGGATACTACATGATGTTTAACAAAGGCCGGATGATTGTCATGATACGCAAGGCTGACATTCCGGAAGAATTCAAAAAAACTTTTATTGATTACATATTCGAGCACGCTGACCAGAATAAATGTCTTATAAAGATAAAACGTTCATAATATAAAATATGCCCCGGATTTCAGACCGTACCACGCCTGTCACCCGGGGGATATTTTTAATGTTTTATTTCAGAGATAATCATCTGGAGCGTGCTGTTGCCATTGAATGTATTTATATCAGGATAATAAACAATTGAAATAATATCCCCTGTCTTCATATTATCTGCCTCTTCCTGCGTGACGTGGAACTTCACAGCCTCAAGTCTGCGTCCGTTGACAGTCTGAAGTATCATTTTGAGTACATTGCGGTTTTTTCCTATTATATTCTTTCTTACAACTGTAAGATTCTTATCTGCAAAAACAGGTTTGGGATTATCTTTACCAAACGGCTCAAGCAGCTGCAGCTGTTCTGTCACCTCTTCTGTCACATAGTCCAGCGGCATCGGCACATCTATCCATGTTACCGGTGTAAGTTCTTCATCGCTCATGTCCATTGAATTTACAAGACATTCCCTGAACTCTTCAAATCTTTCGCTTCTTATGCTCATTCCCGCTGCCATATGATGTCCACCGAACTTCTCCAGCATATCCCTGAATCTGTTAACTCCTGCAAACATATCATAAGGCTCAATTGACCTTCCTGAACCTTTGTATATTCCGTGCTCGCCTATTGAATCCGTGAATATTATACACGGTCTGTAATATTTCTCTCTTACTCTTCCCGCTATAATACCGGCAACGCTCTCATGGCAGTTATCGAGATGCACAACTATAATCTGTGGTATATTGTTTCCATACTCACGCTCAACCGTATTGCACGCATTCTCGACTCCCCTTTCCGTCATATCCTTGCGTTCGTCATTAAGCAGCTTTAATTCAGCAGCAAGCGCCTGCGCCTGCTTTTCATCATCCGTCTCAAGAAGCCTTATCGCCTTAACCGCGCTGTCAAGCCTTCCGCTCGCATTAAGACACGGTCCGACAACAAAGCCTATATGATATGCATTAAAATCAGCCTCTGCAACTCCACACACATCCATTAGTGTCTTAAGTCCGACATTTCTCGTTCCCGCATGAATATGCCGCAGTCCCTGCTTGACTATTGTCCTGTTCTCTCCCTGAAGACTTACTATATCCCCGACCGTGGCAATTGCTCCAAGTTCGAGCAGATACATCAGAAATTCACTGTCCTTGGGCTTCTGCCCAAGCAGATGTTGTATCATCTTCCATGCTACAAGCGCACCGCACAATTCTTTAAACGGATATCCGCAGTCTGACTGTTTGGGATCAACCACAACATCTGCAGGCGGGATAATATATTCTCTTGTTCCGTCTGCGTTCTCCCTAAATGGCACATCATGATGGTCTGTTACTATAATGGTTATACCATTTTCCTTTGCATATGCAATCGCATCATATGCTGCAATTCCGTTGTCACATGTTATAATCATGTCTATGCCGTCTGCAATCGCATTGCGTATCAGATTCTCATTTATTCCATATCCATCGGTTATTCTGTCCGGCACAACATAATCTGCGTCTGCTCCAGCCATTATAAGCCCTTTGTGGAGTATACATATCGAACATACCCCGTCTATATCATAATCACCTATTATTCTTATGCGTTTTCCGTCTGCTATTGCATTTTTTATAACAGCCACCGCTTCACTTATCCCTTTCATAAGTGCCGGGTCATGCATGCTTTCAAGTCCCCCGTACAGATATTCCTCATACTGCGAATCCTCCGTCACATCGCGATTTCTTATTATACGGGCAATCACCTGATTAATTCCGAATCTGGCTCCTATAGCTTTAAAATCCGCCTTTTTGGCATATACTTTCCATATACTCATATTATAAAAATAATGCCTGCGACACTATATAAGCCGCAGGCATATATCCTTTCAGATGTAAGATTAATCTTCGTTATTCTTCTTATCTTTCTTCTTTTTCTTTGAATTGCTGAGATTCTTTGCAGCTTCCGCCTCTGCTCTCTTCTCTTTTTCCGCTTCTCTTGCAGCAGACTTAGCCTGATGCTTTTCCTTGGCAGCTCTGAAAATAAGCCACATATTACCGGTAAGGAATACTGATGAGAATGCACCTGCAATAATACCAACCATAAGAGGAAGTGCAAACTCCCTGATTGTGGCAACGCCGAATATATACAATACAGCAAGCATTATAAATGTTGTAAGTGATGTATTAATTGATCTTGTAAGTGTATTAGTGATACTCTCATTAACAACCTGCTTATAATCCAGCTTACTCTTATCTGCTGCCGAATTAATCGTATCACGTACTCGGTCGAATATAACGATTGTTGAGTTAACTGAATATCCGACTATAGTAAGCATACATGCGATAAATGTTCCGCCGACTGAAAGTCTTGAGAATACATAGAATGTAAATACGATTGCAACATCATGCACAAGTGCAAGTACCGTACTTCCGGCAAAGCTGATATCCTTAAATCTGAACCATACATATATAAGAATACAGATAATTGCAAGCACAGTAGCTATAACTGCATCCTGCTTCATCTCTGAGCTGACTGTTGAACTGATACTCTGGCTGTCAATATCTGAATCAGCCACACCAAACTTATTCTCAAGTGCTGTATTAAGAGCCTCTCTCTGTGCTAATGAAAGCTCATCTGTCTTAAATACTACCTGTGTGCTGTCTGTTACTTTCTGCTGCTGCACATTGGCAACTCCTGCAGCTTCCCTGATTACAGGAATTACATTGGCATCAATGTCAGCAAGTGACATTTCTTCTGCAAATGTAACTGTTGTAGAAGTACCACCTGCAAAATCAAGGCTGTAATTAAGTGCGCCCTTACCATTGGCTGTGAATACTATCATCACAATAATACAGATAGCAAGTATTACGCCCGGAATAGCGAATGTAGCCTTTCTCATGCTGACAAAGTCGAATATCTTCTTGTGTCTTACAGAACCATACAGCTTCTCTGACTTGCAGCCAAAGTTGTAAAGCAGACGTACTATCGTCTTAGAAATAACAAGTGCCGTAAACATCGAAAGCACAACACCGATTCCAAGAGTTACCGCAAATCCCTTAACTGAACCCGAACCTCTCAGATACAGAACAAGTGCTGCGATAATTGTTGTAACATTACCGTCAACTACGGCTGACATAGCTTTCTTGAAGCCCTGTTCGATTGCCGCATCAACGCTCTTGCCTGCACCGATTTCCTCTCTTATACGTGAGAAGATTACGACGTTGGCATCGACAGCCATACCGATTGACAATACAATACCTGCTATACCTGAAAGTGTAAGTGTTATCTCATATACGCTGAGTATAAATATATCAAGTGCTACATATATTACGAGTGCAAGACAGGCTGCAACGCCCGGTACTCTGTAGACAATTATCATAAACAGGCAGAGTATTGCGAGTCCTATTGCTCCCGCAAGAAGGCTCGTCTGGATTGCTGTCTCTCCAAGCTTTGCACCTACTACCTGCGAACGCATCTCTTTAAGTTCAAGAGGCATTGCACCTATTCTTACATATGAAGCAAGAGTGTTAGCCTCATCATAAGATGACATACCGTCTATCTGTGCACTTCCGCCTGTAATTGCCTCATTAACTCTTGGTGCGCTTACGACCTTACCATCATATACTATATAAATAATCTTGCCTACGTTAGCTGATGTTGCATCTGCGAACTTCTGCTTACCTTCATCATTAAACTCAAGTGATACTACATACTTGCTTGTTGATGACTGGCTTGTGTCTGCTCCTGCTACTGCATTCTTAACGTCTGAGCCTGTAAGAAGAGGTGTGCATTCTTCTCCGTTGCTGAACTTAGTATATCCGTCGCTGTCAAGGAACATAAGTGTTCCCGGCTGTCCAAGCTCTTCAAGAATTGCATTGGCATCCGTTACGTCAGGAATCTCAACAGTAATTCTGTTGCCACCCTCTTTGTATACTTCTGCTTCAGTACTGTAATTAGTAACACGCTGCTGCAGCTTGTATATTGTATCTGATACATCCTGATCACTTGGATTATCTTCCTGTATCTCATAAGTTATGCTGACACCGCCCGCAAGATCAAGTCCCTGCTTAATCTGTCCTATGCTGCCGTATCCGTCCTTCATTCCGAATATAGCAACATAACTCATTCCAAAGAGCAGTGCAAGAATGATTATCGAATAGATAATCTTCTTTTTTAAATTGTACCTCATATCAATCCTCCATGCCCATAATAAATTATTTGTCTGCAAGTGCCGCTTTTATCATAATCGCACACTCAACGCGCTTCCTCTGCATCTCACATCCAATATCATATGCATCATTGATATTGCCATGGAAATTATAAGAGTTGGCAGCGCAGCCGCCCGAGCAGAAAAACTTTGCAAAACATTTTTTGCATTTGTCTTTTGAATATACATTGCACGCCTTGAACTCATCTCTGATGTCTGTGCGTGTAATACCTTCGTCCACATTACCCATTATAAATTCTTCATTACCCACAAACTGGTGACATGGGTAAAAATCACCCCAAGGAGTAACTGCAAGATACTCACAGCCTGAGCCACATCCTGAAAGTCTCTTGGCTACACATGGACCGCCATCAAGGTCAATCATGAAGTGGAAGAAATTGAATCCATTACCCGCCTTCTTTCTCTTAACCAGCTCTGCTGCAAGTGCATCATATTCTTCAAATATCTTAGGAAGATCTTCCTCTCTTATTGCATAGTCATCTTCCGGTTTTGCAACTACCGGTTCAACCGAAATCTGCTCAAATCCCTCATCTGCGAGATGAAGAACATCCTTTGAAAAGTCGATATTATTATGTGTAAATGTACCGCGCACATAATAATTAGTCTGATTACGGCTCTCTGCAAACTTCTTGAACTTCGGCATAATTATATCATAGCTGCTGCCATGGTTATTGCGTGTAGGACGCATAAGGTCATTAATCTCCTTACGTCCGTCAATGCTTAAAACTACATTTGCCATCTCTTTGTTGGCAAATTCCATTATCTCATCATTAAGAAGTACTCCGTTAGTCGTAAGCGTAAATCTGAAGTTTTTATTATGCTCCTTCTCAATGCTTCTTCCATATTCAACAAGCTGTTTAACAACGTCAAAGTTCATCGTCGGCTCACCGCCGAAGAAATCAACCTCAAGGTTGCGCCTGCTTCCTGAATTGGCAACAAGGAAATCAAGAGCCTTCCTGCCAACCTCATATGACATCATGGCTCTGCGTCCGTGATATTCTCCTTCTTCTGCAAAGCAGTACTTACATGCAAGGTTACAGTCATGTGCTATGTGCAGGCAGAGTGCCTTAACAACTGTTGGTCTGTCCTTAAAACTGTCTATGTAAGGTTCATATATATCTCTTGTAAAAAGACGCCCCTGCTCTGTAAGCTCTTCAATCTCGTCACATACTTCATATACATCATCCCTGCTGTACTTTGATGCAAACTTCTCAGCCAGACTGTCCTTATCAGTGCCTGTAAATCTGCCGTCGGCATCTTCATTCTTATTGTATTCCTCTATAACATCATAAACTATATCATCAACAACATGAACCGCTCCGCTGTTGACATCAAGTATTATGTTGTATCCGTTGTTCTTATACTGATGAATCATTACTTAATTACTCCAAATCTATCTATATCTACTATCTTTTCTTTAAAAATCATACAATCATAAACACACAACGAGAGAGTGCTTATATCCCAAACACTCTCTCGTCAGCAGTCCAATACTATGAGTATTAGTTGTTCTTATTCTCGCAGCTCTGGTTACCTACTGTACATGATGTCTTACATGCTGACTGGCATGATGTCTGGCACTCACCGCAGCCGCCCTTCTTCATAGTATCCTTAAGAACTCTGTCATTAATTGTCTTAATATGCTTCATAATAAACCTCCTGGAACTAAAATAGATTACATAGTCAAATGCATTATATCCGCATTAAACATCTTTTGCTATTGTACCATAGTACATATAAAAATTCAAAACATTTTTATTAAAGTTTCTCATAAAGTTTGCCATAAAAAACTTTTTTCAAATTTTTTGTAAAAAAGTGTTGACTTTCAAATACTCAAATGTTATTATAAGCAAGCGTTGTGGTTGGGATATCAACTGTGAGCTACGCGGAAGTGTCGGAATTGGCAGACGAGCAAGATTCAGGTTCTTGTGGGCGTTAAGCTCGTGTGGGTTCAAGTCCCATCTTCCGCATATCAATTGCGGATATCCACTATAGCATCATCTAATTTAATATGCGGAAGTGTCGGAATTGGCAGACGAGCAAGACTAAGGATCTTGTGGCTATTGCAGTCG
>ULSS01041926.1_pt1 | contig 22500 bp, 16 predicted proteins | sample 1956901 | NCBI WGS metagenome assembly ULSS01 (sample SAMEA4835714, study PRJEB28245) | human gut metagenome | biome: gut microbiome; material: fecal sample | place: Denmark | collected 2008
GTGAGTATATCGGACGGGACGAGGCAGACCTGCTCCCGACTGCGCAGCACCTCCTCCGTCCAGCCGTCGAAAAATTGCACATCGACCCCCTCCGCGCGGGAAAGCGCAGGGTCGGAATCAACGGACAGAATGCGGCGGAGCGTTGCCCCGGTCGGCTTTTCCAGCGCTGTCTCCGCCTTTGCCCGTATATTTTCTACATAATCGTCCAAATAACAACCTCGCGGTCGCCGCTTGCCCATCAGCATTTCCACAAAGGCGGAAAACATTTGCAGATTGCCCGAATCGGTGCCCTTGGCGTCCGTTACGGTGCAGGAGATCGTGGTATTTTCGATCGTGCAGCGCAAAGCCCGCTCCTGACGGAGGGTCAGATTTTGCAGGACCATTGCGGAAAATGCACACGCAGCTGCGACTGCAACAAGAAGGAGGCTTGCTGCGGGACGGCGAAACAGAGCGGTCAGTGTCACTCCTGCGAGGGCGTGACCGTTTTTTTGCGCCATAGACCGTTTGCTCCTTTCTATTTTGACTTCATCAGCCGGCGGGCGGCAAAGACAGCCGTACCGATCGTGCTGAAAACTGCGAGAAATACAAATGCGGCGGCGGCAGCGGTCAGCATTGCCTCCGACCGAAGCACAAGGACATCGGAAAGAATGCTTTTCGTAACGGTATCGAACAGGATAACCGCGATACCCGTGCCGATTGCGACAGAGATAAGCTCTGAGGGGAGGAGAACTGCGAGCACTTCGCCGAACACGGCTTTGGAGGGTCTGCCCAAAAGACGCGCCCCGCGGAGCGTCGGCTTCATCCTGCGGAAGCTCAGGAACAGAAACAGCGCGGAGGCGAGCAGAAATACGCCGACACCGACTGCCATCAGACGCAGGGCGTTGGCTTCAAGCGCCGCAAGCGATTCCTCCATAGAGGAAAAGTCCTGATCGAAATAGAGAAATTGTCCGCCGAGTCCCTGCTGCTCCATATACGCTTCAAAAGCCTCGGCAGAACCGTTTTCCAAAATGAAGGTGTTGAGCAGGGAATTCGCGGGCGACTCGTAATTCTCCGCATTGGGAACGGAGGCTTTGGGGACGATGATCGTATCCGCATTGCATTGATATGCGCCGAAGGCGAAGCGGGCACCGGTATAGATGCCGACGACGGTGTATTCCTTGCATACGCCGATCGCCTCGTCGGGGAACATACAGTATCTTTGACGATAGGGTCCCGGGTCCCCCGAGGCAAAGACGGAGTTTGACGTTGCGCCGTTGTTGTATGTCATGAAACCGGAATCGTAACAGTTCAATCGGAGCGTGTCTCCGAGGTCAAGACCGTTCACCTCGGCATACGCTGCGCTGACGATACATACATCGCTGCCGTCCGCGTATTCCCCGTCCGTAAAAAAGCGGCCCGACAGTAAGCTCGTATCGCCGGTATTGAAGGAGTACATACTCTCGATATTGTCCGTCAATATCACGGCGGCGGATTCTTGGTTGAGCCGGCAGAGCGGTATGATTTTCTCGCTCCAAACGGCGGCTTCGTCGCTGCGCAGATAATCCGTCACGCTTCCCTCATACGCACAGAACCACGGAAGCTGCCCCGCCACGGGGAAACGGTAGGTCTGTCCGCCGCGGTCAACATTTTCAAGAGCGGAGTATTTAGAGCAATTGCCTTCAAGCTCGGGGAACGGCACGATATAACGGTATCCGTTGGTCGATTGCCGATAACCGTCGGCGGAGCGAATAATGGGATAGTCTTGGTATTGCCCGAATACGAGATAGGTCTTGCCCGCCTCAAACGGGGTTGCCCCGTCTGCTTCGCGGACATCGCTGTGAATATACACCGAATCCGGCTTCGGGAAGGCGTCGTACGCATCGGACAGGCAGACGATCTCCTCAACGCCGAAGGACGCGTCGTACAGAAGCTGACCCTCTGCCGACAGCTCCCTGACGCTCTCACAGCGCAGGGCAAATACCGCGAGGGAATAGCACTCTCCGTCAAAGGCAATGTTGTATTCGGACGGATCGACGCGGCTTGAGGAGAGGGACTTGCTGCCCGCAATATGGGCGGAGAGAAGGCAGCGGCGGTCGATCTTTGTGATCTGCGGGGCTTCCCGTGCGGCAAAGTCGGCGTAGAGGCGGTTTTGCAATGCGATGCCGATCTCCTCCGCCGACAGTCCGCTCAGCTCCGGCTCCAACGGGATCGCGATGGTCGTGTAGTTGCTTGCAATTTCGTCCCGCTGCAGCTCGGCGCTTGTCCATGCGGAATAACCGATGCAGGACAGGGCGACCGAAAAACCGAGCAGCAGTACCGTCAGCACGGTAAAGATCGGCTTTCGCACCGCCTGCCTGAAGAAAATATTCATCCTTCCGACCTCCTTCTGTAATATCTGCCGCGCCCGAAGCGGGGCGATCGTTTGATACACTTTGGTACATGATACCGGCTGCGGAAAAGTAATGCAAGCGCGGCTGCACGAAACGACCGTTTTCGCGCAGCTTTGGTCGTGCATCGGTGCGACGGAAGGGTGACAATTCCCGCCGAATATGCTATAATACCCCTACCCTTATGAGAAGGCAGAGGTATCATCGTGCGTGTGATATTTTGTGATGACGATCCCGCAATTTTGGAGCAGCTGCAATCCTATGTGTCGGAGTTTTTTGCCCGATCGGGCGGGAAGCTGCCGGAGCTTGCCTGCTATCCCAGCGGCGAAGCATTATTGGCGGCGGAGACGCGGGCGGATATTGCGTTTTTGGACGTCGAAATGCCGGGCGTCAGCGGGATTCGGGTCGGCGCGAGGCTGAAGGAAGCGAACCCGAACATCAAAATTTTTATCGTGACCTCTTACCCCGACTATTTGGACGAAGCCATGAGATTTCAGGTGTTCCGATACCTGTCGAAGCCGATCGATAAGGACAGGCTGTTTCGCAATCTGAAGGATGCCGTCTACCAATACAACATGGAAAGTCGGGAATTCCCCGTTGTGACGAACGACGGAGTGTATGTTCGGCGCGCGGAGGAGATCATCTGCGTCGAGGCGGCGCAGAGAAAGGTCCTGCTCCATACGACGGACGGGACCCTGCAAAGCACGCAGACCATGGACTACTGGCGGCAGACCCTGACCCTGCCGTGCTTCTATGTGACGCACAGAAGCTATATCGTCAATCTGCATTTTGTCAATTCCATTCGCAGGGACACGATCCTGCTGAAATATCGGGAGAAGGAATTGACCGCGTATCTGACAAGGAGAAGGTACACCGCCTGCAAGGACACCTATTTGTGGTATATGGAGAGCGTGAAGTGATGGCAGAGTATATCAGTTACGGCGTGCTGTATCTTGCGGAAGCCGTCATTGCATGGCTGTATTTTGACGCGCTGTTTTGCCGAGAGGCAGCCGCGCTTCGGCTTGGCATCACCTTTGCCGCGGCATATCTGCTCCTGTTCTGCACGACTTGGCTTAACAGTGTTGTTCTGAACGGCGCGGCATTCTTCCTCTGCAATTTGCTGCTTTTGCGGAGCAATTACGAGTGCAGGCTGAAATCCGCTGTATTGCATTCCGCGTTTCTGACCTCCGTCATGGCGATCACGGAGATCGTTGCCGCGGGGATCATCAGCCTGTTCGGTTTCCGCTTCGGCGCATATGCCGACAGCCTCGCCGTCATGATCGTTATGGCAGTCATCAGCAAAATGCTTTATTTTTCGATCACGGTCATTGCCGCGAAGCTCTGGTCACCGAACAGGCGGACGCAGGAAGAGCCTGCGTTTATGGGCTTGCTCTGCATATTGCCGCTCCTCTCGGTTGCTGTTTCGGCGGTGGTGGTGTACGTCGGGATTCGCGCGGAGATGACAAGAACGGTGGAGCTTCTCATGGTAATCATTGTCCTGACCCTGCTGATCGTCAATCTGATTTTTATGGTCCTGTACCACCATTTGCAGCGGCTCCATGCCGAGCAGATGGCGCTGAATCTGAGTATTCAAAGAGAAGAAGCGGACGCCGCGTATTACCGCGATCTGCAAAAGCAGTCGGAAAATCAGCGAATTCTGATCCACGACATTAAGAGCCATCTGAATACCATTCACGGGCTTGCCGAGGACCTTAACGCACCGGCAATATCCGAATATATCACAAAGCTCGCGGAGGACATTCTGCCCGACCGACAGGTCAAATTGTGCTCGGACCCGATACTTAATTTTATGCTGCAGCAATTTCGGGAGAACTGCGAGAATCGGGGGGTATCCTTTCGCTGCGACATCAGAGAGCGTTGCCTTACATTTATGGACGCGCCGAGCATCACGACGTTCTGCGGCAATCTGCTGACAAACGCGCTGGAGGCGGCGGAGTGCTCCGAGGAGCGGACGATCGAGTTGTCCGTGAAGAAAAGCGAGGAACAACAGGTCGTTATCGTGTCGGTCGTCAATTCCTGCGATGCGCCGCCGCTGCCGAAGCAGGAGGGACTGTTCCGGACAAGAAAGCGCAATCCCGAGCTTCACGGCGTGGGCTTAAAGAGTATTCAGCGTGTCGTTGACCGCTACCACGGCGTTGCCACGATGCGTTTTGCCTCGGAAGAGAAGAAATTCTATCATATCGTCCAGTTCCCGATGCAGGAGGAACAGTGAAAGAATCACAAAACGTGCCGTCCGTCGGCGCGCCTAAGTCAAGGGAAGAAAAGCCCGCAGCGTCGGACGGATGATGCCACATCCTCCTGTGGGCATAAAAGCCGCCGAGGAGTGCTCCTCGGCGACTGAAAAAGCAAGTCAACTCTGCTTTGTGGGTCATACCTTTACCTTTGGATTCGTGTACTGCCCATGTCGTTTCGTTTTATTCCCGTACTGAATCGCAAACTTCGGGCAGCGGTGCAGACATCCAAGGCACAGGGCACATTGCGCCTTGACCCAAATCGGCTTTTTGTCCCGCATTTCGATGGCTTGCATCGGGCATTTCTCAGCGCACAGCCCACAGCCGATGCAGATGTCCTCCACACGGAAATTTGATGTGCGGCGCTTGGTATTATAGATCGGCTCGGCGATCCGTTTCGTGATGAATGCCGGAGTGCGCGGAGACATACGGCGGTTGGTATGCCGTTCACCGATGCCCCGAATCACGCCGTCAATCTCGGCTTCCGTATTTTTCGTGAACTTTGCGACCTCTTTCGCGGTGGAAAGATCAAAAATCGGAGTCCATGTGTCGACCATGCGGACGGAATAAAATGAATCGACAGTCCTGCCCCGAATTGCCTTGGCTGCAATATTGCCGACGGCACCGGGCGTGGTCCCGTAGGTGGCAACAAAATACAGATAGTCGGTCCGAAACGATGCCTGTTCCAGAAATTTCTTGACAATGCTCGGCAGCCACCAAAAATAGGTGGGCGAAATAATGCCGATCGTTTCATCGCGAAAGGCATAGCGGCTTTCCTTTACGCAGTCTGCTATGGACAGCGTTTCCTGCGGCTGCGCCTCTGCCAGCCGGGCGGCGACATATTTGCAGTTGCCTGTTGCCGAAAAATATATAATCACAAAAGTCACCCCGTTCAACCGACGTACAACACAGTATACCATGCAGCTACCAAATCATTCTGTTGGTACCGACGTTCGATGACTGGTGCCGTCACCCCCACTTTCGGGCAGCCCTATGTAGCTACAATTATATATACCACGACGAGTGGGATTTAGCAAGGATTATTGCTGACTTATAAGGGATTCGGCGAAGGTGGGCGGAACTACGAAAGGCTGTCACTGACAGCTTGCTTTGGCTTCTGCGAGAGCGTTGGTGTGTACTGTTGCAGCGGCGGCTTATCGCAATTATTCGAATCCCGTTTTCAATAAAAATAAGGGCACTTACAAAAAGTAGGTGTCCGTATTCTTGGCGGAGAGGATGGGATTCGAACCCATGTGCGATTGCTCGCAAACTGATTTCGAGGGCTGTGAAAAGCCCTAAATCCCCTTATTTCTCCGCATAAGCTCTTATTGTTTCCTGCATAAAAACCGCCAAACACAAGGGTTTTTATATATTTTCATTTTTGCCTATTTATCTTCTTACAAGGTGTTTTTACAGAAGTAGGCACCACAAGGGCACCACGGGCACCAATGATATTTTAGTTTCCAACGGGTAGAAGCTCTTTATGTTCGTATTCTGCTTCTACTTCAGTAAGTTGCTCATCTGAATTGTGTTGCTCGCTTCGATTTTTTTCAAGTGCGTGGTCGATTGCTTTTTTAATGGGATTACCGCTATACTCATTGAAAATCATTTCTAAAGCATTGTCAGCGGTAAGTTGGATTACCGTTGCTTTTGCCTTTTTACTCAAAGGTGTTCCCAAAGCCACATAGTAATTGGCTTGTTCGTTAAGAATGTTTTTGTAAATACTTGTATGCGTGGTGATGCCAATATTGTAATATTCGATTAAAGTGTCAATCAGCACATCTACATAGTAGTGGAGATTTTCAATTATTATATCTCTGTAAGGCATTGAAGAACCATTATGGACTATCATATTGCGATTTCGATATATACGCATAATATGCCATTTGATTCTTTTTTCGTGCCGTTTGAGATATTTATAAATTGATTGAGAATCAGACAGTATATGTTCTGCAAACTGTTTTATGCGATAAATAAGCAAAGGTGAATCTGTTAGTGAATCGATCAATTCGGTTAGCTCTGTGCTATAAGTATCCAACGATAATAACAATGCGAGCCTTTCCACTTTATCTAAATCATCACAAGAAGGTTCGATTTTTTCAAGTATTTCATCTACATTGCTTGAAGAACAAATTTTGATGTCGTGATAAAGTTGTTCGATGTTGGAATACATATAACAACGATTGAGAACTGCACTTAGAATAGTGCATATAGTGTTGATTTTATCCTCGTTATCGCGTTTCGTGTCAATCAAGACTTCTACTACCGTCCACAGATTTAGCAACTGATTAGAAATATCCTTGCTTTCAATAGCACCGCTGTGAAGAGCCATTGCTCTATAAAATGCTTTCGGGATATCAATTTTTTCAGACAACGAAATATCGTCAAAAAGGGCGTGCAAATCGGACGAATTGCCTTTTTTCTTTAATGGGTTAATAGATGTTCTTATAGGGGTGCCGTCTTTCAGATTGCCCTCGTCATCTTTGACATAAACAACAGCTTTGGGGGTGATAAATAATTTACTGTCGTGTTGATTTATTCGGTGAAAAGACAAGAATGTGTTTATGCGTCGAACTGCTGATTCAAATGCAGAATACACGTCTACTTCTTTTCCTGGAATAACGACTACTTTGTCGGTGGACTTCTGCAAATTCAACTGTCTTTTTTCTTCTGGTGTAGCATCTCTTACTTCGATATTGTCTAATCTCTCAAAAAAACGGGCAGCTTTGATGTTAATTCCAAAGACAGCTTCATATTCTACATCGTCAAAAGTAAAGCAGTTAAAAAACGAAACTACTGTGTCAGTATTACATTCGATTGGCTTTGACGCGGTGAAAAAGAAATCTTCGATCGTTGAATACAAATACTCTTTACTATATCCTGCATTGACAAGATCAGTAATCAACATTCTTGTGATTGTGTAAATTGCGGCACGATTATCTTGATCGAAATTATCACAAAAAATATTATCAATCAGTAGCCCAAGCAACTCTGATAAATAGTTGTTGTTTGTTTCACAAATATCTATAAGATATTCCGCTATTTCGGGGTAACTATTGATTTTTGACTTCAAATCACCGATAGATAAATCGTAGAAATCGCCGTTCTTATCTTTAGCATACAGGATCGTCCCTTTATCGTCAACATTGTTTTTTATAAATATATCTTCCTTGAGCATTTGCTCAAATTCTTCTGCGAGTGGGATAAAATTGCCGTCCATTAAGACTTTTCGGTCAATATCTCTTGCTGTATGAGTAATATCGTAACAAAGATAATGACTATTTAATGCAGGCAGTTTATAAGATTCGTAAGAATAGTAGAATGCACCTTCTTCAAGTGCTTGAGCAAAAAGGAGCAAGCCCTCAAAGTGTTCGTTTTTTATCCAATGTGAAACATCTCTTTTTTTCATAAAACTGCTCCTTTGCCTAAAACAAAATTTGCTAACTATAATTGTATCATATTTTGGCGATTTTTTCAATAGACGAAGTGTAAAGATTGGTCGAATCCAATCAATTTTAACAATATTTTCGCATAATAAAGGAGGTTAAAATTATGCAAAGAAAAAACGAAGCCCTTTTATCAAGGGGTATCATCACTCAATCGGGGGAAATCTGCAAGGGCAAGATCAATCTTGTATCGGGCGCGATTACACAGCCATTCGCTGAAATGGTATGAACGAACTTGCAAGTGAAACATTTGCTTGGATGATCTTGTTGATCGGATTGATACTTGCCTTTATAACTTTATTTCTATCCCTTACAAGTGTTGTAAAAGGTAATACGAAAACGATTGCTATGATGAGGGTATTCGGATATGAGGATAACATTTGCAGTCGTGCCATACTCGGAGCGTATAGACCTATCTCGTATATCGGTTTTGCAATCGGTACGGTTTATCAGTATGTATTACTTAAACTTGTGATGACCTTTGTATTTGCCGATATAGAAAACATGCCTGAATATAATTTTGATTTCAAGGCTCTTGTAATTACGCTAATTGCGTTTGTTATTACCTATGAGCTTATTATGTATCTATACTCCTTGAACATAAAGAAGCTATCTATTAAAAGTATAATGTTAGAATAGGGGCGCAAAATATATGCAAAACACAGAATTTATTTTGTGTCCCGTTTGCAAAAATAAAACCCGGCTGAAAATGCGGGAAGATACTATACTTGAAAACTTCCCGCTATTCTGCCCGAAATGCAAACAAGAAACGCTAATCAGCGTAAAGCAATTAAAAATTACAATACACAAAGAGCCCGACGCACAGACGCAGAGCCAATAAACCGCGCGATTTCACGCGATTTATTGGCTCTTTATGTTTGAGCATATTTCTTTACAGCTTTTCACTACTTTTTATGGGTTTTTAATACATTCGGGCACCATAAGGGCACCACAGTATTCATTTTTGATGAATAAACTGAATAGAGCAAAACACCGAGGGCACCACAAATCAGGGCACCAAGGGCACCATTCACAAAAAGCGGGCACCACCAAGACAAAGTGAAAACCCTTGAAAACGTAGTGTTTTCAAGGGTTTTTGGCGGAGAGGGCGGGATTCGAACCCGCGTGCGATTGCTCGCAAACTGATTTCGAGTTTTATGGGTCAATGGTTGTTTAGTGATTTTTGAAGGCGGTTTCAGGCAACTTTGTATTTGCCGAAAAGCTTGATAATTAAGGCTTTTTTGGCGGCTGCACCGCAGAAATCCCGATAAATAAAGGAAAGTTCGAATAACGGCAGTTTCGCTGTTTTTGGAAAGAACAGGCACTATTTTGGAAAGAACTGCGGAAAGAACAGAATAAACACATTAACAACGGCAATACACAGGAAAGAACCGCACCGACTAAAATATTTACGAGGTGTATTGCTATGAATGAAACCGCAATCAATTGGGATTCGATTCCCGATATTATTACCAAAGACCAACTCTATCAAATCTGTCATATCAGCAAGTCAACGGCTTTGTATCTGCTGCGAAGCGGAAAGATTCCGTGCGAATACACGGGCAAGAAAACTCGCTGTTACAAAATCAAAAAGGCTGACGTTATTACATATCTCGAAAAGAGAAAAGTATTTCCCGAATCCTATTCAGCACCGGCAGGTTGGTACAAGGGGAACTATACAGTGAAAATGAAAACCGAAGTACCCGAACAGGTTCTTGAAAATATGAAACTGTATTACACGGAACTTTTTGCACAATATCCTGATGTGCTGACTGCAACTGAAATTTCAAAAGTAATCGGTTACGGCACAACGTCAATAAATGATTGGTGCAAGAAAGGATATCTTAAAGCGTTTAAGAGAATCAATGTGAATCACATTCCGAAAATCTACTTGATAGAATTCTTTTGCTCAAAATACTTTCGCACTATCACCCGAAAATCCGATTGGCATATCCGAGTGCTTCAAGAATTCCCTCGTTGGCAAGTGATACGAGGATTAAAAACATAAGATTGAATATTCGCTGTAAAAAGTGGCACAGATTTGGAAATGTTCGCTGTAACTTTTGGCACGGGCAGATTTGCAAATTCATAATTCGCACATTCGACTTTTAATCGCCTCCTTTGTACAATATAAGTGCAAAGGAGGCTTTTACTATGACTGACACATTATTTGAGCAACTCGGCGGTACTTATACACAGGTTGGCGACTATGCTTTGCCAGACTTGTCATTACCAGCGGAAAAAGATGACCGTCCCATTGGTATATGGGGACAGCGTAGATTGCGATACTTAAAGCAGTACCATAAAGTGATTTACTACAATCTGCTCACTTCCGGCAAACTTGATTCCCACCTTGCCGACATCGAAGAACAGGCACAACGACTTTTTCTCCGGCTGGTAAAAGAACTCGCCGAAAAAGAAGGTGTCACGGAGCAACTCAAAGCCACCAACCAAATGGCATGGGTGCGGAAGGTTAACAATATTCGAAACCGTGCAACGGAGATAGTAAATAACGAAGTCATATATAGGCAATTATAACGAATAAGCCATATTATCTGCTTATCTAATTAAGATCAGTGCTAACTTTGAAATTAAGTCATCGTTGGCACTGATTTTTTATTTTCATAGCTATTCCAAAGTATCAAATTGATACTTTGGAATAACAGAATTAATAAAGTAAGAGCGTTTTTGCTAAGTTCGCTGTAAAAAACGGATTTATTACTCAAATAATCGTTGCATTTTTTGGCATATAGTGATATACTAATATTGATTTATAATATGGAGCCAACTATAATTAAGTCAATAGAAAACTAAAAAAATTTTTACAAGGAGAAAAGTAACGCAAAAAAGACCGCCGAAGCAGCCGAAAAAACAAAGGAATTAAGATTAAGCAATTTTTACGGAATATGTAGAATTGTTTTTCAGGATTGAATAGATTACTCTGAGGATTTTCTTTTGAAGATGTCCGAGAGCAACGTAATAGTGCTTACCTTCGGACAACTTTTTATGGTAATAGGCATTGAAAACAGGGTCGTGGATCCATGCGACCCTGGCGACCTGAAATAAAGCATATCTGAGATATTTTGATCCTTTCTTAGTGGGATATAAATTTTTAGATTTGTATTTTCCGGATTCGTAAGTTTCAAGATCAATACCGCTGTAAGCAATCAGACTGTCCACTGTTCTGAATCTTGAAATGTCTTTGATTTCACCCATTATCAAACCAGCGGTAACATATCCGACGCCGGGAATAGACAACAGTTCGGGGCAAAGTTCATCGACATAAGTCTTGATTTGTTCATCAAATTTCTTAACCCGTTGTTGAATATGCTCCATTTCTTCTATGGCATCAACCAACTGAAAAGCAAGATAATCATTTGAAATACCAACCGAGGATTTGGCTGCTTTAATCAGTTCGGCAGGAGTACAGGAGCAGCTCCCATGTATAAATCGAGCCAATGAATCCGCATGAGCTCTTGCAATTCTTTTCGGCGTTTGATAATGCTTTAAGATTGAAATAGCAGTAACCCCGTAAATATTGCTGAAAAGAGACTTAAATTCAGGAAAAATGATCTGAATAAGGTTATTAACAGTCAATTTTGCTTTTCTGAGTTCATTAACGATAAAAAATCTTTTTCTAGATAGTGACTTTAACGCTTCGTTGTGGTATGATGATAGAGTATAGGGCGAGAATTTGTCCGGATTTTCTATCAAGTACTTACAAATGGTCTGTGAATCAAGGTTATCATTTTTAGGACAATGAACTTTAGAAGATTTGCGAGCCATATTGGTTAAAATCGGATTGATCATCATCACCTGATAATTCTGCGACAGCAGAAACATGATGATGTTAGTGTGGTAGATACCGGTAGATTCGAGCCCTATACGCACATCGTAATCACCTGTAGCTCCACAAAAGGCGGTAATGTCTTCGTGGAGCTTTTTGTATCCCTTTTCAGAATTTCTGATTGTAACAGAAGTTTTTGAAAAAACTTCTCCGGTACCGGGTCTGACCATAAAGTAATCATGTTTCTGAGATGCGACATCAATTCCGACAATAATCATAGCAAATTCTCCTTGTTTTCAGCTCCGGTACTCTCTGCAGGACTTTTCCCAATGTTCCCTGGTTCCTTATTACCGGTCGTAAAACGCCGTAACCAACTAATTACCATTTAAGAGAAAAGCCCGCAGCTACAACCTCCTTTAACCAGTCGATCATCCGCTGTAAGGAACTCAAATGAAATAGACTACGGAGCTTTCATTATTTTTGAAGACGGGTTTATCGCTTTGGTTTTCCAAAGGGCGATAATTTGTCTTCAATCGGGGAAATCCCCCTTCGCTAAAACCCGTATCAGCGCTCAGGTCGCTCCCCAGCGTTGCCCTATCCTCTGACACGGTAAAAGCAAACTTATTATACTACACTATTAAAATTTTAGAAAGGATTGTGTATAGTTATTTCATTTGCTGGGGGATGATTTAATTATACCAGGTGCAGTATGTACCGAATTGCGATTGAAAAATTATATAAATGGAAAAACAGTAAGCGCCGCAAGCCGTTGATTATTGAAGGTGCAAGACAGGTCGGCAAGACTTGGTTGATGAAGGAGTTTGGTAAACAGGCTTATACGGATACTGTATATATCAACTTCGATTCCAATTCAAGAATGGCGGATTTGTTTTCAGCAGACTTGGATACAGACCGCCTGATTATGGGTCTGGAATTGTATGCCGGACGCAAAATCAATCCGGACAACACCCTGCTGATTTTTGACGAGGTTCAAGAAGTTCCGAGAGCACTTGCTTCTCTTAAATATTTTTATGAGAACGCCCCGCAGTATCACATTGTATGCGCCGGTTCTCTTTTGGGAATTGCTTTACATCAGGGCACCTCATTCCCTGTCGGCAAGGTCGATTTCTTAAAGCTCTATCCTCTCTCTTTCGGTGAGTTTTTAATGGCAACCGGCAACGAACGCTTTGCAGAGCTTTTGAAAAAGCAGGATTATGAAATGATCACAAGCTTTAAGCAAACATATATTGACGCATTGAAACACTACTATTTTGTCGGCGGTATGCCGGAAGCAGTTCAAAGTTTTGCCGAAAGTAAAGATTTCAATGAGGTTCGTGCGATTCAGAAAAGAATCCTTGCGGCATACGAACAAGACTTCTCAAAACACGCACCGAACGAGATTGTCCCGAAAATCCGTATGCTTTGGAACAGTATTCCGTCGCAGCTCGCAAGAGAAAATAAGAAGTTTATTTATGGTCTTGTCCGTGAAGGCGGCAGAGCAAGAGAATATGAAACTGCGATTATGTGGCTTTCCGATTGCGGGCTTGTGCACAAGGTCAGTCGTGTGAATGCGGCAGGCATTCCGTTGAAAGCTTATGAGGATTTGAAAGCATTCAAACTTTTCATAGTCGATGTTGGACTCCTCGGATGTATGACAGGTCTTCGTCAGCGTACACTGCTTGACGGTGATGACCTTTTCGTTGAATTCAAAGGAGCTTTGACCGAACAATATGTTTGCCAGCAATTAAAAACGATTGAAGATTTAGGTGTTTACTATTACACCAACGACAGAGGCTCTTGCGAAATTGATTTTGTCGTTGATACCGGTGAACAGATTGTTCCTATTGAAGTAAAAGCCGAAACAAACCTGAGAGCAAAGAGTCTCAAAACCTATCGAGAGAGATTTGAACCTGAATTGTCTGTTCGTACTTCGATGGCTGATTATAAGAAGGAAGATTGGCTTTTGAATCTGCCGCTGTACGCAATAGAACAGATTAATAAGATTAAAGATTATTAACTAACCACAATGTCCGTTTTATCGGACATAAAATGTGATATTGTTAGAACGGAGGTGATTATTGGTGTGGTGCAAGAATTGTAACCGTGAAACCGATGAAGAAGTTTGCAGTGTTTGCGGAATAAAGACCGAGGAAGATATTCCTTATGAACTGCACTGGTGTGATAAATGCAAGGTTCCGCTTATCAAAGCAGTAAACGGCGCAGACCGTGATACTTGTCCTCTTTGTGGTGGTAATACATCGTATCTAGTTGCAGACTTAAGACCTGTATTCCCGGAAGAGCGTTTGCTTTTAGAAATTCTCTCGGACAAGCCACTTGCCTATATCAAAAAAAGCGTATGGGCGTCAAATAATCGATATTATATAGATGGAAAACCTATAGTTGTAACTGCTGCGTGGTATAAGAAGTATTCAGCCGCGTATATCAGAGAACAACTCAAAAAATACAAGGAACAGAATAACTACGATTTCTTTAATAAGAACATAGCAACCTTTATCAGAGCGAACCAAGGTCGCCTTGATTACCTGAAGTATGAAGCAAATATCTTTATTCAGGAGTCGGCAGCTAAATACCCTCGTGAAAACATTGTTCTGTCCTTTTCCGGTGGTAAGGATTCCACGGTAACCGCTGATCTAGTGGTAAAAGCACTTTCTGATCCTAGTCTTGTACATATCTTCGGTAATACCACCCTTGAGTTCCCGTTCACGATTGAATATGCTGAGCGATTTAAGAAGAATAATCCTAAGGCTATCTTCAAGGTTGCCAAAAATAAAGAGCAGAATTTCTACGAGGTCTGTGAGGACATTGGACCTCCGGCAAGAATGCTTCGTTGGTGCTGTTTTATGTTTAAGACAGGACCTATTTCTCGCGTTATTTCTAGCCTTTACAGAGATAAGAGTATTCTGACTTACTACGGCATCCGCAAATGCGAATCCGTAAGCAGAAGTAAATACAACCGAATAGAAGATAATGCTGAGTCTACAAAGATTCAGCAGCAGACGGTTGCAACACCTATCTTCTTCTGGAAAGATATTGATATTTGGCTTTATCTTCTCGGTGAAGAAGTTGAATTTAATGATGCATATCGTTTGGGATACGATCGTGTTGGCTGTTGGTGTTGCCCGAACAATAACATTCGTGCAGAATTCCTTTCTCAGATATATATGCCTGAGCAGTATGAGAAGTGGCATAGTTTCCTGATTGATTTTGCAAAGCGCATCGGAAAGCCCGACCCCGAAGAGTATATTAACTCTGGCAAGTGGAAAGCTCGTCAGGGTGGTAACGGTGTGGCAGCAGCATCTGATGTAAAGATTAAATTTACCAACTGCACAACCGAAGAAAATGCTAAAGTATATCAACTGAAGCGACCGGTAGATGATTGCCTTATTGGTTTGTTTACACCCTTTGGAAGAATAGCCCCCGAGCTTGGTCGCAAGTTAATCAACGAAACAATCGTTGTAGACATTAAGACTAATGTGCCGATTATTTCAATTCAACCCTTCTCACAGGACGGATTTGAATATGCGGTAAAAGTTAAAACAATGAATGTAGCAAAGCACGATGACTTGCAGAGAATGATTGGTTATCAGATCAAGAAATTTAATGCTTGCCGTAAGTGCTTAAAGTGTGAGTCCCTTTGTAGATTCGGTGCCATCTCTATTATCGGTGATACCTATTACATCAACGATAAGAAATGCAAAAGGTGCAAGATGTGTGTTACTGCAAAGTACTTAGATGGCGGTTGCCTAATGGACCGTTACCTGAAGACTAAGGACTAAAGGAGCAAGAATATGAAGTTTAGAGCACACGATACCTTTTTCATCCGTAAAGGATGGTTAAATAAAGGTATGCGAAATGTGAAAATAGAGCCGACAGTATTTATGGGAGCAAAAGGTAACCCTATGGATATTCTCGGAATCGGTGCAAACATGGTAAAGGCATTGAGGTATTGGCTGCAGGCAGTCAAACTTACCACGGAGCCAAATGCAGGACGTAGAGAGCAGTCATTTACACCCTTTGGAGAGATCGTTTTTAAGAACGACCCCTACATTGAGGAAATGGGTACACTTTGGTTACTGCATTACATGCTTGCATCTAATAAAGACGAAGCAACTGCCTGGTACTTCTTTTACAATGAGTTCAAGCAGAGTGAGTTTAACAAGGAGGATTTTGTAAAGCAGCTCTCTAACTACATTATGATTAACGGTGAAGAGGTATCTGAAAGATCGTTGGAAGATGACTATAACTGCATCATCAACACATATGTACCCCGTATCAAATCTTCTCCTGAAAAAGTTCAGCCGGAGAGCAATATTGATTGTCCTCTTGGTGAACTCGGATTGATTGATATCAGCAACCGAAAGGAAAAGCTTTATAAGAAATCTGTTCCGAAGAAAGATACTCTTCATCCTCTAGTTCTGCTTGCTGTTATTCTCGATCAGGCGAACGGCGAAGAGGAAATTAAGATTTCTGCAATTCAGAATGATGTATGTAATGCCGGTAAGATATTTAATCTTGATATAATCACATTGACAGCATTACTCTACAAAATCGAATTGATGGGATACATCAAGGTTGTTCGTACAGCAGGACTTGATGTTATCCGCATTGCTAAGCCGATGACCTTCCTTGAGTGTGTGGCAGAGTATTATAAGGCAATCAATAAATAAAGACAGGAGGCTGTTGCCGTGTTTAACAATAAAATAGATGTAGCAAAAGGTTTTCAGACTTCTGTAAATATCGCGTATGATCTGAATAACACGGGTAAGATTTCCGGATTTATTCCTACCATGTCCTCGTTAGACATCATTGAGGATGTTATGCTGAGTACGGCGCCGAATTCTACTGAAAGAGCAAGAATCCTTATTGGTGCCTACGGACGTGGAAAATCTCATATTATTCTTGTTTTGCTTTCTCTTCTCTATAAGAAAGATAAGGCGCTTTTTGCTAATTTGCTCGAAAAGATGAAGAAAAGCAATCCGAAACTCTATGACTATACGAATGAGTTTATTGACAGTGGAAGAAAGCTGCTTCCCATTGTTGTCGGAGGCAGTAGCGCAAGTCTTACTCAGTCATTCCTTTTTGCTTTGCAACAGGCACTTAATGACGAAAACCTCAGCGACATTATGCCTGAAACTCATTTTAAGGCGTCTGTCAATGCGATTGAGAGTTGGAAGAAAGATTACCCTGAAACCTATAATAAGTTTTTAGAAGCCTTAAATGAACCTATTGAACAGTTCATTCTTTCCTTAAAGGAATACAATGTTGAGGCGTATGAAAAATTCGTCGAATTATATCCGAGCCTGACTTCCGGCAGTAGTTTCAATCCTTTCCTTGGTTTCGATGTTGTGGAGCTCTACGAAAAGGTTGTAGACAAGCTATGTGAGGTCGGGTATGACGGAGTTTACATTGTTTATGATGAGTTTAGTAAATATCTTGAATCGAGCATAGGTAACGCCACAATCAGCGATATTAAGCTGTTGCAGGATTTTGCAGAGAAATGTGTACGTAGTGGTAAAAAGCAGATGCACCTTATGCTCATTTGCCATAAGGATATCTCAAACTATATCGACAACAATCTGCCTAAAGAGAAAGTAGACGGTTGGAGAGGTGTGTCCGGTCGCTTTAAGCATACAACACTTCACAACAACTTTGCGCAGATGTATGAAATTATTTCTGCTGTTATCAAGAAGGATCCTGATTTCTGGAAGGATTTTGTATCTAAATACAAGCCACAGCTTGAGGATCTTAAGGAACGCTATGTTGCAAACGGTTTGATCGACGGCAAGGATACGGAAGGCGTGAACTCTGCTATTTACGGTTGCTATCCTTTGCATCCGGTATCGACCTTTATTCTGCCGCGTCTTTCTGAAAAAGTTGCTCAAAACGAAAGAACCTTGTTTACTTTTTTGTCCTCTCAGGAAAAGCATACTCTGTCTTCTTTCCTTGAGAGTGCAGACGGTGAGTTCCCGTTATTGACACCTGATTATCTGTACGATTATTTTGAACCCCTTTTCCGAAAAGAGGTTTATACCAGTGAGATTCATAAAATTTATAAACTCACTTCTAATATTCTACAGAAGCTTGACGGTGGTTCTATTCACGCGAGGATTATCAAAACTATTTCCTTAATTTACATGGTTGAGCAGTATGAGAAACTGCCTCCTGTATACGACATCATCGTTGATGCCTTTCGTGAGAGTGTTACAGATACAAAGGAAATCAGCAATGCACTTGAAGAACTTATAAACAAGGATTGCATTGTTTATCTCAAGAGAAGCAATAACTACTTGAAGCTCAAAGAGAGCAGCGGTGTTGATATTCCCGGTGAAATCGAAAAAAGGATAGAGAGTAATAAGGCAACTTTAAGAGTAAAGGATGTTCTCAATAACTCTTCTTTCGACAGTTATATGTATCCTACCAGATACAACGACGAGCACGAGATTACCCGTTATTTTGATTTTCTTTTCATTGACAGTAAGGAATTTTGGTCCACAGAAGATTGGAATTTAAAAATCTCGGATACAATGGCTGACGGTGTGATATATGCAGTAATTCCTGAAAATAAGGAAGATATTGCGAAGATTGCAAAGAAGATTACATCCGATACATACGGGGAAAGAGTTGTATTCTGCTTGCCTAAGAAGTTTATCTATATTGAGAAGGTCGCTTTTGAATACAGTGCAGTTTGTGAACTTAAAAACCTCGTTGTAGACGATGAACTTTTGAAAGATGAATATGAGATTTATATTGAGGATCTCGAAGAAGTTATCGGCTCGTTCATTTTTTCTTATGCTCGACCCGAGACCGGTGGTGCTGACTATTACTATGCTGGCAAGAAGGTTGCTGTCTTCCGTAAGGCTCAGATGTCAGCTCTTCTCTCTGAGATTTGTGAGAAAGTCTACCCACATGCTCCGATTATTAATAATGAGTCTATCAACAAAAATATTTTGCCAACAGTGGCTATCAACAGCAGAGCAAAGCTCCTTAATGGACTGCTGAGCACTGAGCTTGAACCTAATCTTGGACTTTCCGGTACGGGTCAGGATGTTTCGATTATGAGAAGCACCCTTGTGCAGACAGGTGTTGTAAAGAATGTCGCAGAAGCACCTGAAATTGTAGTTGCACCTGAAGACGAGAATATGAAGTATATGCTCTGCACTATTCAGACCTTCTTTGCTAATGCAGGTATTAATGGTGAGCAGAACTTCGCAACATTGTATGATCGTCTGACAAAACCTGAATATGGTATCGGTCTTAAGACCGGTGTTATTCCGATTTATATTGCAGCTATTATCCATCTGAACCGTAGCAACCTGGTTATTAAAAAGGGTAATTCGGAACAGAAAATAACTGCAGATTTGCTTAACGGAATCAATGACAACCCAAGCAATTATTCAGTTGTTCTTGAGGACTGGAACGAGGAAAAAACTGCATATCTGGCTCAACTCGAACAATTATTTGAAGAGTTTATTCACGAGCAGGAAAAAGTATATAATAGCTTTGCTTATATCGTTTCTGCTATGAATCGCTGGTATATGTCTTTGCCAAAGTTCGCCAAGGAAATGACAAAGACTTATAAAGGTAAGGAAGAGTTTAAGACTATTTCCGCTAGCCACCGTAAATTTGTAAACAGTTTGAAGCAGCTTGATATTAACCCGAGAGAATACTTGTTTGAAAAGGTGTTTGCGCTCTTTGGATTTAAAGAGTTTAGTGCTGATGTAGTTGATAATATCGCTCAGACAAAAAAAGAGTATGACGTTGCTATTGTATCGCTGCTTAAAGCACTTGTTTCTGATCTTAAGATCCTTTTTACTCCCAAAGGCCAGGATGTAAGAGGTTCGCTTACTTCAATCATTCAGGATTGGTATTCTTCTTTGAAGGAGACAACTATACAGCATCTATTTGCGAACAGTGAGAATCAGATTCTTGATTTGATGAAGACGATTACCAATGACGAAACAACCTTCACACAGCGCCTTGCTAAGGCAGTAACTGCTCTTAGAGTAGAGGACTGGAACGAAGGAACTATTGCAACCTTCATCAAAGACCTTACTGTTTTTAAAGAAACTATTGAGGAGTACGACTCGCAGATTATTGACGAAACTTCTGCTGCTGATTCCTATAAGTTGATTACAACTGATAGTGAGGGCAGAGAGGTAGTCAAGACCTTTAACAGAAGCGAATACAGCAACAGAGCCAAACTACTCTATAATGAAATTACCAATTCTATTGACGAAATGGGTCAGTCCATTACTGAACAGGAGAAGAGACAGATCCTTATTGAAATTCTTGAAAAGCTTTGTTGAAAGGGGTGAGATGCATGGAAAAGGTGGCATACTTTGATAATGCTGCAACAACATTTCCGAAACCGGAATGCGTATATAATTTTACAGATCAATTCTACCGTGAGTGCGGCGTGAATGTTGGCAGGGGTCAGCATAAGCTCGCTTCCAGAGCATCGGCACTCGTTCAGGAAACAAGAGAACTGCTTTTAGAACTGTTTCATTGTCCTGCAAAGAAGGTTGTTTTTACTCATACTGCAACAGAGGCAATCAACCTTATTCTAAGAGGATTGCCTATTAACGATAACTACACGGTTTATATTTCTCCGTTTGAGCACAATGCAGTAACCCGTGTTCTTTATCATTTGCAGTCGATGTATGATATTCAGGTTGAAACGCTCTGTTTTGACAAGGTGACAATGACCTATGATATTGCAAGGATTCGTAATCAGTTTGCTGAGAAAAAGCCTAATTGGATGGTAGTAAGCCATGCGAGTAATGTCTGCGGTGTGGTATCTCCGATTAAGGAGCTTTGTCACCTATCAAAAGAGTTTGGGGCTATTAATATCGTTGATATGTGCCAAACAGCGGGCCTTGTTGATACCGACCTAAGTGGTGAGGATATAGACTTTGCCGTGTTTGCAGGACATAAGACATTATACTCGCCGCTTGGCGTTGCAGGTGTTGTCAGCAGTTTTGCAATAAAACCTCAACCACTTTTGTTTGGCGGTACCGGTGTGGAATCTGCTAATCAAGCGTTACCGGAAAGTGTTCCGGAGCGATATGAGGTTGCAAGTCCTGATATTGCTGCCATTGCAGGATTAAATGCCTCTCTTAAATGGATTAAAGAAACAGGTATTCAAAATATCTATGAGAAAGAGCAGGAAAACTTTAAGCGTCTTGTTGAACTTCTTTCAAGGTATGAGAATATCAGGATTATTGATACTATCGATGCAGAGTCGATAGGTGTCGTTTCGTGTTTATTTGATGGATATGGTAGCGATAATATAGGGCAGATTCTCAGCGAACAGAATGTTGCTGTCAGAACCGGACTTCACTGTGCACCGACTGCACATAAATTCATTGGTACTTTTCCTGCAGGAACTGTTAGATTTAGCGTAAGCTACTTTAACACTGATGAAGACTTTGATGTTTTAGAAGCTGCACTCGATTATATTGAATTGAATTCATAGGTGAGTATATGAGAGAAAGAGATTTTGAAGAATACTTGCTGTCTGATGAATCAATTAAGAGCAAAATGAAGGCCGTCAATTCAAGACTCAGTAAGGCAAGACTAATTGAAAGAGAACTTGGAGTAGACCTTGATGATGTTGTTTCCGATGACGAAAAAATGTTTCATACTCTTATGAGAGTAAAGCAGGAAACTAACGATCATAACGGTAACAATTCAAATGCTCTTCGCAAGTATTATGAATTTTCAAACGGAAGAAGATTTCCAACATTAGCTGAATACAAGTATAAGGTGGTGTGATGCTGTGAGTTTTCAAGAACTCGATATAAAAAAAGAATATCGTTCTCTGCTTGACAGTGTCGCAAAGGACTTTTATATTCCGTTGCTTAGCTGTGCCGTAAAATATCAAAGAGCAGTTGGCTTTTTCTCCTCTTCTTCTTTGGTAGAGATATCAAAGGGTATCTCTGAACTTGCAAAGAATGGCGGTAAAATACAATTGGTTGCATCTCCGTACTATAACAACAACGGAAAGCGCCGTGTGAAATACTTTTCCACGGGCCTGCCCGAAAAGGGCAACAAGCGCAAAGCCGAAGCCGAACTTGCACGAATCAGAAGTGAATTTGTACCGCCGCAGGAAGTTGGCGAGCTTGCTTCCGATATGCCGTTTGCAGACTATCTGCTTGAATGGCTGGACATCGTCAAGGTGCGTGTTAAGGCAACCACATTCAGCTCTTACGAGCAAATGGTAAAATCGGTGATTGAGCCGTATTTTCGTAAGAAAGCGGTAACGCTTCAGGGTTTGGAGGCAAGACACATTCAGCAATTCTATTCCGAAAAGCTGAAAACGGTCAAACCAAACTCGGTCATTCACTATCACGCTGTTATTCATCAGGCGCTGAAGTACGCAATGAAAACCGACCTCGTTACGCAGAATGTGGCAATGAAGGTAGACCGCCCGAAAAAGAATGATTATCAGCCTGTATTCCTTGATGCAGAAGAACTGCAACATTTATTTGAAGTAGTCAAAGGGACAAAACTGGAACTTCCTGTTTTAGTCGCCGCTTTCTACGGCTTGCGTCGTGGCGAGGTCTGCGGACTGAAATGGGACGCCATTGATTTTGAGCGTGGCACAATCACCATAAGGCACACGGTCA
>ULSS01080607.1_pt1 | contig 22192 bp, 20 predicted proteins | sample 1956901 | NCBI WGS metagenome assembly ULSS01 (sample SAMEA4835714, study PRJEB28245) | human gut metagenome | biome: gut microbiome; material: fecal sample | place: Denmark | collected 2008
CTCCTTAAGGATTTGCTGCAGCCGAATCTGATTGACGGGCAATACGCATTGTTATTACAAAAAATTATATAAATCCTGAAGACAGGAGGTAGAAAATATGTCAAAGATTGTCGTAGTAGGTAGCTGTAATATTGATATTACCGTGGAATGTGACCGCTGGGTGCATCCCGGAGAAACTATTTTCGGCAACCGCCTGACCGTTTCTCCCGGCGGCAAGGGTGCCAACCAGGCTGTTGCTGCAGCTCGCCTGGGAGCAGATGTTATGATGGTTGGCTGCATCGGTGATGATGTATACGGCCAGCTTGTATTGAAGGCTTTAAAGGAAAACAACGTTGATTCCACCTATGTGAAAGTGCTGCCGGGTGAAAACAGCGGTACCGCGCACATTACCGTAGCGGAGGACGATAACACGATTATCGTTATCAAGGCTGCCAATGACCTGGTATCCCCGTCGCTGATTGATGAAGCGTGGGAGGATATCAGCAAGGCAGACATGGTGCTCTTGCAGCACGAAATCCCTGCCGCTACCAATGCCTATGTCATTGAAAAATGCGCAGCGCACGGTGTACCTGTGCTGCTGAACCCCGCACCTGTTGCTCCGGTGCCGCAGGCTCTGCTGGATAAGATTACTTATCTGACGCCCAACGAGCACGAGGCAGCAACATTGTTTGCCGGTAAGGGCAAGGCGGATATCCTTGATCAGAACCAGGGCAAGGTAATCATGACGCTGGGCAGCAAGGGTGTTGCCTATGCAGAAAAGGGACAGGTTATTACTGTTCCCGGTTTTAAGGTAAAGCCGGTTGACACTACGGGTGCAGGCGACACCTTTAACGGTGCCTTTGCTGTTGCCCGTGCAAATGGCAAATCCATGCAGGAAAGCATCAGCTTTGCCAATGCTGCCGCAGCTCTTTCGGTGCAAAAGCTGGGAGCACAGGGCGGTATGCCTTATTTACATGAAGTAGAGGAGATGCTTAAGTAATGCAAAAGGGTGGAATGTTAAACAGCTCTATTGCGAAGGTGCTGGCTGATTTGGGCCACACCGACACTATCGTTATCGGTGACTGCGGTCTGCCTGTGCCTGCAGGCGTGCAGAAAATCGACCTGGCTCTGAAGCCGGGAACTCCTTCCTTCCTGGATGTTGTTGAGGAAGTAGCCAAGAATATGGTTATCGAAAAGGTAGAAATTGCAGCGGAAATGGAAGGCAGAAATCCTGCTGTCTACGGCGCTATGAAGCAGCTTTTCACTAAAGAGCAGTGGATTATAGATGCAGACCACGAAGCCTTCAAGGAGGCAACCAAGCATGCAAAATGCATTATCCGCACCGGCGAAATTACTCCTTTTGCCAATGTGATTCTGCACAGCAATGTTTTCTTTTAAAAATTAGCGTAAGGTAGGAATAAGGAAAAGTATGGAGATTGAATTAAGAAATATCCATAAGGCCTTTGGTTCTAATGAGGTGCTCAAGGGTGTTGACCTGAAGCTGAAAAGCGGTGAGGTACACGCTCTGATGGGTGAAAACGGTGCCGGCAAATCAACACTGATGAATATCCTGACGGGTATTCACAAGCAGGATAAGGGACAGATTTTTGTCGACGGCAAGGAAATCAGCTTCAAAAATCCTCTGGAGGCAGAAGCTTACGGCATCGCCTTCATCCATCAGGAGCTGAATATCTGGCCGAACCTGAGCATTCTGGAAAACCTGTTTTTGATGCACAGCGTAACCAACGGCATGGGTATCTTGGATTTTAAGGCTATGCGTGCTATGGCAGAGCAGAAATGCCGTGAAATTGAAATTGAGTTGCCGCTGGATATGGAAGCCGGCGAATGCTCGGTAGGACAGCAGCAGATGACGGAAATCGTCCGTAATCTTCTGCTGGATGCCAAGGTTGTTATTATGGACGAGCCTACGGCGGCGCTGACCGAAAGAGAAACAGAAAAGCTCTTTGAGGTTATGCGCTCCCTGAAAAAACGCGGTGTAGCAATGGTGTATATTTCGCACCGTATGGAAGAGGTTACGCAGAACTGCGACACGATTACCGTTATGCGTGACGGCGTATCCGTTGCAACCAAGCCTGTTAAGGAATACAGCATGGAGAAGATTGTCCGCGATATGGTAGGACGCTCCATTACGGAATTTTATCCCGACCGCCGCAATAAGCCTGGCGAGGTGCTGCTGGAGGTTAAGCACTTTGAACAGCCGGGAGTTTTCCATGATATTAACTTTAACCTGCGCAAGGGCGAGATTTTGGGTTTTGCCGGCCTTATGGGCAGCGGCCGTACCGAAATCATGCGCGCCGTTTTCGGCGTTGATCCTCATGCAGGCGGCGAGCTGGTTTTCAAGGGCGAGCCTTTGAAGATTACCAAGCCTGAGGATGCTATTAAGGCAGGATTGGGCTTCGTAACCGAAAACCGCAAAACAGAGGGCCTGATTCTGGACTTCTCCATTTTGCGTAACATTGCTCTGCCGAGTGTTGACAGCTTTGCTAAAAGCGGTGTCATCAATTTTAATGTTCTTAATAATTTTGCCGATAAAATGGCAAAAAAGCTGGGCGTAAAGACCAGCAGCCTGGACCTTGAGGCCGGTGCGTTGTCCGGCGGTAACCAGCAGAAGGTGGTTATTGCCAAATGGGTTGGCAGGCACCCGGAGGTCATTATTATGGATGAGCCTACCCGTGGTATCGACGTAGGTGCAAAACGCGATATATATGAGCTGATGAACGAGCTTACTGCAAGTGGCGTTTCGATTATTATGGTTTCTTCGGAGCTGCCGGAGGTATTGGGCATGAGCGACCGCATCGTCGTTGTCCACGAAGGCCGCATTGCCGGCGAGCTGCTGCACGATGAAGCAGACCAGGAAAAAATCATGACACTTGCAACGGGAGGGCAATAAAAATAATGGATGTAAAAGCAATCTTAAAAAAATCCGGTTCCATAATCGGACTCATTGTGTTGTTTGTGGTCATTTCCTGCCTTAACAGCAGCTTTATCGATCCCAGCAACCTGAAAAACCTGCTGCGTCAGGTTTCTATCAATGCCTTAATTTCCTTTGGCATGACCTTTGTTATCTTAACCGGCGGTATTGATTTGTCCGTCGGCAGTATTCTGGCGCTTTCCAGTGCACTCATGGGCAGCTTTATCAAGGGCGGTATGGATCCTGTATTCGGTATCGTGCTGGCCTGCCTCATCGGTGCTGCACTGGGCAGTGTCAACGGCCTGGTAATTACCTATGGCAAGGTGGCGCCCTTTATCGCAACCCTGGCGACCATGACCATTTTCCGTGGTCTGACCTTGGTATATACCAACGGCAACCCTATCAGCAGCCTGTCCGAGGATGACCGCTTCCTTGAATTCGGCCAGGGCTATGTTGCCGGTCTGCCGGTTCCTGCCATTATGATGCTGATTATGTTTTTCATTTTGTGGTTCATTCTGCACAAAACTCCGCTGGGACGCAAAACCTATGCTGTCGGCGGTAATGAGAAGGTTTCCTTCATTGCAGGTATCAAAATCAACCGCATTAAAATATTTGCTTATACCGTAACAGGTTTCCTTTGCGGTATGGCAGGCGCTATTCTTACCAGCCGTCTGAACAGTGCTCAGCCTACTGCCGGTACCGGCTATGAGCTGGATGCTATCGCAGCTGTAGTATTGGGCGGCACCAGTCTTTCCGGCGGTAAGGGCCGCATCTTCGGTACCATTATCGGTGCGCTGATTATCGGCACTCTGAACAATGGTCTGAATATCTTAAACGTATCCAGCTTTTACCAACAAGTTGTCAAAGGTATTGTAATTTTGCTGGCTGTGCTGATGGACAGAAAGAAAAACTAAGCGTGATGCGGACGTAAAGCACCATCTAGTGCTTTTCAGCCGCAGTCTGCTTAATTCAAGTTTTTGTCCGCATAGTAATTTCTAATTCCGGGAGGTATTTTCTCACATGAAAAAAATTTTATTGGTATTAACCTGCATTGTAGCAATGGCTATGATGATTGTCGGCTGCAGCGGCAGCGACAAGAAGGATGCTGCAAAAGGCAATGACAAGAAAATCACCGTTGGCTTTTCCGTATCCACTCAAAACAATCCGTTCTTCGTTTCCCTGGCTAAAGGCGTAGAAGCTAAGGCTAAGGAGCTGGGCGTAACTGTAAAGGTTGTTGACGCTCAGAACGATCCTGCAAAGCAGGCTAATGATATTGCTGACCTGCTGCAGCAAAACATCAGCGTTCTGCTGGTTAACCCTGTTGACTCTGATGCAATTTCTACATCCGTAAAGGCTGCCAACAAGGCTAACATCCCTGTTATCTGCCTCGACCGCAGCGCTAACCAGGGTGATGTAGCATGCCTGGTTGCGTCCGATAACGTAAAAGGCGGCGAAATGGCTGCTGATTACATTATCAAAAAGCTAGGCGAAAAGGTTAAGGTTGCTGAGCTGGAGGGTATCCCCGGTGCCAGCGCTTCCCGTGAACGCGGCGAAGGCTTCCACAAGCTGGCTGACAGCAAGCTGACCGTTGTTGCTAAACAGACTGCTGAATTTGACCGCAGCAAGGGCCTGACTGTAGCAGAAAACATGCTGCAGGCTAACCCGGACATCAAAGCTATTTTCGCTCAGAACGACGAAATGGCTTTGGGTGCAATCGAAGCTGCTAAGAGTGCCGGCAAGCAAATCTTCATCGTTGGCTTTGACGGTACTGCTGACGGCGTAAAGGCTGTAGAAAGCGGCGCTATGAGCGCTACTATCGCTCAACAGCCGGAAATCATGGGCCAGCAAGGTCTGGAAGTAGCTGTTAAGGCTGCTAAAGGCGAAAAAGTAGAAGCTAAGATTTCTGCTCCGCTGAAGCTCATCGAAAAGAAATAATAGCCGCTTAATTTATATTAACCTGACAACTTGAAGCAATAATGCCTCTGCGCGTTCGCGTGGGGGCATTTTGTTATGGTGAAAGCTGATACATTTTTGTGAGTGGTATTTACAAAATTATTTGCCGCACTTGACAAATAGCGATGCATTTTATATACTAACAGTTAAGCTAAGAAGAAGAGTAGTAATCTGCAAACTCAGCGAGCCGTGACAGTGTAAGGCGGCAAAGGCGGATGAAGGCGCTTTGGAGCTGTAATAGTATATTGATTGAGGCGGGCTGCAGTTATTGCAGTCAAGCAGGGTGGAACCGCGGAGTTTGAGCTGTATGCACTCCGTCCCTGTAACATTTAAGTTACGGGGACGCGGGTGCTTTTTTGTTTTTTCGGACCAAGCTGCTGCCATTGCCGTCTTTGTAACAAATATAGGAGGTAAAACATGGATTTTCAGACAATTATTTTGAAGCTGCAAAAATTCTGGGCAGGCCAAAACTGCATTATGGCACAGCCCTATGACATCGAAAAAGGCGCAGGCACAATGAACCCGTCTACCTTTTTACGCGTACTCGGACCTGAGCCCTGGCGTGTGGCTTATGTAGAGCCTTCCCGCCGCCCGGCAGATGGCCGTTACGGTGATAACCCGAACCGTCTGTTCCAGCATCATCAGTTCCAGGTTATCGTAAAGCCCTCTCCGGAAAACATTCAGGAGCTGTACCTGCAGAGCCTGGCTGAGCTCGGCATTCATCAGGAGGAGCATGATATCCGCTTTGTAGAGGATAACTGGGAATCTCCGACTCTGGGCGCTTGGGGCCTTGGCTGGGAGGTTTGGCTGGATGGTATGGAAATCACCCAGTTCACCTACTTCCAACAGGTAGGCAGCATCGACGTTAAGCCTGTTACCGTTGAAATCACGTACGGTCTGGAGCGTCTGGCTATGTACATCCAGGGTGTAGAAAACGTATTCGATATCCAATGGGTTGGCGACATCACCTACGGTGACGTTTTCCACACCAACGAGGTAGAGCAATCCTTCTACAACTTCCAGGTAGCAGACACCGCGCTGCTGTTTGACCTGTTCGACAAATATGAAGCAGAAGCTAAGCGCGTTATCGAGCTTGGTTATATCCGTCCTGCTTATGATTACGTTCTAAAATGCTCCCATGCATTCAACCTGCTGGATTCCCGCGGAGCAATTAGCGTAAGTGAACGTACTGCCTACATCGGCCGTGTACGTGCGATGGCCCGCCTGTGTGCAAAGGCTTATGTAGCACAACGTGAAGAAATGGGCTTCCCGCTGCTCAAGAAAGGGGAGAATAAATAATGGAAAAATTACTTTTTGAAATTGGTACAGAAGAGATTCCTGCGAAATTTATGCCTGCCATTCTGGCACAATTAAAGGATTTGGCAGAAAAGAAAATGACTGCGCTGCGCATTCCCTTCGAAGCAGTTAAAACCTATGGCACTCCCCGTCGCATGACCTTCATTGCCAGCGGTGTTGCCGAGGCTCAGGAGGACAGCACTGTTGAGGCTAAAGGTCCTTCCGCAAAAATCGCTTTCGTAAGCGGCGCTCCTTCCAAAGCAGCTATCGGCTTTGCTCGCGGCCAAGGCGTTGACGTAAAAGAGCTCGTTGTTCGTGATGAATATGTATATGCTGTTAAGCATCTGGCAGGCCAACCGGTTAAGGATTTGCTGCCGGACCTGCTGACTGATATCCTTACCAGCCTGAACTTCCCGAAAAACATGCGTTGGGCAGATCATGAATTCAAATTCGTCCGTCCTATCCGCTGGCTGGTTGCACTGTTCGGTGATGAAGTTATCCCTGTTGAAATTACCGGTGTAAAATCCGGCAAATTCAGCCGCGGTCACCGCTTCCTGCGTCCTTCCGCTCTGGATAACGCTAAAGCTCATGAGTCCATCGGCGATGCTGCCAAGGCTCTGTTCGACACTGTAAAGAGCAAGGCTAAGAACGCAGTAGCTTCTGCTGCTATCGGCACCATCGGCGCTGTAGAAATCCCTGATGCTGATTCCTATGAAAAGGTTATGTATGACAACTATGTAATGGTTGACCAGGACGCTCGCCGTGAGCTGATTCGTCAACAGGTTACTGACCTGGCAATTGCCGAAGGCGGTCATGCAGAAATCAATGAAGACCTGCTGGAGGAAGTAAACTATCTGGTAGAATGGCCGACTGCTCTGTGCGGCAAATTCGAAGAGAAATTCCTTGCTCTGCCGAAGGAATGCATCATCACCCCGATGCGTGAGCATCAGCGTTACTTCCCGGTACTGGCAGAGGATGGCTCCCTGCTGAACAAGTTCATCACCGTCCGCAACGGCGGCAAGGAGCATCTGGAAATTGTTGCTCACGGTAACGAGCGCGTACTGCGTGCACGTCTGAGCGACGCTGAATTCTTCTTCAACGAAGACAGAAAACAAACTTTGGCTGACCGTCTGGAAAAACTCAAAACTGTTTCCTTCCAGGAAGGCCTGGGTAATATGAACGATAAGAGCAAACGTCTGGTACAGGCTGTTGATATGCTGGCTATGGCTATCAATGCCAAGGTTGATAAAGAAAAGCTGGAGCGTACTGCGCTGCTGTGCAAATGCGACCTGGTAACCGGCATGGTTATCGAATTCACTGAGCTGCAGGGCGTTATGGGCCGCGAATATGCTAAGCTCGACGGTGAAGCTCCTGAGGTTGCACTGGGGATTTACGAGCATTATCTGCCGCGCTTTGCCGGTGACGAGCTGCCGACTACCGATATCGGCCGTCTGACCGGTATTGCCGATAAACTGGACAACATCTGCGCTACCTTCAGCCGCGGTCTGGCTCCGACCGGCTCTCAGGATCCGTATGCATTGCGCCGTCAGGCTCTTGGCATCATCAACATTCTGCTGGACGGCAACTACCATGTATCTCTGTACAAGGTTATCGCCGGTGCTCTGTACCTGTTGAACATTCCGGCAGAGGACACCAAAAAGCTCGTACCGCAGATTGCTGAGTTCATGAAACAGCGCCTGCGTAATATGCTGATGGATCAAGGCATCCGTTATGACGTAGTTGACGCAGTTCTGGCTGACCAGATGAACGACGATTTCACCGATCTTGTTGCCCGTGCTAAGGCTCTTAACAGCTTTGTTGCTTCCGCAGAGGCTCCAGCACTGATTCAGGCTGCAACCCGTGTTGCTAACCTGTGCAAGAAGATTGAAGAAGAATCCGCTATCAACCCGCAGCTCTTCGCTGTAGAGGCTGAAGGCGCTCTGCACAATGCTGCTATGGCAGCCAGCAAGGAAGTGCTGGTTGCAGCAACCAAGTATGACTATGCTGCAGTTATGGCTGAAGCAGTTAAGCTGGTTGACCCGATCAACAAATTCTTCGAAGACGTTATGGTTATGGACGAGGACGTTCGCGTGAAGAACAACCGTCTGGCACTCTTGGCAGCAGTTAAGGATATTACCCATGCTGTAGGTGACCTGAGCGTTATCGTACAATAATAAAAACTAAGGAGATTAGTCTAATGGAACAATTTAATGCAGAAGCAAAAGCACTTGTAGAAATGCAGAACGAATACGTTTTGCTCACCAGCAAAAACCCCAGCGAAATGTGCCACGATGATTTCATCCGCGCAGAAGAGCTGAACGTACAGATTAAGGACGCAACCAAGGTTATGGCTGCGCTGGCAATCGAATTTGCTGGCTACAAAAAAGACGAAAAGGGCCTGTGGGTAGAAAAATAATTCTCTCGCTGTGCTTTTTAACAGCCTTTGGGGTTAAGACCATAAGCCTCGCGTGATTGTTTTTGTAGTTTAACCGGTCTCTGATATGCTATTACATATAGCTGTCGGAGGCCGGTTTTATTTTTTAGCTTTTTGATTAATAAAAAAGTATCGGAGCCCCTGACCGTTATCGGTCGGGACTCCGACACTGAGAAAAGAAGTGTTTTATGAATGTAAGGCGATAGCTGTTACAGCTTTGCCGTCCACAATCCGTGCAGATTGCAATAAGCATAAGCGGCGAGCGGAGCTGCACCCTCGGCAAGAGCGAAAACAGCCTCCGGCTTGTCACCGGGCTTTAAGATATAGCGCTGACCGCCATGAGTTGTCTGCAGATAAATCCATTGGATGTAGTGCTTTTCAATCATGGGATGCTCTACGCTGCCTACAGCTACACGCACAGTGCTGCCGTCAACGGTAATTACGGGCACATGCTTTTCCTGCGCTGCGTCCTCGGTGTTGGCAACAAGCTCCTGCATGGGCTTGCCGCAGCAGACAAGCTCGCCGCCGCCGTCCTGAATCAGGCCGACGATATTACCGCAAATACTGCATTTCAAAAATTTTACTGTCATTGTGCATCGCTCCTTTCGCAAAATAAAACCTTTATAGACCCGGAAACTCAATGTCCCTAACTTAATTATAGCTTATGTTATATGCAAAGTATATAGCTTTACAGAAAATGTTGCACACTTCTCACAATTACAGGAAAGATGCAAAGTGATATTTTGGCGTTATGTAGGCTGCGGAATTGATGTAAAGCATTATCTTTAGCGTTCTGCTGTTTCTTTGCAGGCTGTTTTTGTGATATAATTAAATATATATACAATAAAATCGAAAAGGTCAGGTGGAAATATATGAAGCAGATAATTCCCGTAAAACAGGGGGATAATATTACGTTAACTGTCAATGGTCTTGGTAGCAGCGGTGAGGGCGTAGGCAAGTACGAGGGCTTTACTGTCTTTGTCAAGGGCGCACTGCCGGAGGAAGAGGTACGCGTAAAAATCACGTTGGTGAAGAAAAGCTACGCTGTAGGTGCGCTGGAGGAGATTGTCAAAGCATCTGCCGAGCGTGTGGAGCCTGCGTGCCCTGTGTATAAGGAATGCGGTGGCTGTCAGCTGCAGCATTTGAGCTATAAGGGACAGCTGGCGTGCAAGCGTCAGCAGGTGCAGGATGCGCTCACCCGCATCGGACATCTGGACTTGGAGGCATTGCCGGTGTTGGGGGCGGCGGAGCCGTGGAGCTACCGCAATAAGATGCAGTTCCCGGCGGCAGCGGACGCTGAAGGAGTGCTGCATATAGGCTGTTATGCGACGGCAACGCACAGCGTTGTAGATACGGATGCCTGCATGATTTCCAAAGAGGCGAACAATGCGATTATGAAAACGGTACGCACCTGGATGCAGCATTATAACATCAGCGCTTATGACGAAAAGACAGGCAAGGGACTCGTGCGCCATATTATGGGACGCGTGGGCGTGCACAGCGGCGAGGTAATGGCGGTTATCATTACCTCTGGCTATGACATTCCGCATCGCGGCGTGCTCATCGAATGGCTGAAGCGTTATGTTCCGGGACTTGTGAGCGTGGTGCAGAACATCAACAAAAAACAGACGAACGTGGTCATGGGCAGTAAAACTCGCGTGCTGTACGGAGCGGAATCGATTAAGGACAGCCTGGGCAGCCTTAGCTTTAATATTTCCGCGCAGGCCTTCTTCCAGGTGAACAGTGAGCAGGCCGAAAAGCTGTATAACAAGGCGCTGGAGTTTGCGGCGCTGAGCGGTAAGGAAACCGTAGTGGACGTTTACTGTGGTACCGGTACGATTTCCCTGTATCTTGCGCGCCATGCCAAACAGGTTTATGGTATCGAGATTGTGGCTCCTGCGATTGAAAACGCCAAGAAAAATGCCGAGGAGAATAAATGCGCTAATGCGGAATTTATCTGCGGTGATGCGGCGGTAGAGCTGCCAAAGCTGTTGGCCGGCGGTGTGCGTCCTGATGTTGTGGTAGTGGATCCTCCGCGTGCGGGCTGCGAGCAGAAGGTGCTGGCGGCGATTGCCGAGGTGCAGCCTGAGCGCGTTGTTTATGTGTCCTGCAATCCTGCGTCCTTGGCGCGTGATTTGGCGTTTATGGAACAGCATGGGTATAAGGCGATTGTGGCACAGCCGGTGGATATGTTCCCGATGACGAGCCATGTGGAAACGGTCTGTTTGCTGTTAAGAAAAGATAAATAAAGGCTGAAAAGTGGCGTGTTTCCGGGCTTTTTGCGAGGTTAGCATCATCAGAGAAGCCTTGCGGAAAGCTTGGTTTTCTTGTATGGAAGCATATCTACTTTTCGGTCTGATTAAAGAAAAAGTAGATGGTCGGAAAAATGCGGTAGGGTTTAGGCTGTGGATTAGATGTCATAGGTTGTGGCACTGAAATTGTTGTCAGAGCTGACCGCAGTTCAAGCCACTCGATACTAAGAAGCAGACTTGGCAGTGGAATAGATGACAATAAAAATTTACAATCAATCTATTGACAATGGCATAAAATAAGAATAAAATATAGTGTTCTACATAAAGGAGGTAGCGGCTTTGAAGGTATACGCAGTTAAAAGAGGAAATAAAACAGGTATTTTTGAAAACTGGTCTGAATGCCAAGCTGCGACGAAAGGATTCTCAGGTGCAGAGTTTAAAAGCTTTGCTACCAGAGAGGAAGCAGAAGCGTATTTAGAAGATAGAGATGTTTGGGTTGAACAGGTTGAAAAAGATAATGCGGAAGGATATCTTGTAGCCTTTACTGATGGTAGCTTCGATAAGGATTTAAAAAGATACTCATATGGAGTTCAGTTTATTTTGCCTGATGGCAATCAGTCTGATATTTGCGGATATGGAAATAATCCTGAGTATATAGATAGTAATAATATTATTGGTGAAATTTTTGGAGTGATAAATGCACTTGATTGGGCAGTATCCAATAACTATGAAAAAATAAAAGTATATCATGATTACGAAGGTCTATCAAAATGGATATCAGGTGAATGGGAGGCAAATTCTAAAGTTGGTAGAATGTACTTAGGTTTATTTAATGCCAAGTTTAAAGATGTTCTTGAGGTGCTTTTTGTAAAGGTTCCTGGACATAGTAATGTGGTATATAATGAAAAAGCAGATCAATTAGCTAAATCGGCTTTGGTAGATAAAAAGAAAGTTGCTGTTAAAGGTGACAATTGGTTTTCTATCCCGTACTTTAGGCAGGATGATTTTGATGCGTTTATAGAGATTATTGAAGATTCAGACGGGAGTATAACACATACTATTGCATCTAATCCATATAAAAATATATATAAGTTTAGGTTGAACTCAGATTCAGTAACGGTAACGTTATTTAAGACGGGACAGCATAAACTTTTGTTGCAAGGTAAAAATAATTATTTGTTTCAAGTAATAACTGCTATAATTATTGAATTATATGATGACAGTCAAGTAGAACAAATTCTAGGAAATGCATATAGGATAAGTATAAAAAAGGATGTTGTTGCAGATATATATAATGAAATCGAAAAAGGATTGCCTCAGAATTATCCGATTGGAATAAAGCGTTTAATTAAACAATCGATAATTAATATGACACATTATATTGAAAGTGAAGATTATTCTATGTATGCATTCCCTGCACTTAGAGCATTAGAAGGTCATATCAAATATTTAATTACCGAGGCTGGTGGTACTGCAGGAAGACAATTCAGCTGTTTTAGGTTGGATAAAACAATAATTCCAAATCGATACGTTGTTACTGAGAATTTTGCTGATAGAAGCAAAAATAGAAGCATTGAGAATTGTTACAACTACTATAAATCTCAGAGAGATACAGATTTTCATTTTGGAGATATTCTTGGAGGAGCAGATAACACGAGATTCATAGAAACGAAAGAAGAGGCAGATGAAATTATAAAAAACTGTATGTCGTTAATTAATACGGAACAGTAAATGGAGAAAGGAGGGTCTGGCATGAATGAATATACGATTATAAAAACGAATGTAGAAAACTATGACAGGCTTGTTCTTTGTCTTTCATCTGAAAGTCTTCTAACATATATTAAAAAGATAGAGCAGGCGCTTGCAAAAGATAATTTAGATGAAAAAGTATTGATTGATCAATTGCTGATTACAGGAAATGGAACTAATCGATTTATGAGTTTTTCTTTCTATCATGGAAATTTTGATATAAAAACAGCGCAAATAGTTAATCCAACAGAGTATTACAGGAAAGAAACCGTTGAATGGTTACACAATAATTATCATTATGTTGAGCACTCAATACTAACAGCTGAGCAAAGACAAAAGATAAAGGATAATATTGTCTTTTAACTGGAAGAAATGGCATTGGTCCAAATTTGTGGGTTGGGCTGTTACATGAGTGTGGGTCAACCTAGTCCGTAGCTGTGGGTGAACCTATTACAATATGTGGGTTGGGCTAGTCCAAATTTTGTGGTCGACCTAGTCCATGCTATTGGGTTTCAATGGCTGGAGCGTATTTTTTAAAGAGTGAAGTTATCATATTGGTTGAGACAATAAAGGAAGCAGTGAAAGAGAAAAATATTGAATTTGCCAAAGGCTTACTGGCTGACGGCATGAGCATCGAATTTACTGTCCGCCACTCCAAACTTTCGGAAGCAGAAGTACGTGAGCTGGCATCCAAGCTGACAGCATAACAGTAAAATAGCATAAAGCTGCAAAAGGCGTTCTGCCCAACTTTGGTAGAACGCTTTTTTATATAAACGCTCTCCGCATTCTCCCTGATTTATGCTATAATAAACTACAAGTATGTTTGCAGGAGGTTGCCATGTTTGCTGTTAATGTTGCGATAAATTTACCGGTAAAAAATTTATTCCGTCAGTTTACCTACAGTGTGCCGGAAGCGCTGCAGTTTATAGACAGCGGCTGGCGTGTAGTTGTTCCCTTCAGCGGCCAGAAGGTGGAAGGCTTTGTGGTAGAGCGTGTGCCGCTGCCTAGTGATGAAGTGCTGAGAAGTAAGCTGAAGCCGGTGGAGGCAGCCTTAGGCGATACTCCTTGGTTTGATAAGGAAATGCTGGCTACTGCCAAATGGATGGCAGATTATTATATGTGTTCGCTGGCAGAGGCGATGCGTCTTTTTGTGCCGGGAAAATCGAGCATTAAGCGGCGTGCCGTGCGTGATGCGCAGGGACGTCTGCTTTATTATGTTTATAATGAGCGCTTGCAGGAAAAAACTGTTTTGGCTTATCGCATCAATGCCGCAGGCAGGCAGGCGTTGGCTGAAGGAACGCTTGCCAAACGCGCCAAAGGTCAGCATGCGGCATTGGGCGTACTGGCGCAGGCTGTAGGGGCGCTGAGTGTGAGCGAGCTGGCGCAGCATGGTGTGAGCTCCGCTGTGGCGCGCGCTTTGTCACAGAACGGTTTTGCGGACGCAGTGCAGAAGCGTGTGCTGCGCAACAGCTACAACACGGTGCAGGAGCGTGGCGAAAGCCTGCAGCTGACGGCGGAGCAGCAGGATGCTGCGGCAAAGATTAATCAGGCGATAGATGCGCAGCGTGCGCAGTCGTTCTTGCTGCAGGGAATTACCGGCAGCGGCAAGACGGAGGTTTATCTGCGCGCGGCGGCTCATGCTGTGGATGCAGGCTGGCAGGTGCTGATGCTGGTGCCGGAAATTGCGCTCACAGCACAGCTGGTGAAGCGCTTTCAGGCGTGGTTCGGCAGCGAAATTGCTGTAGCGCACAGTAAGCTTTCACAGAACGAAAGAGGCGATGTGTGGTACCGCATGCGCACAGGCAAGGCAAGGGTGCTGATCGGGGTGCGCAGTGCCGTGTTCGCTCCGTTTGAAAAGCTGGGACTGGTGATTGTCGACGAGGAGCACGAGGGCAGCTACAAGGAGGAGGACCATCGTCCGCATTACAATGCACGTGATGTTGCCCGCACTCGCTGCCGCCTGACCGGCGCAGCTTTGGTGCTTGGCAGTGCTACGCCGGATTTATGCACGTATTATAAGGCACTGCAGGGCGAATGTACACATTTGCATCTTACGTCACGTCCTAATGGTGCTGCTTTGCCAAAGGTTGAGATCGTGGATATGCGCAAGGAACTGGAGGCACGAAATTTCAGCGTGCTGTCGCGCGCGCTGCAGCAGGCGCTGGTGATGACGGCGGCGGCTGGGGAGCAGGCGATTGTCCTCTTGAATCGTCGTGGCTATTCTACCTTTGTGATGTGTCGCGACTGCGGCCAGACGATTACCTGTCCGCATTGTGCTGTAGCAATGGTTTACCACAAGAAGAACGAGGATTTGCGCTGCCATTACTGCGGTAACACGATGCCGTTGCCGCGGGAATGCCCGAACTGTCACAGCCGCCGCATCAAATATTTCGGCAGCGGTACGCAGAAGGCGGAAGAACAGCTGCAGCAGCTGCCGGAGGTGCGTGTGCTGCGCATGGATCAGGATTCGACTGTGGCGAAGTTTGCGCATGCCGATATTTTGCGGCGTTTTGCAGGTGGCGCTGCCAATGTGCTGATTGGCACGCAGATGGTGGCGAAGGGACACGATATTCCCAATGTAACGCTGGTGGGAGTGCTGGCGGCGGACAGTACGCTGCATCTGCCGGATTACCGAGCGTCGGAACGTGCCTTTTCGCTGCTAACGCAGGCAGCGGGGCGTGCGGGACGCGGTGACAGGCCGGGGCATGTAATCTTCCAAACCTATGATCCGGATAACCCGATTCTGCAGCTGGCTGTGACGCAGGATTACGATACCTTTGCCAAGCGCGAGCTGCAGGAACGTAAGAACTATTTTTATCCGCCGTTCGCCCAGATGCTTAAGCTGCAGATAGTGGATAAGGATGAGGGCGCAGGCCTGGCATTGGCGCAGCAGGTTGTCTTTTATCTGCAGAGCTTGAAGCTGCAAGGCAAACTGGAGGATTTGCTGATTGCAGGACCATTTCCCTCGCTGGTGGCGAAAGCCTATGACCTGTATCGCTTCAATGTGCTGCTGAAGGCGCGGGATTTGAGGGAAACAAAGGAGGCGCTGCTGAACAGCGAGTTTAAGGAAAAGCCGAACCTGTACTTTAATGTTGATCCTGTAAGTGTAATTTAAAGTGATAAATGATTGTATAAAAACAGAGTTTGTGTTACAATATAGGAAATTTAACACTGCTAATACCGGTAGAATGTTGCAAAAAATCTGCCGGTGTCAGCAAATTGATTAATGGGAGTAATTGTTTATGAGCATGCAGATGGAATTTATCAAGGTGCTGCCGTCGCCGCAGGCCTTAATGGAGGATTATCCGGTAAGTAAGGCTTCTAAGCTGCTGAAGCTGCAGCGTGACGAGGCTATAAAGAATATTTTTACAGGCAAGGATGACCGCTTTTTGCTGGTTATCGGTCCTTGCTCCAGCGATAACGAGGACGCTGTGCTGGACTATGTTTATCGTCTGGCTAAGTTGCAGGAAAAGGTGCAGGATAAAATTTTTATCGTACCGCGTCTGTACACCAACAAGCCGCGTACTATCGGCGTAGGCTATAAGGGTATGCTGCATCAGCCTTCTCCCGAGGGTGAGGAGGATATGCTGGGCGGTATTATCGCTATCCGAAAAATGAACGTGCGCGTGGTAGAAGAAACCGGTCTGACCGGCGCCGAGGAAATTCTCTATCCCGAGGTTTTCCGTTATCTGTCCGATTTGCTGAGCTACGCTGCAGTAGGTGCGCGCTCCAGCGAGGATCAGCTGCACCGCATGATTGCCAGCGGCGTAGGCATTCCCGTAGGCATGAAGAATCCTACCAGCGGCGATTTGTCTGTTATGCTCAACAGTGTGGCGGCAGCGCAGCATGAGCAGGAATTTTTGTTCCGTGGCTGGGAGGTGCGCACCAAGGGCAACCCGCTGGCGCATTCTATTTTGCGCGGTTATGTTGACCCCATCGGCAACAGCTTCCCCAACTACCATTATGAGGTGCTGAAAATCGTTATTGATATGTACGCAGAGCGTCAGCTGCAGAATCCGGCAATTATTGTGGATACCAACCACGCCAACTCCGGCAAAAAATATCTGGAGCAAATCCGCATTGCCAAGGATATCGTGCATTCCCGTAAGCTGAACGCGGACATCAACAGAATCGTCAAGGGCCTGATGATTGAAAGCTATATCGAGGACGGTGCTCAGGGCGTGCATGACGGCGTTTACGGCAAATCTATTACCGACCCTTGCCTGGGCTGGGAAAAAACGGAAAGACTGTTGCTTGACCTGGCGGAAGAATTGTAAACTGATAAGTATGAGCTGCTGCGGCGAAGGCTGCAGCAGTTTTTTTGCATGCAAAAAAACCGCCTGCTTTAGCAGGCGGCCTTTAAACTTTCTCAGCTATTAAAATGTTTCCAGCAGCTTGTAGCCACGACCGATGAGGAAGGTGGCGGTTTCCGGTTCGTTGGTTTTGAAAACTACTACCGGCTTAACGTTATCACGGTTAAAGGAAATATACAGATAGGAAATGTCGATGTTGGCACCGTGGATAGCGGCAAGAATTCCGTCCAGATAACCCGGAGTATCGTTCATCTCTACGGCAATAACCTTGTCCTGACGGCATTGGTAGCCTTCTGCCTTCAGCACCTCGATAGCAGTTTCTGCTTTGTCCACAATCAGGCGCACGATGCCGAATTCCGCACTGTCATTGGCCAGCATGGTGTAAATATTGATATTGGCTTTAGCGAGAATGGTAGTGATTTTGAACAAACCACCCTCGTTGTTTTCGGTGAATAAAGAAACCTGGTTCAGCATATGTAAAAATCCTCCCTAAATTATCATAATCATAAAGCATACTGTACAGTTGTTAGCTTTTGTTTGCTTGATAATAGATTATAGCACAAATTTCGGTGACAAGAAAGATGTTTTTGTAAAGTTATCCTAGTGTAATGCAAGCTATTGTGAATTGAATGAGGACAAAAATAATATTTATTTTTGTTTTGAAAGAAGCAAATAACAGGTTTTTGGGTTAAGGTTGATGCTTGCTAACCATTTTAATCTTTAGCGTAAATGTTTCAGTAGACTTTGGGTTGAAACAAATAAAGATTTCAAATTACTTGATTTTTCGTATGAAAGTGCTATAATAATTCTTACAATACATGAACAAACATCGAAGTGTTTGCAAGAAGGCGGAGGTTGATAATATGGGTATGAAGAAATTATTAGCAGTTTTATTCTCGGCTTTACTGCTTGTAGGCGTTGCAGGCTGCGGCGGCAACAATGCGCAACAGGGCGCGGTGACACAAAAGGTTATGAACGCCAAAACTAAGCAGGATTTTGAGCCTGTAACAGAAATTAAGGAAGGACGCAAAAATGTCTATGCTGTGCTCAAGGTTATGAAGGGTAACTATTGGGAGGATGTTATCCGTGGCATTAAGGACGGAGCAGCTAAGGCTGACGTTAACGTTTATGTCGGCGGCGTTATGAAGGACGGCGACTGGGAGCTGCAACGCGATATGGTCAAAGAGCTTCCCGGTAAAAAAGCGGACGCAGTAATACTTGCTCCGGCGGACAGCTCCAATATGACGGCAAGTGCGAAAACTCTGCGCGAGCAGAAGTTGCCGGTATTTTTGGTTGATACCGCTCTCAGCAGCAATGATTATGATGCAGCCTTCCTTACCAACAACCTGGAAGCCGGTGCTGAGGTTTGCCAACAGATGGTGGAGCAGATGAAGGCTAACGGTGTGAAGGAATCCGAGGAGGCAACAGTTCTGGTACATGTCAGCACCTTGGCCAGCACTACGATTGCCGACCGTCTGAACAGCATTATGGCAAACTGGGGTAAATTTGCTCCTGCAAGCTGGAAAATCGAACATGATTATATTATTAACTACGGTGATGATGCAGGCGCAGTTAAGCTGGTTGCCGAAAAAATCAAAAATACTCATAATGTTAAAGGCATTATTGCCTGCAACAACGGCTCCACCAATGCAACTGTGGAAGCTGTAATGACTGCAGGCCGTAAGGATATTGCCGTTACCGGCTTTGACCTTGGCAAAAAGACCTTACTGGGCCTGGAGGACAAAAACTATAGTATTGCCGTTGCCGTACAGAATCAGTACAAAATGGGCTATGAGGCTGTGATGGCTGCCGCTGCAGCAGTAAAAGATGGCAGCAAGCCGGCACAGAAGCTGGTGAATACCGGTATCCGTATGGTAGATAAAAACAATTATAAAAAATAAATAACTAAAAAGCTCCAAAGCCTTCTGACGTTGACGGGAAAAATACGCCTGACGCAGAAGGCTTTTGCAGTATTTGCTTAAATATATGAGGAAGCCTGTGCAGAGAATTTGTTTTTTCCTGTAGTAATGTGTTATAATGAACTATTGGAATAGCTACAAGGAGGAACAAAAATGGCTAAGTTAAAAATAGTGATTGCCGGCGCTCCGGTGCTGCGTGAGGTGGCTCAACCGGTAGAGCGTATAGATAAAAAATTGCAGCGTCTGCTGCGTGATATGGCAGAAACAATGTATGCGGCCGACGGCGTAGGCCTGGCAGCACCGCAGGTGGGTGTAAGCAAGCGCGTAGTAGTTATTGACGTAGGCGAAGGCTTGTACGAGCTGATTAACCCTGAAATTGTTAAACGCGAGGGCAAGGTGCTGGGCAGCGAAGGCTGTCTTTCCGTGCCTGATTACGAAGGCGAGGTAGAACGCTCCGAATATGTGGAATGCGAATTCACCGACAAAACCGGTCAACGCATGCTGCTTTCCGCAAGTGGTCTTTTGGCTATCTGCATTCAGCATGAGCTGGACCATCTGGACGGCATTCTGTTCATCGACAAGGCTAAAACCATTTCGCCTAAGCAGAAGGAAAATCCCGAGGATGCTGTAAGATAAATCCTGAGCGGGATATGAAAAAAAGATATACGGAGGAAAACAAATGCGTATAGTATTTATGGGAACACCGGATTTCGCAGTCGGCAGCCTGCAGGCGTTGTGCGAAAGCGGTAAGCATGAAATTCTTGCGGTAGTAACTCAACCGGACCGTCCGAAGGGACGCGGCAACAAGCTGCTGCAGACACCTGTTAAGGAATATGCGCTGGAGCAGGGCCTGACTGTTTACCAGCCGCAAAAGGTAAAAACCCCTGAATTTGTTGAGCTGCTGCACGAGCTGCAGCCGGAGCTGATTGTTGTAGCTGCCTTCGGCCAGTTCTTGAGCAAAGAAATTCTGGAGTTGCCGAAATACGGCTGCATCAATGTGCATGCATCGCTGCTGCCGAAGTATCGCGGTGCGGCGCCGATTCAGTATGCCATCATCAAGGGCGAAAAGGAATCAGGCGTAACGATTATGCAGATGGATATCGGCATGGATACCGGCGCAATGCTGGACAAGGTAGTAGTGCCTATCGAAGAAAATACAACAATGGGCGAGCTGCATGACGCTCTGCGTGAGCAGGGTGCGGCACTGCTGCTGCAGGTTATCGACAAAATTGCAACAGGTACTGCCGTTGCTGAGCCGCAGGATAACGAGCAAGCTACCTATGCAACACTTCTCGACCGCAGCATGGAGCATATCGACTGGAGTAAAACGGCGCAGGAGGTACACAACCTTATCCGTGGCTTTAACCCTGCACCCAGCACCTTTACCAAGCTGCCGAACGGTAAGAGCCTGAAAATCTGGGGCAGCAAAATGACTGACAAAAGCAGCGCTGCTGCTGCCGGTACCGTTATTGAAACCGGCAAGCACAGCTTCTTTGTAGCTTGCGGTGAGGGCGTACTGGAAATCACCGAGGTACAGCCCGAATCCAAAAAACGTATGCCGGCGCAGGTTTTCCTGAACGGCCGCGGCGTACAGGAGGGCGACCTGCTTGCCTGAAGCAGGCTGTGATTTGAAGGAGTAATCTTTTAATGAACGAAGACAGTGTATTTAAGCCCAAAAAACGTATATTTATGGCCCTGACCTCCATCAGCGCCATTTTAGGTGCGTTGATGTTTTATGTGGTCTGGAAGGTAACCTTTCCGGGTCTTTATGAAATCAGCCGTTTTCTGCCGATAGTCTTCGGCTTTTTCGGCGTACTGATCGTGTTGGCAATGCTCAGCGGCGTGCTGGGAATCGTCATGGCGCTGTTGGGAATACCGGTGCTAAAAATTTTGTATTTTTGGGCGTGGAAGGCGATTAATATTCTTTTCCCCTTTGCGGTAGTATTGGGGCGCTTGTTTAACATTCCCCGTGACCGCATTGAGCAGTCCTTTATTGAGGTTAGCAACAATCTGGTGCTGCAGCATAAGGTGAAGGTGCCTGCCAACCGAATTATGATTTTAACACCGCATTGTATCCAGCTGGATACCTGCGTACATAAGATAACCCGTAACGTAGAGAACTGCCGTCAGTGCGGACGCTGCAGCGTAGGTGCTATGCTGGGGCTGGCGCACAAGTACGGCTGCCATTTTGCCGTGGCTACCGGCGGTACGCTGGCAAGGCAGATGGTTAAGCAGGCAAGGCCGAAGGCTATTGTGGCCGTGGCCTGCGAGCGTGATCTGACCAGCGGCATTCAGGATGTGTTTCCTCTGCCGGTTCTGGGCGTTTTAAACGAGCGTCCCTTCGGTCCCTGCTTTAATACGCGGGTAGATATTAATAAGCTGGAAGCAGCAATATTAGCATTTATGGAAGATGATGAGGAAGAAACAAAGCATGCGGAAGGAACAAAAAGCAAATTATCCTGAAAGCGCCCGCGGAGCAGCGGCGCTTTTGGTGCGTATGGTGCTGGAGGACGGTGCTTATACGAATATCGCGCTGAACCAGTATCTGCGCGGCAGCAGATTGAGTGACCTTGACAGAAGGCTGGCAACAGAGCTGGTATACGGCACGGTAAAGGCCAGCGGTACGCTTGACTGGTATCTGGCGCAGTGCGTCAGCCGTCCGTTGGACAAGGTGGCCGGTGATATTCTGGCGATACTGCGCATCAGTACCTACCAGCTGCTGTATATGACGCGCATTCCTGCGTCGGCGGCAGTAAACGAGGCTGTGAAGCTGGCGCGCTCTGTGAGCCATGAGGGCAGCGCCAAGTTCGTCAACGGCGTTCTGCGCGGTCTGCTGCGCAAGCAGGAGGCAGGTGCGTTCGTCCTGCCCGATGCCGAAAAGCAGGATGCCGATTATCTGTCGCTGAAATATTACCATCCGCGCTGGCTGGTGAAGCGCTGGCTGGGACCGTGGGGACGCGGCGGCACCGAACGCCTGCTGGCGTTTGATAATACGGCTGCGCCGGTGTGCCTGCGTGTTAATACGCTGGTGACTACGCGCGACAAGCTGTTGGCTGATCTGACGGAAATGGGCGCACAGGTGCGTGCTTCCGAATGGAGTCCCTATGGCATTGTAGCAGAGCATCTGCCGTCGCTGCATACACTTTTGGCGGCACTGCCGCAGCATTTTTATATTCAGGACGAAAGCTCTATGCTGGTAGCGCCGGTGCTGGCGCCGCAGCCCGGAATGCGCGTGCTGGATATGTGTAGCGCTCCCGGCGGCAAGGCAACACATGTGGCACAGCTTATGCAGGATAAGGGCGAGGTTATCGCCTGCGATATCCACGAGCACAAGCTGGAGCTGATTGCCGAAAACGCTGCCCGTC
>ULSS01046485.1_pt1 | contig 22159 bp, 17 predicted proteins | sample 1956901 | NCBI WGS metagenome assembly ULSS01 (sample SAMEA4835714, study PRJEB28245) | human gut metagenome | biome: gut microbiome; material: fecal sample | place: Denmark | collected 2008
GCGGCAGGGGATCGCCCCCAACGGCAGCGACCGGTATCTGGCGGCGGTGTACCCGGAAAAGACCACGGCCCTGGACTATCTGCCGGAGAACGCCATCGTGTGCGTGTGCGAGGGCGGACGGGTCAGCGAGGGGCTGAAGGGCTGGCTGTGGCAGCTGAAGGAGGACGTGTCCGCGGCGGCGGAGAACGGCTTCATGGCCCCGGCCATGGGTGAGCTTGCCCTGACGGAGGGGGAGACGGCGGCCCGATTGGCCCGCTTCGCCCTGTGCCAGATGGACAGCCTGCCCACCAGCCGGTATCTGCTGCCACCGGGAGAGCTGCTGCAGATCTCCGCCCGGCAGTTGAGCACCTACGGCGGCTCGCTGGAGACGGCGGCCTCCGACATGGCCCACTATCTCGCCGCGGGCTACCGCGTGGCGGTGCTGTGCGGCGGCGAGGTGCGGGCCAACAATATGCAGGAGCTGCTGCGCAGCCGCGATATCACGGCGGCGCTGTCCCTCCGGGGCGAGACGCTGCCCCAGCCGGGACAGGCGGTCATCATGCTGGGGGCGGTCAGCGCCGGAAGCGAGTGGCCGTCACTGAAGCTGGCGGTGCTGACGGAGGGCCAGTTGACCGAGAGCACCGGCGGCCGCCAGAAAAAGCCCCGCCGCGTCAGGGACAGCAGCCGCCAGAAGCTGCAATCCTACACCGACCTGACCCCCGGCGACCTGGTGGTGCATGCCCACCACGGCATCGGACGCTTTGTGGAAATGCTGCGCCTGCCGGTGGACGGGGTGGAAAAGGACTATATCAAGATCGCCTACGCCGGAAGCGACTGCCTGTATGTGCCTGCCACATCGCTGGATCTGGTCAGCAAGTACATCGGCGCCGGCGGCGAGGACAGCGAAAGACCCGCCAAGCTCAACAAGCTGGGGGGCACCGAGTGGGCCAAGACCACCTATCGGGCCAAGGCCGCCGCCAAGGAGCTGGCGGCGGGACTGATCCAGCTCTATGCCCAGCGGCAGCGGCAGCCGGGCTTCGCCTTTTCGCCCGACAGCCCGTGGCAGCGGGAGTTTGAGGACGCCTTCGACTATGAGGAGACCTCCGACCAGCTCCGGGCCATCGAGGAGATCAAGGGCGACATGGAGAAGGCTATCCCCATGGATCGCCTGCTGTGCGGCGACGTGGGCTACGGCAAGACGGAGGTGGCCCTGCGGGCCGTGATGAAGTGTATTCTGGACGGCAAGCAGGCGGCCATTCTGGTGCCCACCACCGTATTGGCCCAGCAGCATTACGCCACGGCCCAGAGCCGCTTCCGCTCCTTCCCGGTGACGGTGGAGGTGCTGTCCCGGTTCCGCACCCCCAAGCAGATCAAGGAGATCCTGGAGCGGGTGAAAACCGGCCGGGTGGATCTGCTGATCGGTACCCACAAGCTGCTGAACAAGAGCGTGGAATTCAAGGATCTGGGTCTGCTCATCATCGACGAGGAGCAGCGCTTCGGCGTCACCCACAAGGAGAAGCTGCGGGAGCGGGTGAAGCAGGTGGACACCCTGACGCTGTCCGCCACCCCCATTCCCCGCACGCTGAATATGGCCCTGTCCGGCATCCGGGACATGAGCACCATCGAGGAGCCGCCCCAGGATCGCCAGCCGGTGCAGACCTATGTGCTGGAGCACGACTGGGGCGTCATCGCCGAGGCCATCCGCCGTGAGCTGGATCGTGGCGGACAGGTCTATTACCTCCACAACCGTGTGGAGAATATCGAAAACGCCGCCGGACGGCTGCGGCAGCTTTTGGGAGAAGAGGTGGCCATCGCCACCGCCCACGGTAAGATGGGCGAGCGGGAGCTGAGCCGCGTCATGCAGCAGATGGCCGACGGCGAGGTGCAGGTGCTGGTGTGCACCACCATCATCGAGACCGGCATCGACATCCCCAACGTCAACACCCTGATCATCGAGGACGCCGACCGGCTGGGTCTGAGCCAGCTGCACCAGATCCGGGGCCGCGTGGGCCGCTCCGGACGGCGGGCCTACGCCTATCTCACCTATCGCACCGGCAAGGTACTCAGCGAGGTGGCCAGCAAGCGGCTGTCCGCCATCCGGGAGTATGTGGAGTTCGGCAGCGGCTTCCGCATCGCCATGCGGGATCTGGAGATCCGGGGCGCCGGCAACCTGCTGGGACCGGAGCAGTCCGGCTATATGATGAGCGTGGGCTATGATATGTACCTGAAGCTTTTGAACGACGCGGTGCTGGAGCAGCAGGGCAAGCGGGCGGAGATCCCGCCGGACTGCGCCGCCGACCTGACGGTGTCCGCCTATATCCCGGAGCGGTATGTGCCCTCGGCGGAGCAGCGGATGGATCTCTATCGCCGCATCGCCGCCCTGCGCACCGACGAGGACGCGGCGGAGCTGACCGACGAGCTGCTGGATCGCTACGGCGACGTGCCCGCGCCGGTGACGGCGCTGCTGAACGTGGCGCTGCTGCGGGCCGCGGCGGCGAAGGCGGGCATCTGCGACATCACCCAGCGGGGGACGCAGCTGGTGTTCTCCTTCGGCCCACAGCCGGATATCACCGCGGTGGCCGCCGTGTGCGGCATGGCGTCCTATCGCCAGCGCCTGCAGCTGAGCGCCGCCGCCCAGCCTAAGCTGACGCTGTATTTACAGCCCAAGGAGGACGCCCTCTCCGCCGCCGGAAAGCTGGTGGAGGAGCTGGCATTACAACATGAGGACCCGGCGTAGACACGTCTGCCGGAAATTTTAAGGAGGAACAAGCATGAAAAAAGAAACATTCCATCTGGTCATCCGCTTCCTGGTGGGTCTGGCGCTATCGCTGCTGATCTGCGCCGGTATGATCATGACCGGAAAGCTGGGCAGCAATAAGCCCCTGCTCCAGCAGGCCAGCGGCCTGAAGGGCACCGAGACCGTCATGACCGTGGACGGCGAGCCGGTGGAGACGTGGGAGTATCTGTACATGGTCTCCTATACGGCCCAGAACCTGTCCTACTACGGCATCACCGACCTGAGCACCCAGCTGGGCGAGGGCTTTACCGCCGCCGACTATGTGGCCCAGCAGGCGGAGTCCCAGGCGGTGCAGCAGGCGGCCATCCGCAAGTGGGCCGCCGACATGGGCATCACCCTCACCGAGGAGGATCAGGCCACCGTTGAGGCGCAGAAGGCGGGCTATGGCGACAACTTCCAGACCATCCTGAAGCTCAACGGCATGACAGAGGCCCAGTTCGAGCAGCTTATGAGCACGTCCGTCCTGTACAACAAGCTTTACAATGCCTACTGCACCGAGGGCGGCGATCTGCGGCCCAGCGATAAGGATCTGACCGCCCTGGCGGAGGAGCACGGCCTGATGACCGCCGATGTGCTGTACATCGCCACCACCGAGCTGGACGACGCCGGTAAGGCCGACGCCAAGGCGCTGATGGAGGACTATGCCCGCCAGATCAACGCCGCCGAGGACAAGGCCGCCGCCTTTGCCGCCCTGGAGACGGCGGAGAACGTGACCGTGCTGGCCAGCACCACCTATGACGGCTGCGACGAGACGGCCCTGAATACCGCTCTGGCCGCTCTGGCCGAGGGTGAGGTCAGCGGCGTTATCGAGGACGAGGGCGTCTACTATGTGGCCCTGCGCCGCGCCGTGGACCTGAACGCCGTGGCGGAGATGGCCTTCGGCGAGGATATGTCCGCCCGCATCAGCGGCGCGGAGGTGGTTCACAACGACAGCGTCTACAACGCCATCGACGTGGCTTCCTTCTATACCAAGTACACCGCCGTCCAACAGAAGCTGTACAGCCAGCTGATGCCGGCCCAGGGCTGACGGGGAAATTGGTCGATTTGACGAAAAACGAGACGCTTTCCTGACACGAATCACGATTTTTTCACAAAAAGTGATTTTTGGATTGACATATGTTAAAAAATTAACTATGATAGTACCACTGGAACACATCAGTGTACTGTATATTTTCCAACAATGATTTTAGGAGGAACTATTCATGAAGGATCTGTACGTTGTCAACTGCTGCCGTACCGCCATCGGCTCCTTTGGCGGATCCCTGAAGAACACTCCCGCCGCTGACATGGGCGCCATCGTCGTCAAGGAGGCGCTGAAGCGCGCCAACGTGGCTCCCGAGAACGTGGACGAGCTGATGTTCGGCTGCATTCTGACCGCTGCTCAGGGCCAGAACGTTGCCCGCCAGGTTTCCATCAAGGCCGGTATTCCTTATTCCGTTCCCGCTTATACCGTCGGTATGGTGTGCGGCTCCGGTATGAAGTCCGTCATCGAGGGCGCCCGCTCCATCCTGGCCGGCGACAGTGACATCGTGGTCTGCGGCGGTACCGAGAATATGAGCGCCGCTCCCTTCGCCTCCATGGACGCCCGCTGGGGCGCTCGTATGGGCGACAAGAAGCTGGTCGACACCATGATCAAGGACGGCCTGTGGGATGCCTATAACAACTATCACATGGGCACCACCGCCGAGAATATCAACGACATCTGGGGCATCACCCGCGAGGAGCAGGACGCCTTTGCCGCCGCCTCCCAGCAGAAGACCGAGGCCGCTCAGGCCGCCGGCAAGTTCGACGATGAGATCGTCGCCGTGCCCATCAAGGTCAAGAAGGAGATCGTGGAGTTCAAGAAGGACGAGTATCCCAAGGCCGGTGTCACCAAGGAAGGCATCGCCAAGCTGAAGGGCGCTTTCCCCGTGGGTCCCGAGTCCCCCAATCCCCAGGTGGTACATACCTTCGAGGTCACCGGCGCTCAGGATGCCGCTGACAAGGGCCAGCAGCGCGTGACCGCCGCCAACGCCTCCGGTATCAATGACGGCGCTGCCGCCATCGTGCTGGCTTCCGGCGATGCTGTCGCCAAGTACGGCCTGAAGCCCATGGCCAAGCTGATCGGCTGGGGCCAGGGCGGCGTGGATCCCAAGATCATGGGCGTTGGCCCTGTGCCCGCTTCCCGTCAGGCTATGGCCAAGGCCGGCGTCACCATCGACGACATCGACCTGATCGAGGCCAACGAGGCGTTCGCTGCCCAGTCCATCGCTGTGGCCCGCGAGCTGCACTTCGACATTAACAAGGTCAACGTCAACGGAGGCGCGATCTCCCTGGGTCACCCCGTGGGCGCTTCCGGTGCCCGTATCATCGTCACCCTGCTGCACGAGATGCAGAAGCGCGACGACGCCAAGAAGGGTCTGGCTACCCTGTGCATCGGCGGCGGTATGGGCGTTGCCACCATCTTCGAGAAGTGCTAAACGCATACTTGATAATCTGATAAAAGGAGAGGGCCGCAAGGCCCTCTCCTTTCCTGTCGAAAGAAAATTGCAGACAGCAAAAAGAATTTTTGAAAAAGGGTTGACGGAATGGGCAAAGTGTGGTATTCTAATCCTTGCCAGTATCCGCCGGTGTGGTGGAATGGTAGACACAGGAGACTTAAAATCTCCCGGTAGCAATACCGTACCGGTTCGAGTCCGGTCACCGGCACCAATTCCGGTAAAACACAATATCGCGGGATAGAGCAGTTGGTAGCTCGTCGGGCTCATAACCCGGAGGTCGGGGGTTCAAGTCCCTCTCCCGCAACCAACAAAAAGAGTCACAAAATCATTGTTTTAGATGGTTTTGTGATTCTTTTTTTACTTTTTTGCGTAGTTTGCAAAAGCATCTCAGCACTTTTGACACCAACGATTGACACCAACCGGCTTTTTGACACCAAATGACACCAAATTTGATAGCGACGTGAACAAAGGATTTTTATATTTTTCTCAGATATTTTACTATCAAAATACGCGTCAATTTGGGCTTTGACACCAACGCGTTGGTGTCAAAGGCAGATTGCCAGATTTTATGAAGCCTCTGCGTTGGTGTCAACTGAGCAATTATCTGTACCGATGCAGCTTTTATAGTGGCCCCGCATTTTCTCCATACTGTCTTTCTTATGATCCGGAAGAGCGTGAGCATAGAGATTGAGCGTAGTCGATGCCTGCGCGTGGCCGAGTATCGTCGATAGAACTTTGATGTCCATACCGGATTCCAACGCCCTTGTTGCGAAGGTGTGACGCAGTGCATGAAAGTTTGTCGGCTCAATTCCGGCATCCGCAACAACACGCTTGAAAAGTGTCTGATACACTTTAGGATCACATGCTGCACCCAGAGGGGTGGCGAAAACATAATCCTCGTCATGATAGGCCTTACCCAAGGTGTCTTTTAGAGCGTCTTGCTTTTCTTTGTATGCCATCAAATCTTTCCAGAGTTCATCAAACAAAGGAATTTTGCGCTTGGACAGATCCGATTTAGGTGAACGCACAACGATTTCTGTTGAGGTAACGCCTGCACTTTTTTGAACGAGACGGCCTTTTTCATCGACCTTTTGCAACCGGCCCAGTGTTCTCCTGATGTGAATGCAATGTTCTTTTTTGTTTACGTCCTTCCACTGCAGTCCAAGTAGTTCACCTAATCGCAGGCCGGTATTGACAGCGAAGGTTATGCCATAAGCATGTATCTCCTCCGCACGGCTCACAGCTTCCTGCAGAGCTGTTTGCTCCTCTGGTGACAGGACGCGCATTTCTTTGGCTTTGACCTTTGGCAGCTTGACGCCTAGAATCGGATTACGGATGATCTTGCGGTCAATGACCGCTTGATCTAAAGCAGCATGCAGCATATTGTAAATATTCCGTAATGTCTTGGGGGCTAATCCGCCTTTAGTCCCTGAGCCAGACTTTTTCTTAAAGAATCTTTGGAGATCTTCAGTACTCAGGGATGTCAGCTTTACTTGGCCTAATTCTGGAACAAGGTGCAGTCGCACATATCCCTCATAAGAGATATATGTATTACTTAGTTATTAAGAAAGATAAGGTGTCGCCCATTTTTGATCAGCTAAAAAACAGAAATAGAACACGAATAATTGCTGTTAATTCTCATCAAGAAGCTCTTGATTTGCTAAAATTCCTACAAGTGAGGTTTCCAAGAGCATCCGGATAAACAGCTTTGCCATATAAATACTTTTTTAGAATTCTTGTAACATTTATACAATGAATCCGCAAGATAAAGTACAAGAGCTTTGGCTGACAAGTTAAGGAGAAAAACACGAAGAAAAGAATCTGCGCTTTTACGCTGGTCTTCGTCATGATTTTGGCGATGATGGCATCCGCAAGTGCGGCGGTTAAGAAACCTGACTCTGCAAACGGCGGCGGTGGCACTGGCCCCATGTTTACTTATCATATTACCGGCGATGGCGTCTATTTCAGGAAAGGTCCCGGTACGAGTTATGAGGCAATCAGTCAAATTTTCAGGGGTGATTATTGTGATCGCCTGGACGTTGACGGCGATTGGTCTCACTTCCGCGTGACCAGTGGTGCTAACTTTGGTAAGACCGGCTATGCACCTAGCAAGTATGTTGCCCCTAGCTATTAGTTGAAAGCGAGGATCTAAAATGATGCTGCATATGAAGAGCTTCGGTTTAATAATCTCGAATAACGTCCCCGTATGATGCAACTTGTTTTTTTGCAAGAAAATTTAAACCATTTTTCTGCTAAAATGTCAGTAGATTTTTGATATAAAAATAGTATATCATCATATAGCGTCTGATAAATATTAGATTTTATTACAAAGGAGCTATGCAGTGGCGGATTTAATTGATATAATAATTAAATTTTTTACCAAGTTATATGACTGGATAATGAAATTTGTTAAGAGGCAGGAAATCGTGGAAGACTTTCAGAAACAATTCCATGACAAGAAGATACTGCTAGAAAAAAATACACTTCCCTCATGGATAAACGTAAAGAATACGGTAGACAACCCACTATCTGCACTTTTTGTTTTACCGCCAATTGATAATACTGGCAGAGTAAAGGATAAAAAAGACTTATTTAATCTGCTAACCAAAAACTGCTTGGTGCTTGGAGATGCAGGAATAGGAAAATCAACATTATTAAGATATATTTTTGCGCACAACAGTGATTCCAATACCCTTGTTGCATATTACACCGCTGAAGAGTGGAATTCACAGAAGGAAGATGCAAAAACGTATTTAAAACTTACCAAAACTAAGACCGTGCTAATTATCGATGGCTTGGACGAAGCCTTTCATATGAATCCTGGAGGGTGCAAAGCTTTACTTCGAGAATTATCAGAATTATCTAGAAAACATAAAAATGTTAAAATTTGGATTGGATGCCGTAAGGCATTTTTTGAAAAGCTTAGAAGCAACTGTGTTGCTTTCGAATATGAAAAAGTACAACTCAAAGCATGGAAAGAGAAGCAAGCGAAATCTTTCATAAAAAATTATCAACAAATTACCGGCGAGAGGAGACTTAAACCCAAAATTGAAAATCTATTGAGATTCCCATCGCTGATAGATAGTTTTCAAAATAATCCATTTCGGCTCGAACTTCTAGTTTTTCTTGCAAGCAGGAAAAATGCGACCGCAGGAAAAATAGAGAATAGCTATGATTTATATTATCAATTTCTTCTGGGCTGGATTAAAAATGAGCAGAAACGCAAAACAAGCACAATGGATCAGAGCTTAGTGTTAGGACATTTGCTTAGTGCGGCGAAATGTATCTATTCAGATGGAAAATGTGTAATAGATAAGACAGTAATGGAAGATTCTGCGATAAGTGGCTTACTACGAATGCCAGAAGAAAGGCTTGATGGCTCTTTTTGTGTTAGGGAATTTTACCATAGGAGCATAATCGAATTTTTAGTTGCTTACGAATTAGTGGAAGCATTTACAGAAAAAAAACCTGATTTTTATAAATTAAAGTCAATTTTATCTCAGAATTTAAAAGATGATATTACAAATTTTGTAAATGCCAAACTCCAGTCATTATCCGGCAATGAAAAAGAGCTTATTAAAGAACGGCTTAAAAGGCTTTATAGCGAGACCTTAGAAAACGAGGTAAGCATACAAGAGAAGATTATATATCATATAACAAGGTTAGGTGTAGATGCTTCTGACTTTTTGCGTGAAATAGTAAATACTAACCCTCAGAACTACATACTACGTCTTACACTTGCGTACGGATGTGCCTTGTGTCAAGATGGAGATCTTCGAAGGTATGCACTGAATTATGCAGAATCGCTGGCAAATAATAGCCAAGATGCAATTACGAACCGCGCATGGACGGTAGTATACTTTGGCGATGTGGACGCAGATCCTTATACATATAAGGATAATAAAGACGACAACTGGGTACAAAAGGGGACGGGATGGGAGAGAGCTCGAGCTGCAAGACTTAAACGTTTTTCGGCCCGCGGAAATCGAGACAAAGATTATCGATTTAGACTGTTTGATATTCCCCTCTTTCGTACTTTCCTGGAAACCCGGAATTGGGCGGATATTTCAGAGAATGAGTATACCATAATTAGCAATGTTGAGTTCCCACCAGAGTATTTTGGTTCAGAAGAACGTGAGTTTTTATCCCGTGAAAAAGAAAAACTGTTGAGAGGCTATAGGGCCGCTTTAGATGAGCGGGAAAACAATCAGTTACAGAAGTCACCCAAGGATAAAGCAAAATAGAACAACGTAAAGGACTCGCTGGACATAAGAGTATGCCGCGAGTCCTTTGCTCTTTTTATGACATTGGATAGCTTACAGTAAAAAAAACAAGACTCTATAGATTAGGGTACTGTTGCAGTAATGCGTATTAAAGTCGTATAAACACAGTATAAACACAAAATGAGGAGCTGATTCTATGTTAGTCTGTATCGACCACGGAAATAAACAGATCAAGACCACCAGCCGGACATTTACCTCCGGCCTGATGGAAAGCGATACCCGGCCGCCCTTTGGCGATAACATCATGTTTTTCAACGGGAAGTATTATACCCTTTCCGACCAGCGTATCCCTTATATTCGGGATAAGACGGAGGATGACCGGTTCTTCATCCTGACGCTATTTGCCATCGCCTATGAGATCAATGCCGCAGGCCGGTATGCGCCGGATCAGCTGATGGACATTCAGCTTGCCGTGGGGCTGCCGCCCGCACATTACGGCACACAGTATAAGCGCTTCGCCCAATACTTCCTTGACCGGGGTATGATCGGCTTCGAGTTCAACGGCAAGGTCTATTCCATCTGCATCACGGAGGCAATCTGCTTCCCGCAAGCGCTGGCAGCCACGGCTCCGGTATTCAAGCAACTCCAGCTTGGTACGGTAGCCAAGGCTATTGTGATCGATATTGGCGGCTTTACCGCCGACTATCTCTCCCTGCGCTACGGTGCGGCGGACTGGGCATCCTGCGATTCGCTGGAAAATGGCATTATCACGCTCTACAATCGGCTGCTGTCCAAGATCCGTGCCGACTATGATCTGCTGCTGGAGGAAACGGACATTGATGCCATCCTTACAGGTCGCAGTACAGAGTATGGAAGCGAGATCCAAGCGCTGGTAGAGCGCGGCGCAGAGTCCTTTGTGGCAGACCTGTTCCGCACCCTACGTGAGCGGAAGATCGAGCTGCGTACCGGCAAGGTTATTTTCGTAGGCGGCGGCTCACTGCTGCTCCGCAAACAGATTGAAAACTCCGGCAAGATTGGTACAGCCATCTTTGTGGAGGAGATCGGCGCCAACGCTGCCGGGTACGGGCTCCTATACGCGGCCACGAAAGCAAATAGGTGAACAGTATGGGCGAGAAGAAAGACGCCTTCCGATTCACGGTGCAATTCAATGCCGGCGACCCAAGCCACCAACAGGTAGCCGCTATCCTGAACGAACAGGGGCGGCGCAAGGCGCAGTTCCTTGTCAATGCCGTGATCCACTACATAAACTGTCCAGAGTCTCCGGAGGCCGCAGCTGCGCCCAAGATAGACCGGCAGACAGTGGAACAGTTGGTACGTGAGATACTGTCCAACATGTAGCTGGAAACCACCCCCACAGTGGAGGGGAATATGCCCGGAGATTTTCCGCCTGTCACGACATCAGAAAGCATTCCGTTCGATCCCGCCGCCATGCTGGGGGAAGATGGTTTCCATTCGCTCCTGAACTCCCTGACTGCGATACAGGAGCAATAAGAATAGTACATGACACGGGAAAGGTGAGGATGAACTATCCTCGCCTTTTTGTGTAAGGCGTAGAATTTTTCCTCACAGATACAGCCTTACCGCCAGCCTCTTTTTTATCAATACACAACCGCTGTAAACGCTGCGAATATACTCCTCCCATATTTTGTATTGTCAAAATGCCAGCGTTGTGCAGAGTATCCTCAATTTACCTCTTGTACATTTAGAACCTATGTTCTATTATAGAGACTGAGAAAACTGTGGGGAGGGGCAAAGGATGGGGCGGCATATTCTACATGTGGACATGAACGCATTTGTGTGACACGAAGTCACTGGATTGACTGTTCTCCGGCATGAGAGAACCCGCTGTACCGTCAGCGGAGCCTATCGCTCACAAAGTAACTGGCAACGGTTATGAGGAAACGGAGCGAGACACAGTAGCCCTATCATCAAAGGATGAAGCTGAAACCGTGAGGGGACGGCAAGGCTGCCAGCAGCAAGGCGGCCAGGGAGCTGGCTGGGGCAATATGGCTAAGAAAACTGAACTGCTGATAAACGTCGTTATCATGAACAGGCCAAAGCTGCTGACAGGCCTGACCCAAAACGGGAATGAAGTCGAGTTGTTCTCCTGAAAGCATGGAACACACGGTTCAGAGGGCTTCCGGCGAAAAGGCAGAGCCTAAGTTGTCAGCGTCAATCCAGGGAAACGTGGTAAGCCTCTATATCCTCCGCCAAAGCGGAACGCTGACCGTAAGGAAAGCCGATGGGGTGTGGAGGTAAAGGAGCAGCGGAGAAAGCGAATGCCCGACTGTAATGGCCGGGATAGGAGTTGAAACATCACTTCACCCGAAAGTGAGCAGACTTCCGCCTGGTCTTTCTTTGCAAGAGAATTTGAAAAATTTCTGAAAGGAGTAAGGCAGATGAACAGGCAACTGTGTGCGACTCCCCGCACCGCGCAAAGCTGGCAGGAGATAGATTTCAAGGCCGCAGAGCGCAGTGTGAAGAAACTGCAAATGCGTATTGCAAAGGCTGTAAAGGAAAAGAAATGGGGCAAGGTGAAAGCCTTGCAGTGGACGCTGACGCACTCGTTCTACGCAAAAGCGTTGGCGGTAAAACAAGTGACAGAAAATCAAGGTAAGCGAACTTCCGGCGTGGACCATGAATTATGGGATACTCCCAGCGGAAAGTTCAAAGCCATAGGGAAGCTGAAAAGACGAGGCTACAAAGCACAGCCGCTCAGACGGGTGTATATTCCAAAGAAAAACGGAAAACTTCGGCCGCTCAGCATCCCGACAATGACGGACAGAGCCATGCAGACACTGTACCGTCTGGCGCTGGAACCAATCGCCGAAACGACAGCAGACCCGCGCTCCTATGGGTTTCGTCCGCAGCGATGTGTGCAAGATGCCATCGAGCACTGCTTTAATTGTCTCGCCATATCCACCGCCCCTCAGTGGGTGCTGGAAGGAGACATAAAAGGATGCTTCGACAATATCAGCCACAATTGGATTCTTGAACACATTCCCATGGATAAGAGTATCCTCAGACAATTTCTCAAAAGCGGGTACATTGAACAAGGGCAACTGCATGAAACAGAAGCCGGGACACCTCAAGGCGGCACCATCTCAACTGTAATCTGCAACATGGTACTGGATGGAATGGAAAAGTTGCTAAAAGGACACTTTCAGCGAAAGTGGATGAACGGGAAGCTATTCAACCCCAAAGTCAATTTCACAAGATACGCCGATGACTTTATCGTTACCGGCGTATCCCCGGACATCCTGGAATATGAAGTAAAGCCCATGATTCAAGGTTTCCTGCAAGAGAGAGGGCTGACCTTATCACAGGAAAAGACGGTCATCACGCACATCGACGAGGGATTCGATTTTCTTGGCTGCAACGTGAGGAAATATAATGGCAAACTGTTGATTCGACCCTCCAAGGCGGGAATCAAATCCTTCCTTGCGAAAGTCAGGGGCATCATACGCCAAAATAAAGCCGCCTCACAGCAAGACTTGATTATGCGGCTGAATCCCGTTATTCGGGGTTGGGTAAATTTCCATCGTTTCAATGTTTCCTCGAAAACGTTCCAATACATAGATGCTCAGATTTTCTTCGCGCTCTGGAGATGGGCAAAACGCAGGCACCATAATAAAGGCGCCAGATGGATTGCAAAGCGATACTTCCACCGCATCTATCGCCGCAACTGGACTTTCTCCTGTCAATGGAAACGGGAGGACGGAACTACGGGATACTATGCTCTGGAATATGCGTCAGACACTAAAATCGCACGGTTTCCTGCAATCCGGGATAAGGCAAATCCCTACGATGAAGAATGGCAGCTGTATTTGGAAGAAAGGGAAACAGAGAAGATGCGGGTCAGCGTAGCGGGCAACAAAACGCTTAGGAGGCTGTTCAACCAGCAAAAAGGTCTATGCGCCCTGTGCGGGGGAAAGCTGACTTTGGAAACAGGTGGCCAATGCCATAAATACAGGAACGGTACCCAGACGACCAATTTTCTAGTTCATCCTAACTGTCATTTGAAGATTCACACATTCCAACCTTTTCAGCCGGCTTATTGCGGCAGCAATAGGCTTTGAAAGGCTTGAGCCGTATGATGGGAAACCATCACGTACGGTTCTTAGGGGAGGGGCGAGCAGCAATGTTCTCCCCTTACCCGACTACGCCTATGTAGAATGCCAACGCCGACCTGAGTTGCGGCAAAAGCCGGTGGCGGTCTGCGGTGATCCGGAGGCCCGTCACGGGATCGTTCTTACCGCCAACTATGTAGCAAAGCCACGAGGCGTCAAAACCGGTATGGCTATCTGGCAGGCGAAGCAGGTCTGTCCTGAACTGGTGGTGCTGCCTGCCGATATGGGGGAGTATATCCGGTTTAGCAAAATGGCCCGTGAGATCTACGAAAAATACACCGACCGGATCGAGCCGTTTGGCCTAGATGAAAGCTGGCTGGATGTAACCGGCAGCGTCGGCCTGTTCGGCTCGGCCATGCGTATTGCTGAAGAAATCAGCGAGCGGATCAAGTTTGAACTGGGGATCACCGCCAGCATCGGCGTTTCAGATAATAAGATCACAGCGAAGATGGGCAGCGACTACAAAAAGCCGGACGCCATCACCCGCATTGAGCGGGATAACTATAAAGAACTCGTCTATCCGTTGCCGGCAGCCGACCTTCTCTATGTTGGCCCTGCCACCGAGCGCAAGCTGCGCAGTGTTGGGATATATACCATTGGGCAGCTTGCAGAGGCGTCACCGGAGCTTCTGGAATATAAGCTGGGAAAGATGGGGCTTGTGCTGCATACCTTTGCCAACGGACTTGATGTATCGCCGGTACAGCGGAGTGACCATATCCGTGCCATAAAATCGGTAGGCAACAGCGCCACCACGCCGCGCGATCTGGTGAGCGACGATGATGTGCGACTCATGCTGTATCTGTTGGCGGAAAGCGTTGCCTGCAGGATGCGGGAGCTGGCATCGAAGTGTATGGTGGTCGAAGTCAGCGTTCGGGACAAAGAGCTGCACTGGTATAGCTGGCAACGGAAGCTGACGGTTCCGACCTGCTCCAGCGCAGAGATTGCGGAAGTGGCTTTTGATCTCTTCCGGCGCAGCTACTCGTGGACAGCACCAATACGCAGCATCGGTGTGCGTGGCACCGATTTGGTAGACGCGACTATCGGTATACAAACATCACTTTTTGATAACGATAGGCATCGGAGTGCGTGGGAGCGGATCGACGTGACTATGGACAGGCTGCGACAGCGATATGGCTATATGAGTGTGCGCCGTGCTATCACTATGTCCGATCCGGTACTGGGCCGTATCAATCCCAAGGATGACCACACAGTACATCCCGTGGGGTATTTCGCAGGATAGGGGGTATATGAATGGAGCTTGAAAAGCGGTATGTGCCTGTAACGGTACATTTTGATGCAGGTGGGAAGATGCGTCCCATTGAGATCGAGTTTGACGAAACACGCAGATATCATATTGACAAGATACTGGATGTGCGCCGCGCTGCCTGCCAAAGCGTGGGTGGCGTAGGAGACCGGTATACCTGTCGGATACGGGGGCAGGAGAGTTATCTATGGTTTGAAAAAGGACGCTGGTTTGTAGCGGCGAAGGATGGCAAATAAAAATGAGAACGGCGTCGGCAGAAATGCCGACGTCGTTCTCTGAGTAAAGAGGGGGGATTTACCAATACTTAGGATAATGGCTTTCGGTACAATTTCTGATTGCCTTTTATTGTTCGCACAACTAAAGGTACACCAAAGGCCTTTGCATCAAATAATAACTACTTACCATGCCTTTGGAACCATATTCATATTGTTTCCCTCGCTTGGTATCTACCCGTATTACACCACCCGCAGATACGATTTACGAAATATATTGCTACGACGCACAGCGTGATAATCAGCAGCATGGTGCCTGTTACCGCACAGATCTTCTCGACCAATTCCATGCCGATGCCCTCATTCAGCCTACCAGCATCGGCAGGTGCTCCTTCCTGAACTCCGGGCAAAAAAGAAGCGGCGCACCATCTGGAGGTTGGTGCGCCACAATATAGGCAGTATTCGGCATTTGAGCTGTTCCTTAAAGCCCATTGGGAAACGATAACATTATATCACAGTGGTATTTACATGTTATCGGCCTAAATGTCGCCCTTTACCTTGCCGTTTTATAGGACACCGAAAGTATCAATTCATCAACACACGCCCGTGCGTATCACGTTCAGAACACACATACCTATTTATAATATCCTACTGCCTTCACATAGTCAACCGGCTTATTTCTACTCAGGGAAAATTCTACAAAAAAAGAACTTTTCTACTACATTTTGATAGATTTCTCGTCGAAACTGACAATTGCGAATACAATTGCGATGGTATATAATTCGCCTGGAAAACAAAAGAGGGGGTGGTTGCCATGTGCAACTACGCATATGTACCTCTTCTTCTGCTGTAAGACGCTATACAAGAAGAGAGAGGGAGGCCTTTGGCCGGGGGCATGATGCTCCTTCAGTTCGTTTTCGCATATTGACACAAAAGACTGGAGGTAAAAAATGTCACTGATTCCTTGTAACCAGAACACGCTGATATCTTCCGCGATTCCTTCCATTCTGAGCATCATCGACAACACTATCAATGTGATTGACAACCGTTCTATGCAGCGCGAAGCATTCAAGATCATGCGTGATAAGCAGATAGCCATGCTGAAGACTGAACTTGCCAAGCTGGAAGCCCAGCTTAAAATTCTCGCGATTGGCGACCTGTACCGCGTTGCGCTTGAGGAGATAAAGCGTACTATGGCGCAATTTGAGGCGGCGTGCAAAGAAACGCCGGCATTAGCCAAGATTTCTGCTCAACTGTTGAAGATGCAGGTGGTCTCTTTGGCAGGGGTACTCGATCTCTTTGCCCGCAACGAATGCGGTGGCACTTTGCCGCTTCTTCGCTAGAGGTGGATAGATGCGTCTACTGCTTTTGCTGTTGGTTATTTGGGTTGCTCTTCAGGTCATATACAAGATACCTGTGTTTGGCATCCTCGTCCGCCAAAAAATATACATACTCAAAATGCGCACTATAGGCTTCTTTACGAGGCTTATCGTCATCTTTTTGAGTACATGAACTTATTCTTACGTAAGCGTCAAGCCTAACCGCGCATAGACAGGCATGAGACAATAGTAGCGGAACGTTGCGAAACGTTCCGCTACTCTCATATTGGAGGTGTCGGGATGACAAGCGCAGAGTTGAAACACCGCGCGAAGTTGCAGGAGTGGTCGGCACGGATACAGGACTGCCGCAGCAGCGGCCTGTCAGTGCGGGCGTGGTGCAGGCAAGAAGGGATCAATGCAACAACCTATTACCGTTGGGAACGGGAATTGCTGGCTTCGGCTGAAACAGAGCCGTGCTCGAGTGCGCCGGCCGTCAGGTTTGCAGAGCTTCCGGCACCGAAACGGGTGTCACGCAACGTTGCGGAACGTTCCGCAACGTTGCATATCGGGAACGCCAGTCTGGATATTTACCCCAGGTGCGATACGGAACAGCTAAAAATGCTGGTGGAGCTTCTGCGCCTATGCTGAATGATTTCACCGGCGCAGATAAAGTCTATATTGCCTGCGGCTACACAGATTTGCGCAAAGGCATAGATGGCCTGGCACGGCTCGTCCAGCAGCAGTTTGAACTGGATCCATTTACCAACACGCTGTTTTTGTTCTGTGGACGGCGGCGAGACCGTATCAAGGGCTTGTACTGGGAAAAGGACGGCTTCATCCTGCTGTACAAGCGACTGGAACAGGAGAAGCCTGTTTTAGACGCACTGTTGTCATGGGCAAATGAGATGCAGGCGAGAACCGCGCCGAAATCTGCGCTTGGAAAGGCCATTCACTATCTGTTGGAGCAGTGGCCGTATCTGACGAGGTATCTGGAGGATGGTCGTCTGGAGTTGAGCAACTACCGTGCCGAGCGCAGCATTAAGCCATTTGCGATGGGCAGGAAGAACTGGCTGTTTGCCAATACAGCTGGCGGTGCACAGGCCAGCGCCGTGATCTACAGCCTGATTGAAACAGCGAAGGAAAACGGCTTAGATCCGTACCGCTATCTCCTCTGGGTGCTGCAGACTGCGCCACAACTAAGCGAAACTGATGAAGCATGGGCTGAAAAGCTGCTGCCTGGAAATGCCCCAGAAGGATGTTATATGCCGAAAAAATAATTGACCGCCACCTCGATGAGCAGCAGCTCGTTGAGATGGCGGCCTTTTATTCACGACTACGTTTTACGCTTACTGACTTGAGCCCAGACTACCCGCCAAAGTTGCAGATAAGACGAAATTAGCGCCAAAGCTAACCGGCTATAAATTACAGGGCTGGCAGGTCAATGGCCTGCCAGCCCTGTGTCGTGATCTTTTCGGCGTAGCTATTTACATTATCCCACGGTACATAATTCTTGATGGTATCCTAGAGTCCTGCGCTGTTGTTGAATGCTACTTTGCCACAATGGAATTAGTCGTGACGGTTCTCGAATCACTACCAAAAGCATCTTTGGCATAAAGCGTCACAATTGCTCGATATGTTTTCCCAGACGTACCTGAATAGGTATAGCTACCCCAGAAACTACTTGCATCACTATCTAATAAGCCGTTATAGATGGTACCCGTTTTAGTATATGCTTCTTGCCAACGATTTCCATCTTTTTCCTGAATTACAATCTTTGTTGCCCCGATTGAATTCATTGTTTTTGTGGCGTGGATGTTAATAGAAATGGCAACATCACCTTTAGTTCCACCGGTAGCAGCCGCTGAATAATAAGAAAAATAGTCACTCGCACGCATAGGTGCAATTGATTCGTCCATTAGCGGAAAAGCTTCAACAGTACAAACACAAAGGGAAATAGCAAATGCAATGGTCAGCGCAAACGACAATACCCTTTTCATTTAAATGTGTCTCCTTTACATTACATAGAATCAATTAAGTATTCAACCTCTTCTATTGACAAGTCCCCCGTAATGGTACAGGTAAGAAGTTCTTGTGGCATCCATACTGCAGTTAATTGCTGGTTGTTGGTCATAATGTAGTAGGTAATACCATTTTTATCATAAAGAATCATATCCTTGGAATCTTTTTCAAAAATAGTTTGCCCGATAACTTCTGGAGAATTGTACCGGAATATCGCAAGAGAAAATATCCGATTATTAGAAGTATACATTGCCTCAATTATGACTTGACTTGGCAAAGAGCGCACAGATACTCTTGCAAGTTCAAACCCATCTGGCAACTGTTGTGGATTTACATTTTGGTCAATACCGCAAGCATCTAAAGCTTCTTGAAGCGAGCCATATTCACCGTCAGGAGAATAGCCGTTTGAATTCTGAATATCCGTATTAAACGTATCACCGTTTTGCGAAGACGTCGCAAAATGGAAGGTTTCATTCGTCCAGCGGGCTATGGCGCCAAACACATCAATACCAAGAGCTTGTGCAGTTACCATGCTACCCAGTACAACCAAGATAGCAACAACGGCAGCAACGGGGGACTTCCATCGAGAGGTTTTGGGGCTGCTGTTTTCAGATGTGCGAGATGCGCATTCAACCAGACGTGAATGTTTACTGAGAAAGTTGTTCAAAGATGCATCAACATCAAATTCAGGAGCATCCTCAATTGAGTCGATTTTCTTTAAACACTCATCCGTCCAAGCTGCTGAATATGTGAGGTCATCTGTAGCATCCCACATATCCGACAACGCATCAGTCAGTTCATCAATTGACATGTTATCAAGATGCTCGTTGATTTGAGAGCCATCCTCTTTCGGACTACGATTTACTGAGGAAAAACTATTCTCTGGCATCTTTGTACACCTCCTCTCTCCTATATTGACTGGACTTTTAAAAATATTACATAGAACTTAAAATTTTATGAATCATCAGGGGCGTTTGTTATGAGTTCCTTATAGTGGGCTTTTGCGCGAAAGGCCCTTGTTCGGCAATTCAAAATTGATATGCCAAGGTGCTGCGCAATTTCTTCATATGACAGTTGCTTTTCAAAAAGAAGGACAAGAATTTCTCGCTCCTTAGGCGACAATTCTTTTGGCAACAAGTCCTCTAAGGGCTCGTGATAAGTATCAACAGTAAATGCGGATGTATCGTGTATTAAAGGCGTTTCAAGCTTGTGTCGTGCTGACTTCGTTTCGTCTAAAATTAAGTGCTTGAGGGTTTGACTTAACCAGCCTCCGATATTGGGATGGGTAAGGAGGTCTTTCTGCTTATATAGTAATATCAAGAACGCTTCTTCCATTAAGTCTTCAGCTAAATGCTGATCCCGTAATACATAGTAAGCCTGCTTAAACAGGCGGGCGGAATGTTCCCGATAGCGTTCGATAAACCATTGGTTTTGCTCATGCATGCAGGACATCCCTCCTTTCTGTTTGTAAACATTGGCTATGTGCTAATTATGGAAAGAAAATATCACACACTTGCAGCAACCTATTTAAGTCCTCTTTAGAGAAATTTTGTGTTCGTCGTATAAGCGCTTCCTGAAGATCATCGGGTTTAATTTTAAGCAAATTATGTCCTAGGAGGCAGTTAGCATCCACACCCAGAGCATTAGCGATTTGAACAAGAGTATTTAGGCTCAGTGGCTCGCCACTTTCAATATGCGAGATGTGCTGCGGGGACATATCAATTATATCCGAAAGTTCATTTTGTTTCAATCCCGCTCTTTGCCGAAAATAACGAATATTCTTACCAATTTCTTTATAATTCAGGTAGTCTTGCTTTTTTCCCACGCACATACCACCTCCAGCAAATATCGTATTAGTATTTTACCGATATTTTCATTACTTATAAATGGATTGCAACGGCATTAATGCTCCTACAGGTTAATTATAGGAGTGTTGCTTTTACTAAGACCATTTTTAAAGTACGGGCACAAAGAGCGACAAAACTAATTAAAATTAAATTTAATGTAATATATGACGCGTGTCGCTCAATTAAGAGGTAGGGCATCCCAATAATACACATTAAAACAGTATAAGCCACTAGACAACGAGGAGGAAAATTATGAGGACACGGGAAAGACGATTGATTCAAGGAATTTTGTTATTTATCTCACTTATATGTTTTATTGTTCCTGTTAGCGCTACGCAAATTTCTCAAGCTGAGGAAGGCCTTGCCGCTGCCCCAAGAGCGATAATTGATTCAAATGAAACCGATTACGTTATGTATGGAGAAAATGGCACAACACTGCTTGTAAAGCCTGTAAATGCAGCGGAATACGACGAACTTATGGATATACTCTATCCTCATGGCACTATCGATGACCAAGGGCTGTCGATGGAAGCAGTTCCAAATGAGGATGCAATTCGTGCGGAATTTGTCGCAAACCACACAAAAGCTTACGCTGTAAATGGATTGGTTCAAACTGAAGTTGCTCTTACCCCATTTACAATTGAGTTGGAAGATGAAAGCAATGGCGTATTTAACGCTTTGATGTACCGTTGCATTGTTGGTACAGACACATTTATATTTCCATCTGAATGGGGAAATCACCCATTCGGCTTTTTGCATTCGACTCCAGCAAATGTATATCTTGCATATACTGATATTGGCATTTGGTTGATTGATGCAATCAATGGAGATACACAAAAGCTTACGAATGATTCCTATGCAGGGGCTAGCCGTGCGGAAATCAGTAACACAACTAAGTTTACGGCTCCCGGAAACTATTTGGTTTGGATTGATGGCGTTACAATGAATATGACCGGACATTGTGTTATCTACAGAACAAACCGAGATGCCGACAGCCCCAACAAAACTTCTGTTTGGAAAATTGATTTGGACACGAAGCAAGAGGCCCCTGTTCTGCCAGCAGAAAACAACAATGATATTGTTGGATTTATTACCGATGAGCATTTTGTCGTTGGTGCATTAAACAACACAAGAATGGTAGGGATCTTCGACGATACTGTTGCTTCTATTTCTCTTCCCAACTTGCCAAATATGTGCATCAAGGGAGTAGGGTATGGCAAACTTATATATACAAGTTATCAAGAAGACAGCCCAATTACCACGGCTTTTATCAACAAAATCGATGATGTGACAGGTGACGTACAGGCAATAACGTCTATAGCAGGATACCTTGATGGGGTGCCAAACTTTTCGCCATCTGGATCAAAAATTGCTTTTTTGTATGGAGTTGATAATTCTTTTGGAACTAATGATGTCTGTATAGTGGATGCAAATTCGGGCACAGATGAACTGCTCTCTGAAACAAGGGCCAGCGCACAACATTCGAAAGATTCAAGCAATAATGTCTCTGGCGTGCATTGGCTTGATGATGATACGGTACTTGTAAGGAGCGAAGAAAATAACCCTACATCTAATACGAATCCGATCTCCACTAATTCCACCAGTCCCGTTTTTGGAAGCATCTATCCAACAGTGCTAAAATTCAACTCTCCACTTGCATCAAATTCTTCCGGTGGATTTGTACAGGTTAATAGTAAATGGAATCAGCCCAGGTTAGGGGGGTCAAACCCTCATAAGGGTGTCGATTTAAATGCAACATCGGGCACAAATGTTTATGCACCATATTGTGGGTGGATAAAGCAAAACAATCAGACTACCACATCAGATTTTCCATGCAATTTTAACTTTACCGTGTCCAACATGAATAG
>ULSS01045532.1_pt1 | contig 22077 bp, 6 predicted proteins | sample 1956901 | NCBI WGS metagenome assembly ULSS01 (sample SAMEA4835714, study PRJEB28245) | human gut metagenome | biome: gut microbiome; material: fecal sample | place: Denmark | collected 2008
TCATTGCCTACCAGCTCCGCACCTGTTACAACCACGCTCTTTTTGTATGTGCCAGCATCCGCAGTGTCGCGCCCGCCCTTATTATCCGCATACTCTCCGTTAGCTTTATAGCTTACGCTTGCACCGTCCTTCAGGCTTACCTGATCGCCGTAGACGATGCTGTTCTCCTTCAGACTTACATTGCCGTCTGCTTTCAGGCCTTCCTTGCTGCCGTATTTCGTGCTGGCATTAATATCGTTCAGGTAAACCTGGCGCGCCGAAACCTTAGATACGCCTTGAACTGTCGTTTTTTCGCTGCTTACACCATCATTTTGGAATTCATAATTGCTTGTAAGGCTGTCATCCAGCTCAACGCCTGCATACCAATTATAAGTTCCCTTATTATTGGTACGCTTTTCAGAATCGACAGTAATAATACCTTCATCCTGACTGTTTTGGATTGTATCCTGCGAATCAGTGATAGTTACCTTGCCATTCAGCTCTGCCTTCATAGCGTCGTTGAAGCCGCCAAATCCATTAATGCTCAGTACATAGTCATCTTTTTTCAGCAAATCGCCATACGTTCTGTTAACAGTATTACCGGTAACATTCAGCACCTTTTTGATAACAGTAATATCACCCACGGTAAAGTCATAGCCCAGGTTGTTGGGACCTGCGTCGCCACCACTGGCAATCTGTCCGGACCACAGCCAGCTGCTGTAGGTGCCGACGTTCTTCAGAGCTTCGCCCTGCAGCAGACTGTTGTTGTTCTTATACGCTTTAAAGGCATCGTTGGCCGGATCATTGGTAGTCAGCTTGCCGTTTTCAATCCAGCCATGGATATCAAGATGATTTGTCGCATCATAAACCCAACCCTGCTGCAGGTCAGGTGCTACCGTAATCTTAGTCAGGAAAACCTTCAGCAGCGGGTTAGTGCGTTTATCATAAAGCTTCCAGGTTGTATCCTTATTATCAAAAGCATAGCTGTCCAGCTTCTTGGCATTATTGCCGTTTTCTGCCAACGTGCCATCTGCCTTAATGATATAGCTGTTGCTAACAGTGCCACCATTTACGTTTGTTACGTTGGTGTTGCCATTTGCTTTATAACCATAGATATTGCTTACCTGGCCTGCATTGCTGCCCACAATGTTTGCCACATTGCTAGCGCCTTCTACCTTAGTAGTGCTATAAGCGTTGGTCAGTTGGCCTCCAGCCTTATTACTGCCAACGATACCGCCGACATTGCTAGCGCCGCTGATTGCACCGCCATCGGTATAAGTATAATTATAAAGCTTTCTGCCATTAGCATCAGTTGCGCCTGTTTCGGTCTTGGTTACTGTTACTACGCTGTTGAACACCTGGTCCAGCGTGCCACTGTTAGTACCGGCAATGCCACCGACATTGCTGCTTTGCTTTGCATCGACTACGCCGGTGTTATAGCCTGCCGTCAGCGTGCCGCTGTTAGCACCAAGCAGACCGCCGATGTTTTCTTCTCCTGCATCCGCTTTAATAGTACCGCTCTCTGCATCATAGGAGCCTGCCTGAATCTTACCATTGTTATAAATCTGGTGCTGGTAATAATTGTTGTTGGCGTCGCGGCTACCGGTGATAACACCATGGTTGATACCGATAATACCGCCTACATTTGCTACACCGCTGACATTACCATTTACTCTGTTCATCAGGGAGGAATTGGTAATAGTCGCGCCAAAGGCATTTACACCGATAATACCGCCAGTGCCGTTTTCCTCCATGCCGCCATCAGAAGCATTGCCATGCACCTCGCCCTCATTTGTCATGATGACGTGGGTAATATCCGCACTGTTTTCACCGATGATACCGCCAGCACCACCAGCTAAAGCAATAACGGTACCGGAGTTGACGATACCTACGCTTTGTTCGGCAGTACCGGTAATGTCCACTTCATTTTTGCCGACGACGCCGCCGACATAGTTCTTGCCGATAACAAAGCCTTTATTGCTGTTGCCCATGCCCAAGAGCTGGCCTACCTTGCCGTTTTCGCTTGTGTTTCTGCCGACAATGCCGCCGACATAGGAAGCCTGCGCCGCGTCCACTCTGGCCCTGTTGGTCGCACTGGTGATGATGCCCACATTTTCACCGGCAACGCCGCCAAAGAACTGCGCATTAGCTGCAATTTCCGTGCTACCCTTTAATGCGTCCCTTGTAGCTTCATCAATAACATTCAAATGGATATTGTTATTGACGTTTTCAATCATGCCGCTGTTTTTGCCGGCAATGCCGCCTACGTTTTCCCAGCCGTAGATTTCGCCGCTATTCACCAGGTTCAGCTGGTCATCTGCGGAAATCAAACCCTCATTGACACCAGCAATACCGCCTACATTAGTAATACCGGTAATAGTAGCCTGCGGAGAATTTTCCAGATTGTTAAGGTAGGAATTTGCTGTATTATAGCCCACCATGCCGCCGACATTGGTGAAGCCGGTGATTGCGCCGGTATTGCGTCCCTGGTTTATAGTAGCATGATTTTGTTTACCTACCAGACCACCGACATTTTGGCTGCCTACATCACCAATAATCTCTACAGCGTTGGCAACATCGTTCAGCTCCGCCAGCTTGGAATTTAACGCCTGCGTTACATTTTTTCCCGCAACACCGCCGATATTTTCTGAACCATGGATAATACTTTCATTATAAGCATTACTGATTCTGCCTTCATTTGTACCAACAATACCACCGGATGTTTTGGTGTTGCCGGTTTTACCGGTAACACCATGAGCAGAAACATTGTTAATATTGTATTTATTCAACAACATCTCATTCTTGCCCACGATACCGCCCAGATTAGATGCATATTGATCTTTAGCTAGGACACCAGTAGTCACAGCACTGTTGCTTTGGACGTTGTCGATTGTGCCACCTTTACCTGCATTTGTACCATTAACGCCCGCAATACCGCCTGCTACAGTACCTGCACCGGCGATAACGGTGCTCTGGTCATTGCTGTTGCTGATGCCGCCGTAGTTTTTGCCTACAAGGCCACCGATATAACCGCCGCTGCCTTTTATGGTATTGCCATAGCCGGAAATGCCGCTGATGCTGCCGCCGTTATTTTCTGCTGCTACAGCGCCAACACTGTCACCAATATTATTACCGGTGAATACGGAAGAAGCGATGTTGATGTTTTTAACTACCGCGCCACTGCCCAGCTGGCCAAAAATACCGCCTTTAGCCTGCAAGCCGACAATTGTGTGACCATCGCCATCAAACGTGCCTGTAAAAGCTGTAGTGCCACCGCCGATAGTGTTATAGGTGCTCTTGCCTGCTGCATCCACCAGACCGCTGGCATCGATATCATTTTTCAGGACAAAATTATAGCTTAAAGCATTTCTATCCTTTAGGTTTTCAGCCACACGCTGCAGGGAATTCAGCTCCTCGGCATTGCTTATCCAGGCATAAATAACATTGCGGATATTGTCTCCGTTATAAGTATTACCGGCTGATTCCACATACAGGCTTTTCAGCTTATCTATCAACGTGGTAGTAGTACCATCTTCGTTTTTCAGGTCATACTTTGCATAGTTTAGATTTCCCTTGATTTTGTCAACAGTATAATTATCATCCCAAATATCGAAGGTGATTTTCATTGGTCGCTTGCCATCTGTCAGCTCACTGTTGTTGTTACCATAAATGCCAGTTTCTGCTGTACTATGTGCGCCAATAAAATCATGCAAAGCCTTCACCTTGTCATTTCCCTTCAGCTCACCGCCGATATTGGAAAGGTCCAAAGTAATATCGTTGACATAAACATCGCCGGAGCCATCAGGAACCTCAGCACCGCTCAGATTAATGCTGCCTGCGATTTTAAGGTCGCTGTCAACCAAAATATTGCCACTGCTGCTGACAGTCAGGTTGCCCTTGGTTTCAATCTTGCCCTTTTTATAGTTACCATAAAGCAGGTTGGCGCTACCGCTCATGTGCGTGCCATCATCCAAGGTATTTTCCATGGTGCTGATGGTGATGTTACCGGTTTTGGCAGTTTCAGTCTGCAGCCGATAAGCATGCGCCATGCCCTGAGAGGTCATTGCCTTAGTTTTGTCTGACACATTATTCTTATCAGGTGCCTGGGAATCACCATAGCCATAGTTAATACCAGGAACAATAACATCGGTTCTTTCTCCCTCTTTGCCCAAGGTAATCAGCTTGCCATAGACAGTTAAATCAGCGGCGTTGATGTTAATGCCATGCTGAAGCGATTTATCCGGATTAAAATGGGAAAGCGCATTATGGTTACCGGTAGATATAACGCTGCCGCTCAGCTCCAAGGAGCTGTTGGTACTTAACACAACATCACTGCCATAAAGCTTGCTGTCCATACCAAAGCGCAAGCCACCCTGCAGGTTATCCTTGGCGTTGAGCTTCAGCACGCCATCGCTGTAAATTGTGCCGCCAAAAATATGCGTGCTGTTGGTAATTTCTACATTGTTCAGCGTCAGACCAGGTGTATAGTTAAGATTTGTTTCTTTATCATGCAAGCCAAAAACTGCCAGGGAGCCATTGTTCTTCAGGTCCATATCGCTCCAGTTGAAGCTTAAATCCTTTTTGGTGTTGATAATCGTCAGCATCGGATCATAGGCCGTGCCATACTGCACATTCGCACCTTCATTATCCTTTTTAAACTCCTGCCAGTTGTTGTCATCGCTGAAGTATTTATGCGAGCCTGACAGGAAGGCGTTCAGCATCGGCAGGCTGGCACCATTGCTCATGCGCCAATTATCATCCGTTGCTCCTGTTATTGTTCCTGTTTCATCCGTCTGTTTAGAAAAGCTAAATTTACCCCACTGGCTCTGATCATTTAACTTATCATAATCAATGACCTTGGCATTTTGTTTAACTGTAAGTTTAGAAGGATTTAATGTTAAATCAATATAACCATTGCCAGTCTGCGGACGGATGTAATAAACATTCTCATCGATTGTGGCATTTGTATCCCTGCCATATGAACCTAATGTATAACCCACATAACCACTATCAGCATAGATATTGCCCATGGTATAGGCGTTGCTTATATTAACATAAGTTTTAAGTCCACTCCACCTATATGTAGCACCCAAGATACCGCCAACTACATTAGCACCACTACCATTACTATCCCTAAATGAGCGCAGAGAACCAAGGTTATAAGCATTGCTAATACTCATATCGGTATTACCGCCACTGCTCTGATTGCCGCCACCCAGATCTGCAGAACCGACAATGCCGCCTACCTGACTTTCTGCACCATTCTTGTTATTTACCGTAATATTACCGGTGTTGAAAACATTTTTCAGATAACCACTGTACCAATAGCCGGCAATGCCGCCGACAACATTTAAGCCATTGTAAATATCACCATTGTTATAGCTTTTTTCAACAATGCCGCTCAAACGGCCGACGATGCCACCGACATGGCGTCCAAAGGTATTGAAGCTGCTGTCACCAATCGTACCCTTGTTATAGGTATCGTAAATGATAACACGACCGCTGGCCTGTTCGGTACTGTCACCCAGGATACCGCCCATATTAATTGGCGTCGTACCACTTGCATCAGCACGTGTTGTATGAATATCGCCTACATTATAGGAGGCAGCAATACTGCCATTGTAGGCAAAGCCGCCAATGCCGCCGATATTGGTATAACCCTTAACATTACCTGTATTATAGCTGCTGGAAACTACCGCATGGGCATGGCTACTATTACCGGCAGCACTGGTATCACTCTTGATGATATCAAGTCGTTCTTTATCAGTCAGAACTTTACCATTGCTATCCGTTGCTTTCGGCATGTCAATTTTACCGACGATGCCGCCAACATTGGCAGCCTGTGCCGTCAGCTTCGACTTATCCGCCTCAGTATGCACATCACCGCGGTTGCCGCCGGCTTCAATACGCACCGGCGCACCATACAGATAGCCTGCTATACCGCCAATATTACCGGTGATGTATTTTTCTTTATTTTGGTAGGGGTCGTAATCACTGCGGGTGATTTCATAAGTAAAGCTGCCATCGCTTTTGATGCCGCCGGTAGCCATAATATCGCCGCCGTTGTTAATAGCGTTCAGAATGCGGTAATCCTTTTTATTTGCATTATTTACATCTGTTGCACCAAAATAACCGGCAATACCGCCTACGTTCATAGCGCCGCGGATATTGCTTTCTACGTTATTGGCATTGGTGATATTGCTGTCTTCAGCACGGCCGACAATACCGCCGACGTTGCCTGCAGCATAATGGTCGAGATCATTTAGACTTGTATCTTTCTTTACCAACGCGGAGCTTACATCCGCTTTGTTGGTTACATCCTTCAGCTCGCTGCCAGCACTGCTGCCCACAATGCCGCCGACGTTGGCTGCACGTACCTCAGCCTTATGAGTGCCGGTAAGCACACTGTCATTATTCTGCCAATTATCTTTTTGGTAATCTGTATGATAAATATAGCTGTCAGTAGTATAGCCATTGGCCTTGATAATGCCTTCGTTAGAGGCATTATCAACAGTTGTATTGGAAATACTGCCAACGATACCGCCAACATTATAGCCACCCTCAACAGTATTATAGTTAATCAGTGTATTCTTCGTGCCACCAACTATCGCATTTTCTGCTCTACCAATCAAGCCGCCGATATTGTTAGAGTCTTTGTCTATACCGGTAATTTTACCAAGGTTATAGGAGTCCTTGTACTGGACACGGTTTTCCTTATCATCGGACAGCTTGCCGCCATCCATATAGCCAACCAGGCCGCCAACATTGCTAAAACCGCTGACATTACCGGTATTAGTCAGGTTCGACAGCTCACTGCTGCGGCTGTCCGGTTGAACGGAACCGGAAGCATCAGCAACGCTATAGGTACGCCCTGTATCATCCTTAGCATAACCGATGATACCACCGACATTGTTTTTACCGCTGACCTTCAGCGTACTGTTGACGCCCTTGACCGTGGTATTAACCGCATGACCGATAAAGGCACCGGTACCGGTATCAGTATCAGTAGCGCCGCCCTGTATAGATACGCCGTCATTACCGGCAATCAGCGTTACATTGCCCATGATGGCGCCGTCAGTAAAGCCAAAAAGGCCTGTGGCATCGCCCTTTTTGTTATCACTGTTATCAATGCTCAGGCCAAAGATAGAATTGTCAAGGCCATCAAACTTGCCCTTGAAGGCATTTTCCTTCGTATTGCCAATAGGAGTCTGGTCACTGCCCGTCAGGTCAATAGAATAACGCAGGGCATAATGGTCCCCCATGCCCCAACCTTCCGTTTTGCCGATGTTTTCTAATTCCTTGCCGTCCTTAATCCAACGGTAGGTAAAAAATTTCGTAACGGACTGGTTCTTTGCATCAGGATTGCCGGCTTGAACCGTGCCTTGCCATCTATCTCCGGTAACATTATCAGCAAACACCATATATTCGCCCCATTCTTGGGCCTTTTCCGGCGTACTGCTGCCAAGTACAACATCATACTTGCGGTTATCACCAAAACTGTTGTCATCATAAGGCTTGCTAACAATAGTCAAGGCATCAGTATTGATGGTATCAAGTCCGCTGAGGCGGTCCATATCAATAACTACACGCTCGCCCTCAAAGACCAGCTTATTGGCGTTAATATAGCCAAGGCTCATCAGCTCGGCGTTAGTCATCTCCTTATTCTTCAGCTCATTGGCGATATCAGTATTTTCGGTCCATCCATTGAAACTATCTATTTTTTTGTTGGCAATATGCAGGCTGCCGACATTAATTTCCGCACTGTTGCCAATCTGCACGCCGTTGGGGTTAACAAGATAGATATTGCCGCCCTGCTTACCATGGACATAGGAATTCAGCTTGCCGTAAATCTGCGAGCTTTCGCTGCCGGTAACATAGTTCAGCATATTAAAGTTATCGTGCTCACCATTGATAGTCACGCTGGCATTGGCACCAATAGAAAAGCTGTCCCAGGTGACAATGGCATTTTGCGTAGTCTGGTGCAAATTCATCTGGTTGCCCTGTGCCCCACCCGTAACATTGCCGGCAACAAGAGTACCTACTTTGCCATTACCAGGAAGCATGTTGTTGGCAACAACGCTATCGCCTGCGGCGCTGGCAACCCAGGGCACTGAAAGCACAGAAAGCATTACAAGGCTGGCCAGACGCGTATTTAAACGTTTATTTAGACTATCCTTTTGTTTCATTTTTTTCTCCCTTCATTTAAGCTGCATATTCGATTATCAATTTATTTTATAAGCCTGCTTTTCTGTGCCTTCTACTTTAAGACGCAGAAAAGCACCAGGCAAGATTACTTAAAACATTTTGTAAAGCTGGAACCACATATGGCCGCTATGGTCACGCGGTTCAACCCTATCTCTTTGCGCATTGATTTTGCGGGCATAATCCAATTGAGCATGCCAGGAATTGTCCAAATTATAGCGCAGACCCACGCCCCAACCGGAAAGATGCTGGATAAGAGCAGCATTATGCGATTTTACTGCGCCTGTATCAATAAAGGCTGCAGCCTCCAATCCCTTGATGCCCGTCTGACGGCGAACCTCGGCAGTAGCAGTAAAGCCAATATCGCCGCTGCCTTCACTAGCACCATAAGCACGCACGCCGTTCATACCGCCCAGGTAGAACATTTCGCTGCCGTCCAGGTTGCGGTTGGCAATTTGGCCGCTGAGCTGTACGCGGTAGTTTGTTTTACCATCATAAATAACGTGCAGCAGGTCACTTGTCAGCTTATGGTAGTCGCCATCTATAGATTTACCACCACCGTTCAAATTGCCGTACCAGTAAATCAGGCTGTACTGGCTGAAGCGGTTCGGCAGATACTGGCTGCCGCTGATGCCTGCATGGTAAACATTGGCCATTTTCTCGGTGGTCAGCTCTATTCCTGCCAGTCCCGCAGCCTTCAACTGCAGTCTATCCTTAATTTTGCGGTGGTCATAGCCATAAATCGCCGTTACACGGTTCATGCGGTCGCGATATACAGGCGTCAGACCATAGAAGCTGAAGCCACGCGACTGACCGAGAGAATTATAAAAGCTGTTGGTACTGAGGTCGTAGCTGCTCTGGCTCCAGCCAATACCCCAGCGCGTGCCGTCGCGTCCTACAGGCGCTTCATAGCGTGCACCATAGTTTTTGGTATCATGGTTGGTGAGCATGCCATTCAAAATGATTTTGTCACCCTGATGACCGGGGTTATTGATTGCGGTATTAAAGCCGTAGCGATAACGGCCGCTGTAGTAGCCACCGGCGTTGTCAGTAAATACGTAGTTGTTCCAGACGGGACGACGCAGCACCTGCACCTTTACCTTCGTGGTGCCAGGCTTGCTGCCCGGAGCTAAAATCGCTCTGGCAACAACACCCGGCAAATCGTTGATGTTGTTCATCGTCATTTCCAGCGGCTTATCCATGATATAAGCACCGCTTTGCAGATTCTTATGAATATAACCGGCCAGCACTCTGTCAGCTACGTCCGATTCATTGCTGATAATCTCAATATCATCGTACTTGGCAACATAAACTGCAATTTCCAGCTCGCCATGCTTTACCTCCTGCGGCGGCACAATAGCCTGCGCTACAGTGTAGCCACAGGTGCGCGCATATTCATTAATTCTGCTGATGAGCTGCTGCAGCTCTGCCATCTGCAGGCTGCGCCCTTCATACTCTTTGCAGATAGCTGCCAGCTTGCCGTCCTTATCAGGCAGCGTGAAGCCTATCAGTTTAACCTTGGCAACAAAAAACGCCGGATTAGCCTCCGTGCCTGTATTACCGGGCTTATAAAGCTCTCCGGCACCCTGCATGCCTGTTACCTGTTGCTCCTGTTGACCTGTTCTATTGTAAGGATGTGTCGTTACGGCATCCTTATCAAAGGTAGGTATGGGGTTTGCAGCGAATGCTGTTGCACTCATCAGTGAGCACATAACAGCTGCTGCCATCAGCTTTTTGTTCATCGCATTCAGCTCCATTCTCTTAATTTTCTCCAAAAACTATATCACTTAAATTAATAATTTATAAATACCAAATTATTTACATATATCATTCTTTTATGATTATGAATAAACTTACCATTATAAATCACCTAGCTTCTTAACAGAAATTATAGCACCATGTCCCCCCCCAGTCAAACTCTTATCCATGAACACGCTACATTCGGCGTAAAAATTTTTACAGAGACTTGAATACGTTGCATTTGTTACATTTAACTGAAGTTTTCCGCATTTAAGGTTATGATAAGTTCAAACAAAGTAAAGAATAGGTGTAGCTTTAGCAAAGTTTGCACAAAAAAAGTCGTGAGCAATGATAAACTCAAAGCTCACGACTTTTTAATTACACACTATGAAATTATAAATTCAGTGCCTCATCAGAAGCTCCAACGAACACCGGCGTTCCACTGCCACGGAGTAGCAACGTTGCCGCCATAGGTCTTTTCTACATCAAAGTACAGATGCGTTGCTTCGCTCAGGTTGATGTTGGTGCCTACGCCAACCTCCCACCAGCCGCCGCCAAGATCCTGCTTGAAGCCACGGGTTACACTCTCTTTGCTAAAGGTTACGTCCGTTTCACCATCAAAGTCATACAAATAGGATGCTCTTGCATACACATTGCCTGCCTTGATATTTCTGCCCATGGAAAATCCGATACGACCAACAAGGCTGTCCATACCGTTCTGACGTACTTGAACATCATTGTTTGTCAGATAATCCACTGCGCCAACATAGCCATAAGTCAATTCTACCTGCGGCTCAATCCAGAAGCCATTGTCTTTGGTAAAGCGTTTGCCATATTCTGCACTCAGGCTATAGCCATTAGTTTTGTAATCGCCCTTGCCTGCACCGCCAAGAACATCGAATTCATTCTTCAAGCGTGCAGCCTTCGCAATCAAATCTACAAAGCTGCCGTTGTCACTAAGATAGCTGCCATATACTGCAAAACCGGTGCTCTTGTTTTCACCATGTCCTGTACTGAAGCTGCTGGAAGCATCTGTGTAGCTCACTGCCGCGCCAACTGTCCAGTTCTTGTCAACACTCAGCTTTTCGTCGTAACCTAATTGATAGGTGCTGTATTGGTTCTTCACATTTTGCGCGCCATACTTGCTCTGACCACGTACCATACGTGTCCAAATACCATGCTCGCCCTTGCTATTGCGCAGCTCGCCCAGGCGTTTGTTCATATCGTTGTTTTCTGCACGCCATGCCATCAGAGAAATGCTTGCCATTTCGCTGATGCCTGCGTTGTCTTTGTTAATGTCCTCGGTTGCACCACTATAATTGCCATTGCTATCACGAGAAGCTTTTACTTCACCAGTTACACTGCCTGCTTCGGCAACAGCAGTAGTTTCTTTTGTACCATTTTCTACTTGTACTGTATCTAATAATTTTTTCATGCCACCATTGATGTCATTGCCAAAGGAATCAGTAACTTTAGCGGAAGCCTTGATATCAAGTTTAGCACCATTATTCTCAGTTATTTTTACCAAGCCATTCTTAGCAACCTCAGTATTAAGTGTTAAACCACTGCCATCTAATTTATCAATCGTTAACTCCTGACCTTCACCAAAAGCACTAACCGTACCACCATTAGAGGTAATCTTATCTATACTATAATTGCCACTATCCTCTCGTCCGTTTAATTTAGTATCAGCATATAAACCATTTACGATACCACCTAAATCAATATTACCATTCTCGCCTAATACGGTATCGCCACTAAGCTTACCGGTATCACGCATATAAATTGTGCCATCAGTAGTAACATTTTCTGCAACAGCACCCTTATTTACAACTAGTTCACCTCCAGCTTGCACCTTAATATTGCTGCTTTTATTATTATCATAAATTGTCTGACGTCCACCAGCTTCAATCGTTACATCAGTTACAGTACCACCTTTGACACCCTGCCATGCTTTGTTTTTAATAGTGACATTAGTTACTGTGCCACCTTCATTCACACTAGAAAGTCCATAAGAATTAAGAATTAAGCCATCAACACTAGCTCCATTTTTCGAAGATATAGAACTATACCTGTCAGAAGCATCACCAGTAACAGAAATATTACTTACCTTTGTATTTTCTCCATTAAGAATCATACGAGTTTTGTTGTTTAATTTAACATTTGTAAATGTGCCACTTTTAGCATTTACAAGGCTAGTATCTGAAAGCTTTAGTTCATTTATAGTAGAAGCACCTTCATCTACATTCATTTGGGCATTATTTTTTAATTGAGTATTATTCAGTGTACCATTATGAACTTTTACTGAGCCACCATTAGCAATTGTATTATTCAGTGTACCATTATAAACTTCTATTGAACCACCATTAGCAGTTGTATTCTCTAACCTAGATGTACTATCATTAATAGAAATTATACCATTACTCATAACAGTACCAGTTACAGTAGCATTTGTATTTAATCGAGCATCTTTTGATTTTTCTATCTTCATAGTACCGCCATTAATGATGGTATTGGAAACTGTTGCTCCAGAATAAGAGCCGGTTCCTGCTCCTGACCCTGATAAGGTTTTTGCATGTATAGTTATCGTTCCAGAATTTAATGTTGTACCCTTTACATTACCTTCAAGTATTATCAGCTCACCACCATTATTGGTAAAATCATTAGCGCTGCCATTGCGAATATCTGCACGAGCCATACTGCCAATTATAGTTCGATTAGCAGTACCGCCATCTACAACATTTTGCCTTCCTCCATAGTAAGTGTCTTTTCCTATCAATACAGTATCATTGGCAATACCACCATCTGTAACAACTTGGCACGCATACCCATTGCCGGTATTATCAACTATAGTACGATTAGTAATGCCACCTTGAATTACTGTTTGTTCACCCCATTTAGTAATTGTTTGATCATTCACTTCTGTATTAACATACGCAGCATCTACCCCAAACGGTACAGCCAACATCAACCCTAGCGTAATCGCCTTTGCTAAAAATTTTCTTTTCATCGTCAACTCCAACCTTTCATAAAAATTTTTACACCTAAAACCTTGAGTGAAAACCACGGCCTTCGCCGTGAAGATTTATATATTACGGTCAAATGCCGCAATCGACAAAAGCTTTTCACACACTTGTCCTGAGAGTTTAAGCCATTTTAATTATAATTTAACTAAACATTATAATTCTCTTGCTTTCTTAGCAAGAATTATAGCACTTTGCCCCCCCCAATCAAACTCTTATCCATGAACACGCTACATTCGACGTAAAAAATTTTACAGAGTCTTGAATAAGTTGCATTTGTTACATTTAACTGAAGTTTTCCGCATTCAAGGTTATGATAAGTTCAAACAAAGTAAAGAATAGGTGTATCTTTAGCAAAGTTTGCACAAAAAAGTCGTGAGCAATGATAAATTCAAAGCTCACGACTTTTTATTTTTTTAAACACACACTATGAAATTATAAATTTACAGCCTCATCAGAAGCTCCAGCGAACGCCTGCGTTCCACTGCCACGGGGTAGCAACGTTGCCACCATAGGTCTTTTCAACATCAAAGTACGGTTTTAGCTACTACTTTACCATTACCATCAACCTCAGCGGAATAACCACCAATAATATCATTGGCATAAGATGTTACGCTATCAGCAGCAGACTTTTCATTGCTCTTAACAACGTCAGCCAAATCCTGCAACTCAGCATTGCCGCTGGCAATCGCGTCGGTTACTTCCTTCGTGCCATTGACAGTGAGGTTAGAAGTTTTGTCATCGCCAATGGTACCATGATTGTCTAAGCTGTTGGTAGTAATTTGGCCTTCACCAGAAAGTTTATCTACAACATTTATTGGTTGTCCACTGCCTTCTAAATTAATATTACCACCAACTAAATTTACATTTTTCAAATTAGCTAATTGGGTATCTTCCTTTGCATTAACGGCAGAACTTTCACTCGCTGGCGGTAATTTTTACTTAACCATCTCTTCTATCTTGCAGCTATGCTCCTTCGTCTTCTTATCATAATTAATGCCAACTAAAAGAATTTTACCTGCATAGTCAGCAAGCGAATCCGCATATTTTTTCTCTTTAATCTGCTGCAAAGCTACGTCTGCCGACTTATTCCATTTCAGCTCAACAACCAGAGCGGGATAATCCTCTTTATACTCTGGCTTGGGAACATATACAAAGTCCGCAAAGCCTCTGCCAGTAGGAAGCTCTCTAATTGGCTTAAAGTAGTAATCCATTGTTCCCAGAAAGGCAATGGTCAGCACACTGCTCAAAGAATTTTCATCGTTATATTGAATAGTTGAAGTATACTGATTATGAATCTTCTCCAGCAGCTCTGAGACACAAGCTATATCCTTATCTAACACAGCTTTCAGCAAAGAGCGTGATTCCTTCTGAAAGCTTATGAGCTCACTCCATTTATTCAGCTTTGTGGCCATAGCAAACTCAAAACGAATTTCTTCGTTAGGAATAAATGCCTGTCTAAGCTTCTGGTTATATCCTAAATAGCCAAGGTGAATGAGCAAAGTTATAACATCATCCTTATCTCTGAAGCTTACCATATCATTTTGGAAAAAATATGGTGTAACCTCTACTGCGTCACCAGCCAGCATATCTATGATAGCGCTGCGCAAACCATCAAAGTCCATATTAATCAAAGGTTCAATTGATTCATACGTACCTGTCTGCGTCCAATAGCTTTGAAAAGTTCCTCTTAACATTAAATTAACTACTGCTCTTGGATTATAAACATGATAGCCTTCTAAGCTATATCCATCATACCAACGCTTAACCTCTGTAAAATTTTTATTATATGCTTTACATAAGTCCTTAACTTCATCTTCCGTAAACCCAACATATGGAGCTAGTAAACTGGGATCGAGCATCGTATACTCATCAAAATTATTCAGTGCTGACTGCGTTTTATATTTCTTTATCGGTAAAATGCCTGTCATATAGGCCAAAGCAATATACTTCGTCGGCTCTATACCTTTGAACAAGCCACGCAAAAAATTAATGTACTCTTCCTGCACTGCTTTATTCGTACTTTCATCTCTGATGAGCACGTCCCATTCGTCTATGATGATGACAAACTTATTACCAGTCGCTGTGTTAATATCTGCCAGCGCATCCGCAACCATGTTTGTATCTGCGGAGATGACGTCTCCATATATTTCTCGCAGCTCCTTTAAAACATTCTTGGAAATAAAACTGACGGTTTCTTCCGCACTTGCAACCATCATCTGACACCATTGCACGTCAAAATGAATTACGTCATATTTATTCAAATGCTTTTCGTAATCAGCGTGTTTGGCAATTTCTAGGCCAGCAAAAAGCTCCTTCGAATCACAGCCTTTGCTATAATACGCTGCTAGCATATTAGCAGCCATGGATTTACCAAAACGACGCGGACGGCTGTTGCAAATAAATTTCTGTTGTGTCCCTAAAACTTCATTAGTAAAGCCTAACATTCTAGTTTTATCAACATAAATTTTCGAAACAACTGCATCCTGAAACGCGCTTTTATCAGGATTGACAAATTTACCCATTTGTTTGTACCTCCGTTTCTTGTCTTTTTCTACTTAAAATTATAACATAAAAGTATATAGTCGTATAGCGAGGTCAGTATAATGCATAATTTCCTAACAGCAAAAGAGCCGCGCTTACGCGCGACTCTTTTGCTGCTTTCGCTATAAATTTATCTCAGTTTCAGAAGCTCCAGCGAACACCGGCGTTCCACTGCCACGGGGTAGCAACGTTGCCGCCATAGGTCTTTTCAACGTCAAAGTACAGATGAGTTGCTTCGCTCAGGTTGATGTTGGTGCCTACGCCAACCTCCCACCAGCCGCCGCCAAGATCCTGCTTGAAGCCACGGGTTACACTATTTTTGCTAAAGGTTACGCCCGTTTCACCATCAAAGTCATACAAATAGGATGCTCTTGCGTAAACATTGCCTGCTTTGATATTTCTGCCCATGGCAAATCCGATACGACCAACAAGGCTGTCCATACCGTTCTGACGTACCTGAACATCATTGTTGGTCAGATAATCCACTGCTCCAACATAGCCATAAGTCAATTCTACCTGCGGCTCAATCCAGAAGCCATTGTCTTTCGTGAAACGCTTGCCATATTCTGCGCTCAGGCTGTAGCCATTTGTTTCGTAATCACCCTTGCCTGCGCCGCCAAGAACATCGAACTCGTTCTTCAAGCGTGCAGCCTTCGCAATCAGATCTACAAAGCTGCCGTTGTCGCTAAGATAGCTGCCATATACTGCAAAACCGGTGCTCTTGTTTTCACCATGTCCCGTACTAAAGCTGCTGGAAGCATCTGTGTAGCTTACTGCTGCGCCAACTGTCCAATGCTTGTCAACGCTCAGCTTTTCATCATAGCCTAATTGGTAAGTGCTGTATTGGTTCTTCACATTTTGCGCGCCATACTTGCTCTGACCACGTACCATACGTGTCCAAATACCATGCTCGCCTTTGCTGTTGCGCAGCTCGCCCAGGCGCTTGTTCATATCATTGTTTTCTGCACGCCATGCCATCAGAGCAATGCTTGCCATCTCGCTGATGCCTGCGTTGTCTTTGTTAATTTCCTCAGTTGCTGTACCACTGTTTCCATCAGAATCACGAGTAATGGTAGTTTTACCAGTTACACTACCTGCAGCAGCAGTAACAGTAGTTTCTTTTGTACCATTTTCTACATAAATGTTGTTCAAAAGCTTTTCCATACCGCCTTGAATATCATTTCCCATGGAGTCGGTTACTTTACTGGAGGCTTCAACCTCAAGTTTGTTTTCGTTTTCTCCAATGGTCAATTTATTATTAATTGAATCGGTTTTGATGGTAGTAGCTTTAGGTGTTTCGCCAGAACCGCTTCCGTTAGTAAGATTGTTGATATTAACATTTTGGTCATTGCCAGTTAAATTAATAACACCACCATTACTCTTTACTTCTTTAACTGTACTGTTGCCAGTAGTAGTCCAGGTTGCACCATTTTTAACTTCAAGGTGAACACCATTAGTTGCATCTGCACCAGGATCTTTATCGAAGATATTACCGTTCAAAGAAGAATTTTCATTGTTAAGCGAAATATTGATAGAACCACCAGAAGCTTTTGCAACACCATTATTGCCAACAAGGGCACCAGGATATTCGCCACTGTAAATATCACCATCAATGTTAATCGTGACATCTTTATTATTTGCACCAATATTTATATTACCACCAGTCACTTGATTGCTAGAAACACCGTCAGAAACATCTTTAGCATTTTTTAATTCTACCGTAGAACCAGAGCTTATGTTAATGCCTAATTCATAAGCACCATAAGTAGCATCATACTCTTTACCATTTTTAGCTTCCAGATAAATCTTTTCACTATCTATGGTTACCTTACCGCCACCATAAGCATTGACGGCGTGAGTGGCACCAGTAAGATAAACTTCATTAGCTTCTATATTGACATTACCAGTAGCACTTGCTTGCAAAGCACGTTTGTAAACATCAACTACAACTTTACCATTTTCAGCAACAAGATCTACTTTGCCACTCGCCATTACACCTTGATCTTCATTGTAATATTTATCATTACCTTTATTACTAATGATAATGTCACCCTTAGTTGCTTTTAATTCTGTAGAAGAATACTCAGAAGTATATACAGTGTTATTGCTTTTTTCATTTTGATGTTCAGATCTAATATAAATATTACCAGCTTGGGCCTTTAAAGTTCCACCAGGCTGATTCTTTGTATTTTGGGTATTCCATACTCTATTTTTTATGTTTAAAGTTGTAGCATCAATGTTTTCACTATAGCTTTGATTAATATTAAGCGTTCCTTTGTTATCAATGCTCTTTAAATTACCTTCAATATTAACTGACTTAGCATTTAAATTTACCGTGCCACCCAATACAGAATTATTAATTCCGGTGCCATCAGCAGCAGTAATATTCAAGTTATTAGCAGCATTCAAAGATACATTGCCCGCAGCAGTAGAATTTACTAAGGCTGCCGAAATTTTGGAAGAGTTAATATCTATGTTTTCAGCAGAAGCAGTAATAGCACCTGAATTATTTACACCATTATTAAAACTAATCCGGCTACCAGACAAATCAGACAGGTTGCTGTTAATATTTAATGTACCAGCATTATTTACAGCAAAATCTTTACCAGTTGCAGTTACATCAATAGCTTTGGCCTGCATAGACATGTTGCCAGTACCAGTATTACTTACAGTCCTAGATGTTCCTCTTAAATTTATGCTATTTTCAGCTTGCAAATTAACTGTTTTATAATTAGAAATAGCGGAACCCTTACCAGATGTAATTGACATCGTATCTTTGGCAGTAAAAGTAAAATTACCACTATTCGTTATGCCATTGGTATTAGCAGAGCTCAAGGTTATAGTATTTGCATTTCCTATAACCGTCCCACTATTGTCAACAAGCCCACTAATAGTAATCTGCGAATTAGTATTTGCGCTAGCATTCTTATTTAAGTTAAGTGTACCAGTATTTTTTACTGCTGTATTATTACCACGTATCTGTAATAAATTTCCTGCATCAATATTTATAACACCTGTATTAAAAGTTGAACTAATTGCAGTTTTACCAGAACTAATAGTAACATTATTACCAGCTTGAATATTTAAATTAATTGTCCCTTCTGCCTTCTTTTTTGGATCAAATCCAATATTAATAGAGCTATCAACATTACTACTGCTATCAACATTACTACTAATATTGATAGAATCTACAGCCTTTAAATCTAATTCAGTATTTATACCTTCAGCTTTTGCCATCAAATTAATAGTTTGTGATCCATCATTACTCAAATTTATATTAGTGGCAGAAAGTGACATTTTCCTTTTACCATTAGTAGTACCATTATCTATATGTAAAGTAGGTCCCCATTTTTTTTTAGGATCAAGAGTAGCTGTAGAATGAATAGTTAAATTACCAGCAACAGCTAAATTAACCGGATTAGAATTAACAGCTATAAATCCACCACTACCTTCAGTTCTTCTGATAGTTAAATCGTTAATTATTTTACCTTCATACGTAGATTTCTGGTCTGTATTATTAGTAATTCCAAAAGCAGAAATATTAGACGCGCTGCCATTCTCAAATTCATATCTTAAATTTATTTTTTCAGCTTCTAAATCACTTTTTTCAGTCGGACTATATGTCGCAGCCTCTACCCCAAACGGCACAGCCAACATCAACCCTAGCGTAATCGCCTTTGCTAAAAATTTTCTTTTCATCGTTAACTCCAACCTTTCATAAAAATTTTTACACCTAAAACCTTGAATGAAAACCACGGCCTCCACCGTGAAGATTTATATATTACGGCTAATGCCGCAACCAACAAAAAAATCTAGACACTTGTTCTGAAAGTTTAAGTCTTTTTAATTATAATTGAACCGAACATTATAATTCTCTTGCTTTCTTAACAAGAATTATAGCACTTTGCCCCCCAGTCAAACTCTTATCCAGCAACACGCTACATTCGGCGTAAAAATTTTTATAGAGTCTTGAATACGTTACATTTATTACATTTAGTTGAAGAGATTTTGCATTTAAGGTTAGAATAAATTTAAATAAAGTAAAGACTAGGTGTATCTTTAGCAAAGTTTACACCAAATAAATAAAGTCGTGAGCAATGACAAACTCAAAGCTCACGACTTTTTAATTACACACTATGAAATTATAAATTCACAGCCTCATCAGAAGCTCCAGCGAACACCGGCATTCCACTGCCACGGAGTAGCAACATTGCCGCCATAGGTCTTTTCAACGTCGAAGTACAGATGAGTTGCGTCGCTCAGGTTGAGGTTGGTGCCTACGCCAACCTCCCACCAGCCGCCGCCAAGATCCTGCTCAAAGCTTCTTGCTACATCTTCTTTAGTATAAATTGCCTTAGTATCTCCGTCAAAGTCATACAGATAAGAAGCACGTACATAAACATTGCCTTGCTTAATGTTTTTGCCCAAAGAGAAGCCGAGACGACCAACTAAGCTATCCATACCGTCTTGATGTACATTAGCACCCTTACTTGTTAAATAATCTACACTGCCTACAGTGCCATAAGTCAGCTCTACCTGCGGCTCAATCCAGAAGCCATTGTCTTTCGTGAAACGCTTGCCATATTCTGCACTCAGGCTGTAGCCATTAGTTTTATAATCTCCATTACCAATGCCGGCAGTAGCGTTAAATTCATTGTCCAGACGAGCATATTTAGCAATCAAATCAATGAAGCTGCCATTATCGCCTAAATAGCTACCATACAAAGCAAAGCCAGTATGTTTATTTTCGCCGGTACCGGTTGCAAATGTGCTGTTGCCCTCAGTACGTGTCAGCGCAACACCAACAGTCCAGTTCGGATTTACGCTGAGCTTTTCATCGTAACCAACCTGGTAGTAGTTGTACTGGTTCTTAACATTTTGCGCACCGTATTTGCTTTCGCCACGTGCCATACGTGCCCATGCGCCATGCTCGCCCTTGCTGTCGCGCAGCTCGCCCAGGCGCTTGTTCATATCGTTATTTTCCTGACGCCAGGTCATAAGAGAGATAGAAGCCAAATCACTAACCGCTGCGTTTGTTGTATTAACAGCCTCTTTGACATTGGCAGCATTGCCATCCTTGTCAATATAAGCAGTTACCGCACCGGCAACAGTTGTTTCCGGAATATACACGCTGGAAGCAGCAGTCTTGCCATCATTAGTTTCATCCTTTACTTTGGCAGCCAAATCTTTAACAGCACCGCTCATATCGTTGCTGGCAATTTGTTCAGCATACGGCTGAGTAGCAGCAACGGTTAAATCAGCATCATTTTGTTTCGTAATGCCCAAGGCATTGTCATCGGCACCAATCGCGATAGTACCAGAACCTTTAATATTGTCGATTTTCACCTGATCTTTGGCATCGGTAAGGTTAATGATACCATTTTCAAGGATCACATTGTTTAAGTTCGTATATTGAGTACCGCTAAGGCTCTTACCGCTGCCATCTTCATTGTACTCGCCTTCTACGGTGACAAATTTAGGATTCCATTGCGCATGATCAGCCAAAGTCAGAGTAAAAGAATCAACCGTCAAATCACTTGCAGTCGGAAGTCCTTTATAATTACCATTCGCATCTTCTTCGCCTGCCCAGTTTACTTTAGCATTACCATTCCACTGAGACTCAGCGCCTGTTAATTTAATATTAACATCAGCATTTACAGGAGTGCCAGAGGTTGCGGCATCATAATCAAAGCCAATATCACCATTAAGTACTACTCTATGATTCCCATCACTATTGATATTAATTTTTGCATCACCGCGAGTAACAATTACCTGTGGAGCCGTAATCTCTATATCACCATTGGCTGTAAATCTTCCCTCGCTCATAGCTGCAATACCAATACCATCAGATTTGATAACGGTATTAGCATTCAATATTACTGTTGCAAAATCAGTTTTTTTATCATTTGGAACACTATTATTCTGCACTTGAATAGCACGTGCATCATTACCATAAGCTTCGATAGACAATTGTTTTGCATTTACTTCAACATAAGATTTTTTTAATGCCCAAATACCAAAAGCTTGATCGGTAGCCTTACAGCTTATGCTGATATCATTTGTATTTGTATCGCCCAAAATAATTTTTCCAGCGGTATCATAGCAATCAATCGCATCTGCACAACTTGCGCTCGTTTCAAGACCTAATTTAAAACTATCACCTGTAATTTTAATAGTATCACTACCAGTTGATTGAACAACTGCTGCCCAATTACTATCAGTTTTAATAAATACATCACCATCTAAATGTTTGGATGTCGTAATAGTATCCCCTGCCAGCGCACTGCCACTTACGCCAACAACACCTGCCGCCAAAAGAGCACACAAAATTTTTCTTGCCAAACACTTATTACTCCTCATCATTAACCCAACCTTTCACAAAAATTTTTACACCCAAAATTCTACGTAAGGTCCACAACTTTCGCCATGCAAATTTATATATTACGACCATTGCCGTAACTAACAAAAACTTTTAAATCTTTTGTTCTGAGAGTTTAAAACAAGGTTTAGTGTGAATAAACTTACTTTTATAAATTACCTATCTTATTAATAGCAATTATAGCACTATGTCCCCCCCAGTCAAACTCTT
>ULSS01050626.1_pt1 | contig 21589 bp, 19 predicted proteins | sample 1956901 | NCBI WGS metagenome assembly ULSS01 (sample SAMEA4835714, study PRJEB28245) | human gut metagenome | biome: gut microbiome; material: fecal sample | place: Denmark | collected 2008
TTACTATGACAAGTGGCTCGGCTCCTCCCGCTGCATCGTTGCTCCCGCGGGCGTGAGCGAAGAGGTCATCAAGTTCTATGAGGAAGCCTTCAAGCAGACCATGGAAGATGCCGATTACCTCGCAGCAGCTTCCGAGTTCGCAACCGATTATAAGGATGCCGCTACCACCGCAGCTCTGATCGACGAGCAGCAGGCCTTCACCGAGAGCCTGTCCACCGGCTTCTGGTACGAATAATCCTATATCACGCACCTAAAAGGGCGGGAGAACCCGCCCTTTCCTTGGTTCGAGTCTGAAAAACTCTCAGCTTTTCCCATTCGATTTATAGGAGGGACAGTCCCTTGAAGATGAAAAAAACCGATATAGGCGTCGTGGCGTTCATGTACGCGGTCTGCGCGTTCTTCTATGCTTACAGCAGCAAGCTGACGGCGGAGAGCAAGACCTACCCGATGTTCACCATCGCCCTGCTCTTTGCGCTGACGACCCTGTATCTTATCCAGATGATAATCTCCGCGCGCAAATTCGGCGTGGAAAGCGGCGGCGATCTCGGCTGCCTGTTCGCGTCTCCCGTGAGCTGGGTTCTCATCATCCTGAGCATCATCGGTATCTTCTCCCCAATCCTCATGGCAAAATTTGAGAAGAAGGTCTCCGGCGGCGAAGTGCTCGAAGAGTGATAAAATTAATTAAACAACACAAAAACCTCCACTTTCGTGGAGGTTTTTGTGTTATTCCGGACTTTTATTTCCCCTTGGGATCTAGAGCGGCGAGCATGGCGAGGGCGGCGGACTGACCCGCGCGGGCGCGGAGCGCGGCGTACATTATCGCGTCGCACAGCTCCGGCTCGGCGAAGCACTGATCCTCGGCGGCCTCACTGCTGGCCTGCCGGTATATCCCGCGGAAGCGCTCATAGAAGGCCTTGTCGTCCGTGCCGCTCTGCGCGGCGGCGAACAGCTTCTGTATCGCCGCGATGGGCAGCACCGGCTTCAGGATGCACAGCAGCAGCAGATACGCCACATGGCGGCGCGAATAGCGCTTTCCCTGCGGCGCGGGGATAATTTTCACCTTTACGTAGTTATTTATCATCGAGGCGGTCAGCTTGCTGTCCTCTGAGTTCGGCATCCCCTCGAGATACCGCCCCGTGAGCGACAGCACCTGATCCATATACAGCTCAAAATCCGGCAGCTCGTCCCACGCGGGGAGAGTGTGCTCCAGAAGCCCGCGGCTCACCGCACTCTTCGCGTTGTTTTCATCCATACGATTCATCTCCTATGTATGTTAAGATATCATATAGTATTCAAAAACACAATAATTATTTTCAAAAGCACTTGACATATAATCAAAATTATGTAATATAGTACTTGATACTATATTACATAGTAACGAGGTCAAAATAACATGGAAAAGCTGATCATATTCGGAGACTCTATCATGCGCGGCGTGCTGCTGGACGAGGGGAAGTACATCTGCCCGAGCGAGGAGCGCCATGCGCGCGAGGAGACGACCGGCCTTGAGATCGAGAGCTGCTGCAAGTTCGGCGCGACGATCGACAAGGCGCAGGCCATCGTACAGCGCCGCATCGCCAAGGGCGGGCTGCCCGCGCGCTGTCTCATAGAATTCGGCGGGAACGACAGCGATTTTGACTGGGCGGCCGTCGCCGCCGCGCCGCACGGCGAGCACCGGTGCAAGACCGATCCGGAGGACTTCGTGCGGAAGTACTCGGAGATTATCGCTCAGCTGCGCGCGGCAGGCTGCGAGCCGGTTCTGTCCACGCTGCCGCCGCTCTGCGCGGAGCGCTATCTGAAGTGGTTCTGCCGCGACGGGGTGGACATGGACTCGGTGCTTATCTGGCTCGGCGACGCGCAGGCGATCTACCGCTGGCAGGAGTATTACAGCCACCTCGTAGAGCGCGTGGCGCAGCTCAACGGCTGCAACGTCATGCAGCTGCGCGACGCTTTCCTCGTGACGCCGCAGAAGCACGGCGACAGAATGTGTGACGACGGCATACACCCGAACCGCAAGGGGCAGGATCTCATCTACGAGACGATAAGGAAGAAGTTCAATCCCTGATTTTTTGCTTGCATTTGTGCCTGATTCGGGTATAATTTAAGTACAATTTCACCCGATAGGAGACGCGTATGGACAAGCTCAACATCTGCCTCGTAAACGATTCTTTCCCACCGGCCATAGACGGCGTGGCGAATGCCGTCACAAATTACGCGAAGATAATCCAGAACGGGCTCGGCAATTCCACGGTCGTGACGCCGTTTTATCCCGACGCGGACGACTCCGTGTTCGATTTTCCGGTGCTGCGCTATCCGAGCATCGACATGACGAAGCTTGTGGGCTACCGTGCGGGGCTGCCGTTCTCGGCGGAGCTGATGGATTCGCTCGAAAAGCGGAGCTTTGATATCATCCACAGCCACTGCCCGATAACCTCCACGCTGCTCGCCCGCGCCCTGCGCGATCGGATACACGTGCCGCTCGTTTTCACATACCATACGAAGTTTGACATAGATATCGCCAACGCTGTGAAGAGCCGCGTTTTGCAGGAGGAGGCGGCGAAGATACTCGCCAGAAATATTTCCGCTTGCGACGAGGTGTGGACGGTCAGCCGCGGGGCAGGGGAGAACCTGCACAAGCTCGGCTATGAGGGCGACTACATCATCATGCCAAACGGCGTTGACTTTCCGCGCGGCCGCGTCGATGACGCGCTCATACGGCAGGTCACGGGGGACTACGATCTTCCTGAGGGACTGCCGCTGTTCCTGTTCGTCGGGCGCATGATGTGGTACAAGGGGATACGCATAATCCTAGACGCGCTGAAGAAGCTGAGCGAAAGCGGGCGCGATTTCCGCATGGTGTTCGTCGGCGGCGGCAACGACAAGGACGAGATCGTCGCCTACTGCGAGAGCCTTGGGCTGAGTGACCGCGTGTTCTTCGTCGCGCCGATACACGACCGCAGCGCGATCCGCGCGTGGTACTGCAGGGCTGATCTGTTCCTGTTCCCGTCCACCTTTGACACGAACGGTCTGGTCGTGCGCGAAGCGGCGGCCTGCGGTCTGGCAAGCGTGCTGGTTGCGGGGAGCTGTGCCGCCGAGGATGTTACGGACGGGGTCAACGGCTTCCTGATAGAAGAGAACGCGGACTCAATGGCAGCGATGCTGGAGAAGCTCGGCGGCGATGCCGGGACGATGCACACCGTTGGCGAGAACGCCCTGCGCGACCTCTACATGTCGTGGGAGGAAGCGGTGCGCCGCGCGTACGAGCGCTACGCGGTCGTGATAGACAACTACCGCAGCGGGCGCTGCCGCCCGAAGGAGCAGCTGTCCGACGAGTTCATACACGCAGTTGCGCAGAATATGGACGCATCGAACCGTAACCGCCAGCGGCTGACGGAGCTGAAGGACGAGGTCAAGTCCGGCATTTCGGAGGACAGACAGCAGCTGCGCAGTATGTGGGACGAGTTTACACAGTATATGGATCGGTTCCTGTAAAGTTGATAAATATTAAAGAAAGACACGCCGAAGTCCGCATTCACTTAAGGACGAAGGATGCTCAAAAAGGATACGGCATAGCTTACGATCATGTAGGCTATGCCGTTTCTTTTTGCTCTTGTTGCGGGATATCGACCACGCCGATAAAGTTCCACCAGATGACCAAGGTCTGCTTTTTTGTCCGTGTACCGGGGACTTTCTCAGGCTTCTTCACCTCGATCTTCTCCACGAAAGAGAGGAGGATCTCTGCTGTGAGTTCCGTAATGCCCGTATACCGGCGCACCATTCCCAAGAAGGAATCAACATTCAGGCGTTGCTCCCGAGCCTCCGCAATAGCCGCCTCCAGTTCGGAGACTCTTGCTTGGTACAGTTTGGCTCCGCAGTCGGCACAGAACAGCATTCCGGAGAGTATCGGCATCTCACCGATCGGAGTAAGTCTCCTGCGCCCGTCTCGAATATAGTCGACCATGATAGACTCAGACCGTGGCCGGACAAAAAACGTCGGAGCTGATAAGGCCAGACATTAAGACACAAAAAGCCCCCCTGACGCGGGAGAAAGACCTGCGTCAGGGGGTCTGTATTCTGCATATTTAATTGCAGTATCACACGGTGGTCAAACCGTTATCCGCTCGGCCTGAACGCCGTTTGGATACATGGTTATCTCAAGCTTTGATCTCGCGCTGGCTGTGATGGATTTGGTGTACTCTATCATTCTCCCGTGATCGTCCCATGTGACGCGCTTTATGAGAAACGCCGGGTCGCCGGGATTGCATTCGAGCAGCTGGCTCTCCTCCTTGGTCATTACAACGGCCTCGTAGGTCTCGATGGCTTTTGCAATCTTGAGACCGTACTTCTTTGACAGAATGGAGTACAGCGATTCTGTCTCAAGCATTTCCCACGATAGGTTGGGACAAAGGCTGACCGGGAGGAAGGTGTTTTCGATAAGCATTGGGCAGCCGTCGGCAAGCCGTATACGGACCACGTCAATGAGCCGCTTGGAATCCATTTCTCTCGCAGTCGAGGGACACTTTTCCTTTTCGATAAGCTTGAAGTCAATGATATTAGACGAAGGGACCTTGCCCATGATATGCATTTCATCGGAAAAGCTGTACAGGTTTCCGATGTTTCTCGACAGCTTCGGCGAAGAGATAAAGGTCCCCAGCCCGCGCTTGCGTTCTATCGCGCCGATCAGCTCCAGCTCATGAAGCGCCTGACGGACGGTGGTCCGGCTGATATGATATGCGCTGCAAAATTCCATCTCAGACGGGAGCATATCACCGGGAACGAGCTTTCCGTCCTCGATCTGCTTTTGTATTATGTTGAATAGCTGAAGATAGATAGACTCGGGAGAATCCGGAAGTATCTCATTGGAAAAGTCAAAATTCATCCAGACGAAGGCCTCCAAATCTTTTTCTTAATAATAACACTTTTTACAAAAAAATCAACAATTCGGTGGACAAATATCAGCTATTTTCTATATTTTCAGAAATAAACCGCACGAGATCCGTGAGTGAGGGCGTTACTCCTGTCCGTACATAGGCCCCGGAGACGGCCGAGGCAACATACAATGCCTCCTCAAGCGTGAATCCGTCCATGAGCGCAAAGACCAGCCCCGCGTTGAAATGATCCCCGCCGCCGATGGAGACACGGGGCTTCGGAGTGTAAAAGCCGGGGGCTTCGGTGACTCCGGACACTGTCGCGGCAAACGAGCCCGTGAGCGTGTGGAGAGATACGCACCATATCCCGAGGCTTTCCCGTATGCCATCTGCAAGGGCGGCGCAGCTGTTAGGACTCGCAGAAAGCCCCAGCGCTCCTGCAAGCTGGATCGCCTCCCTGTGATTGCAGCTGAGGACCGTCCGCCCAAAGCGTTCAAAGCCTGCCATGGCCCGGAGAGCCTCCGCGATATCCGCGTCCGTTCTCTTTCCGGGGTCTGCCATATCAATAAAATACAGACGCTCCTTATCCGAGAGCGAGGGGAGTGTGTCGGACTGGATCCTTTTCCATATGCCGGTCATGGCCGGGATCATCGTCCAGTTATTGAGCGCGATGACGTCGGCCTCGTCAAACAGGGCGCATATTTGCTCCGGAGGGAGCTTTTCCGTTATGGTGTTCCAGTCGAGCGCGTTCAGGGAGTTCAGAGTCGAGGCGATGATCTTTCCGTCGTCGAACTCATAGTCGTCGGTGCGGGCAGGCTCCGAAAGGGAATACAGACGCGCGAGCTTTTCAAGCTTTTCAAACTCGGCGGCGGGGCGAGGGAGACCGAAAGCGCCAATGCAGCTCACGTCACTCCCGAGCCTCGCGAGAGCGTACGCCATTATCGGGCCGTTTCCGCCGAGCTGACTCTTTTCGCATATAAGCTCCACGTTCAGACTGAAGCCCGAAGCGTCGGAGATAAGCCTGCCGTAATCGGCAAGTGTTCTGACGTAAGAACATTCTCCGGCGGAGCGGCGCTTGTCGACGACTCTGATTATCCTGTCGACAAAGCCATCCAGCCCTATGCAGGCATTGAAGTCCGCATAGGGCTTTTTGCTGAGCCGGTCAATAATGTCGGCCGTGTTTATCACTTGTCGAGACCAAGAACCTTCGCGGTGGACTTATAGCCGATACCCATGCGGTCAATGCCCATGTCGATGAGCCTGAGGAACTTTTCCCGGTCTCTTATCCCACCGGCGCCTTTGATCTTGCAGCGTCCGTCGGCTGCCTCCATCATGGCCTCGATGACTTCGTAGGTCGCGCCCTCGTTCTTACCGCCGGTAAAGAAACCGGTGGAGGTCTTTACGAAGTCCGCGCCGGCCTCGATGGCGACCTCGGTCGCGCGCTTGACTTCCTCTATGGTGAGAGAGTCGACCTCGAAAATGACCTTGAGGTTAGAGCCGTATTTATGGCACACGTCCGCGACGGCCTTGATATCCTCACGCACGTCGTCCCATCTTCCGGAGCGTATCCAACCGTAGTTTGCGACAATGTCAAGGTCCTCGATGTCACCATCCCGGCAGATGATCTCAGCCTGCGCCACCTTTGACTCCGTGGTGGATTTCCCGAAGGGGAAGTCGCACACCACGCATATACCCGTGTTGGTACCCGCACACAGTTCGCGCGCGATCGGCAGGGAGGAGGGGTTTATGCATACGGTAGCGCAGTTGTAATCTATGCCTTCCTGAATGTACTTGCGGATATCCTCATCGGTAAACTCGGGCTTGAGTACGGACTGGTCAATGTAGCGTCCCAGCTCTGCGGGGGTCATCTCGGCTGCTTTTTTCACAGGCTTCATGGTAGTAGATCCTTTCCATAATTAAGATAAGAGGAGTTCTCGGCGGCAGCACCCGGCGCCGCTTACAGCCTGAACATCTGCAATGTTCTGCAAAGGTCCGCGTACAAGCAATGTTCATTTAACGCAATGAAGGAACATGTACTTTTCGCATGACTGCATTTGTATTGTAATGTAACTAATCACGAAAGTCAATAGGGGCTACAAAAAAATATTGAAAAATATTTAACTTTTGGAGGGGAAATACATGATATATGCACATTGCACTAAAAAATCATTCCATTTTTGTGCATAACACAGAATAAATAAAAAATGAATTAAAATGTCTAAAATCACTGTACAAAATCAAAACGACGCGCTATACTATACCCGTATCAAATGTATGATACATTTGCGTATCTGCAATAATTCGGAAAATACACTGAAAAGGAGAAAGAAATGAAGAAAATGAAGAAACTTATAACACTGCTTCTCTCGCTTACAATGATCTTCGCGCTGTGCGCCTGCGGTCAGACGGCGGAGCCGAAGACCGAGGAGCCTGCCAAGACGGATGCTCCCGCGGCAGACGTCGCTGCGGCGGATGAACCTGTCACTCTTCGCCTCTACACACGTTACTCCGACGAGGACAACATAAAGCGTATCGACTACGCGGTCGAGAAGCTGAAGGAAGAGTACCCCAACGTCACCATTGAGATCGAGGCCATGCCCGCTGACGACGGCGTAGCGCTCAAGGCGATGGCCGCGACCGGCGACATGCCCGATATTTTCAGCCTCTCCGGCACCGATCTTATCGCGTCCCTCGCCCAGTACGGCGCCATCAAGGACATGACCCCCCTGCTTGAGGCAAACGGCTTCCTTGATAAAGTGATCGAGAGCGAGAAGGTCAAGGTCTTCTTCACCGACGGCAATGCCTACTGCCTCCCCTTTACCGGCACCGAGATGGCAAACTTCTTTGCCAATACCGAGATATTCCAGAACAATGGTCTTGAGATCCCTCAGACGATAGACGAACTCGTCGAGTGCGCGAAGGTTTTCTCTGCGAACGGAATGTGCACGCTTCCCGTATTCGCGTCCGAGGCATGGATAACCAACGCATTCTTCAACGCGATCCTCACCAGATACGACAACCGCGGCCTTGACGCCCTCTACAGCGGCGAGGCAAGCATCCACGACGACGCCTACCTCCAGGCGGCTACCGCGCTTTATAACCTCCAGCAGGCGGGCGCGTTCCCTGCCGGCGTCACCAACATGACATACGAGCAGTGCACCGAGCTTTGGTACAACGGCCAGGCTGCAATGTTCTTCAACGGCGAATGGGAAGCCGACGCGACCTATGACGCTCTCGGCGATAAGGCCAAGGTCATATACTACCCCGCCGCGTCCGAAGACACCATCGAGGAGTCCAAGACCTCCGTCGTCGGCGGTAAGGGCGCCTGCACCGGTCTGAGCGTCTTTGCCGGCTCCAAGAATTACGAGCTTGCCGTTGACATCGCGTGCCGTATGTGCGAACTGATGGTCCAGCACGACTATATTTACCGCGGCAAGACCTGCTTTGCCCTTGACGTCACTGAGGGCCTTACCCGCGAGGTCGAACCCTGCGCCATGCTTGAGGAGATCGGTATAATGAGAAACGCTCTCACTCACACCAACACTCTCTTCTCCGGCGTTAATCCCGAGATCAGCACAGCTATCGCGGAGGGCGCTCAGGCTATCATGGCCGGATCGATGACTCCCGAAGAGTTTATAGCAAACGTCGCATTTGCATGTGAGGGCTAAGCTCCTGTATAGTGCAAATATTTGGGGGAAGGCGTCAGCCTTTCCCCAACCTTGATAAAAAGGAGCTGCTATGAAAAAATATCTCGGCAACAAGGCAATGATAATCCTGTTCATTGCCCCTGTCATGCTTTTTATGATAGTGATGGTGTTCTATCCACTCGTCGTTCTCATGAGGAACAGCTTTACCACATGGGATGGACTGAACCCGGCCACGTTCAACGGGATTAAGAATTACGTCAGATTGTTCAAGGACCCCCTTTTTTACACGGGTCTTAAAAACGGCATTATCTACGCGGTGATACAGACCTGCTATCAGATACCGATCGCGACGTTGCTTGCGTTCGCCGTAAAGAGCGTGAGCAAAGGCGAAAAGAAATTTTTCAGAATTGCGTATTATATTCCGGCAGTTCTCTCCGTGACTGTCGTCTGCCAGCTGTGGGTGGCGATATACGATGCGGACTACGGACTTATAAATAAAATATTTGAGGCTCTCGGCCTTGCATACAGACAGAACTGGCTCAGCGGAAATGACACCGCGATCAGAGCCATTGCCTTCGTAGGCACATGGCAGTACGCGGGATATCAGTTCATCCTGCTGCTGTCCGCCGCGAACTCCGTACCCAACGACTACTTTGAGGCCGCGCTGCTCGACGGCTGCTCCAAGCCCAAGGCACATATGCGTATCACCATACCGCTCATGCAGGAGGCGTACAAGTACTGCCTCATCATTGCCATCACCGGCGGTCTTAACTCCTTTGCGGTCATGAACATAATGACCGGCGGCGGACCCGGTACGGCGAGCTACACGCTGACGTGCCTGATGTACCGCTCGGCCTTTGTCGTGAACAAGTACGGCTACGGCTGCGCCGCGGCGGTGCTGCTGGTCGTGCAGAGCCTGATCGTCTCGTTCTGCGTCAACAAGTTCATCGCGCGCGAGCAGATCATTTATTGAGGTGGCGGATATGGGAAAAAAGTTTACTGTCGGTTCAGTCCTGTTCAGGATATTTCTTTATTTTTATGCTGTTATCAGTCTCTATCCCATAGTGTGGATGTTCTTCTATTCGTTCAAGAATAACAGCGAGATATTTGTCACGAATCCCTTTGGCTTCCCGAAGATATTCCACTGGGAGAACTACGTCAAGGCGTGGACCACGTTCAATGTCCCGACGTATTTCATGAACAGCCTTAAGGTGACGCTGGTGGTCATCGCCGTGGTCGTCGTTATTTCCACCATGTTTGCCTACGCAGTAGCGCGGCTGAGATTCAAGGGGAGCGACTCCCTGCGCATGAGTACCATGATCGGCATGTTCCTGCCGCTCCAGTGTATCATGATACCGCTTGCCGTCCTCGTAAGGGATCTGCACATCAGCAATACCCTCTGGGCGGTAATAGTCCCGTACATCGCGTTCAACATCCCGTTCGCCGTGATGGTAATATACGGCTATATGAGAAGTCTGCCGTATGAGCTGGAGGAGTCGGCCTGCATTGACGGAGCGTCGCTCTGGACCTGCTTTATAAAGGTCATCGTGCCGAACGTCAAATCCGCTATTTCCACGGTCGTGATATTCGTGTTCATGAATGTGTGGAACGAGTACAATCTGGCTCTGGTGCTTCTCAACCGTGACGCGATAAAGACTCTGCCGCTCGGCATGATATTCTTTAAGGGCGAGCATACCACCGACTGGGGCGCGATGGGCGCGACCATGGTCATCGCAAGTATACCTACCATAATAATCTATATCCTTTTCAGCGCGCAGGTCGAAAAGGCAATGACGGTCAGCGGCGCGGTAAAGGGCTGAGACAAACGAAACAATAAAAACAGGAGGGTGAACAATGGAAAACAAAAAGGCGTTGGGAATAGGCGTAGTCGGCTGCGGCTCGACCGGTATACAGTCCGTGCTTCAGCATACCTGCGAGGAGGACAAGGGCAATCTCGTCTACACCGCGGCTGTAATGGATCCCGTCCCTGGCAGAGCGCAGTACTGTGCGGAGAAGTTCGGCGTCGCGAAATATTATACCGACTATGACGAGCTGCTCAAGGACCCCGACGTTGACCTTGTAACTCTGGCTTCGCCGATCAAGGTCCACTTTGAGCAGGGCATGAAGGCGATACGCGCCGGCAAGCATGTACATTTCAACAAGACCATGACCATCTCTACGGCAGAGGCGACGCAGCTTATCGAGGAGGCCGAGAAATACGGCGTAAAGATCGTCTCGTCCCCCGGACAGATGACCGCTCCCGCTCTCAGACGCGTTAGAAAGGCTGTCCTCACCGGCGAGATCGGTATCCCCTCGTGGACCATCGGCGGCTCCGAGGGCGTTCTGCTCTGGCATTGCCAGCAGGCAAACAGGGAAATGGGCGAGGGCATGCCCAAGATAGACCCCTCGTGGTACTTCAAGAAGCCGGACGGCGGCCCCGTCTGGGACTGCACCGTGTACGCGCTGCATGCGATGACGGGCATTTTCGGACCCGTAAAGCGCGTCACCTGTATGTGCGGCCAGCGCTATCATAACTTCGAGTTCGACGGCAAGAAGATAGAGTCCGAGGTCGACGACTCAAACCAGATGATACTCGACTTCGGCGATGGCTTTTTCGGCGTGGCATATTCCTCGCTGAAAAACGACTTCGGCAACGGCAACGGCTTTATGTCAATGATTTTCGGGACCGAGGGAAAGATACAGGACGGCAAGATATACGGCAAAAACGGCGTCGTCACGCTGTTTGACCCGAACAAATTCGACATGGAGCGCGTGAGAAGCACCATGGGTCTCCCGCATCTGACCGACCACCAGACCACGCTTGGCGAGCCGCACATCTACGAGGACATAAATCAGCTCGCCGACTGGGTACTCAACGGTGTCGAACCCTACTGCACCGCCGAGCATGCCCGCCACGTCATCGAGATAATCGAGGCGGCGTACAAGTCCGCGGAGGAGGGTCATGTCGTGGACATCAAGTCCACCTTTGAGCCTATTCCTCTTGATAAGCTGGGCGTCTGATAAACGCTTCCGAGGAGTTATGATATGAACAACAGCTTTAATTTTAAGGTAGGCTTTCAGCAGTTTGCCAACCGCTGCCCGGAGAGCCTGAAGCCCGGCCGCGAATCCTTCGAGTGGTATATAAATGAATGCCGCCGCATGAACGCGCACTCTCTGTCCATGATGCCGGTCGAAAAGATACCGGAGGGCGAGAAGTACGACGGCGGATATCTCGAATTTGCCGACATGGGCTATGTAAGAGAGATGGCAGCGCTCGCGAAGGAGGCGGACGTACACTATGTCTGCTACTGTATCCCGACGATGAGCCTGTCCGGCGCGGACCACCCCGTGAACGGCCCCTCGGCGATGAGCGTCGAGGCCGCGCACCGTTATCTTGACAAGATCATCGAGATATGCGACATTTTCGGTATCAACACTCTCGGCGGCGGATACGGCAGACTTGAGACCAAGTACAGCCGATATAACAAAGCAGTGAGCTTTGACGAGGTAAAGAAGTTCGTGGTCGGAAATCTCAAGGAGCTTGGACGCTGCCTTGAGGGTACGGATATCATGATGGCCTATGAAAATCACTGCGACTTCACCGGCAGGGAGATCGCATCTATCCTTGAAGAGGTGGATCATCCCAACATCGGCGGAATGTTCGATATCGGCAACGGCGCTGTCATATGCTGCGACCCGATGGCGGATGTCGAGTATCTCGCGCCGTGGGCCGTCGCGGCGCATTTCAAGGATTTTAAGGTCATTGATAACCCTGTGTTCGAGCATTTGTGGCAGGATATGCCCATGATCCTCAAGGGCTGCCTTCTCGGCGAGGGAATTATGGACTTTGACGTTATAATGAAGGCCATCTGCGAGAAGGCAAAGAGAAAGCAGAACATGATACTCATGGCTGAACCCGCGTTCATCCTGCCCGAAAAGCACTATAACTGCCTTGAGGAAATGCACCAGTTTGACCGTGAATGCACATATCAGTTCGTTGATTTCATGCAGAAGCTGGTAGAGAAATATTGACCGACAAGGCAGAGCGGCGCCTATGACCTTGCTCTGCCTTGTAAATCAGTTGCAGCGTTAGGAGAAAAAATGAAAATAATTCAGTTAGGCTACGGCTATTGGGGCGAGAGCTGGATAGATTTTATCAACAAGGATCCGGATTCCGAGCTTGCCGCTCTGTGCGTAAAAACGGAAAAGACCCTCAGCAAGGCGAAGGAAAAGTGGGATCTGCCCGACAGCATGTGCTTTACCGATATCGACGAGGCGCTCAAGGTCGACGCGGATGTGGTCATTATCGTCATGCCGCATTACGCCCACATAGAGTTTGCGAAGAAGGCGGTCCTCGCCGGCAAAAATGTTTTGATAGAAAAACCGCTCTGTGACAATCTTGACGAGGCCAAGGAGTTCTTCCGTTGGATGGAAGGGCGTAAAGAAAAGGTCTTTGTCAGTCACAACTACCGTTTCCGCAAGGAGCTGTGGCAGATGAAGGAGGGCTTCGAGGACGGGAAGCTCGGCGAGCTTCAGTTTATTCAGGTCGACTACCGCACGGGCAAGTCGACCGATCCCGAGGAGCATATCTGGAACGTACAGGGCTGGAGAGGCTCGCAGGTGTGCATGCAGACCTATGAGTGCGCCGTTCATCACTATGACATGATGCGCTTTCTGACAGGCAGCAACGCAAAGACCGTTTACGCAAATGCGTGGAACCCAAAGTGGGCGATCACGAAGGGGCCTGAGTCTTACTTTGTCACCATCGAGTTTGAAAACGGTGTGCGCGCCTGCTTCTCGAATCATATGAGCTCGGTCGGCGCGGAGACGGAGTTTCAGGGCAACTGGCAGGTGCAGGGGTCTAAGGGGCTGGTCAGATGGCTGTCCGGTCATCCGGAGATGGAGCTTTACCCCGCAATCGACCATCCGGGAGAGATACCGGCCGTTGAAGAGACCGGCTTCCCCGGCTTTGACCGCGCGGGTATCCTGCGCGAGCTGGTGCATGCGCTCGGCGGTGAAAAATTTTCCGCGCTCCCGACGCTCAAGGATAATATGAATACAATGGCTCTTTGCGCCGCCGTGCTTCTTTCCGCGAGGGAGGGAAGAGTCGTCAGCGTAGACGAGCTGTGGCACGAGGGCTGAGAATGAAGCTTGCTATCATCGGAACAGGGGTAATTGCGCAGAACCAGCACATACCCTGCTTTACAAAAAACGGTGCGAAGATTACTGCGGTCTATGACCGGCATATAGAAAAGGCTGAGCGTATTGCCGCACAGCTCGGAGCGGAGGCCTATGACGACTATGAAAGGCTCCTCCGCGAGGCAGACGCGGACGCGGTCTCCATATGCACACGCACGGATATGCATGCCTCCATGGCCGTCGCGGCGGCAAACGCGGGCAAGAACATTTTCCTTGAAAAGCCGATGGCCGTCTCTGCCGCCGAGGCTGAGAGGATAGTTGCCGCGGTCGAGGAGAACGACGTCATTTTCATGCTTGGCATGCTCAATCGCTTCCGTACCGAGTCTCTGATACTTGCCCAGCGGCGGAAAGACGGCAGTATGGGGGACATCTATCATTGCGACTGCCGCTGGATACGCAGAAGAGGCGTCCCGGCAAATCCGTGGTTCTCCCAGAAGGCCCTCTCCGGCGGCGGCCCAGGCATAGACATCGGCGTTCATGCCATCGATACGGCGTGGTACCTGATGGGCTGCCCCAAACCTACGGCGGTCAGCGCGGTCGCTCACAGCCGGCTAGGCAAGGTCTATGCCAAGGGTATTGACAGCTACGGCTCCGTTGCCCCGACCAGCGGGCCGATGGATGTGGAGGACGCTCTCACGGCGCTTGTCCGCTTTGAGCAGGGCAAGAGCATGACCGTCACCGTCAGCTGGGCGATAAACGGCCCGGACGAGGATCTCAACATCAAGCTGTACGGCACGAAGGAGGGCGCGAGCCTGAACCCGTTTGTGATATACGGCGAGGACGACGGCTATCTCACTGACTATCAGCCCCGTTTCGTGCGCGGCGACGCATGGACGGAGGGCTTCATGAACGAGACTGCGCACTTTATTTCCTGTGCCGAGGCGCACAGAAAAACCATCACAAACGAAAGAAACGTCTACACCGTGCAGAAAATCATCGACGGGATATATAGGTCTGCCGAAAGCGGCGGAGAGATCGTCCTGTAAGGTGCTGCACACAAATATGAAAGTCAAGGGGGACTGTGAGATGAAGCCTATCAAACGTCACTGGTGGAAGGAATGCGTTTTCTATCAGATATATCCGCGCAGCTTTCAGGACTCTAACGGGGACGGCTTCGGCGATATCAGAGGTATTATCAACAGGATAGACTATCTCGTTGAGTTGGGCGTCGGCGCGATATGGCTCGGCCCCGTGTTTAAGTCCCCGCAGGATGACATGGGCTATGATATCTCCGACTACCGGGATATCTATGAGGGCTTCGGCACCCTCGCGGATTGGGAGGAGCTTCGCGATAAGCTCCACGAGCATGACATCAAGCTCCTTGTGGACCTCGTCGTGAATCACACCTCCGACGAACACCCGTGGTTCATCGAGGCAAGAAAAAGCCGCGATAATCCCAAGCACGACTATTACATCTGGCGCGACGGAAAGGACGGAAAAGAGCCGAACAACTGGTCGTCGTTCTTCACGCCCTCCGCGTGGGAGTACAACGAACCGACAGGAGAGTATTATCTGCACCTGTTCTCAAAAAGACAGCCGGATCTGAACTGGGAAAACCCGGAGGTCAGGGACGAGATATACTCCATGATGAACTGGTGGCTCGAGAGGGGAGCGGACGGCTTCCGCATGGACGTTATCAATCTCCTCTGCAAGACCAAGGGACTGCCCGACGCCTCCGGCCCGGTGGACATGAACGGCTACGTTTTCCCCACCGAGCATATGAGCAACGTGCCGCCCATACATGAGCTTCTTGAGGAGATGGCCGAAAAGACCTACGGAGACAGGGATGTGTTTACCGTGGGTGAGTGCTGCGCCATGCCGCTGGAGGAGGGCGTAAAATACACCTCCGGAAAAAAGCGCCAGATCGACGCGGTGTTCTCCTTTGAGCATATCGACATGGACGCGCAGCCGCTGGGCAAGTGGTACTACCGCCCGTGGAAGCTGCCGGAACTCAAGGAAAAGCTCGCAAAGTGGCAGACCGGGATCGGAGACGGCTGGGTCGGCCTTTTCTGGTCAAATCAGGACCAGCCCCGCGCACTCTCACGCTTCGGTACGACCGACGAGCGTTACCGCGTACAGTGCGCAAAAATGCTCGGCACGATACTGCACAATCTGCACGGCACTCCGTTTATTTATCAGGGCGAGGAGATCGGTATGGTGAACGTGCCGTGGACCTCGGTCGATCAGCTCAGGGACGTTGAGATATTGAATTTTGTGAACGACTGCCGCAACACCGGCGCATCCGAGGACTTTATGTGGCAGGCCATATGGCGCAAGGCTCGCGACAACGCCCGCGTACCCATGCCGTGGGACGACAGCAAAAACGGCGGCTTTACCACCGGCGAGCCGTGGATAATGCTAAACCCCGACTATAAAGAGATAAACGTTGCCTCCGCGATGGCCGACCCCGACTCGGTCTACTGGTATTACCGCAGACTTATCGAGCTTCGCAAGCATAATCTGATCATGCCTTACGGAGAATTTAAGCTCCTGTGGCCCGAGGACGAGGCGCTCTTTGCCTTTGAAAAGCACCTTGACGGCGAGCATTGGCTCATTGCCGGCAACTTCTCCGATAAGGAGATAACGGTCACGCTGCCGGCGGAGTATAAAAATTGCGGGACCGTCATCTCAACAATGAAAACGCACGGTCTCGGAGACGGCAAGCTGACTCTCGGCGCGTGGGAGGCCGAGGTCATCAGCTTTGAATTATGATAATCGAGGTATTTCAATGGATTCACTTTTTCATGTAGACGGAAAGCCGTTTTTCTCCATCGGCGGACAGCTGAATAACTCCACAAGCTCCGACCCCGCGCTCACGGAAAAGGCCTTTAAGACCTGCGTGGGACTTGGACTCAATACCGTTGCCGCGCCCGTCCACTGGGAACTCTTTGAAAAGGAGGAGGGAGCTTACGACTTTGCGCAGATAGACATGCTTATGGAGCTTGCACGGCGCAGCGGTCTGAGGCTCGTTGTCCTCTGGTTTGGAACGTGGAAGAACGGAAACTCCCACTATGTCCCCGAGTGGGTCAAGCTGCAGAAGGAGCGCTTCCTCTGGGCTAAGGCGAATGACGGCGCGGAGATACGGGCTCTTTCTCCGACCTGCGAGGAGACGAAAAAAGCCGACATGCGCGCGTTCTGCGAGCTGTGCGGACACATAGCCCGCAATAACGCGGACGGCTGCGTTATCGGCATCCAGATCGAAAACGAGCCGGGACTTATCGGCGCGGCAAGAGACTATTCTCCGCAGTCTACCAAACTTTTCAAGGGGCGCATTCCTGCCGACGCCGCAGAGTTCATCGGCGCGGACGGCACATGGGAGGAGACCTTCGGCTTCTACGCCGCGGAGTTTTTCACCGCGTATCATATCGCGCACTACATCGACGATATCGCCGAGGCCGGCAAGCGGGTACTTGACCTCCCCATGTACATAAACGTATGGCTTGGCGAGATGTACGCCCACATACCGGGTACGAACTATCCCTCGGGCGGCGCGGTAACAAAGACATTTCGCTTCTGGAAGCACCTTCTGAAGCATGTTGACGCCATCGCCCCGGATATCTATGTATCCGATTACCGGGAGGTGGAGGAGCTTTTCAGAACGTACTCCGGGGAGGGGAACATTTTCCATCTGCCGGAATCCTCTCCAATGCCGCTTTCCATGACGAACTCAATGCGTGCCGTCGCGGAATACGGATTGACCGGCGTTCACACCTTTGGGATAGATATCCTCTCCGCCGCCGCGGACAGGGCTGCGCTCTGCACAATGGCGGCCTCCGGCGCGGAGGGCGCGAAAAAGTCTGCGCTCCTGCGCGAGATAGCCGATTCCTATACCATACTCAGGCACTCAAAGCACCTTATAGAAAAGTATCAGGGTACGGGCAGACTGTATGCAGTCGCGCAGTATGAAGGAGCGGCGAATCAGGTATTTGATTTCGGCAGCTATATCGGCGAGATCGAGTTTCTCAACATGGAATCTGCGCCCATCAACGGCGGAAATGTCAGACGCATGGACAACCGCCACATGGCCTCAAGCTATGACGGCTACAGGGCGAAGGGCTTTATCGTGGACGCCGGGAACGGAGAGTTCTATTTGACCGGCGACGCGTACAAGCTGAGGCTTTACCCGAAATTCTCGCTTGAGGAGCTTACCAGCGCGGTACACGCCGGAGATTTTCTCAATACGCGCTCACAGGGGTATCTCTCCGTAACTGAGGGAGAGTTTACTGCCGACGGCGAGTATAAGGTCAATATCATCAGAAACGGCGACGAGTACGATTACGGCCTGTGGGTGACGAGCGATATCGGTGTCCTGCGCGTGAGAATGGACAGATAATGAACGGCATAAAAGAAAAGTTTGAGAGCATTTATCCCGGCCGGACGCCGGAAAGACTCTACTCCGCTCCGGGAAGGACCGAGATCTGCGGCAACCACACCGACCACCAGCACGGCAAAGTACTTGCGGCAGCGGTCGAGCTGCTGAGCAGGGCTGCGGTGCTTCCGAACAACAGCGGCGTTATCCGCGTAAAGTCCGAGGGCTATGACTATTTTGAAATAGACCTCAGCGAGCTTTCGCCCGTTACGGCGGAGCGGGGAACGACCGCCGCGCTGGTCAGGGGCGTTGCGGCGGGCTTTGCCATGCGGGGCTTTGGCGTCGGCGGCTTTGACGCATATGTTTCGTCGGACGTCCTCCCCGGCAGCGGTCTCAGCTCCTCCGCGTCGTTCGAGGTCCTTATAGGGACCGTGATAAATGACCTCGGAGAGTTCGGCCTCACGCCTGTCGAGATCGCTCGTATAGGGCAGTATGCCGAGAACGTATTCTTCGGAAAGCCCAGCGGTCTTATGGATCAGACCGCCTGCGCGGTGGGGGGAACGATAGCGATAGACTTCATGGCCCCCGAAGATCCCGTTATCAGGCCCGTAGGCGCGGACTTTGGCGGCTTCGGCCACAGCTTGTGCATAATCGAGAGCGGCGCCGATCACGCCGGACTGACCGATGAATACGCGGCGATACCCGCTGAGCTTTCAAGGCTGTGCGGGTATTTCGGGAAAAAATATCTTCGGGAGGTGCCGGAGGAGGAATTTTACCTCGGCATTTCGGGCGCAAGAAAATTTGCCGGGGACAGAGCCGTCCTGAGAGCCATGCATATCTACGACGAAAACCGCCGTGTCGACGCGGAGACAGCGGCGCTTGAATCCGGCCGGTTTGACGAATTTCTGCGCCTTGTCAACGAATCGGGGACATCCTCATGGACGCTTCTTCAGAACATCACGCCCGTCGGCAGCACGAGACATCAGGAGCTTGCCGTCGCGCTCGCGCTGTGCGGCAGGCTGCTCAACGGCAGAGGGGCGTGCCGTGTGCATGGAGGAGGCTTTGCGGGGACGATACAGGCGTTCGTACCGAACGATATGCTTGAAGACTTCAAGACAGGTATCGAGTCATACCTCGGAGCCGGCTGCTGCCATATCCTCACCATCCGCCGCGAGGGCGGCACGAGGGAGCGCTTCACGGAAGAAAGCCCAGACAAATAAAAAACACCGGGATGGGTCGTAAAAGACCGGTCCCGGTGCTTTTTGCTGCATTGCTTCTATTTCTTTGATGGTGAACTCATTGCCCACGACAAGAAACGTGTTCTCACTCTGACAGTGAGTACATTTTTTTGCGTACTGAACAGTGGGGTATGTCTTCTTGCAGTCCTGACAGAACGTGACCGCGGGAAGCGTTTCGATCTTGAGTTCGGTTTCCTTCAAAAGCTCGGACTTCTTGCGTGCGTACAGCCAGAAATCGGTCAGGTAATCGGGGACGATACCGCTGACCTCGCCGACCTGCAGGGTTATGGAGCCGACTGCCGTCAGGTTCTCCTCCGCGGCGTCTGCCTGAAAAGGCAGATGCTGCGGGGGAGAAGTTATTTCAGCTTCGGTTTACATCTTCTCGGGGGCGGAGACGCCGATGATGCCGAGGGCGACGGCGAGGACGCGGCGCACGGTGTCCGCCAGCAGGAGGCGGGCTTCCAGCACTCCGGTCTCCGCGCCCTTGATGCGGCAGACGGTGTAGAACCGGTGGAAGCGTGCGGCAAGCTCGGTGACGTACTTGTTTATGCGGCTGGGGTCATAGTCGCGGGCGGCGAGGCGTATCTCCTCCGGCAGGGCGGCAAGCTGCTTTATCAGCTCGCGCTCGGCGTCGGTATCGAGCAGGGAGAGATCGGCGTCCGCCGCGGCGGGAACGCTGTGCCCGTCCGCCGCGAGCGCGGCGAGCATCGAGCAGATGCGCGCGTGGGCGTACTGGACGTAATACACGGGGTTCTCGCTGTCCTGCCGGATGGCAAGCTCGAGGTCGAACTCGACCGGCGACTCGGGGCGGGAATTGAAGAAGTAGCGGGCGGCATCGACGGGTATCTCGTCGAGCAGGTCGGTCAGGGAGATGGCCTTGCCGGTACGCTTGGACATGCGCACGACCTCGCCGTTGCGCGTCAGCTTCACGAGCTGCATCAGCACGATGTCGAGCCGGTGCTCGCCGTCAAGACCCAGCGCGTCCATCGCGCCCTTGAGGCGGGCGACGTGGCCGTGGTGATCCGCGCCCCAGACGTTGATGACCTTGTCAAAGCCGCGCTTTTCGAACTTGTTGCGGTGATAGGCGATGTCGGCGGCAAAATAGGTGTAGAAGCCGTTGGCGCGGCGGAGAACGTCGTCCTTGAGGTCGAGCTTGGCGATTTCCTCCTCGGTCTTGCCCTCAGCGCGGAGCTTCGAGCCGAGGATCTCGGAGGTGCGCAGCCAGAGCGCGCCGTCCTTCTCATAGGTGAAGCCCAGATCGGTCAGCTTCTGCACCGACTCTGCGACGTAGCCGCTCTCGTGCAGCTCCGACTCGAAGAACCACTGGTCGTACTCGATGCCGTAGCGGCGCAGGTCGGACTGCATCTTCGGGATGTTGCGGTCAAGCCCGAAGCGAGCCATCGCCGCGTGGCGGTCGACCTCGGGGCGCTTCAGGTAATCCTCGCCGTAGATATCGTAAAAGCCCTTGGCAAGCTCCTTTATATCGTCGCCATGGTAGCCGTCCTCGGGGAACTCGACCTTATCCTCGCCGAGGATGAGCTGGCGGTAGCGCGCGTCGATGGAGGAGGCGAACTTCTCTATCTGGTTGCCGGCGTCGTTGACGTAGAACTCTCGCCAGACATTGTAGCCCGCGCGGTCGAGGATGCTGGCCAGCGCGTCGCCCAGCACGCCGCCGCGGGCGTTGCCCATGTGCATGGGGCCGGTGGGGTTTGCGGAGACAAACTCTACCATGCACTTTGCGCCGTGCCCGACGTCTACGCGGCCGTAGTCCTTGCCCTCGGCGGCGATGTCACGAAGCACGTCGCCGTACCAGCTTTTGCCGAGGCGGAAGTTTATGAAGCCGGGGCCTGCAACTTCGACGGAGTCAAACCAGGTACCCTCAAGCTCCATGTTCGCCGTGAGCGCTTCGGCGATCTTGCGCGGCGCCATGTGCAGCGCGCGGGCGCCGGTCATGGCGTGGTTCGCGGCATAGTCGCCGTTGGCGGTGTCCTTGGGTATCTCAACGCTGCCGCTGAGCACCGCGCCTGCGGGCAGCTCACCCTTCCCGACAGCCTTCTCACGGGCTCTGTTCAGAATGCTGCTTATCTGCTCTTTCGCGTCTTGTATCAGGTTTGACATTACGTGTATCCTCCCACTCGGTGATTTTGAGCTTGAACATGTTCCTGGTGACTACGGCGTGTTCATAGTCGATGACGTAATACACATCGAGCGTGCCGCCGTGCTCGTCAAAGTTCTTGGTTATCTTCTTGGTGTTGATGCCCATCAGCATATTGCCGTAGGGCGTTTTATAGGTGAAGTGATCCGTTTCGCCCTCACGGAAGAGCATGC
>ULSS01034473.1_pt1 | contig 21368 bp, 20 predicted proteins | sample 1956901 | NCBI WGS metagenome assembly ULSS01 (sample SAMEA4835714, study PRJEB28245) | human gut metagenome | biome: gut microbiome; material: fecal sample | place: Denmark | collected 2008
CCGCGGTGATCGCCATCGATGCCCTGGCGGCCCGCAGCCGGGACAGACTGTGCGCCACCGTTCAGCTGGGGGACACGGGACTGATCCCCGGCAGCGGCGTAGGCAACCACCGGAAGGCCATCAACGCGGAGACCCTGGGGGTGCCGGTGGTCGCGGTGGGGGTACCCACGGTGATCGCCGCCAGCCTGCTGGGGGAGGGCACGGAGGATGACGATCCTCTGTTCCTGACACCCCGGGACATTGACGAGAAGGTGCGGGAGCTGGGGCGGCTGATCGGCTATGGCATCACGCTGGCCCTGCAGGAGGGGTTGACCGTGGAGGATGTGACGGGACTGTTGGGGTGAGCCAGTGGCAGAGAAAAGTGAAAAGAGAAGAGTGAAGAGAAGCGGTATGCCGCCAATGGCGGCATGAATTAAATTGTGCCGCAAAGCGGCACACAACAGTTTTTCACTGTTCTCTCTTATCTCTTCTCTGGTAACGAAAAAGCTGCCGGAAGGCAGCTTTTCCATTACTTTTTGTTGGGATTGTAGTAGTCCGTGGGCTCCTCCAGCACGATGGGAAGCCCGTTCTGATACACCGGCAGGGTCTGGAACTTGAAGCGGCTGACAGCGTGCTTGCGGTCGATGTCCGCCTTGATCTTTTCATCCACCACGCCCCGGCGGATGTACTCGTTGACGGCGTGATAGGTGAAGCCCAGATTGTCCTCGTCGGTAAGGCCCGTCAGACCGTCGGACGGCGGCTTGATAAGGAACCTCTCCGGCAGGCCCAGCGCACGGCCAAGAGCGATGACCTCCTCGGTGGTGTACATGCCCAGGGGGGAGAAGGCGCCGGCGCTGTCGCCGTAAATGGTGCAGTAGCCCACCCAGTCCTCGCTGAGGTTGCTGGTGTTGATGACGATGCCCAGCTCCACCGTCTGGGCCACGGCGTACAGGGTGGCCATACGGACGCGGCTGGGCAGGTTCACCAGCGTCTGGCGGCTGGGGGTCAGGCCCACCCGCTCCATCTCCTTTACCACGCCCTGCACGGCGTCGTGGATGTTGATGGTCACATGGGGGATATCCAGCACGTCCACCAGACCGTTGGAGTAGTCGATATCCGGCTGCACGCCGTCGGGCATCAGCACGCCCATAACGTTCTCCTTGCCATAGGCGGCCACGGCCAGCGCGGCCACGGTGGAGCTGTCCTTGCCGCCGGAGATGCCGATGACGGCGGTCTTGCCGTGGCAGACGGCCATCTGCTGGTGCATCCATTCCAGCAGGCCCGCCAACTGAAGCTGTACATTGAATTCCATGGAGAGAGCCTCCTTTTTCAAATTTGGTCTATTGTAGCACAGGGTGAAAGCGAGCGCAAGAGCGGAAAGCAACAAAAAGAAGGCCGTCACCCCGGAAAGTGACGGCCTTTTGCCGAATTGCGTTACTTCTGCACCTGGGCCAGATACTCCTCCAGGCACAGGTCGTTGTCCATGATGTACCGGGCGGCCTCGACGCCCACATAGCGATAGTGCCAGGGCTCGTAGATGACGCCGGTGATGTCCTCCTTCCCCTGGGGGAAGCGGAGGATGAAGCCATAGTCGGCGCAGTGCTCCATCAGCCAGGTGTAGGCCGGGGTATTGCTGAAGGACTGCTCCAGCGTGTAGTCGCCGCTGCCGCCTACGTCCATGGCCAGGCCGCAGTTATGCTCACTGAAGCCGGGACGCTTGACGATGGTGCCGCCCACCTTCTGGGCCTCCAGATCAGAGTAGCCCTGGTCGGTGTACTGCTTCACCTTCCGCCAATAGAGCACCTCCTGCTCCTCCTGGGGCCGGTAGGCGCTGACCACCGCCAGGTCATAGGAGGCGGCGTCGTTGAGCATGCGGTTCACCGCGTCGATAATGCGGCTGTCCACCTGCTTGCCGCCGCTGACGGTGGAGAAGGTGACATCGCTGTCATAGCCGGAGGGCAGGGGGTTCCAGTCGTTGACCAGCAGCAGCTCCCACGGGGCCTCGCCGCCGCCCTGATAGCTGTCCGCCTGGACGTAGTGGCCCTTGGTGGAGTATTGCAGCAGGCCGTTGGCGTCGATGTAGGGCTCCTCGCTGGCGGTCTGGCCGGGATCATCGGTGCTGCCGGTGTTATCGTCCGGCGTCTGGGTGTCGTCGGGCTTCTGGGTATTGTCGGGGGTGTTGGGCTCCGCCGTCTGGGTGGGATCGCTGTCGACAGGGGCTTTGTCCCGCTTGGTCAGGCCCACGATCACCAGCACCACCGCGGCGATCAGCACCACAAGGGCGATGAGCCACACAATGGGGGAGGGGCCGCGGCGGCCGTGATAGGTTCTTCTTCCTTGTGCCATCAGTTCAGTCCTCCAAAAAAGCTGCGGATGTCCGCTTCGGTGCAGGCGGCGCTGCCCTGGGCAAAGCCGTCCCGTCCGCCGCCGCGTCCGTTCAGGGCGGTGTTCATGGTTTTGATCAGCTCACGGATGTCGGCGCCGGGGTGGATGACGGCGTACTTATACGCGCCGTCCTCTCCGGAGAATACCGCGCAGCGTCCGTCGCACCGGGCCGCCACCATGTCGCACAGGCGGCGCACGGCATCGGACTCCATGGCGGGCTGCATCAGCAGCACGCTGCCCACGCCGTCGTATTGGGCGGCCAGGGTCTCGAACTGCGCCGTCTCCAGGGCGTCGCAGCGCTGCTTGACGGCGGTGAGCTCCTCCTTCAGCCGCAGCACGGCGGCGTGGGTGGCGTCGGGCTTTACCGACAGCTCACGGCCGATGGCGGCGTTCTGCTGCCAGTTCAGGGCCAGATAGTCCAGCGCCCGCTGGCCGCACAGCAGCTCCAGCCGCACGCCGTCCCGGAACTTCTGCCAGCCGATGAACTTCACCAGCCCCACCTGGCCGCTGGTGGTCACATGGGTGCCGCAGCAGGCGCACATGTCGGCGCCGGGGAATTCGGTGATGCGCACCGGGCCCTCCAGGGCCTTCTTGCTACGATAGGGCAGGGTGACCAGCTCCTCGGGAGAGGGATAGCGGATGACGATGGGATGGTTTTCCCAGATGTACCGGTTGGCGCGGCGCTCAATGTCCAGCACGCCCTCCCAGGGGATGTCGGCGTTGTAGTCGATGGTGACCACGTCGGCGCCCATGTGGAAGCCGGTGTTGTCGCAGTGATAGGTGCCGCACAGCATGCCGGAGACGATATGCTCGCCGGAGTGCTGCTGCATGTGGTCGAATCGCCGGGCCCAGTCGATGCGGCCGGTGACGGTCTCTCCCACGGGGAGGGGCCTGTCGCAGGTGTGATAGATGACGCCGTCCTTTTCGTGGACATCCAGCACCTTCGCCTCACCCAGGGTGCCGTGATCGGCGCCCTGTCCGCCGCCCTCGGGATAGAAGGCGGTGCGGTCGAGGATCAGCTTCCACTGCTTCTTGTCGGCGGCGCAGTCCAGCACCGTGGCCTCAAACTGGCAGAGAAAGGGATCCTGATAGTATAATTTGATGGTTTCCATGTATGTCTCCCTTGCGGAAAATGTTCTACTCTTTAGTATGCAACAAATCCCGGAAAAAGGCAACTGGTAATTTAGCGAGGGGGGATAGAAGTAATTTACGCCATGGCACGAGGACGGCCTCCGGCGGCCCACTTTCGCCGTGCGGTGCAGCCCCCAGATGGATGCTACGGCGGCATAGCCGCCGAGATCGGATGCTAAAAATATGCCACCGGCATATTTTCTTAACACACCGACTGGAAAAGCGGGCAAAAGAGCCAGAAGAAACCAATGGTTTCTTCACTTCCTTGCGCGCTATAATGTGTACAAATTTGCGGATGCATACCACACGTTCACGCAAAATTTTCTTCCCCGATTAGGTAAAAGGATCGTCTCTGCATCAGCGTCGCTGCCGCTGATGTCTACGTTGAATACAGTTTTTGCTTCTACCGTTGCAGCGCATGAGCGGCAGCGGCGCAGAAAGAAAACCAATTCGTCATACGCAACGATTGTAACCGACTCCTGTGAACGCGAGGTAAAGGGTAATGAAAAGAACGTGGTATAGCGTGCGCGGATTCTTAAACCGCAGGTTTAAGCTGTCTTTTTGGGTACTTTTGGGTCGGGGCGTTAAGAAAACATGCCGGTGGCATGTTTTTAGCCTCCGATCTCGGCGGCTATGCCGCCGTAGTGTCCATCTGTGCTTGCACAGCATGACGCGGCCAAAAGTACCTCGCCCCGCAGGGCGAAACATCCCCATATAAAAAGAAGGGCAATTCTGCCCTTCTTTTTATGCCTATGAAGATTTAAATCAGTCTCAGTCGTCCTTTTCGACCTCGCCGACGATGGCGATGTGCAGCTCATCAAGCTGCTTCTGCTCGACCGTGGAAGGTGCGCCCATCATGATATCCTGGGCGTTCTTGTTCATGGGGAACGGAATGATCTCGCGGATGGAGCTCTCGCCCGCCAGCAGCATCACCATGCGGTCCACGCCCGGCGCGATACCGGCGTGGGGAGGTGCACCGTAGCAGAAGGCATTGTACATGGCGGGGAACTTCTTCTTCACGTCCTCCTCGCCCAGACGCACCAGCTCGAAGGCCTTGATCATGATCTCGGGATCGTGGTTACGGACAGCGCCGGAGGAGAGCTCCACGCCGTTGCACACCAGATCGTACTGGTCGGCGGTGATGGTCAGGGGATCGATCTCGCCCCGCTCGGCCTTCAGCAGCACGTCCATGCCGCCGGCGGGCATGGAGAACGGGTTGTGGCAGAACTCCAGCTCGCCGCTCTCGTCACCAATCTCGTACATGGGGAAGTCCACGATCCAGCAGAACTCATAGCGCTCCTTGTCCATGTGGCCCTCGCAGGCGGCGCCGAAGGTCTTGATCAGCACGCCCACAGACTTGGTGGCGTACTGGCCCGCGGCCACCACCACCAGCGTGTTGGGCTTCAGCGTCAGCACCTTGGAAAGCTCGTCCTTGATGGGGGCGACGAACTTGGCGATACCGCCGGCCAGCTCGCCGTTCTCGTCCACCTTGAACCAGTAGGCCTTGGAGCCGGACTGCACCTCGCAGTCGGTCAGCAGCTTTTCGATCTGCTTGCGGGTCAGGGTACAGTCGGAGATGTCCACCATCTTCACGGTCTGGCCCTTCAGCGCCTCGAAGTCGCTGTCGGCGAACAGGGAGGTGACGTTCTTGCAGGTCAGGTCGATGCGCAGGTCGGGCTTATCGGAGCCGTAGGTCTCCATGGAGGTGGTGTAGGGGATGCGGCGGAAGGGGGCGCTGGAGGCCACGTTGTAGGTGCCGAACTTGGCGAAGATGGGGGGCAGCACATCCTCCAGCACGGCGAACACGTCGTCCTGGGTGGCGAAGGCCATCTCCATATCCAGCTGATAGAACTCACCGGGGGAGCGGTCGCCGCGGGCGTCCTCATCGCGGAAGCAGGGTGCGATCTGGAAGTAGCGGTCAAAGCCGGAGGTCATCAGCAGCTGCTTGAACTGCTGGGGCGCCTGAGGCAGGGCATAGAACTTGCCGGGGTGCTTGCGGGCGGGCACCAGATAGTCGCGGGCGCCCTCGGGAGAGGAGGCGGTCAGGATGGGGGTGGTGATCTCCAGGAAGCCGTGCTCGGTCATGGCGGCGCGGAGGGCGGCCACCACCTGGCAGCGCAGGATGATATTCTGCTTCACGGCGGGGTTGCGCAGATCCAGGAAGCGGTACTTGAGACGGGCGGTCTCGTCGGCCTCGCGGCTGCGGTTGATCTCGAAGGGCAGGGAGTTATAGCGGCAGCGGCCCAGCACCTCGATCTTGCTGGGAACCACCTCCACATCGCCGGTGTCCTGCTTGGGGTTCTTGCTGGCGCGCTCCCGCACCACGCCCTCCACGGAGATGGTGGACTCCTTGTTCAGGCCGTTGATAATGTTCATCATTTCCTCGGTCTCCACCACCACCTGGGTGGTGCCGTAGAAGTCACGCAGCACCACAAAGGCGAAGTTCTGACCCACCGTGCGGACGTTTTCCATCCAGCCCACGATCTTTACCTGCTGGCCCACATGCTCCATGCGCAGCTCGTTGCAGGTATGTGTACGCATCTGCATCATACTGTTTTTTCTCCTTTTATGATAATGTTTTGTATAATTTGAATGGGATATTACGATTTGTTGTTGCTTTGGAGAGTTCGTTTCTGTGTCGGAGGGGAAAGTTTCGCTCTCCGGAGCGACCTACTTTTGCCAATAGCGGCAAAAGTAGGCAAAAGCGCCAGAAGGAACCTCCGGTTCCTTCACCTCCGGGCGCGCTGCAATGTGTGCAAATTTGAAAGGACTTACCCCGCGTTTGCGTAAAATTCTCGTTTTCGGTTGGTTAAAAGGATCGTCTCTGCACCGGCGTCGCTGCCGCTGATGCCTGCGCCGAACAACGCTGTTGGTTCTATCGTTGAGAACGTCAGCGGCAGCGGCGCAGGAGGGAAGTCGATGCGTCATACGCAGCGAAATCAACCGTGTTCTGTGAACGCGCGGGATAAGGTGTCAAGTAAAAACAGAGTATAGCGTGGGCGGATTCTTAAACCGCAGGTTTAAGTGGCGTTTTTGGGGAGCGATCCGAGCGCTGCCAGTGGCAGATGAAGCGAGGTGAGCGAGTGGCAGCGGTCAAAATTTCGGCGGCTTAAATGCCGCAACGAAATTTTGGGTACCGCAACAGGACACTTTTGCCGCCACGGGCAAAAGTACCTCGTCACCGCAGGGACGAAATTTCCCTCACTCCACGATGACCTTGCCCTTGTTGCGCTCGGCCAGATCCTCGCGGATCATGACGATGGCGTCGGCCACGGGGAGCTTGGTCTGTGCGCCGGTGGTCATGTTCTTGCAGGACACCATACCGGCGGCGATCTCATCCTCGCCCAAAAACAGAACGTAGGGAACGCCCAGCTTGTCGGCATAGTTCATCTTGGCTTTGAACTTCTTGGGCTCGGTGTAGAGCTGGGTGCGGATACCGGCGCGGCGCAGGGCCGTGGCGGCGTCGATGGCGGGGGACAGCTCCTCCGTCATGGGCAGCACCAGCACGTCGCAGGGAGCGGTGGGCAGGCCGCCGTTGAGCATCTTCTGCTCACCCAGCACATAGAACAGGCGGGTCAGGCCGATGGAGATGCCCACGCCGGGCAGCTGCTTGTCGGTATAGTACTCCGCCAGATTGTCGTAGCGGCCGCCGGAGCAGACGGAGCCGATCTCCGGGTGATCCAGCAGGGTGGTCTCGTACACGGTGCCGGTGTAGTAGTCCAGGCCCCGGGCGATGGTCAGGTCAACGGCAAAGTTCTCCCCGGGCACGCCGAAGGAGGAGAGGTACTTCACCACGGTCTTGAGCTGCTCCAGGCCCTCGTCAAAGACCTCGTTCCGGCCTGCGTAGCCCTCCAGGGCGGTGATGACCTGTGCGTTATCCCCGGTGATGGCGATGAACTTGAGAATTTCCGCCGCCTGCTCGTCGGTCAGGCCCACGTCCTCCATCAGGAGGGTGCGGACCTTCTCCGCGCCGATCTTGTCCAGCTTGTCCACGGTGCGCATGATGTCGCCGGATTTTTCGGTGAGGCCCTGCATGGCGTAGAAGCCGTTGAGGATACGGCGGTTGTTGACCCGGATCTGGAACCGCTTCAATCCCAGCTCGGTAAAGGTCTGGTAGATGATGGCGGGGATCTCCGCCTCGTTGGTGATATCCAGCTTGCCGTCGCCGATCACGTCGATATCGGCCTGATAGAACTCCCGGAAGCGGCCCCGCTGGGCGCGCTCACCGCGATAGACCTTGCCGATTTGATAGCGGCGGAAGGGGAAGCTCAGCTCATTGTAGTGCAGCGCCACATACTTGGCCAGGGGCACCGTCAGGTCGAACCGCAGGGACAGGTCGGCGTCGCCCTTGGTGAAGCGATAGATCTGCTTCTCGGTCTCGCCGCCGCCCTTGGCCAGCAGCACCTCGCTGGCCTCGATCAGCGGGGTATCCAGCGGAGTAAAGCCGTACAGGGAATAGGTTTTGCGGAGAATGTCCATCATCCGCTCCATCTGCTGCTGGGGCGCGGGCAGCAGCTCCATAAACCCGGATAACGTCCGGGGCTTCATTTTCTCCATGGGGTATCTTCCTCTCTTTATTCTTCGCTTTCCGGGGCGGCTGCCGCTTCGGCAGGCTCCTCCGGGGCGGGGGTTTCTTCCTTATCGAACACATCCAGCGTGTCGATGAGACCGTGGATGTTGCTCTCGACGCTGATGGCGTTGACCTTGTGAGCGTCCTCGCTCTGGGCCAGCTCATTGACCACTTCCTGCCAGATGCGGTCGGCCTCGTCGCCCTTGCGCTTGCCGATCTGATAGCCCAGCACCGTCAGGCCCGCCGCCACCACGGCGAACAGCAACCCCAGCTTGGGGAACAGGCAGATCAGCATGCTGCCGATGAACAGGCCCGTGAACGCGCCGATGTCCCGGTACTGGACGCTGACCTTGCGGAATACGAACTTTTTGTCCCGCAGGCGCTTCATGTGACCCAGCTCCAGAAAAGCGACGATCACACGCAGCACGCACAGGCCGCAGACGGGGATCATGTAGTTATAGAGGTTGTCGTACAACCAGTTCAGTGCAGTCTGTATCAATGTTTTCTCTCTCCTTGTTGTTTTGTTGCGGGGTGGGGGATGCTTGTTGTAGGGGGCGGCGTCCTCGACGCCCCGCTCCCTTTACGGAAATGCTTCGGTAAACCGACGGGCCGTCGAGGACGCCGGCCCCTACGGAATCTCCGGAAGGAGCAGGTGTCCCTTACGCCGTGAAGGGCTTGGTCTTGGGATTGACGATGTCGCGCCAGTCCAGATCACCGCGGGCCAGACCCAGTATCAGCATTTCGGCGCAGGCCAGATTGGTGGCGATGGGAATGTTATTCTTGTCGCACAGCTTGGCGATATAGAGAATGTCCTCGTGGGTGGTGCGCTTATTGGGATCGTCGAAGCACAGCACCATATCAATCTCATTATAGGCGATGCGGGCCGCGATCTGCTGGCCACCGCCGTTCTCGAAGGTCAGGAAACGGTGTACGGGCAGACCGGTGGCATCCTGCACCTGCTTGCCGGTATTGGCGGTGGCGCACAGGGTGTGCTGAGCCAGGATGCCGCAGTAGGCGGTGCAGAACTGCACCATCAGCTCTTTGCGGTTGTCGTGTGCGATCAAGGCGATGTTCATATACGTGTTCAACTCCTTTATAGTATCAGTTACCACCGGGCGCGCATCAGGGGGACCCGTGCGCCGGTGATGCGGTTGGCAATGTTTTCATAGGCCCGCTGGGCATAGTAGTTCATGTCCCGTAAGGGGATGCCCCGGTTCAGGGCCAGGGGGATGTCGCCATCCTCCGGGATGACGCCCAGCAGGGGAAGGCCCGCCGTGTCCATGGCGTCGTCGATGGTGGAATGAAGGGCCTTCAGCATTTTTTTGCGTACCCGGTTCACCACCAGATGCACCTGTCCCGGCGGGAAGCCCCGCAGCTCCATAACGGTGCGCTGTGCGTCCCGCAGTGCGGCGGGGTCGGTGGTGGTAACCACCACCACGCTGTCGGCCATGGCTGTGGCCAGCGTGAAGCCCTGCCCCAATCCGGCGGGGGCGTCCACCAGACAGTAGTCGTACCGCTGACGGATATCACGGGCCAGCGCCTGCATGGCGGGAACGGAGAAGCGTTCGTCCCGGGGCGCGAGGGGCGCGGCCAGCAGAGATAGCTTGGGATATTTGCGGTGGGGCACCGTGGCCTCCGCCAGGGTGCAGCGGCCGTCCAGCACGTCGGAGAAGTCCATGGCCGCGCTGTCGGACAGCCCCAGGGCCAGGTCAAGGTTCCGCAGTGTGATGTCGCAGTCCAGCGCCAGGGTCTCATAGCCCATAGCGGCCAGTGACAGCGCCACGCAGGCGGTAAAGGATGTTTTGCCCGTGCCGCCCTTGCCGGACACCACGGCGATGATCTTGCCCATGAGGGTTCTCCTTTCGTAAGATTGGCGAAAATCTTTGATTTTTGTCAAAAGGATATTTCGCGCCTTCGGGCGCGAGGGGTGTTTCGTCCCTGCGGGGACGAGGTACTTTTGGCCGCGTCATGCTGTGCAAGCACAGATGGACACTACGGCGGCATAGCCGCCGAGATCGGAGGCTAAAAACATGCCACCGGCATGTTTTCTTAACGCCCCGACCCAAAAGTACCCAAAAAGACAGCTTAAACCTGCGGGTTAAGAATCCGCTCGCGCTTTCTTGCGTTGCAAACTTGCGGCCTTTTACCACGCGTTTGCAGGGAATATTTGATTTCGTTGCGTATGACGCATTGACCTCCCTTTTGCGTCGCTGCCGCTTACGTTCTCAACGGTAGAAGCAACAGCGTTGTTCGGCGTAGGCAGCAGCGGCAGCGGCGCAGGAGCAGAGACGATCCTTTTAACCAAAACGAAAAAGGAAATCTTATGCGAACGTGTGGTGAGGACTTACATTCTGGTTCGAGGTGTAGCGCGCCCGGAGGTGAAGGAACCGGAGGTTCCTTCCGGTGCTTTTGCCTACTTTTGTCACTGTTGACAAAAGTAGGTCGCGCCGCGGCGCGAAACTCCCCTCACTTCAATGGTGCTTTCTTCATCCTCGCCCAGCTTCTCGGAAACTGCGGCGGGGTGTCCTTCACCTTGCGGATGATCACCACGCGGTGGGTCACCTCCGTGCCGGGGATGGCGTAATCCCGGATAGCCTCAATCTTTCCGCCCAGCTGGCCGATGGCGCCCCGGGCGCTGTTGATCTCCTCGTCACTGTCCACCGATTTCATGGCCAGGAAGCAGCCGCCTACCTTCGCCAGCGGCAGCGCCAGCTCGCTCAGCAGCGGCAGCGCCGCCACGGCGCGGGAGGTGGCGATATCGTAGGCCTGCCGGTGTGCCGCGGCGAACTCCTCCGCCCGGGCGTGGACGCAGTCCACACGGGCAAGGCCCATTTCCTCGCAGGTCTGCTGCAGCCAGTCGATGCGTTTGCCCAGACTGTCCAGCAGCGTCAGGTCGAAGTCCGGCTCCAGCATCCGCAGCACCATGCCGGGGAAGCCCGCGCCGGTGCCTACGTCCACCACCGACTTGCCCCGGAGATCCGCCATCGTCAGCAGCGCGGCGCAGTCCAGCAGGTGTAGGGCAGCCACGTCCTTGGGCTCGGTGATGGCTGTCAGGTTCATGACCTGATTCTTTTCCAGCAGCCGCCGGGAGAAATCCAGCAGCTGAGGTACGGCGGAGCAGGGAAGGCCCAGCGCCGCCAGACCCTCGCGCAGTGTCTGCTCCATTACTGCTTATCCTTCAGCAGGTCGCGGATCTCCGTCAGCAGTTCCTCGCTGGTGGGCGCGGGCGCCGCCTCTTCGACGGGCTCCTCCGGCTTTTTGCCGATGCTGCGCAGCTTGTTGATGGCCTTGACCACCATGAACAGCACCAGCGCGATGATCAGGAAGTCCAGCACCACGGCGATGAAGTTGCCGTAGTTGACGGCGATTTCCGGGATCTCAGTGCCGTCGGCGGCGGTCTCGGCGGCCTTCAGCACCCATTTCCACGCGCTGAAATCCACGCCGCCGGTAATGCGGGAGATGAGGGGCATGATCACGTCATTCACCAGCGAAGTGGTGATCTTGCCAAACGCGCCGCCGATGACAACGCCGATGGCCATGTCCACCACGTTGCCCTTCATGGCGAATTCCTTGAATTCCGCGATAAACTTTTTCATAGGGTACACTCCTTATATACAAAGAGTTATATGTGCGCGATTACAAATTGTTAATGTTTGGGGATCAGCACGGCCTTGCCGCCCATGTAGGGACGCAGCACCTCGGGGATCACCACGCTGCCGTCGGCTTGCAGGTTGTTCTCCAAAAAGGCGATCAGCATGCGGGGCGGGGCCACCACGGTGTTGTTCAGGGTGTGACAGAGCTGCATTTTGCCGCTTTCGTCCTTGTAGCGGATCTTCAGACGGCGGGCCTGTGCGTCGCCCAGATTGGAGCAGGAGCACACCTCGAAGTACTTCTGCTGGCGGGGCGACCATGCCTCGATGTCACAGGACTTGCACTTCAGGTCGGCCAGGTCGCCGGAGCAGCACTCCAGCTGCCGCACGGGGATGTCCAGAGAGCGGAACAACTCTACGCTGTAGCGCCACATCTTCTCATACCACGCCTTGGAGTCCTCGGGCTTGCAGACAACGATCATCTCCTGCTTTTCAAACTGGTGGATGCGGTAAACGCCCCGCTCCTCGATGCCGTGAGCGCCCTTCTCCTTGCGGAAGCAGGGAGAGTAAGAGGTCAGGGTCTGGGGCAGCTTGTCCTCCGGCAGGATCTGGTCGATGAACTTGCCGATCATGGAGTGCTCGCTGGTGCCGATCAGGTACAGATCCTCGCCCTCGATCTTATACATCATGGCGTCCATGTCGGTCTGGCTCATAACGCCCTCCACCACGTTGCCGTGGATCATAAAGGGGGGGATGCAGTAGGTGAAGCCCTTGTCGATCATAAAGTCGCGGGCGTAGGCAAGCACTGCCTCGTGCAGCCGGGCGATGTCGCCCAGCAGATAGTAGAAGCCGCTGCCGGACACCCGTCCCGCCGCGTCCAGATCAATGCCGTCAAACCGCTCCATGATGTCGGTATGATAGGGCACCTCGAAATCGGGGGTCTTGGGATCGCCGAAGCGCTCCACCTCCACATTGCAGCTGTCATCGGGGCCGATGGGGACGCTTTCGTCGATGATCTGCGGGATCACCAGCATGATCTTGTTGAGAGCGGCCTCGGCCTGCTCCTTCTGGGCCTCCAGTGTGCCCATGCGGTCGGCGTCGGCCTTGACGGCGGCGTTGTTGGCGTCGATCTGTGCCTGAATGGCGGCCTTCTCCGCCTCGTCGGTGCACTTCTTCAGCTTGCCGAACAGGGGGCCGTTGGCCTTGGACAGCTTGTTGCGCTCAGCCTTCAGTGCCTCGCCGTCAGCGATGGCCTGGCGGCGCTGGGCGTCCAGGGCGATGGCCTCGTCCACCAGGGGCAGCTTGGCGTTCTGGAACTTCTTGCGGATGTTTTCCTTGACGATATCGGGATTTTCCCGGACAAATTTGATATCAAGCATGATGCTTACCTCTTATGTTATTTGAATTGTTTCACGTGAAACACTCAGTGCTTCAACTGATGCAGCGCTTCCAGCAGGGCGTTGAGATCGTCCATGCCAAAGTACTCCAGCTCGATGCGTCCCTTCTTCTTACCGGTGACGATCTTGCAGGGACGGCCAAGGCGTTCACCCAGCTCCCGCGCGGCCTCGGCGGCGTAGTCCACAGAAGTGGCATCCTTGGCAGGCTTGTCCGGCTTTTCTGCCGTCAGCTTCTTTACCAGAAGCTCCGTTTGGCGGACGGAGAGATCGTCCTTAACAATGATGGCGGCGGCTTTCTGCTGCACGTCTGTCGTCAGCGGCACCAGGGCGCGGGCGTGACCGCCGGTCAGCTTGCCCTCCTCCACCAGTTCGCGCACCTCCTTGCAGAGGTTCAACAGCCGCAAAGCGTTGGCCACGGCGCTGCGGGACTTGCCCACCCGCTGAGAGGTTTCCTCCTGGGTCAGGCCGTACTGTTCCATCAGCGTGTGATAGCCCTCGGCTTCCTCCATGGGATTCAGGTCCTCACGCTGGAGGTTTTCGATCATGGCCAACTCCATGGCCTTGCGGTCATCGGCCTCGATGACCACCACCGGCACCTGACTGAGGCCCGCCATCCGGGCGGCCCGCCAGCGGCGCTCACCGGCGATGATCTGGTAATAGCCGGATTGCAGCTTCCGTACCGTCAGCGGCTGAATAATGCCGTGCTGCCGGATGGAGTCCGCCAGATCGGCCAGCGCGTCGGGATCAAACTGCTTCCGGGGCTGGGATGCACAGCTCTCCACCTGAGAGATGGGGAGGAAGAGGCTGCTCTTGACCTCCGGCTCGTTGGTAAAATCGTCGCCCAGCAGGGCGTCAAGGCCCTTGCCGAGACCCTTCATTTTTGCCATATATCCCGTACTCCTTTCGTTGGGAATGTCAGCCCTCAGGCATTCTTGCGCAGGAACTCCACCGCCAGCGCGGCGTAGGCCTCCGCGCCCCGGCAGGTGCGGTCATAGCCGCAGATGGGCTTGCCGTGGCTGGGCGCCTCGCTGAGGCGCACGTTGCGGGGGATCACGGTGGCGTAGACCTTGCCGGGGAAGAAGCGCTTGATCTCCTGCGCCACTTGGATGCTCAGGTTGGTGCGGCCGTCAAACATGGTCAGCAGCACGCCCTCAATCTGAAGCTGGGGGTTCATGCTGCGGCGCACCAGCCGCACCGTGTTCATCAGATCACTGAGGCCCTCCAGGGCGAAATACTCGCCCTGCACCGGCACCAGCAGGGAATTGGCGGCGCACAGCGCGTTCAGCGTCAGCAGCTCCAGGGAAGGGGGGCAGTCGATGAAGATGTAGTCATACTGCTCCGCCACCTGCCGCAGTGCCTGCTTCAGCAGGAACTGCCGGTCGGGCAGGTTGATCATCTCCACGCCGGCACCCGCCAGCGCCTTGCTGCTGGGCAGCACGTCGCCATAGGGGGTGGAGACGATGGCCTTGGCCGTCTCGACGCCGTTGATAATTACGTCGTATACGCCGTTGGAGACCGTCTTGTCCACGCCCATGCCGCTGGTGGCGTTGGCCTGGGGGTCAAAGTCGCACAGCAGCACCCGCTTGCCCGTCTGGGCCACGGCCGCCGCCAGATTGACGCAGGTGGTGGTCTTGCCCACGCCGCCCTTCTGATTCACGATCGCTACGATTTTTGCCACAATAATTCCCTCGCATTTGGTATTTCTATAGTAGAAATAGTATACCACAAAAGTGATAGGATTCAATACTTTTTTCAACGGCGCGTGACAATTTTTGCGGAATACAGACGCGGGTGTTTCACGTGAAACAAAAGGAAACACAAAAAAGGAGGAATGTTTCACGTGAAACATTCCTCCTTGGAAGCATTATACCAGCACAACACCGTCGCAGGGCGGCAGATCAATGCGCAGCTCACCGTTTCGCACCCAGAACCGCTGCATGGACACGGCATCCATGGCGAAGCCGTTCTTCCACGGCAGCGTCACCGTCCGGGTAGTGCCGCCGGTGTTCAGCGCCGTATAGGTGCTCTCGCCGTCCAGCGTGCGGCGATAGACCAGCAATCCGCCGTCGGCGGTCAGATAGGTGATGTCGCCTGATTGCAGGGAGCGGCGTTCCTTCCGCAGCTTGCCCAGCGTCCGGCACAGGGCCAGCAATCGCCGATCCTCCCGGCCCCAGGGGAAGCCCCGGCGGTTCATGGGATCCTCGAAGCCCTCCATGCCCGCCTCGTCGCCGTAGTACAGGGTAGGGGAGCCGGGGAAGGTGTACAGCAGCATGGCCGCCAGCGTCAGGCGGCGGACAGCCAACTGCCGGTTTTCGGGGGACAGGTGATAGGCGGCCCGTGCCTCCTTGCTGTCCGGGATGGCGTCCGCGCCCAGCAGCGTCAGGATACGGGGCGTGTCGTGGGTGCCCAGAATGTTCAGGCCGCTATAGAAGGCGGCGGGAGGATAGTTCTCCCGCTGCTCCTCCATGGTGTCCCGGAAGGCCGCAGCGCTGCCGCCGCGAATGTAATCCAGCGCCGCTGTCCGCAGGGGATAGTTCATCAGACCGTGGGTCTCCCGGCCCAGCAGATACCTGCGGCGGCGGGAGTAGGCGATCTTGTTGCTGCCGTCCTCCCACACCTCGCCCAGCAGGAAGCTGTCGGGCTTCTCCTGCTCCATGGCGGCGCGGATCTCCTCAATGAAATCGTCAGGCAGCTCGTCGGCCACGTCCAGCCGCCAGCCGTCGGCGCCGCACCGCAGCCAGTGACGGATAATGCTGTCCTCGCCCCGGATGATAAAGTCCCGATAGGCCGGGGCGTTTTCATTGACGGCGGGCAGGGTGTCGATGCCCCACCAGGCGTCGTATTTGTCCGGCCAGTGCTGGAAGCAGAACCAGTCGTACCAGGGGGATTCCTTGCTCTGGTACGCGCCGGGGGTATCGAAAAAGCCGCAGCGGTTGAAGTAGCGGCTGTCGTCGCCGGTGTGGTTAAAGACGCCGTCCAGTATCACATGGATGCCCCGCTTTTTCGCCTCGGCGCACAGGGTGCGTAGGTCGTCCTCCGTGCCCAGCATGGGGTCGACCATCCGGTAGTCCGCGGTGTCGTACCGGTGGCAGCTGGCGGCGTAGAAAATGGGGTTCAGGTAGATGGTGGTGACGGACAGGCTCTGCAGATAGTCCAGCTTTCCGCAGATGCCTCGCAGGCTGCCGCCGAAGAAATCGCTGTTCCACCGCCCCGTCAAAGGATCAGCGCCCAGCCGGGGTATGTCGTCCCAGCTGTCATGTACCGTGCGCTGGCCCAGCAGCCCCTTGGGGTCAGGGATAGCATCACGACAGAAACGGTCTGGAAAAATCTGGTATGTCACCCCTTGGCCGAACCACTCCGGCGTGGGGCGATTCTCATACACCGTAAGCTGCCAAGGCTGGCGGTCATCCCCGCCGCCCAGGCCGTTGCGGCCCAGATAGACGCTGCCGCCGTTGGTGCGGGTGAAGCGGAAGGTGTACCACACCAGCTCCGGCGTGTCCGGCGCGGTGAACGTGCCGGTAAAGCCCTCCGGACAGGGAGAGAGCGCCGTCTCGCCGCGGATAACGGCAAATTCGCCGTAGGTCACCAGCGCGCAGGCGCAGTACTCCGGCCCTGGCGTGACGGTGAAGGACACCGCCGTACCGCAGCTGACAGCCCCGAAGGGGGATTTGTATTTCGTGTCACGGGAATCGAAAATGGTCATAGACATGTTATCACTTCAGCATGGTATTTTCGCCGATCACATCGCCGCCGTTGACACGGTCGGCAAAGTAGGCGTTGATGATCTCCACTGCGGTGGAGGCCAGGGCCGCGCCCGCGCCGCCCTTTTCGATGACGATGGCCACGGCGATCTCGGGATCCTCATAGGGGGCGTAGGCCACAAACACGCCGTTAGCGATCTCGGTGCCCACCTGGGCCGAGCCGGTCTTGGCGCCCGCCGATACCACGCACTTGTCGAAAGCCCCGGCCAGCGAGCCGGTGGTCAGGTCGTGCATACCCTTGGTGATGGCGTTGATGGTGCTCTCGGACATCTCCACCTTATTCACCGGCGGCTCGTCATAAACGTACAGCAGCTTGCTGTTGTCATAGATCTTGAAGCTCTTCAGCAGATGGGCCTGGTAATGCTCGCCGCCGCCCACCAAAGTGGCAATGTAGTTGGCCAACTGGATGGGCGTGAACAGGTTATAGGACTGGCCGATGGCGGCGGTCAGCGTCTGGCCGTCGGTCCACTCCAGATCGTGGGCCTCTGCATATTCCGGCGAGGCCAGCGCGCCGGTGCTGTCACCGATCTCGATGCCGGTGGAGCGGCCCAGACCGAACTGCTTGGCGTAGTCGTCGATGGTCTGGATACCGGTCAGGCGGCCTACCTCATAGAAAAAGTAGTTGCACGACACGGTGATGGCGTCGCTGACGTTGACCCGTCCGTGGGTATAGCCCAGGGGCCACACCCAGCACCAGGGCTGGGGGTATTCATAGAAGGTGTACACGCCCTTGTCCTGAATGACGGAGGAGGGGGTGATCACGCCCGTCTCCAGCGCAGCGGCGGCCGTCACCATCTTGAAGGTGGAGCCGGGGGCGTAGGTGCCGTTGACGGCCCGGTTGAACATAGGCAGCCGCTCATCCTCCAGCAGCAGGTTGTAGTTTTGGGCAAAGGTAGAGGGATCAAAGCTGGGATAGGAGGCCAGGGCCAGCACGGCACCGGAGCCCACCTCAACCACGGCGGCGGCGCCGCCCCGCTGGTCGCTGTCCTTGTCGATCATGCCCTCGATGGTGGCGGCCAGCGTGTCCTCGGTGGCAACCTGTAAGTCATGATTCAGCGTCAGCGACACGATATTGCCGGGCTTCGGCTCCTTCATATAGACCTCGCCGGTGATCTTGCCCTTGTCGTCGGTGGTGACCAGCCGGGTGCCGTTCTCGCCCCGCAGCCAGTCCTCAAAGGCCTTCTCCACGCCGCTCTCGCCCACCAGCGCGTCCATGGAATAGCCCTTGTCCCGGTATTCCGGCCAATCCTCCGCGTAAATGCGGGTGATGCGGCCCAGAATGTGGGCGGCATAGGTAGTGTTGTAATCCCGGATAGAGGACTGCCCCGTGGTGACACCGGCAAAATTGCCGTCGGTGATCTGGGAGATCAGCTCGGTGGATACGTCCTCGGCAAACACATAGCTCTCCCGGCTGGCCAGCTCATAGCGGATACCGGCAATAAGCCGGGCCTGAGAGCGGGTATAGCTGTCGCTGATGCCGAACAGCGTCCGCAGGTTTTCCAGCAGCGCCGTAGAGGTGGACTGGATCGACAGCTTGTTTTTCGCCAGAAACTTGGTAAAGGTCTCGTCATCCCGGGAGGACAGGTACAGATACGGAGAATTCTGGGAGATGGGCAGAGTGTCCACCCAGGCAGTATCCGTCTCCTGACACAGGGCGATCAGCCGCCAGATGGCGGCGTTCAGCTCCTCGTCACTCTGAAAATTCTTCTTGCTGAAGGTAAGGGTATAGGCCAGGCGGTTGGACACCAGCACCTTGCCGTTGGTATCGGTGAGGATACCACGGCTGGCCTCCACCGTCTGCCATGTGGCATTGGAGGCGATGGATCTGGCCCGGTTTTCACTGCCATTGAGGATCTGGGCATCATACAGCGCGGCGAGGAACAGCAGCAGCATCAGTCCTAGCGCCGCGATCAGCACATAAAACCGGCCCTGGGCGGGATGGGGATTCTTCATCATAAAATGGGTGCTCCTTTCGACGGAGGATAGGGGAGGACGGCCTTACCGGCCGGAGAAGTGCCGGTGGATCCGGGCAAAGGCCAGATGCACCAGGATAGCAAAGGGCAGGGAGACCAGCAGCTCCCGGGCCATCAGCCACAGCGCCGCCGTCAGGGGCGTGCCGTAGGAATAGGAAAAGACCATGGTGTTGATAAGTCCCATCAGTACCAGCGCCGCGGCGGACACCGCCAGCGAGCATACCAGTCCCGGCATGATCAGGTGCCGTGCCGCCACACCGGCCAGCATGGCCGCCAGCGTCAGCACCACGGCGTAAAAGCAGGGAAACGCGCCGGTAAACAAACCGTCGCACACAAAGCCCAGCACCAGGCCGAAAATGGGGCCTTCCCACTTGCCCTCAAAGGAGGCGGCCACGGCCGCCAGCATCGGCAGCAGGAAGGGGTGGACACCGCCGATGCGGATATAGGGCAGCACCAGCTGCTGCACCAGCAGGAACAGCAGCGTCCACAGGCCGTAAAAGGTCCATTTGATGGTCAGCAGTCGTCGTGTCATGGCCGTTACTCCACCACGTCGAACTGGGTGATCACGAACAGCTGGGTCAGTGCGGAAATATCCGCCTTAGGGGTGATCACCGCGTATTGGGTCAACCCGCCCACATCGGTACGCAGCTCCTTCACCGTGCCGATGGACAGTCCGGCGGGGTAATAGCCGCCCAGGCCGGAGGTCACCACCAGATCGCCTGCGATCAGGTTCTCCGGATCTTCCAGATAGGTCAGGGCCAGACAGCCGTCGGTCATCAGGTTCAGCTGCCCCTGGGCCACCGCCACCTGCTCGGTACGGAACACCGTGGCGCCGATGGCGCTGGTGGTGTCCAGAATGGTGGTAACGGTACACCAGTTCATGCCCGCGTTGGTCACCACGCCCACCAGGCTGCCGTATTGGTCGATGGCGCAGTCGCCGATGGCCACACCGGCGGAGGTACCCCGGTTCAGCGTCAGCGTGCTGGCCCAGTTGTCCACGGAGCGCTCCGCCACCCGGGCCGACACGGTTTTCAGATCACTGCGCTGGGCGGTAAGACCCAGCAGCTCCCGCAGGCGCTGGTTCTCCACGCTGTCCTGCTGGGCCTGACGCAGCTGCCGCTCCAGGTCGGCCACCTGGGCCCGCAGCTCCTCGTTCTCCTGCTGAAGATCGGCCACGCTGTCAAAGTGGTCGCCGATATCGCCGAACCATCCCGCCACGGCGGAGCCCGCCGCGCGGAAGGGGGAGGCGATCACACCGGCGGCGTTCCGCAGAAAGGGCGTGCCGGAGCTGACGGCGGAGATGATGCACAGCACCACCACCACGATGGCCACACCGGCCAGCAGCCATATGCCGTTTTTGGAAAAAAATCGTTTCATAAAAGCAGTTCCTTGTATCGGTCACAGCAGCGTGACGCCGAATTGGGCCAGCATCCGGCTCAACAGCAGCACGGGAAGGCCCATCACGTTGAAAAAGTCGCCGTCGATCCGCTCTACCAGCAGTGCGCCCAGCCCCTGCACGCCGTAAGCGCCCGCCTTGTCCATGGGCTCGCCGCTGCGGATATAGTTTTTCAGCTCTTCGGTGCTGGCCTCCCGGAACCAGACCTGGGTGGACTGGGCGCGGGTCAGCATCTTGCCGCCCTGCCGCACCGTCACCCCAGTGCAGACGGTGTGGTGCCGTCCCTGCAATGCCGACAGCATCCGCAGAGCGTCCGCCTCATCACGGGGCTTGCCCAGCCGTTTGCCGTCCAGAAACACCATGGTGTCGGCGGTAATGACGATGTCGTCCGGTCCCGCCTGTACGGCGCCGGACTTCTGCCGGGAGATATGGCAGACGGTCTCCTCCGGGGTCAGACCCTCCGGACAGACCTCCTCCACCTGGGGCACCGATACCACGAAGTCCCGGATGCCCATGCGGCCCAGCAATTCCTGCCGCCGGGGAGACCCGGAGGCCAATACGATCCTTGCCATATTATGTCACCTTCCCGTGGAGCCGAAGCCGCCCGCGCCGCGCTCCGTCTCGTCCAGCTCGTCCACGAATTCCAGTGCGGGCTGCACCACCGGAAGCACCATCAGCTGGGCGATGCGGTCGCCGTCGTGGATGGTGTAGTCGGTGTCGGATTCGTTATAAAGCGCTACCCGCAGCTCACCGCGGTAGTCGCTGTCGATGACGCCTACGCCGTTGGCCATGGTGATGCCGTGCTTGGAGGCAAGGCCGCTGCGGGCGCAGATCAGCGCCACATAGTCGGCACTGGGCAGGGCGATGGCAATGCCGGTGGGCAGCACCTGCCGTGCCCCGGCCTTCAGCGTCACGTTACCGTCAAGGCACGCGCACAGATCCATGGCGGCGCTGCCGGGGGTGGCGAAATGGGGCGCGGGGATGGTGTCGCCCACCTTGGGCGACAGGGCTTTTATCTTTAAGATCATGGTATTTCTCCTGATTTTCGATTACAGATTGTAGAAATATGAACTGATATTACGGATTGGAGAGAGCTTCATGGCTCCGGCCACGAGTTACTTTTGCCCTTGGCGGCAAAAGTGCCCTGTTGCGGTGCCCAAAATTTCTGCGCTGCCTTACGGCGGGC
>ULSS01028974.1_pt1 | contig 20830 bp, 18 predicted proteins | sample 1956901 | NCBI WGS metagenome assembly ULSS01 (sample SAMEA4835714, study PRJEB28245) | human gut metagenome | biome: gut microbiome; material: fecal sample | place: Denmark | collected 2008
TGTGCGAACGCACGATGCGCCGTCACATGCAGAATCTAACGCGCCTTTGGCGCTATAAAAAGCTTTTCAAATTTTTTTACAGTTTCTAGTATTATATAGGCTGATTCTCATAAATGCGTTCCGATTCGAGCAATATCGGCATTATTCATACTGTCATCCAGACCGGACACCGTCCGGAATGGAGTAGAAAGACCGTGCAGGCGCTCGCGAATTCCGATCAACAACATCATGCGCAAGTCGGATGCTGCCTGCTTGCGAAAATCAAATCAACCCTAAGGCACGAAGGCGACTCGCAATTTCGCGTTTCTCTTCTTCCGTTGCCGGAAGGAAAGGAGAGCGCGGATAGCACTTCAAAACTCCGCGGATTTCCAGCATCGCATAGATTGCAAGCTGGGTAGATTTTGCAATATACATAATGTCACGTAGTTCATTTACCTCAAACTGTGTTTTAAGACAGTCCTCATACCGCCCTTCCATACCCTCCGTCCACATTTTTCTGCATAATTCAGGGAAAGCATTTCCGAGTCCCGGAATAAACGCTTCTGTGCCGAGAACTCTGGATTCAATCCACATTGCTTCTGTGCCGGACGCCACATCGAAGCAATCATCTTTCAAGGTACGGATATAGTTCGCATGCGTCATGATGTCAAAGGTTGCATCCTTGACACCTCTGACGCCGACCTCTTCTTTCAGTCTGCGAATCAGCTTCAAATCCATCTGGTAACCCTGGAAGCTGACATTATTGTAAACATAAACAGGGAGTTCCGCTCCGGCTGCATCCACAATTTCACGGTAAAATTCGCAAATACTGTCCGCATTATGCTTGTAATAGAACGGTCCGACTGCGGATACAGCCGCAACGCCCAGTTCTTTGGCATGGCGCGTCAATTCAACTGCCGAGCGGGTGTCCGCAGTTCCGACATGTACAACTACCGGAATCTTTCCGGCAACCGTCTCCATCACAACTTCCGCGATTCTTTTGCGTTCCTGCACGCTTAACAGCGCAGTAGAGCCGTACGATCCAGTAATGAACAGTCCGTCAACGCGCTCTCTTAAAAAGTTGACAAGTGTAACCAGTCCCTCATAGTCCACATCTCCGTTCTCCTTAAAAGGAGTAATCATGGGGGGGATGACGCCTTTCATTCGAAACATTATTTCTTCTCCTTTTGCAATTTCATATAGCTATTTGCGATCGTCACCGCGCCGCGAATAGTCAGCTCGCTTTGACGTTCTTTGTCAGAAACGCAAGTGACATCAATCTTTTCCCCAAACTGCTTATTCAGCAGATAGGAATAGACGTTGCAACGCGCTTCATGCCCGAACAGGATATACCGGTCAGCGTGATAGCCCTGATGTTCAAACTCCTGCACAAGCCCCATATCGTCCGCCGCAACAGCAGCATCCATAAATAGGTTTCGCTCGTTAGAGTCTGTTTGAAGCAGGACCTGCAGAAAGCGCGGAATCATGATCCCGCGATCCAGTCCTACCTCTCCGACGACCTCGGCAGCAGTATCTACAATTTCATTGAATGAATATCCGCCGCTCTTCTCACTGTGGTTCTCGGCAAGACTTTTCCCGATCATACTCTCCTTGCAGATCGCCTCATACAGTTGACCACTCAGCGATGTAAGACTTGCTGCGATCCTGCCGTTGGCATCCACGTGAATCAGCTTCGTATGGCTGCTCAAAACGATGATATTCAGGGGCTCCTTAACGTTAAATTCTTCTAAAATACCTATGACTTGTGTTTCTTCGCCGCGCATGAAATCTACATTCCGAATGTTTTTTAGAATGGCCTCGCCGTAGTCATTCCGCACGCCGCGAACAAACAGCACCGGTACATCAATCGGAATTACTTCGCCGGCAGCAACTGCTTCCACGCCTTCTGTCAGTTCACGCAAGCCGACCGGAGCAACCAAGTGAGGTATTTCCTTCAAGCCGATTTCTGATGTAATCATGCCTGAAGCAATTACGAAAGAGAGATCCCGCACTTCGATTCCGGCACTCTTTGCCGCCTCTGCCACAGCTTCACAAACACCCTGCCGCAGCGCATCCTTGCTCCCGGTCATCGAGGTGTTGCGCACACCGACGCGTCTCTCACCTTGACCGATCTTCTGATTTCTATTGTTGAGAATATAGACACGCGTGTTTGTTGTACCGCAGTCAATGATACCAAACAAAAGTCTCACCCCATTTCAAGCACAGCCTTATTCACCAGATTTTTAGGACGATGACCCGTCAGCACCCGAACGACCTCTTCTGCAACACTTCTCTGCAATGTGGCAATCGCATCCTCGCTATACCACGCATTATGCGGTGTGACGATTACATTGTCGAGCGTCAGCAGGGCACTGTCCTTCTGAATTGGTTCATGTTCTACGACATCCAGCGCGGCTCCGGCAATTCTTTGATTTTGCAGGGCCTCAAGCAATGCTGCCTCTTCTACAATCGGACCGCGTGCAGTATTGATAAGCAATGCAGTATTTTTCATACGGGCAAATGCGTCGCGATTCAGCATATGGTACGTTTCTTTTGTCAGCGGGCAGTGAACGGAAATGTAATCCGAAGTCTCCAGCAGCGTCTGCAAAGATACCGGCATAACACCGTATTTATCAGCCAGATCTTTCCGGATATAAGGGTCATAGCACTGGATATTTACGCCAAACCCGCGCATCTTCTCCGCTACCATACACGGGATTCTTCCGAAGCCGATTAAACCGAGTGTCTTGCCGCGCATACGATAGAGGGGCTTGCTAATCGTATAATCCCACAATCCGGCCTTGACCGATGCAGCAAGCGGAATCAGCTTCTTTGACAGTGCCATCAAAAGGGTGATCGCGTGGTTGGATACTTCATCAATGCTATAGTCCGGAACGTTGGCCACATAAATGCCCTTTGCGGTCGCTGCATCGAGATCGATATTGTCTACGCCGATTGCGTAACGGACAATAATGCGGCATTTTCCCATGCTGTCTATCACGCGCTGCGTCATCGGTGCAAACTGCACAATGACCGCATCGGCATCTCGGACCAGCCGGCAAAGCTGCTCTTCATCCTTACAATGGTGTGCCTCTAACTGCAAACCCTTCACAGCGGCGAAAATTTTCTTTTCCTCATCTAAGTTTTCATACCAGTAGTCAGTAATAACAACTTTCATGCGCATCCTCCGGTTCTTTGATTACCGCCGTCCCGCCATGCGGGACGGCGGTATGTGCTATTTGATTTTTTCGACCGCAGCCCGAATCAACTCTACGTTTTTTGCCAGCTCGTCTTCATTCAGTTTGACCGGCGGCTGAGGATTCATTTGGAACACATTGTTCCAGTCGGTCTTGTCTTTATACTTTGGGACAATGTGACAATGAACATGTGTCACAGTGTCGCCGTACATACCGATGTTGATCTGGTCCGGCATATAAACTGCGGTCAGTGCGCGGACGGTTTTGTGAACGGCCGCGAAATAGGCTGTCGCCTGTTCACACGTCAGATCAGCGATCTTTGGAATGTGTTTGTCACAACAGAGGATTACTCTCCCCGGGAGGGTCTGATTATGATTGAGATAAAGCGGAAAACCGTCAACATCACAAATGTATGTCATCAGCGACTTGAGTTTTTCCCCTTTCTCACAGTACATGCATTGGTAGTCCGTCATGGTATCAATATGCCGGCTTGTACTCATCGACATTCTCGCCGGTAATCGCATAGATCGGCATATTATTTGAATATTCGGCGGGCTTATTGCCGTTCAGATATTCGGCAATCAGGTCCATCGAGCCATCGCACTCCAGGGTGGGGCTGAGCCAGATGGTTGCCAGATAGCGGCTATCCTCTTTAATGGCGTTCAGATTTGCCTCGCAGCCACCGATGGAAACGAGCTTGATATTCTCATTTACACCGCTGACATCCTCGTTGATAGCCTGATATGCACCATAGCCAACTGCGTCATCGACTGCATATACGAGGTCGATTTCGCCGGGATAGGTCGAAAGGAAGGAGGACATGAAGTTCTTTCCCTTTTCTGTCTGCCAATCGCAGGCGGGGGATTCTGCAAGCAGCGTAAAGTTGTATCCCTGCTCCTCGGAGCGCTTGACAAAGCCTTCCAAGCGCAGGCGGCTGCACTCATTGTTGCTCTCCTGCCCAAGATAAACAAAATTGCCGCCCTCAGGAAGTGCCTCATGGGCAACATCCGCCAGCAAAGAGCCCTGTGCAATGAAGTCCGGGCCGTAGAAGAATTCACAGTACTGCTTACCGTCCTCGGCGACGTTCGTGTTAACGTTTACGAAAGGAATTCCGGCATCGTGTACCTTCTTCGCCACTGCAACGGCGGCAATGGAATCAACGGGCTGCAAGCAAATCAAGCTGGGATTCATGCTAATCGCCTCATCTGCCTGCTGAGACTGGAGGGTCATATCGCTCTGTGCATCAAATGCAATCCATTCGATATCGGTCAGCGTTGCGCCGTAATCCTTGAATTCTTGGAAGTACGCGCCGCTGTAAGGGGAGGTGGATTTTGCCATCAGAAGAACGACCTTCTTCTTTTCGGAGCTATCACCGGCGGTGACAGAGGGGTTTCCCGGATCCTGAGAGTCCTGTCCTGCGCAAGCAGCAAGGGAAATTACAAGGATGAGCGTGAGAAGAATTGCAATCAGTTTTTTCATTTTTCTTGTTCCTTTCTTTGATTTAGCCAGTATTGAAGGGTTGCGAAAGTTAAAGTTTTACCTCCTTTCTATTACGAGTCAGTCTGTTATTTCGTCTCTGCATACTTGATCTTCAGCATATCCACGATCATAAAGAGAACCAAAATAACACCGATGAAGCCCATTTGCATATTTGCAAACGACGAGTCGATTTGGTAAAGCACCTTCTGTACAAGCTGCATCGCCGTCACACCGAGTACAGCCAGCCATGCATTTCCGTAGCCGCCCGTCATATGCAGGCCACCCAAAACACAGGCCGCCACGGTCTGCATTGAATAGCGCTCACCTATTGCGGCATTGCCACAGGTGTTAAACGATGCAACCAATATGCCGCTGATTGCTGCGCAAACGCCGGAGATCATATAGCAAACAGTAGTGGTGCGGTCAATGTTTATGCCGCATAACAGCGCAGCCTCCCGGTTGCCGCCGATCACATAAAGGCTTTGCCCGAAATCTGTATATTTCAGCACTACGGAAGCCACTACAAGGCATACAACGAGGGTCAGCATTGGCAGCGTAAAAGAAAAACTGCCCAATTTGAAGATCACGATATTGAACAACCCATTTAGCTGCTCATTATAGCTGAAAATCGCCTTTCCGCCGCTGGCAACAAGTCCGATTCCCTTGAATATCATTTGGGTGCTGAGTGTAGCAATAAAGGGGTTAATTTGCAGTTTTGTAACAACAATACCGTTGAACAACCCGGTCAACATTCCAATCAAGATAATTACCGGAATGATAACCGCAAGTCCGTACTTTTCACCGAGAATCGTCGCTATGACGGTAACCATGGAAACATTTAGACCGACGGACAAATCATTGCACCCGATAATCATCACGAAAGCAACGCCAATTGCCATGATGCCCCACATTGATATATTCTTCAGCAGAACGGACAGCGACTGTACGGAGCCAAAGCCGGGGAAGACGATGGAAGGAATAGCCAGAAAGCCGATACATACAATATACATGCTGCGTTTAAGGAGAAATTCTCCAATGTTTCGCCCGAAGAATGATCTGGCAAGCTGTTTCATTCCCATTACCTCCGTGATTTGCTTTTTTCGACGACACCGTTGACATACAGCATGGCAACAAGGATGGAACCTTTCACAATCCACTGCCACATATCCGGAATCCCGAACTGAATATAGAACATATCTAAGACGCCGAGGAAAAGAATGCCGACAAGCGTGCCGCTAATTTTTCCGACACCACCGGACAAAAGCGTACCGCCCAAAACAACCGCCGTGATTGCGTTGAACTCTTTGTTTGTCCCAATCAACATATCCGCGGTCTGCGTCCATGCCCCGACAAAAACCCCCGCCAGAGCCGACAAAACACCGGTAACAATGTAAGTTACCCAAATTGTCTTGACAGGACTGATTCCGGACAAATGAGAAGCAACCTTGTTTCCGCCAACAGCGAAAATGTGTTTTCCAAAAACTGTGCGGCTCAAAACAAAACCGAGAACGATATAGATTATTACTAACAAAAGGATTGGGAGCGGGATCTTGAGCACTGTTCCGCTACCGAAGAACTCATAGATTTCATTCGCTTTTGCGTTTATTGTGCGTCCGCCGTTGTAAGCAATCGCCGCCGCTTCAAAGATATACGCCGTACTGAATGTTGCAACAAAAGCATTCAAACGCAGTTTCCCAACGAGGAATCCGTTGCAGAAGCCACAGAGAGCGCCAATTATCAAAGGGAGGAGAAGCGCAACCATCGCTACTGCGCCAGCCGACATCCGATCTGTGTATTTCTGTGTGATTGTACAGCTGATAATTGCGCAAAGTGTCATAATTTTTCCGGTGGACAGGTCAATGTTTCCGGTCATTATTGACATCGTTACGCCAGCAGCAATATATCCTATAGAAACAACTGACATAACGGTTTTGATGCTGTAGTTCAAGAAGGCAGCGCCGGAGCTAGTAATTGTGGGGCTCTTGATCAACTGCGCAACAAACAGCATGACCATTGCTGCGAAAATAACCACTGTACGCAAGCGCTCGGGATCCATGCGCTTTTTTTGTTTCAGACTCATCTGCTCTTTCCTCCCAGCGCATATTCCATAACTTCTTGGCTGCAAGTGTCCTTCGTAAGCAGCTCGCCCGTTTGGTGACCCTCGTGCATCGTAATAATTCGGTCACTGATGCCCAAAATCTCAGGAAGCTCGGAGGAGATAACTATGATAGCAACTCCCTCCTGGGCGAGACGGCTGATTAACTTGTAAATCTCGGACTTTGCACCAACATCAACACCACGCGTCGGTTCATCCAAAATCAATACGCGTGGGCTAAGCATCAGCCACTTTGCAATAGCGACCTTCTGCTGATTTCCTCCGGACAATTCTGCCACGATTTTTGACAGAGACGGTGTCTTAATCGCAAGTTTTTGCCGATACATCTCCGCCAGCTCCTCTGCTTTCTTTGCGTGGATCACCCCGAACGTACTGATTTCACGCATCTTAACCAGGAGCTCGTTGATGCGGATAGACAGTCGAAGCACCAAGCCTTGCGCCTTGCGGTCCTCCGGCACCAAGCCCAGACCCTTTTTGATTGCGCTTCTCGGGCTGTGGATCGGAGTTTTAATGCCGTCAATATAGATCTCTCCGGCATGGAGCCTTTCTGCCCCGAAAAGGGATGTCATTACTTCAGATCTGCCGGCTCCAACCAACCCAAAGAAGCCGAGGACTTCGCCGCGATGAACTTCAAACGAAATATTCTCAAAATAACCCTTGCGTGTCAGCCCGCGCGCCTGTAATACGACTTCCCCGATTTTTGCCGGCTGCTTATTAAAGTAGTTGCCGATCTCTCGCCCGATCATTTGCGCCACAATTTTTTCCTGTGTGACGCTATCGTTGTTTGGGAACGTGGATATATGCTCTCCGTCACGAAAGACAGAAATACGGTCGGATATTTCCAGTATTTCTTCCAGCTTGTGGGAAATATAGAAAATCCCAACTCCTTGCGAACGCAGAGTACGGATTACCCGGAAAAGGACCTCTGTTTCCTTCGATGTCAGCGATGAAGTCGGTTCATCCATGATAATAACTTTACTTTTCCGCGTGATGGCCCTGCCAATCTCTATCATCTGATGCTGCGCAATAGAAAGATCCTTCGCGGGTGTCTTCGGCGAGACATCCAATTCCAAAGTGTCCAGAACCTCCTGTGCTTCCGCGTACAGCCTTTTGTAATCAACCAGCCCGTTCTTTTGAGGCAGATTGCCAAGGAACAGGTTCCGAGCCACATCGATCATCGGAACAATGGTAAGCTCTTGATAGATGCAGCTAATCCCGCTTGCGAGTGACTGATGTACACTGCCGAACTCAACCGGCTCGCCCTCCATCAGGTACGTCCCTTCGTCACGTTGATAAACGCCCGTCAAAACCTTCATCAATGTGGACTTGCCCGCACCGTTCTCGCCGACAATGGCATGAACCTCCCCCGCATAAAGATCCAAATCCACGCCCTTCAGCGCACGTACGCCGGGAAAGGACTTGCTGACGTTATGTACTTCCAAAATTGTCTTCTTTTCCAAGTCGTTCCCTCCTATCAATTACTCATGCCATCTGAAGCAATTCTCTCCACAGGGAACGTTCAGACGGACGCGGGTTGGACTTTATATGCGACATACAGCTCTGAATGTTATCCAGTGCCGCCTCAATGTCGAGATCGGCCGGATAGTAATCACACAAGCGTCGCGGGGCATCAATTTTTTCCATCATTTCGGACAGCAGGGAAATCAGTTCTTCAAACACCTCATCGTATGTACGCCCGTCACAGCGGATAGCAAGCGCTTGTGCAATCTGAAGGAACTGCGGCTTGGCATAGTCCTTATTCAGCCGCATTGTCGGCAGCAGGAAAATTGAACAAGAAGCACCGTGCGGAACGTGATATAATGCGCCAAGAGGTTGACCGACAATATGCGCTAAGCCGGCACCGACCGTCAACGCAATCCCTGCCAAGTAGCTGCCCAACAGCATGTTGCTTTGTGCGTTCTCATCTTCGGAATTGTCAACAATTTTTGTTATATTACCGTATAACAGGCGCAGCGCGGCAAGCGAATACATTTGGGAAACCGTATTTGCGCCGTTTGATACCATAGATTCAATTGCGTGCACGATGGCATCCATGCCTGTATACACAGCAATTCTCGTCGGTAATTCCGCAATGGCAATCGGATCCAAGATAACCGTATCAGCGATCATACTGTTGTCGTAGACTGCCTTTTTCCAGCCTTCTTTTTCATTGAACACGACCGCAACCTTTGTTGCTTCTGCACCGGTGCCGCAGGTCGTCGGCATAGCAATATAAAACAGCGGCTGATTGCGGACGGAACGCCGATTTAATTGGTAATCCTCACAGTAGCCGTCGTTTGTCGCAAGCATCGCGACCAACTTCGCCGTATCAATCACGCTTCCGCCACCGATGGCAAGAACACAATCACATGTATTCTGCCGACACAGGGCAACCGCAGAATCCACAAGTGCGAGATGCGGCTCTCCCGTCACACGATCGAAAAGGACCTGTTCAATTCCGCCTTCTGTCAGCTCCTCTTGAACTCTTCTGACGCAATCAGCCTCCGCATTGTACGCCAAAAGGAAAACTCTGCTTTTCCCCTGTTTCTTCAAAATTCCCGGGATCTCACAGTAACTACCACTCCCAAAAATTACGCGACGATTGTTGACAAGCTCCATTTCGACATCCTCCGTTCATTAAAGATCGTTTCATGTTTAAACCAAGCGGTCCCTTCATCTGTTTATAATACTATACGAAGATATTTTGCTTTGTCAATAGGCCGCCGTCAATTTCAGAGAATCCGAAAGAACAGCCCCCTCCTTTTTGTGTATTTTCACTTTTTTTCGGTAATATTTTATATACCAGTATAGTTCTTCCTGTTTTTATACCTGTATATGTTTTACTCGTGCTTTTATAGAAAAATTGATCAATATCATTTAAATTAGACAAATTGGTCCGTTTCTGCTTGACAAACAATTTTCTCTTGCGTTATAGTATACTATGACAGAATGGAGGGAAATAATGGATAATAAAGAATTCCTATATCAAAAGATCTACGAATCCTTGCGTGAAGGTATTTTGCACGGTGATTATCCCTACGCCAGCGTACTCCCCTCTGAACGTGTCCTGTGCGAAACGTTCAGTGCATGGCGAACCACGGTACGCCATGCCTTAGATATGCTCGTCGCTGACGGTCTGATTGAAAAGAAAGCCGGTTTCGGGACACGCGTGATATATGAACAGGGTAAGGAATCTTCCGAACCACAAGATAATGTAATAGGCTTCTTTATTGCGAGTGATATTACCACGGCGCTCCAGCAAGATCAGCCGTATTACTCCGATCTGCTATATTACTTAGATATGGAGTGCAAAAGCCATGGGTGCCGTTTTATCATGAGCACAATCAACAGTACTTCCGATATCGAAAATCTGATGCACAATCATTTCATCCTCGTTGTATATCTTTCCCACAACAACTTTGAGTATTTGGAAACAATCAAGGAGCACCATGTGACGACGGTTCTCCTGAACGAGGAATACGAAAACTATCCTATTATCGCAAACGATCAAATCGCCGCCGGCTTCCTCGCTGTTAGTCATTTGTTGGAGCTCGGTCATCGGCGAATTGGAATCATTACCGGTCCGCCTTCCCATCTGACCGTGCGCAGACGATTGGCAGGATGTTATCTTGCCTTCAGCGAATATCAGCTGCCGAATCCCATTGGTTCCTTAATGCAAGTCGGCAATTGGGAATATGAGAGCGGTTTTCGCTGCGCAAAGGCAATGTTCTCTGCCGGAGAGGAAAAGCCAACCGCGATTTTTGCCTTCAATGACATTATGGCAATCGGTGCTTTACGCGCCTTGCGCGGTATGGGCTATAACATACCAAATGATGTAAGTGTCATCAGTTCGGACAACATTCGCCAACTTTCTTACACAGAACCGGGCTTAACGACAGTCGATATGCGGACACAATACACCGCACGGGCGATCGTCGTCACGGCACTGAATCAGATTTACAAAGACCTCGCGCCGGGAAGCAACATTATAACACCCGTAGAATTGGTAATACGCTCCTCAGTTAAAGATTTGAGGGCAAAATGAGTTTTTAAGGAAAGGCTGCATACTCAGCGGGTTTGAAAGACAGCATAGCATGCCAAAATGCAATGGCGTTTGCGAAAAGGCTACCCGTACGAAGTTGGAAAACGGACACTCTGATATTTACTGCCATATCGGTATGCTTTACAGAAAGGGAAAACAGCGAAGGAAAAGCAAATTCATTGATTTTCTGCCGTTGTTGAATAAAAGCCGGACCGGATGGTGAATAACGGCTGCGCCTAATACTGATTCTTGATTAAAATATTTAATCATGAATCAGTATTAGTGACATTGGGTTCGCCGCCTGACCCCAACTTTTATTGTAGAAGCAAAAGAACACGGTGCGGTATCGGATGATACCGCGCCGTGTTTTATGAGATTCCGAGAATTTCAAGGATGTCCTCCCGCGAGCGCACGCCGCTGATGCGCTGCTGAATCTCGCCGTCCTGCATCAGGACCAGCGTCGGCACGCTCATAATGTCGAACTGCCCCGCAAGCCCCTCCTGACGGTCGATGTCCACCTTGCAGAACTTGCAGCGGTCCCCGTACTCCTGCGAAAGCTGCTCCAGGGTCGGTGCAAAGGCGCGGCACGGTGCACACCACGTCGCATAAAAATCGATCAGCACCGGCAACTCCGCGTGCTCTGCCTCGGTCTTGAAATTTTCGCGTGATAATTCGGTCATAAAAATCGCCTCCCTGCGACTATAATGTGCAGGAGGCGACAAATTTATTTTACTTTTCGTCTTTTTCCGCAAGGAGAAGGCAGTCACTCGCCGTCAACGGAAAAAGAAAAACCGTCCCGTCCTTCCAGACCGCTTCGCGATAGTTTTCCGGACCGTCCAGCTCCGTAAAGTCCCGCAAAATACAGGGCGGAACAAAGGCACGACCGAGCGTTTGGGCATCGAGGTATTCCTGCTTCATGCGGAATACATGCTCGCGCGAACGCCACTTCCGCACAAGGTCAAAAAACACGCCGTCCCGACCGACCACCCGAACAAAGCGGTAGTCCGAGCAAAGCGTCAGCGTATCGTATTTCACTCTATCCGCCACCGTTGCACCTCCCGTTGCATTTCGTTACGTTTATTCTAATCCATCTTCGCGGCATTGTCAATGGTTGACAGGATACTTTTCATAATAAAACGAACGTACCGACGAAAAAGGGGTCTTTTCGTCGGTACGAGTCGCTTTTCATTTGAGTATCAGTGTAGGAGTGCCAGCAGAAGGATCGGCAGGCACATCACCAGCAGCACGAGCAGCGCTACGGGCAGGAAAATCGCAAACGCAGACAGCAGCATTGCCGCAATGTCATGCTTCTCCGGCTGAATCTCCTCCGCCTGCACTCTCTTTTTTGTCTCAAGCTCTCCCTGTTCCGTATCGGGCGTGTCGGGATCGGCGCCGTTTTTCTTGCGCAGGTACTCCATCGCGCGCAGATATTTCTTTCGGAAGATCATGGGACTTCACCTTACTTCTCGGTTCTCGTCAGCTTATGATGGCAAGCAACGAAGTGGTTGGGGCTGACCTCCTCCCACGCCGGAACGACGTGCTGGCAGATCTCGGTGCAATACTTGCAGCGCGTATGGAACTTGCAGCCCTTCGGGGGATTGACGGGACTGGGGATGTCGCCCTCGAGGATGGACAGCTCCTTGGCGCCGACGGTATCGGTCGTCGGGATCGCGTTGAGCAGCGCTTCGGTATAGGGATGGACGGGGTGATCGAAAATCTCCTGCGAATCCGCCAGCTCGACCATAGAGCCGAGGTACATAACGCCGATGCGATCGGAAATGTACTTAACAACGCTCAGGTCGTGCGTGATGAACATATAGGTCAGATTCTGCTGTTCCTTAAGGTCGAGCAGGAGGTTGATGATCTGCGCCTGAATCGAAACGTCCAGCGCGGAAACAGCCTCGTCGCAGACCACAAACTTCGGATTGGTCGCGAGCGCACGGGCAATACCGATGCGCTGGCGCTGACCGCCGGAGAACTGGTGCGGGAAGCGGTGCAGGAAGTACGGCGCAAGACCGCACTGGTCCATGACCTTCAGCACCATCTGCTGCATCCGCTCGTCCTTCTTGCGGATCATATCATGCGCCTGCATACCCTCGCTGACGATCTGACCGACGCTCATACGCGGGTTGAGCGAGGAGTACGGATCCTGGAAGATAAGCTGCATATCGCGGCGCAAGCGGCGCATTTCATTGTAGCGGAGACGGGCAAGGTCGATGCCGTCGTCGCGGTAAGCCTCGTACTTCTGGAACTCGGCGTCCGTCGCGTACTTGTCGCGCATCTTTTGGATGTCGGCGGAAACGGCAGCCAAAGCCTTATGGTAGGAGGCTGTCTGCGCGTCGCAGGCGTCGAGCTTTGCCTTGAGGCTGTCCAGCTTGCCGGTGCTGCGGGATTTTCCGCTCTCCTTCGCCTTCTTGACGGCGAATTCCTCGTCATCATAGCGGACCTGGATCTGCTGCCGCTTGACGGACAGGGCGGAAATCTTCTGCGCAATGGCGTAGCCCTTGCTGTAGATGGCAATGACCGGATTGAGGTCGTCCACGGTGATAAAGCCGCCGACGATCTGCGTCATATTCAGCAGAGCGTCCTCCTCTAACTTGCGTGCCTTATCCAGATCGCCGTGCATGGCGTACTGTTCCTTCTCGCTGAGGGCGTTGTACGTCTCCTCAAGCTTAGCACGCTTGGCGGACAGCTCCTTCCACTGCGAACGCAGCCGCTTGAGGTTCTTGACCGTCTCGGTGACATACTTCGGTGCCAAATCGTCCAGCGAACGACCGTAGTACATCGTGCGTCCGTAGGTCTGATGATAGAGCTGAAGAATGGTACGACCGAGGGTGGACTTGCCGCAGCCGGATTCGCCGACCAAGCCGAACGTCTCGCCCTCGTAAATATCGAGGGTGATACCGTCGTTCGCCTTGACAAAGCGACCCTTTTTCAGGGGGAAATATTGCTTCAGGTTGCTGATCCGAAGCAGGACCTTTTTCTCATTATTTTGCATGTCTGTCCTCCTTCTTCGCGTAGAAGCAGCGAACCTGCTGGGTATCGGAAACGCTTACCAGCTCCGGCTCCTCCTCTAAGCAGCGTGCGGTTGCATACTTGCAGCGCGGGGCAAACTTGCAGCCCTTCGGCAGATCCAGCGGGTGCGGGACGGCACCGGGAATTGCCTCCAGACGGGTATCGCTCGGGGTGTCCAGACGCGGGATGGAGAGCATCAGACCCTCGGTGTAGGGGTGAGAATACTCGCTCTTGTGGAAGATCGTCTCCGCGGGGGCGTACTCGACGACCTGACCGCAGTACATGACCGCCACGTTGTCCGCCATCTGATTGATGACGCCGAGGTCATGGGTGATAAACAGAACAGCTGTGCCGTTCTTTTCGCGCAGCTCGTTCATCAGCTTCAGAATCTGCGCCTGAATGGTAACGTCGAGCGCGGTGGTCGGCTCGTCGGCGATCAGCAGCTTCGGCTTGCAAGCCAGCGCCATGGCGATCATGACACGCTGCCGCATACCGCCGGAGAGCTGGTGCGGATACTGCTTAGCGACGACCTCGGGGTTCGGAATCTTGACATCGGACAGCAGCTCGATCGCCTTCTGTGCAGCTTCCTTCTTGCTCATGCCCTGGTGGATCATCAGCGGCTCGGAGAGCTGTCTGCTGACGGTAAAGACGGGGTTCAGACTCGTCATCGGCTCCTGGAAGATCACGGAGATCTCGTTGCCGCGGATCTTGTACATCTCGTTGGTGGAAACCGTAGTCAGGTCAACGCCGTCGAAGAGAATCTCGCCGGACTCGATATAGCCGTTGCCATCGAGCAGGCGCAGGATACTCATTGCCGAGACGCTCTTGCCGGAGCCGGACTCGCCGACGACGCCGAGCACCTTGCCGGCATCGAGGGAGTAGCTCACGCCGTTGACCGCCTTGACGGTGCCTCTCTTTGTCTCAAAGAAGGTCTTGAGGTTCTTTAATTCAAGTAACATCGTTCAAAACCTCCTTATCGTTCTGCCGACTTGGGATCGACCGCATCACGCAGCGCATCGCCCACAAGGTTGATGCAGATGGTGCAGATGCCGAAGATCGCCGCCGGGAATACCCAGCGCCACCAGAACTGCTGGATGACGATGGAGTTGTTCGCACCGGTCAGCATATTGCCCCATGTCGGAGTGGGGGGCGAAATGCCGAAGCCCATGTACGACAGGGAGGACTCGGTCAGCATACAGGTCGCGAAGCTCAGCGTCGCGTTGACGAGGATAAGGCTCATCACGTTGGGGATGATGTGGCGGAAAATAATGCTCTTTTCCTTGACGCCCATCGCCTTGGCAGCGGTGACGTATTCCTGCTCGCGCTGGGAGAAGATCTGCGCGCGGATAAGGTGGCAGATGCTGGGCCACGACAGGACGCCGAGCACGACCATGATGAGGTACATTCTCTGCTCAACGCTGATACGCGTGCCGATGATCGCGGAAAGGATCATCGCGAACGGCAGGAACGGCAGCCCGCCGACGACCTCGGAAATACGCATGACGATATTATCCACCCAGCCGCCGAAGTAGCCGGCAAGACCGCCGAGGATGATACCGATGATAAGCTCGATGATAACGGAGATCGCGCCGACGGTCATGGTGACCTTACCGCCGTTGACGATACGGGTCAGAATGTCACGACCGAGGTCGTCCGTACCGCAGATATAGCCCTTCAAGCCCCACGTCTCGACCTCGCCGTCGGTGGTGATGGCGTAGTTCTGATAGAAGCCTGCAAAGACCGTTTCAATTTCCTTTTCGTTCACGGAAGCGGGGACCTCCGCCTGACCGTGGACATTGCCGCCCCAGGAGATGACCTCGCCGTCATCCATCAGCGCGGTGAAGTGGTAACGACCGCCGTACAGCTCGACGGGCTTGCTCTCGAAGGCGGGGATCACATTCTCGCCCGCATCGCAGTTGCCCCAAACGATGACGGAGCCGTCCTCCTTGACCGCCGCGACGGCGTTGCTGGTCGCCGCAATATCGACGACGCCGCTCGACAGCTCCTCGGGGACCTTGACTAAGGCGTTATCCTTGGAGAAGCCGGAGTAGACGACCGAGCCGTCGTCCAGCAGGGACGCGTAGGCATAGGTCGTCAGCGCGACCTTCTTGATATGCCCCTGATATTCCTTCTTGACCTTGACGTCCGCCATCTTGTCGTTGCCCCACATATAGAGCTGACCCTTCGCGGTAACGGCAGCGGAGAACTGATAGCTCGCCTCAATCTGCACAATGTCAAGGTTCTTGCCCATGGCAGTCGCCATTTGCAGATCGTTCGGGAGCATATCCTGCTTCAGGCGCTTGTTGCCCCAAACATAGATACCGCCGTTTTCGTCGAGGGCGACGATGTGGTCGTAGCCGGCAGCGACGTTGACGATCTTCTTCTCACGGACCTCCTCGGGGATGTCCGCAAGGTCGATGATGTCGGTAATACGGGTGTAGCCCCAAGTGTAGAGGTTGCCGTCCTTATCGACACCGACGGCATAGGTCGTGCCGGGAGAAATATCCTGCACATTGCCCTTCAGCCCGTCGGGGACGGACATCATGTTCATTCCGGGGGGGACGTTGATCTGCGTGTTGTCCTGATACGAAAGGTCGAGCACGAAGAAGTACGGTCCGATCATAACGAAGAGGAAGATCAGAAGGAAGACGATCAAGCCCGTCATGCCGAGGCGATTATGCAGGAAGTTCTTCATAATCAGGCGACCGGGGCTTTGGAGCTGTTCTTCCTCCATGAAGCTCATGGTCTTGTTGCGGTTGCCGAACAGACGACCGAACAGGGAGGTCTTTGACTTTTTCTTCTTGTTTTTCATCGTCATACCTCCTTACTTATCTACGCGGATACGCGGGTCAACCAAACCGTAGCTCAGGTCGGTGATGAGCTGACCGACAAGGGCGATCACAACGTAGAACATCTGAATGATCAGCGCCAGCTCGTAGTCGTTGCCGGTCAACGCCTTATAGTAAAGCTGACCCATGCCGTTGAGCGAGAACATATTCTCGATAATCAGCGAGCCGGAGAAGATGCTGATGAACCAGCTGATGATGACCGTGACGACCGGCAGCAGAGCATTGCGCCAAGCGTGGGAATAGACAACGACCTTTTCGCGCAGACCCTTTGCACGGGCGGTGCGGATATAGTCCATGCTCAACGACTCGATCATCGCCGCGCGGACGTAACGGGTCATGCCGCCGAGGGAGCCGACCGTCATGACCAGCACCGGCAGAATCATGTAATACACACGGTCAAGGAAGGCGCGGAAGCCGGTAAAGCTGTTGCCCGGGGTCTCGATACCGGAAACCGGCAGGATGCCGAGCGTCACCGCAAACAGCCAGATGAACAGCAGCGCGATGATATAAACAGGAATCGAATAGCCGATAATGGTGAACACCTGCACGGTATTGTCGAACTTGCCTCTCTTATGCACGGCGCAGAAAATGCCGAGCGGGATCGTAATGGCAAGCGCAATAATCGTCGAGAAGATATTCAGATAGACGGTATTGAGCATACGCGCCGGAACGACATCAATAACCGGCTGCTTAAAGGTCTGTGAATAGCCGAAATCACCCTCCAGCAGACCGGAGAATTCTCCGTTCACGTCGGGGATAAAGCCCATCCAGCGGGCATAGCGGACGATCAGCGGAGCATCCAAGCCCATTTGTTCGCGGAGCTGTTGGTAGCGTGCTTCATACTGCTCAGGCTTCAGCGTCTGCTTCAGTCCCTCAAGCTGAGCACGGGCGGGGTCGGTAGGAATCAGGTTATAGATAGAATACATCAAAAGCGACACGACCAGAAACACCACGATCATGTAAACGATACGCTTCAAAACATATTTCGTCATCCTGCGCCCTCCTTTTCTTTTATTATTGTATTGCAATCCGCACGCTTCATCCGTGCGGAAGATATTTCATAGTCAACACGGCAGCGGTCACAAAGGCATGTCGCAGCTTATCACGGCATACACAGCTTGCAGATACGTCGGCACTTTCTGCCTCCCTCTGATGAGGGAGGTGGCAAAATCGAAGGTTTTGAGAGTGTCAAAAAGTCCGGTTTGTCATTGCGAGACCCCGTAAGGGGTCGTGGCAACCTCGCAGAATTGTTTCGAAATTCTGATAAATTTCGGCGAATTCGAAGCATTTCACATGAGATTCCCACGTCGGGCTACGCCCTCCTCGGAATGACACGGGGTTTTTCGACATACTGAAAACCGAAGGTTTTGACGGAGGGAGAGAACCTTGAAAATCAACGAAAATTTCCAAGATTACACCAAGCCGAGACGGTTTATCTCTCCCTCAGTCGGCTTCGCCGACAGCTCCCTCGTCAGAGGGAGCCGAGGTGCAGGCTCTCGTGCAAAGTACGCTTATTATAATAGCTGCAACACCGCCGCGTGTCCGTTGCGCGGCGCTCAGAACGCGGAAAGGCTTTGAGCGTGTCCTCTCGGTGCAAACGGCAGACTCCCGTCGAATTCAACCCGCGGCTGCGGGCAGCATCAGGCGGGACTCGCCGCACATTCCGCCGAAAAAGCGCGCAGCAGAGCTTTTCCGCGGTCTGAGCAAAATAAAGGCGGAAGCGACGGGGCGGTTTTCCGCCCCGTCGCCAAAGTTTCTTTGGGGGTTTCAGTAATTATTCAGCACCCTCGATGGAAGCGTAGAGGATCGCGTGCTGGAAGTCCCACAGGCTGGACTCGTTGTAGTCCTTCAGCCAGGACGGGAAGAAGGTGTGGTAATCGTTGCAGTACAGCGGGAGCTCAACAGCCAGCTCGTTGAAGCGGATGATGAACTTCTGGAAGTACTCAAGGTAGGTGGCGTCATCGCCGGGCGCTGCCTTGTAGACCATGTCCATGGTATCTTCGTCGAGTTCCTTGTCGAAGATGTAGTTGGTGTTGTAGCCCATCTTGACATAGTCGGAATCGGGATCGGAAGCGAAGTTGAAGGAGTAGTCATATACTTCGGCGAAGCCCGTTGCCAGGTTGTACATGCCGTAGGTCTTGACACCGTACTGCTCGCCGGCGGAGGTATCACGATACATCCAGTTCAGCAGCTCGGAGAAGGTCATGACGTTCTGCTCAATTTCCATACCGGCATTGGCAGTCTGCTCACCGTTGGCAAGCATCGTGACGAGCAGGTCGGAAACGGAGTTGCCCTCGGAGGAAGCCCACATGATGTGCAGAGGCATCAGGATGCGGCCGTCGTCGAGCTTGACGTTCAGAGCGTAGTCGCCGGCTTCTTCAGCGGTGACTTCCTTGTAGCGGAGACCGGAGCCGGAGTACTCGGTGCCGTCGGCATTCAGAGTCCAGCCGCCCTCTTCGAGGATCTTAACAGCCTCAGCGGGGTTGTAAGCGTAGGTGTTGAGCTTCTCGTTGAAGAGCTCCTCGGATTCCTGATACATCCACTGGGCGGTGGAGTACGGGCCGTTAACGACGGAGCCGTAGCCGCCTGTGAAGGTGTTGCAGAACTCCTGACGGTCAAGCAGGTAAGCGACAGCCTGACGGACTTCGACGAACTGCGTGGGTCCGAAGTCGCACTGGAACATCAGCTTGCCGTAGCCGTTACGGGTGTAGTTGCAGTAGCTGTATTCGCCGGTCTCAGCCATGTCGAGCGCAGCGTTGATCTTGTCGCCCTCGGAGAGCTGGGAGAGGAAGTCGATCTCACCGGTCTTGAACTTATCCATCATGGTCTCGTCCTCAGCGCGGACAACAACGATGGTCTCGATCGCGGGCTTCTGACCCTCGAAGTTACCGGCGTAGTTGGGGTTGCGGATCAGGGTAGCGGTCAGGGCGCCGGTGTCCAGAGCCTTGATCATGTACGGACCTGCACCGACACGGCCCTCGTAAACGTAACGGGAAGCGTTGATCTCGTCGGCATTCAGCTCGCCGCCTTCGAGGTAAGCACCCTCGCCGTCGTCCTTAACGGTCAGAGCCGCGGAGGAGTACAGGGGCAGATACAGGGGGCTCAGAGAAGCATAGGTCAGAGCGAAGTAGTAGTTTGCGTAGTCGGGGGTGATGCTGATGGAGTAGGTGTAGTCGTCGATCAGGCGAATGCCGGAAAGAACGGCAGCCTCGCCCTTCTGATACTCGGCAGCGCCGACAATAGTGTCGGGGGAGACGGTAGCGCCTGCTGCGAGGGTAGCGGGAGAGAGCTGAACCAGAGCGTAAGCGACATAGTCGGCAGCGGTGATGGGCTCGCCGTTGTTGTAGGTCAGACCTTCCTTGATGCCGACGGTGAAGGTGATGGAGCCGTCCTCGTTTGTGGCCTGCTCAATGCCGGTGCAAACGGTGGCGTTCTGAACCATCTGACCGAACTGGTCGAAAGCGACGGTAGAATAGTCGTCGATCAGGTCGCGGATCATCTTGTCGGTCGCGTTGTTGGTCCACCATGCGTTGCCGAGGTCACCGGAGATCTCGGTAGAGGAGCCGTAAATAACGCGGTTTTCGCGAGCTTCGACAGGCTCAGTGGGAGCTTCGGTCGTAGCTTCGTCGCTTCCGTCAACAGAAGCGTCGGTGGGGTTCTCGGGTTCGTTCTTGCAGCCGGCAAAGATGCAGGCGACCATCGCGAGCGCGAGAAGAAGAGCTAACAGTTTCTTCATTTTTCATTTTCCTCCTATAAGAATTTTATATTTGCTGTGGAATTCACAGAAAATACCGTTCGGATCGGGGATTGTACGCAGCATACGGACAGAACGTATATTTTGTCAACCCCTCGAAAATTTTTCTATACTATAACACAGAATTCGCAAATAATCAACCGAAAAAACAGATTTTTTTAAGAAATTATCAACTTCTGTGAATTTTTATAACAGGGCAGTGTGTATAATATTCATTTTTGTTGAATCAACACAAGGTTCCCGCAACGGCATTCCCGCTTTTTGGCTTTAAAGCGTATTTTTATTCTCGGGATGCAATTTTTTCTCCCGCACCAAGACTCCCCTGTGTAAGGGGAGCTCAGCGTGTCGAAAAACCCTTTTCGACACGCTGACAGACTGCGAAAAAGTTCGGAAGACAAG
>ULSS01047872.1_pt1 | contig 19594 bp, 19 predicted proteins | sample 1956901 | NCBI WGS metagenome assembly ULSS01 (sample SAMEA4835714, study PRJEB28245) | human gut metagenome | biome: gut microbiome; material: fecal sample | place: Denmark | collected 2008
TTATAAAAAATATTAAATTATAGTGTTGCGGAAATTAGAATTAATAGAAAAAGGTATGGGACTATTCGATTTTTTATTTTCAAACGGCGTTTCAAACAGCCAAAAGAAAGCGCATAGTAACGCTGGTAATAATACATCCTCAGACCATGAAAACTATACTCGTGGCTATGAAGATGGTTATGATGACTGTTGCAGTGACCATGATTGTTCTTACAATGACTATCACGATAGTGGTTATTGCGATCGTGATGAATATGAAGGCATCAAGAATGATGAGTGCTATGACGATAATTGCGGTTGGTAGTTACCTTCAGAAAATGGATTTTTCACATTATTATATTATAAGGTTATGAAGAAAATAGCAATTCTTTTAGCTGCTACTATAGCTTTCGCCATCAATAGCAATGCACAAAGTATGCAATCAGGCTATAAAGGCCATGTTGAAGCAGGTTATTCTGTTGGTATTGGTGACTATGACTTTGGTCGTTTTGAGGTCAACACAACACATGGCTATCAAGTGAATCCTTATATATTCCTTGGTGCTGGTACAGGCTTGCATTTTATGTCATCTTACAAAACAGGTGATATGGAAATACCACTTGATGTAAGAGACAGTAAAGTTGATATTCCAGTTTTCGCAAACTTCCGCAGCAATTTTACAAAAGGTAAGCTTTCACCTTTCTTTGACATCAAAGGTGGAACGTTTGTTACCAATAACGGTGGCCTTTACGTGGTAGCATCAGTAGGTGTAAGATATGCTTTGAATAGCAAACAGGGACTTAGCTTGTCTGTAGGATATGCTGCCGAGAAACTTGAATTTGAAACATTTGAACGTTTCAATGGCAGATATGATATGAGTTATACTCGGAAGCCTGCAACATATGACACAGAGTCAGTTAGCGTCAAACTTGGATTTGATTTTTAAAAGAATAATGTCTATCAAAACAATATAGAAAATGAAAAAGTTTATTTTAGTTGCACTTGCTGCATTGTTTGTATGCAGTGCTGTCGATGCTCAAATTCTTCGAGCAGATGAGTTGGAAAAGTACGCAAAAGAAAAGTATGGAGAGAAATGGGTTGATGCAGCAACCAATCTCGGTACCCAGTTGACATTGGATAAGAATAATGCCATCACCTATACTCAGGTAATCCCTGCTGAAGGCAAGACCAAGGATCAGCTTTATGTGTTGCTTAACTATTGGTTCACCGCAACTTTCAATGATGCGAACTCCGTCATCAAATTGAATGACAAGGAATTGGGAACCATCATCGCACAGGGTTTCGTAGAGAGTATTGCACAACATGCTGGTGGTACTAACGCTTACAACGTTAATTTACGCCCTGTTATCAAGTGTGATATAAAGGACAATAAGGTTCGTGTTACTTACACTGTACCATTCTATTCTGTCAATGTTGCCGTTGGTGGCGGTTGGATGGGTGCAATGGGAGGCACTATCCCTACCCGTTCTGATCAGAATTGGCCACTTGATAAATGTTATCCTTTTGCCAAGAAGGACTCTCACAAGAAGACTTCCTGCAAAGCACTTGTCATGGCTCATGCCTACTCTAATGTTGTAATGGACAAGATTGAGGAGTGCATCAAGAATGGCTTATCTGGTAATGAAAACGACAATTGGTAAATTCAAAATAACAAGAACATTATGAAAAAGTATTTATTTTTCCTTCTTACCCTCGTGGTAGCATCTTTTGCATTCATATCATGCAGCAGTGATGACGATTCAGACAATGGAGACTATGATAAGTCTATGATTGTAGGAACCTGGGAGATGACTGCAGTAAAGACATCTGAGTCTGGCACTTATGTTGATTGGCCTTTCAGAAAGACTTACGCCACATTCAATGCTGACGGTTCTTATTACGGCTCAGGATATTTCGGAACTGGTCGTGGAACATGGTCTTTGAAAGGAAACACACTGAATACATATGTTGAAGGTGAACTATTTGCTTCTTACACCATCATTTCTGCGACTTCTACAGTATCAGAAATGAAAATGTCTATAGGTGACGAATCTATTTGGGTAAAATGCAAGAAGCAATAATACCAATCAAGCACTACTTTGTAATGCATTGAACATACTTCAGAAGGATGACAGGGTCAAACACCTTGCCATCCTTTTTTGTTGTCAGGTGCAGATGAGGGCCAGTTGACATTCCGGAACTTCCAGATACCCCAAGCACCTCTCCTGCATTGACAAACATCCCCTTTGATACCCAGGAAGAAGAAAGATGGCAATAGCTGATGGTATAGCCGACAGTTCTGACTGTGGCATACTTACCTGAGCGATTGTCATGGCCAACGCCAGTCACTTCTCCAGGAAACATGGAAAACACTTTCTCGTAATGAGCTGCCAGATCCACGCCATTGTGCATGATGGTCTTGTGCTTCACCGGGTGATTACGCATTCCAAACCTTGAATTGATCTGAATGCTTTTCAACGGAAACGAAGCCCGAAGATAAGGAAGAACATCTCGGGAAGAATCTGGAGGCAGAGAATCTGCCTTCATCACAGAGTCCACAGTGGCAACATGAGTTGTTTCTTGTGGACTCTTCTTTTTAGATATACTATGCTTCTTCACATACCCAATCGTATTGAATTGGGCATGTGAAGGAGTCTTTGTAAGCATCATTGTCAGTATCAACATCAGTATCTTTATTGCTTTCATGTTGCAAAGGTAATCAGACTCAGCATAACAACACGAAAGAAGTTACTTCTTCCCTATTATATCTAACTTTATTTATGTTTATAGTATGATAATTGAAGAATAATCATACTACTTTCATAACTATCTATAAAACTTTCACTATACTAACATACATGTTTAACTTCTTCTATATCTACAATGTAACTTTGTTGTCGGTTTGGCTTTAGGCGCAGTCTGAATAAGACCTGTCGTTAGGTCATCCACCAAATAAAAAACGAATAAAACAGAAGCAAATGAATTACAATTTCGATGAGAACGAGATGCCTTATGGCATCCTTGAACGTTTCGGACTCACCCAGGCAATGATTGACGACTTGCCCACCGATGTCCTCCAGAACATCTACAATGGCCGCAAGTCGCCAGTCCTGCCAGTTCATATCACAGTCGATGATGGTGAGGACGTCAAGGCACGAACCAGATTCAGCCTGGTAAGAACAGCCGAAGGTGGCGTTGATGTGCTCTTCTACCCACAACTCGATGAGTTAGACTTGAAACTCTTCAATGAGCAGCAGGAGAAGAACCTTGTTGCAGGAAAGCCTATCGTCGGTCATTTGGAGAGCAACGAGGTTGGTAAGGAACTCGGCAGTAAGTGTTTCTTCCAGCTTGATCCTGAAAGCAAGCAGGTGCTCAGTGTTCCAACCCCGGTCATCGGCAGAAACATCCAGTATGTAGCAGACCGCTACCACCTTACTGGTGCAGAGATGCAGAAGTTGCAGAATGGTGACATCCTTACCATCGTAGAGGATGACGAGGAACAATCCATCGGTATCGACCTCAACTCCAACACCGGCATCCGTTTCGCAGCAGGCAACGAACTTGTCTGGAAGCGAGAAGCCAAGCGTGATTGGGATAAGTTCAATTTCGGCATCTTCGGCTGTTGGACTATGGATGAAGACGGCAATCTCGACTACATCCCAGAAGAGAACTACACCGAAGAGATGTGGAATGAACAGAAGAAACTGGGTATGCGCATGATGCAGCGATAACCCAAAGTATTAACCCATAAAACAAGATTTCATGGCAAATGTAAAGTACTATCCAGAAGACGTGCTCGTGGAGAAAGTCCAGAGCGGTGAATACGGCTGGCTTGACTACATCAACCACCACTCACCTGAATGGCAAGAGGAATACACAGCCTTCTGCAAAGAGAAGGATCTCATTGTCAATGAGGAGTCGGCAGAGGAATTTGTCGATTGGAAGGGCGAGCAGATTGAAGCTGGCGAATAATCACACAGTACAGAAACCAATAAACAGCATTAGAATATGTCTATCAGATCAAATGCATTACCAGTAGGCAGAGACCTGGCTCCAGAGCTTCAGGAGATTCTCAGAAAGAATGGTATGCAAGCACATATCAGCAGACAAGGAGAAGGTTATCAGTTGGCCGTTCAAGGTCACGACTCCCCTCTGCTTACCTACGCCATCACAGCTCAGCAGCACAGAGCCTTGGTTGACTGGGGAGCAAACTCAGCCAACAAGCAAGCCTACAATACCGTGGCAGAACTCGTGAAGAATGATTTCTACATGCCACGAGACTTCGTTCATGCCAGAAATGCCAATGGTCGTGTTGCCATGGGACTTCACGGCTACCGCATAGGCGTTGGCGAATACGGCAGACTTCCCTGGAATAAACGCCATGCCCACATGATGATGGATCCATATCACGGAAGATTCCTCGGTTGGACTCCACGATGCCAGGAAGGATTCCACATGCGCAGAGTTGGAGGAGCCATGTTCATGCAGGGTGCTCCGATCGTACCAGAACGTCCTGACGGCAGAATGAAGCCGGGCGAGTTGCAGAATGGCGGTTATGGCTTCTATTATAAAGGTGGTCAGCAAAACATGGTACAGCAACCATCGCAGGATGTGTTGGCAGACCTGCAATCAGTCATTACCCCTGTAGTGGTTCGTCCACGTCCCAAGGAACCTGCCAAGCCATACAACGAGCTCATCACCTCCAAGGTCTATTTCAGCAATGACAAATGGCAGGAGTGTCTTTCGTCTCATGGCATCATCGTAGATGCAGCCAACAAAACACTCACCATCCAGTCCACAGCCACCAAGCAGGACTTTGTCTATGACCTCACTGAGGATGAAGTGAAGAAACTGACCAACAACTCCATCAAGCAAGTACCTGTCCAGAACCGCATTGACATCATCAACAATGCCATCAGAAACGATTTCCAGGACAAACTGACGATGGATCTGCTCAATTCCAAAGAGCAGATCAGCTTGAAGCTCAAACCGGAGATAGAGGCAGAACTCAACAACCGCCAGCAGATGGTGATTGACCAGTCGCTACCAGCTAATGGCGACCAGATTACTATCGAGCCAGAAGACCGAAGTGTTGCTCATGTAGATGGCAACAGCCTGTATGAGCAGAACGAAAGCAAGGGATGGTTCCGTGAAGGCAAGCATGGCAGAGAGGTTCAGGTTGATGACATCAAGGTTGAGCCAGTGCGTAATGAGCAGGGGGAAATCCAAAAAGACGAGAAAGGCAACGCCAAGTTTCGCATGACAGCCGTCATCAACGGAGAGAGCATCAGCCATGAGATTACCCAAAAGCAGTATGACAAATTCATGGCTATCGATGACTACCACCGCATGAAACTCTTCTCCCACATCTTCAAGGAGGTGGATATGAAAACCATCCCTGGAGAAGGCAAGAATATCGGGGCTCAGATTGGAGGAGCTCTCCTTGCAGGACTTGCCGTGATGAGTGAACTGGGCAGAGACCGTCCAGCACCGGCAGTATTCGTAGAACACCATCATGACCATGTCCATGGGCCACATGTCTATTTCAAGGGCAGCGTGGATTCACCGCAAGACCTTGCTTCACGAGCCTTCGATGCAGGACTCAATGCAGGAGAACACAGTGTAGGCTTAGGTCATGGGAGATAAACAACAATTCACATTCAAGAGATGACAGACGAACAGACATTTGCAGACTACAGAAGCCGTCTCAACATCAAGGACGTATTGGAGGACGCAGGCTACACGTTTTACAAGCGTGATGGCTTGCGCTATCCTGCGTATGTACGCCTGGGCAGCGACGGAAAAAGAATCAGTGGAGACAAGTACATTGTCATGCCCAATAAAAATTGCTGTTTCAAGCCGCCAACCATCAAGCTCTACTCTGTTACCTCCTTCATCTGGGAGCATCCAGATCTTTTCAAGGAGTACAAGTATGGCATGAAGGAATCAGCCCTTGTCCATAAGGTCTGCCAACGCCTGCTAAACATTCCGGTAGAACATCGGAGTCAGGACGTGCATAATCCAACAGTCAGCAACAAGCCATTTGACATCAATGACTACAAGATTGACCGTTTCAATCCCAAAGACTTCGAGTCACAGAAGCCGTTCTACGCCTTCTTCAAGTCAAGAGGAATTGATTTCGCCACCCGTTGTGTCTTCCATCACAGCTTCTTCCTCGCATCGAAAACAGCAAAAGATGGCAGCACCTATAAGAATCTCTCCTTCCCCATGCACATCCCTGGGCAACCTGACAAATGTGTAGGTTTAGAGGAAAGAGGCTATCCTCGCAAGGATGGTTCTGCCCGAAAAGGCATGGCTATCGGCACCAACGCCAGCGAAGGATTATGGATGGCAAGTCCAAAGAAAACGGTACTTCAAGATGCCCGTATTGTGCTTGTCTTTGAAAGCGCATACGATGCCATGGCATTTTACCAGCTGCAGATGCGCAAGGAATCAGGATTAGACCAGCGTGGACGGCAGGATCTGAAAGCCGGAGTCTATGTCTCTACTGGAGGTAACCCAAGCTATGGGCAGATACAGGGATTGCTGAAAGCAGCACCCCAAGCCACTTTCCACCTCGGCTTTGACAAGGATGTGGCAGGAAAGCAGTTTGTGGCAAACTTCGAGGATATTGCAAGCAAACAGAGTCCGGTTGCACCGGGAAATGTACCTGCTGACATGAGGGATTTCATGGAAAGCTTCGACAAACAGCCGAAGACCATCAAGGAACTGCTAAGTTTCAACGATGAGAACTACAGCCTACTCCCCCATGAGCTCAAACAGCTATACCTGGTTTACGATTCAGCAAAAGAAGAGGCATTGGAGTATCACTACTCTCCCTTTTTGTGTAAAGAAGACAAGCAGGAAGCTGCTGACAAGATGAACAAAGCGTTCAAGGACTTCAAGGATTCACTGCTACAGAAGCTCAACCTGCACGAAGACCAAGACCTCGCTCCCGTGAAGATTATTCGGGAAGAGCCATCGGAAGGCTACAAGGACTTCAATGACGAGCTTTTGGATAAGAAACAGTTCTCTATGACCGACGTAGTAGAGACCGCATTTGACGAGAACGGAGTGGACTTGACCTTTGAACGGCAAGAAGAAAACGAGGAAACCAAACATCATGGATTTAAACGATAATGAATATGGCAGACCCAATCAGACGATACAACATCATCACCCTACGCCCTCACTGGGCGCAGTATGTCATCTCGCAAGGGATGTCGTTCATCATCAGCTGTGCCATTTTCCTTGTTGCCGGTCATGACAGCATCACCCACAAGATGCCTTTCGTGGTACTTGGAGGTGTGATGACCTGCATCATGCTCTATAGATGCTTATATCTCTACAAACTCAGATACATCATCACCTCTGAGCAGCTCATCATCCAGCATGGAGTACTGACCAGAACCAGTGACTACATCGAGCTGTACCGAGTGGTGGATTTCAGCGAGAACCGTGACATTCTGGAACAGTTGTTCGGATTGAAGACAGTATGGATATTCAGCGGAGACCGCTCCAATCCCAAACTGGACATCTACGGTGTGAAAGAAAGGTTGGACGTGGTGAGAATCATCCGTGAACGTGTAGAATACAACAAAAAGAGAAAAGGCATATATGAAATTACCAACAGATAACAGAAGAAGCAAGGTTGTTGCAGCCATTACCTTAGCGTTAATGCTGCTGCCTACTATAGCTTATGCTCAGGTTGCCTCCAGCAATCCATTGGAGTATGTTGCCTTGGCTGAGGGAAACGAACTTATCAATGGTCAGATCAAGAACCAGATAGAAGACCAGCAGAAGACTGCATTCCTGCAGAACACCATCGCAGCCGAGTTCTCGCAGATTCACAAATGGGAAAAGAAGTACAACAGCTATCTGAAAACGGCATCGGGTTATGCTTCCACGTTGAAAGCCTGCACCTCGCTCTATGACGACGGTGTGAGAATCTTCATCAACTTGTGCAATCTGAAGAAGGCCATAGCAAGCAACCCACAGGGCATTGTGGCGACAGCGAGCATGAACAATCTCTATATCGAGACGGCCACAGAGCTCGTCACGGTATATACCACTTTAAAGGATGCCATAGCCAAAGGTGGCAATGAGAATATGCTCTCTGGTGCAGAACGAAGCAAAACCCTCTGGGAACTGAACGACCGTCTGGCACAGTTCAACAAGAAGCTGTCAAGGCTATGTCTCAGCATCAGATACTACACCATGGCCGATGTCTGGAACAATGTCACGGCAGGAATGCTCGACCGGAGCAATGCCGAAATAGCCAGTCAAGCCCTTGGCAGATGGCGCAGATGCGCCAGAGTTGTAACACCATAAGAAAGATTATTTGAGGATAACATTTATGAAACGTCTCTATGCTCTCATATTACTTCTCTTTTCTCTCATCCTTCCCTTTGATGGGCAGGATGGGAGTTTTCTCCGTGCCCAGGGCAATGACCCTGTCCTGGCAGGTATGATATTCCAATATACCGACAAGGCCAAAAAAGAGTTGAAGCAGCAGGAACAGATGATGCAACTTGTATCTACAGGCCATATATGGATCAAGGAAGAGGTAGAAGGTACAACCAACCTACAGAAAGAGTTCAATAACTATCTTGACCGTTTCAACAGCATCATCAGCTATGCAGCTCAGATTTATGGTTTCTATCACGAGATAGACCGTCTCGTGGCACAACTCGGAACCTACAGCCACCAGCTCAGCCATCAGACGACCAATGCTCTTGCCGTGGCTCTGTCCTCCAATCGCAACAAACTCTATCGGGAACTTGTCATGAGCAGTGTCGAGATAGTCAATGATGTCAGGCAGGTATGCCTCTCTAATAACAAGATGACAGAGAAGCAGCGACTGGAGATAGTCTTTGGCATACGACCGAAACTCAAACTGATGAACCAGAAACTCAAACGGTTGATACGGGCAGTGAAGTACACCAGACTGTCAGACGTTTGGGCAGAGATAGACTATGGAGCCAGGAGTGAAGTGGACAAACCTACCATTGTACAGCGATGTAAAGAACGATGGAGAAGGAATGCAAGACCTTGAAGTAAAGGTTCAACATAATCAGATAACAAATAACAGTACAATAATTTAGAAATACATAACATTATGGGTTGGGGTTCATTTTTGAAAGCAACTCTCCGATTGGGAGGAAGGATGACCAGTGCAACTGCACACACAGTGGGCAGTGCTGTGCTTCATCCTCAGCAGACCTTGAAAGGCGTAGGTTCTGCCACTAAAAGCGCAGTTGTCGGAGGAAGTCTTGGTTACATTGGTTGGGAGAAACTCACCACGGACAAAAGCGTTGTAGGCATTGTCAGCGATGCCGTCATAGGAGAAGACACCACCAAGAAGATTGGCGACACCGTATCTGGGATTGGTGATGGCGTGAAGGACTTGAAAGACTCAGTTACAGGGCTTTCAGACAACGTAAATGGGGCTATCAGCAGCGTGGATTCCAAGTGGAGCGGAATGTCTGGCTTCCTCAGAGCCATGTTCTCTGGTCATGGCGGTGACATGTTCGGAAACTTCTTCAGCAATATAGGCAAAGGTAACGTTTCAGGTCTCAGCCTTGTAGGACTTGTTGTCTCTGCCCTCCTCGTCTTCGGTCGCTTCGGATGGTTAGGCAAGATAGCTGGAGCCGTTCTCGGAATGATGATGATAGGCAATAATGCCAATCTAAGCAGCCTACTTGGTGGCAACAGTGACCGTAAGGCAAGCAACCACAAGGAAGAAGAAAAGCAGCAAGAAACAGAGCAAACCAATACTGTAAGCAGGCGAAGATAACAAACACTACAACAAAGTATTATACAATGCACTATACACAAGAAATGATACTACATTCCGACAGTGGCTATTGCATGCCATTCGAGGAAAGAAACGGAGAAGTGACCATGTCCCTGGGCTACGGCAAACAGAAACATCCGCATACTGGAGAGTCATTTTTCCATCATGGAGTTGACTTCAAGGTCAGGAACTACCTGCTGTCTGCCGTAGCTACCGGCAAGGTGACAGGTCTGGGCAACGATGCTATTCACGGCATCTACCAGATTACCCGATACGGTGACTATGAAGTGACCTATGCCCACCTGAGCAACGTGTTTGCCAACTACGGCAAAGAGGTAAAGGCAGGGCAAGTCATCGCCGTCAGTGCCGACTCCCTCCATGTAGAAGTCAAATACAAGGGGGAAGAACTCAATCCACTGGAGTTCCTCACCATGATCTATAGCAATCTGAAAGTGATGGAACAGAACGGCAAGCCAGGCGCAGCACCTCAGTTCGTCACTCTTGATATGGATGTTCATACCATGTATGACAAAGACCAGAAGGAGATTGAAGACCTCATGATGCGCTTCTTCCCCGACTACATGAGCGACATGAGCCAAGGCATCTATGCCCTACCAGAGCATACAGAACTTGCACTTCGCAACATCTTCACCATGTCGGCCATGAAGAATTACTTCTATGAGACTCTGCCATCCATGGCGAATCCATTGGGAATGGGATCAAGAAGTATTCCAATAGCCGAGCGAGTACAGAACCTCCTTATTGGAGATTTCCTCAACTATCTCGCCTTGCGCCATCAGATCTTTCTGTCGAGCATGACGCCATCGAAAAAAAAAAGCACAAGACCGGGCAATAGCGACAAGCGGAATAGTTGACCCACTGGCAGAACTGGACATCGATGTTCAAAGCTTCGACATTCCACGCCTGGTGAGCGTCTATCCCGACAAGTCAGGAATCAGATGGTGGACTAAGGCTTGGTTCAACAACAGCGAGAAAGGCGAAGCTGCCATTGAGATAGAAAGGAATCTGGCCATCAAGTTCATCAACGACAACATCGAGAAGGACGAATGGTTGGAGGAATATTTCCCGAAACAGATGGAAGTCTATCACAACGCCATCGAACAGACCAGGGAGCAAATTCTCAACCAATTAAACTTGTAAACATAAAGCTATGGTAGAGTCAAAACAGGATAAGATATTCAATACTAAGGTCATACCGATTATGAATAAAGTTCGAAATGACCTACAGAACAAGCTTGCAGACGAGTTGCGGTCAAACTCCAATTCGTTTGCAGGTCTGATGGCAGCAGCAGCTGGACCTGACGGTGGTATGGCATCCATGCAGGCGCAAAATGACACCCTCAAATACACAGGCAAATGGACATCCAAGACCACGGAAGACTATATTGCGATGGTCAAGAAAGAGTTGAAGCGACAGCATATCACGGTCAATGCCTCCATGGAACAGAAGATGATCGACAAGATGATAAAGGACAAAATACCGAAATCATCCATCGACTACATCATTCGAAAGGCAGCCACCAGTACCATCTTCTACCTACCGCAGGAAGTCGCAAAATCGCCATTGGAGCAAAAGATTGATTCTGAGGCAGAGAAGCGGTATAAGCCATCGGTCTGGGAAAAGAACGCAGGTATTGCCCTTGGCTCAGTAACCGATCTTGCCTGTATGGGAGGATTGGGTGGTGGTTTGAAGACAGCCGCCACATGGATTGGAAGCGACATGCTCGTCACCCATGTTGGTAATAAACTCAATGACCGCTCCGATGTTCCCATGATCATTGCACCGGGAAAGGAGGATGAATACAGACGAACGCAGCAGGAAAAGAAGAAACAAGCGGAGCAGAAACCGCAGGACAAGCCACAATCTGAGGAAGCACAGCAGGCAGAACCGACAGAAAAAGTGAACCAATCTGAAGGTGAAGCCAGCAACACGCAGCCCGAACAGACTAACATGAACGGTTGGCAAGGGCTTCTCACGTCATTCGGCCTCAACGGTATCAGTGACATCGGCCATAATCTTGGCTATGTATTGGCCATGCTTCCTGATATGCTCGTCGGCATGTTCACAGGTAAGACCAAGTCCATCAATATCAAGGACAACATGATGCCTATTGCAAGCATTGTTGCAGGCATGTTCGTCAAGAACCCGATTCTCAAAATGGTGCTCATAGGCATGGGAGGCATGAATCTTCTCAATAAGGCAGGACATGAAGCCTTGGACAACTTCAAGGCACAGGATTATCCGCAACAAGCTGGTGGCAGAGTCAACTATCGCATCTATCCCGAAGAGCCTCTGAATGCACGCATCCAGAATCCGGAGATAAGAGCCAACTGCCTGATTGCAACCATTGACAGAGTGCCTTGCACCATAGCCCTTCCAGAAAGAGTTGTGGATGCCTACCGACAAGGCGCATTACCTCTTAGTACCCTTGCCAATGCTGTGCTGGAAAAGAATGACCAGATGCGACAGATAGCATCCGAGAAATACGAGGCTGGCGAACGACAGACAGTCATCGATAGACCACTTGCTCAAAGATAACATAGAACAAAGATGAAAAGATACTGGTATAAGTTCCGTGTCAAATACGGTAAAACCCTTGACACTGGAAAAAACAAGAAAGTCAGTGAAGAATACCTGGTAGATGCCGAGAGCTTCACCGAGACAGAGAAACGTGCCACCAAAGCTGCAACAGAGCTTATCGGTACCAGAGACTTCGACATCACGGCCATCTCACGTGAACCTATCACGGAGATTCTGAAAGAAAACGAGAATGAAGGCAACCACTGGTACAAGACCGTCGTCTCCCTTGTCACTGAGGATGAAGACACTGGCGTAAAGAAGTTCTCACCACAGACCATCTACGTCAATGCTCCTTCGACAAAGGAAGCAGACCGCATGCTACGTCAGCACATGAGCAGCAGTGTGACAGAGTGGGAAATCAAATCCATAGCCGAGACCAAGGTACTTGGGGTTCTTGGCTATAAGCAATGATCACAAAAACATCATATCCATGACAGAAAAGAATCAGCAAGAAAAGATGGCTGCAGAACGTCAGGTGGAACTGTTCACCAAGGCGTTCGGGAAAGCCAAGGAAGATAATGGCATTTGGCTGGACAACAACGGTCGCAAGGCTCCTGGACTCTACCAGAAGCATTTACAGGTATCAGCCTTCAATGCCATCATCTTAGGAATGCACGCCGCTCAAAACGGCTACAAGACCAACCAATATACGCTTTTTTCGGAAGCGAAGAAACGTGGTGAGTCTGTTCAATCAAAAGAGAAAGGAGTACCGTTCCTCTGGTACAACTGGAACGAGTATGTCAACAAGCACAACCCTGAGGACAAAATCAGCCGTGCAGACTACCAGACTCTTCCTTCAAACAAACAAGCAGACTATAAAGGTATCAGAAGCCGTGAAGTAAGGGCCTTGTTCAATATCGAGCAGACTACCCTACCCATGGTTGACAAGAGCGCCTTTGAAGCAACAGTCCAGGAATATGGCAGGTTGAATGACCGAAAAGATGTAGAGTCAGCCTCCACCGCTATTCGCCAAGGTGTAGAAAAGCTTCTGGAAAAAGCACGTGAGAACATGGTCGAAATCCGCAGTGACTCTACCGGTGTAGCACATTACGACAGCAAGAAAGACATTGTCTTCCTGCCCAAAGCATCTTCCTACGAACACTATGAGGATTATGCCCGTGATGCAGTATCGCTACTTGTTACAGCCACTGGCCATGGGCAGCGACTGGCTCGTGAAGGTATGGTAACGAAGAACGGAAAGGTCTCTGCAGAGGATGCTATGAAGCAGGAGCGTCTGGTCACAGAGGTTGCCACAGCCGTAAAGCTCCAGGAATTGGGGATCTCAGCCAAACTCTCCCCGGAAAGCATGGCTATGACCGATTATTGGTCAAGAGAACTGAAAGAGAACCCTTGTCTCATTGATATACTGGAGAGGGATGTCAACAATGCCGTAGATATGCTCCACAAGGCAGAACGTGGCGAAAAGGTTGAATTGAACAGCAAGACCACCAGAAATCAGGCAGATGCCATCAAGAGCATCCTCCCAAAGCACTACTATGTGGCAGACGAGATCAAAACCCTACCCAACAAGTCCACCAAGGAGTTTGTCCTCGTGAAGGACGCAGAGAGAAAGATGGCCGATGTTGTCCTTCCAGAAGGAGCATCGCTGGGAATGGATAGCGACATTCCTGGTATGAAGAAAGGACGTATAGAACATGCCCTACAGAAGGAAGGCTATGAAACCGTCACCTTCTACAATGTTGATGGTTCTATGGGCTACCGTCCTGATGACAGTTTCTTTGACGGCAAGGCAGTCTCTGTTGCCAGACTCAACAACTGGAGCCTGGAGACCATCACCCTGCTCGATATTTCAGATGCTGTGAAACGCTCAGGAGCCGTGGACTTCGACAAGATCCTGATGCTGCGTGACGATGAAGGAAAGTGGGCACTCTATCTGAAGCCTGAGAATGAAAAGGCTTTCAGCGTATATCCAGACAAGGCCGATGTAAACCTGTTCTTCACCACAGTAAAGCAAGGCGACGAGGAGCTTTCAGACACTATGCGTCAAGACATGGCACAGAAATACTACATGGAAGCTTCCAATAAGCCGGAAATGAAGGTTGACCTCTTCAAGAGCAACGTTCCTGCCGAAGAGGTGGACAATATCCAACGTGTCAACATCTTCAAGACCAAAGAGACGGACAATCAGCCGAGTGTCATCCTCTGTATGCCTACTGTGAATGGAGAAAAGCTCAAACCTCGTGAGATCTCACCATCCCAGTGGCAACGTATGTGGCTCGCCGAGAACATGCAGGACTACAAAAAACACCTTGCTGCCAGTCTTTTTGCCGATGTACTGCGCAAAGACCGGACCGATGCGGTAGCTGTAGGCACTGAAAAGTCAGAGCAGGAAGCTCAGAGCAATGAGGTAAAGCAGAACACCGCTCAGCAAGAGGAAGACAAGACTACGGAGGAACAGAAAGAGGAAACTCCAGAAAAGAAAGAGCAGAAGCAGAATGAAGAAAAGGCAAAGGAAGAGAAGACGAAGGCAGAGACAAAGGCTGCCGTTGTAGCAATGACTCCGATGTTAAAGCAATTCTACGAGCTAAAAGGCAAACATCCTGATGCAGTGTTACTTTTCCGTTGTGGAGATTTCTACGAGACCTATTGTCAAGATGCCGAGAAAGCTTCAAAAATCCTGGGCATCACGCTTACCAAGAGTTCCCATACCAAGGATGCAGACGGCAAGCCTCTGGCCATGGCTGGGTTCCCATACCACGCTCTCGACACCTATCTGCCAAAGCTCATCCGTGCAGGAGAACGGGTTGCCATCTGCGACCAGTTGGAAGCCCCCAAACGTTCCACAGAGGAAATCTCTCCCTCCAAGGTAGAGAGCCCTCAACAGGAACAGAACAATTCATCAGGAATACACAGATAACATGTAACCATCATGTCAAGGAATCAAGAATATGTAGAACAATATGCAGAGTATGCCATGGAGCAGATGCGCCGATATGGCATACCTGCTTCTGTAACCCTTGCACAAGGCATCTGCGAGAGTGCAAGCGGACAGAGCGAGTTATCCCGAAAGGGAAACAATCATTTCGGCATCAAGGCTACTTCCGGTTGGGTTCAGAACGGAGGCAAGCACCTCGTATATACCGATGACCGTCCCAACGAGAAGTTCTGTCAATATGCTTCTGATGGCGACTCATACGAGCATCATTCCCAGTTTCTGAAAGGAAACAAGAGATACAGCTCGCTCTTCAAGCTATCCCCTGATGACTACAAGGGATGGACAAACGGACTGCAGAACTCCGGCTATGCCTCCAACAAGAAGTACGCTTCAAGTCTTCAGAGCATCATCGAGAAGAACAACCTGCAGAAGTATGACCAGATGGTCATGAAGGAGATGAAAGCGCAAGGAAAATCCTTCGGTACCGAAACCAATCCTCGTCAGCAAGGAGAACAAAGCAGCCAGAAGACGAGAGTTTCAAAGCCTGCGGAGAGTGAAAAGTATTCCTATCCATTGAAGAGAAACGAGTTTATGCTCGTCACCTCACCCTTCGGAATGAGGAAAGATCCGCTCAATCCGGCCAACACGCAAATGCACAAGGGCATCGACATTCAAGCCAAGCATGACAATGTACTGGCTACGGAAGATAAGGGCAAGGTCACTCGGGTCAACAACAATCCGAATACTGCAGGTGGACTGTCTGTAACTGTAGAATACAACAGAAATGACGGCAGCAAGTATCAATGTACCTACATGCATCTGAGCAGCATTGCAGTCAAGGCTGGAGATAACGTCAATGCCGGTCAGCGATTGGGCGTGACTGGCAATACGGGAACCAGAACCACTGGTGAGCATCTGCATTTTGGAGTGAAAAGCATCTCTGCGGATGGCAAGGCACGGGATATAGACCCAGCGGCATATCTTGCTGAAATCTCTCAAAAGGGAAACATCCAGTTGCAGACTCTCCACAACGGCAAGGACATCACCGCTCAGTACAAGGTTAGCAATCCTGCCTCACAAGGCGAAGTGACTGACACGGCACAAAGTCCTGAAGACTGGATGAAGAAGCTTCTGTCATCAGAGGACAGCGGAGTGAAAATGCCAGGCGAAGACCCTGTCATTGAGATGGCTATGACCATGTTCACCTCTCTCATGGCACTTGCCCTGCAGATAGACAACAAGAGCGAAGAAGAGAAAATGCAGACTGTGACCGACTCGGTTGTCAGCAAGAGCATCGACCTCTCCTCGCTCCTTCCCTCTTATAAAGCCTGTTCCGTGAACATTCAGGATGGTAAGCCTTATCTCCATGTAGATAACGGAACCGTCCAGTTTACAAGAGAAATGACCCAGGCTGAAATGACAAAGCTCCAGCAGACGCTCGGCAATGCCAATCTGAGCGATGATGACAAGCGAAGAGGTGTTGCCTCTATCATCCAGGCAGCGACGGTATCTCAGCAGATGTCACAGAATTACCAGAAAGGCGTTGACAATCAGCAGGACAGACAGGAATCTGTTCAAATCAAATAATGAAGTAAAACACAATAAGCCAAGTTTATTATGATTAAATGTAATGTAACCGTATGCGGCACGGTATGTCGCCAGGCACAGATGCGTGCCAACAAGGAAGGTAAGCAGTTTATCTCGTTTGGAATCAGCGTAGTGGTTCAAGCCAAGACCGGTATCAACAAGACTGTAGAAATCAGCGTAGCCAAGGATGGTGACAACCAGGCAGAACTGGTCAACTATCCAGTAGGTTCCCGTATCGAGGTGGCTGGAGTTCTCCAATTCCATAAGAAAGGCGATGCGCTTTACCTCAATCTCTCGGCTTCGGGAGTGAATACCTTCAATGCAGGAAGCCAGGACGCAATCACCGGCACCATGGAGTTCCGAGGAACCATCGGCAAGCAGGTTGAGGTGAAGACCGACAAGAAAGGCAAGCCTTATACCCTATTCTCTGCCTACAGCAGCGAGAAGGATGGTGACAGCTATGCCTACACCTGGATTCGTTTCATGCAGTTTGACACTACAAAGGCCGACTGGGTACAGGCTAAGGCTGGAATCAATGCCAAGGGTGATTTGCAGGTGGGAGCCTACAACGACCGCCTGGACCTTACTTGTCGTATCACCGAGCTTACTCCATGGGAGAAAAAAGCTGCATCCACCAACCAATAATGAATGATTATGGCTGATTACAAGAAATATAATACTGATGGCCGTAGCAGTGAAGACCGGGCTTTGGACAAGTTCGCCGAGATGATGATTGAGAAGATCAACACTTTGCAGAACGACTGGAAGAAGCCTTGGTTCACTGAAGGCTCCCTGACATGGCCAAAGAACCTGTCAGGACGTGAATACAATGGTATGAACGCCCTGATGCTCATCATGCACTGTGAGAAGCAGGGTTATAAGTTGCCTGTGTTCTGCACCTTCGACAGAGTGGCCGGTCTGAACTTCAATAAGGACAAGCAAGGAAAAAGACAGCAGGTTAAGGACAACAATGGTGAAGCTTTGCCCCAGGTGACAATCCTCAAAGGCGAGAAGAGTTTCCCTGTTTTCATCACGACTTTCACCGTTGTGAACAAGGAGACAAGAGAGAAAATCAAATACGATGACTACCGCCTGATGTCCGAGGAGCGACGCAAGGAGTATAACGTATATCCTAAATTGCAGGTTTACAATGTGTTTAATGTGGCGCAGACCAACTTGCAGGAGGCTCGTCCGGAACTCTATAAGAAGCTGGAGGCAGCTGCAGGAGTAAACAGACCTTTGAATCAGGGTGATGCCTTCTCTTTCCCTGCCATGGATAAGATGATCAAGGAAAACGGATGGATCTGTCCTATCAAGCCTGTCTATGGCGACAATGCCTACTACAGCATTTCGAAGAATGAGATTGTCATTCCTGAGAAACGCCAGTTCAAGGATGGAGAGTCCTTCTACACCAATCTCGGACATGAGATGGCTCACTCTACGGGGGCAGAGAACCATTTGGGCAGATTGAAGCCTGCATCTTTCGGAAGCGCAGAATATGCCCGTGAGGAACTTGTTGCCGAACTGAGTGCCGCTCTGGTGGCCCAGCGTTTCGGTATGACCAAGCACTTGAAGGAAGACAGTGCCAGTTATCTGAAAAACTGGTTGGACAGTTTGAAGGAATCACCTGAGTTTATCAAGACTACGCTTACCGATGTGAAGAAAGCTTCTCACATGATCAACCAGCATATCGATGCCATGCAGCTGAAAATAGACCAGGAACAAAGTCAAGAGGCAGAGCAAAAGCAAGAGAAAGCCCCAACGATGTATTACGCTTCAGTGGCGTATCTCCAGACTACCGATGCTACAGACCGTCTCGACAAGTTCAAAAATGACGGCAACTACGATGCACTCCTTACTGAGGCTAAGGAATACGACCAAGGTGATGCTCCTGACCTCTCCAAAATCAATCTCTCTCCAACTAAATACCGTGGCGATGATTTCCTTGTTGAGGATGAGCATTATGCTGTAGTATATAATCCGACTGTTGGAGGCACATACGATGTGATGCGCAAGGTAAGCGCAGAGGAAATCAAGGATAACATCATCCACTATGGTCTCCCAGAAGATGCAACGGACGACGTAAAGGAAGTTGCCAAGCAAATGGAAAAAGAAGAGGTTGTTGCTCAGGAAGAAGAGCAACATTACCATCGAGGACGATAATTCATCCGATTCAATTAAAGACAGTCACTATGTTGGCTGTCTTTTTTATGCAATAAATACTTTCATGGTCATTTTGAGTGCAAGCGTAAAGTTTCATAATGAAACTTAAATCGTCGGTCATGACCGACGATTTAAGTGATCAATACATTTCTTTGAATCAAAAGACTCAGATTCTCCATGACTCACATACCCAAGCTGATTCGAAACACATTGAGTATTTCCTATTATCCTGTCTATGTTACGATGAGAATGACCATAAATCCAATAATCTATTCGGCTATAAGCAATGAAGTTACCCAGCTCTGCTGTGAAAGCACCGTTTATCGGACTTCCCTTGAAATCCGGAGACACCAGTTGAAATGATGGAACATGATGCGTTGCCACAACAATATGCTTTGCCTGGCTCTCACTAACAGCCTTTTCGATGAAAGCACGGCACTTAGCATGCTCTTGATTAAACCGTTCACTGTTTATCACAACGCCACAATCCTTAATACGATAGAAATCATTTACTCTGCGCTCGGTTGCAAAAGCATCCTGCGGCTCTATATATCCCCATAGTGTAGAAACG
>ULSS01023285.1_pt1 | contig 19085 bp, 10 predicted proteins | sample 1956901 | NCBI WGS metagenome assembly ULSS01 (sample SAMEA4835714, study PRJEB28245) | human gut metagenome | biome: gut microbiome; material: fecal sample | place: Denmark | collected 2008
TTGGCCTCGGCGATGGCCTTCTCCTGGGCCGCGGCGGGGCAATCCTCGTAGCGGACGAAGTTGAAGGTGAAGGTACCGCGGGACTGGGTCATGGAGCGCAGATCGATGGCGTAGCTCATCATCTCGGCCATGGGGACCTCGGCCTCCAGCACCTGCTCGCCGTCGCCGGTGGGATTCATGCCCATCACGCGGCCGCGGCGCTTGTTCAGGTCGCCCATAACATCGCCCAGATAGCTGTCGGGAATGGTGACCTTCAACTCGCCGATGGGCTCCATCAGCACAGGCTTGGCCTCGGGCAGAGCGGCCTTGAAGGCCAGGTTGGCGGCCAGCTTGAAGGCGATTTCGGAGGAGTCCACGGGGTGGTAAGAGCCGTCCACCAGGGTGGCCTTCAGGAACACCACGGGATAGCCGGCCAGCACGCCGTGCAGGCAGCTCTCGCGCAGGCCCTTTTCAACAGCGGGGAAGAAGTTCTTGGGCACGGAGCCGCCGAACACGTTCTCTTCAAAGATCATATCCTCCTGCTCACTCTGGGGCTCGAAGATGATATGAACATCACCGAACTGGCCGCTGCCGCCGGTCTGCTTCTTATAGCGGCCCTGCTTGCGGACGGTGCTGCGAATCTTCTCACGGTAAGCGACACGGGGGGTGCTCAGCTCGGAATCCACACCGAAGCGGGACTTCAGCTTGGCGCACAGCACGTCGATCTGGATATCACCGGCGCCGGAAATGACGGTCTGGTGGGTCTCGGCGTTGTTGGTGACGGAGAAGGTGGGATCCTCTTCATTCAGCTTGTTCAGGCCGGTGCCCAGCTTCTCGATCTCCTGCTTGGTCTTGGGGGAGATGGCGCGCTCATAGCAGGCGGGGGCAAAGGCCAGAGGCGCGAACTTGACGTAGGTCTTGGGCTCGCACAGGGTGTCACCGGTCTTGACCTTGTCCATCTTGCCGATGGCGCCGATATCGCCGCAGCAGATCTCCTTGGTCTCCTCGCTCTTCTTGCCCTTCATGGTGTACAGACGGCCCAGCTTTTCGGTGTTGCCGGTGGTCATGTTGTACAGGGACATATCGCCGGTGACCTTGCCGCGGATGACCTTGATCATGGAGAACTTGCCGTACTGGTCGGAGATGGTCTTGAACACGAAGGCGGCGGTGGTGCCGTTGGGATCATAGGCGACCTCGATGGCGTTGCCGTCGTCGTCCTGGGCAGCCTCGGCAGGCATGTCGGTGGCTACGGGGACCAGATCCACGATGGTCTGCATCAGCATGTCAACGCCCATACCGGTGACGGCGGAGCCGCACAGCACGGGGCACACGGTGCCTTCACGGACGCCGATCTTCAGACCCTTAGCCATATCCTCGGCGGACAGTTCCATGGTCTCGAAGAACTTCTCCATCAGCTCCTCATCGGCGCCGGCGGCGGCTTCCATCAGCTCAGCGCGCAGGGCCTCCACCTCGTCGGCCATGTCGGCGGGGATGGCGCACTCGCCCTTGGCGTCGTAAGCCTTGTTGTGCAGCAGATCCACGATGACGGTGACGGCCTTGTTGGCGTCAGCCTTGGTGGCCACGATGGGGGCGATAGCGGTGCCGAACTTGCCCTTGACAGCCTCGACGCAGGAGGCGTAGTCGGCGTTGGCCTCTTCCACGCGGTTGATGAACATCATGCGGGGCTTCTTGCCCAGCATCTTCCAGGTACGCTCCATACCAACGGACAGGCCATCCTTGGCGTTGCCCACGATGACGGCGCACTCGGCGGCGCGCAGGGCGCACACAGCCTCACCGGCGAAGTCGAAGTTGCCGGGGGCGTCCATCACGTTGATCTTCTTGCCCTTATACATGACGGGGGCAAAGGCCAGAGAGATGGAGATCTGGCGCTTGGTCTCCTCGGCGTCGTAGTCGCAGGTGGTGTTGCCGTCGGCGGTCTTGCCCAGACGGTCAATACCCTTGGTCATGTACAGCATCTGCTCGGCCAGAGAGGTCTTGCCGGAGCCGCCGTGGCCCAGCAGGGCAATATTGCGAATGTCGTTTGCAGTCATAATGTGTTGTGTCTCCCTTCAATTTGATCCAGCGCACGGGCGCTGCCGCGCGCAATACGCTCAACATGACGATTATAGCTCACTTTTTCAAGTCTGACAACCTTTATTTTTGATATTTGTATGAAAAATCCCGCGTACTGCGGGATTTTTCGTCAACTTATACAATGCGCATTTCCTTTTTCTGGTCAGGTCGACAAGGGCGCAAAAAGGAGCGGGCGAAACCGCCCACTCCTCGTCTGTTCTGATGCTTGCCTTACGCCTTCTGATCGTCCCCGGACGTCTCCTCTTCCGGCTTCTCGTCGGACTTTTCATCGGGCTTTTCGCCCTCCTCCGGCTTCTCGTCGAAGTCCGGCATGGGGATGGGCTGGGACACGATATTGATGTGCTTGGCGGGAGCCTCGATGGTCTCCGGCACGCTGGGGCGGAACAGCTTCTGCTCCGGCTCACGGGTGGCGCCGTAGTTGTCCACGGTCTCGGGATCCCGTCCCTCAATAATGGCCATCATCTCCTGACCGGTAATGGTCTCCTTCTTCAGCAGGTACGCGGCGATCTTGTCCAGCAGCTCACGGTTGGCCTCCAGGATCTCCTTGGCCTCCTTGTGGCACTGGCGGATGATCTTGATGGTCTCCCGGTCAGCGGCGGCGTAGGTCTCCTGGGCGCAGGACATGGAGTAGGAGCCGTCCAGATACTGGTTCTGCACGGTGCCCAGCGCCATCATGTCGAACTCCTCGCACATGCCGAACCGGGCCACCAGATTCCGTGCCATCTCCGTGGCCCGCTCGATATCGTTGGCGGCGCCGGAGGTCATGGTGTTGCACACGATCTCCTCGCTGGAGCGGCCCGCCAGCAGGGTGCGGATCTCTGCCAGGATGTCCTCCTTGGACATGAGGAACTTCTCCTCCTCCGGCAGATGCAGCGTATAGCCCAGCGCACCCTGGGTATGGGGCACGATGGTGATCTTGCTGACCGGCTGGGCGTTCTTCTGCTTGGCTGCCACCAGGGCATGGCCCACCTCGTGATAGGCGATGATGCGCTTTTCCTGCTCGGTGATGACGGTGCCCTTCTTTTCGCTGCCGGCGATGACCAGCTCGAAGGAGACCAGCAGATCGTTCTGATTCACGGCGCGGCGGCCCTTGCGGACAGCCCGCAGGGCGGCCTCGTTCACCAGGTTGGCCAGATCCGCGCCCACGCAGCCTGCGGTGGCCTGGGCGATCTTCTCCAGATCCACGTCCTCCGCCAGCTTGATGGTACGGGTATGCACCTGCAGCGTGGCCAGACGGCCCGCCAGGTTGGGACGGTCCACGGTGATGCGCCGGTCAAAGCGGCCGGGACGCAGCAGCGCCTTGTCCAGCACCTCGGGCCGGTTGGTGGCGGCCAGGACGATGATGCCCTTGCTGGGGTCAAAGCCGTCCATCTCCGCCAGAAGCTGGTTCAGGGTCTGCTCCCGCTCGTCGTTGCCGCCGCCGAAGCGGCTGTCGCGGGTCTTGCCGATGGCGTCGATCTCGTCGATAAAGATGATGCAGGGTGCCACCTTGGCGGCCTCCTTGAACAGGTCGCGGACACGGCTGGCGCCCACGCCCACGAACATCTCCACAAAGCCGGAGCCGGAGATGGAGAAGAAGGGCACGCCCGCCTCGCCTGCCACGGCCTTGGCCAGCAGCGTCTTGCCGGTACCGGGGGAGCCCACCAGCAGCGCGCCCTTGGGCAGCTTGGCGCCGATGGCGGTATAGCGGCCGGGATTGTGCAGGAAGTCGATGATCTCCTCCAGCGACTCCTTGGCCTCGTCCTGACCGGCCACGTCCTTGAAGGTGACGCCGGTGGATTTCTCCATATACACCTTGGCGTTGGACTTGCCCACGCTGCCGATGCCGCCGAAGCCACCGCCGCCGGACTTGCTGAGGAAGCGCATCACCAGCATGAACAGTCCCACCATAATGATGATGGGCAGCACATAGCTGGCCATGAACACCAGCACCGGGTTCATCTCCGCCTTATAGTAGCCGGTATAGGCCACGTTGTGCTCCTCCAGCAGGGGCAGGAGCTGGCTATCGGACAGCTGGGCGGTGTACAGCGTCAGCTTGGCATCCTTGGACTGGGTATAGCTCTTCGGCTTTTCGGTGCTGTTCTCCTTGGCCTCCTCCGTGTAGGTATAGCCCTCCACGGGGGTGATGTAGATAGTGCTGTCCTTGAACAGAATCTCGTCCACCTGATCCTTCTCCACCATGTCGATCATCTGGCTGTACTTGATCTCGTGGCTGGAGGTCTTGTTGGCGGTGTTGCCGGAATAGGCGCTGATGTAGTTCATCGCCACCGTCAGCACCACCGCCCACAGCACCAGCGTCAGCACGCCCCGCAGCCGGTTGCTGTTTTTGTTGTTTTTGTTGTTTTTATTGTTATCTGCCATGGAATCCTCCTTGCAAGAGTGGAAGCATTCTAAGTGTAAGTGCCAGTATACCACAAAAGCCGCCGCCTCACAAGCGGCACGTTGTCCCTTTTTCTGTAAAATTTCTATGAATCGGGCTTTATCTTGCCGCGGGGGTATGGTATAATTAATGCTGTATTGGTATCAACTGACGGAAGGAACGATCATCTATGAACGAACAAGCTGCCGCTCCCAAGCGCCGCCCCATGCCCGAGGCGGAGGCCGACGGCATTATCGAGGGCCGCAATGCGGTCATTGAAGCTCTCCGCTCCGGCACGGCCATCGACAAGATCTATCTGGCCAAGGGCGAGACGGACAAGACCCTGGGCCACATCGCCTCCAAGGCCCGCGCCGCGGGCATCGTGGTGGTGGAGGCCGACCGCCGCAAGCTGGACAACATGTCCCGCACCCACGCCCACCAGGGCGTCATCGCCCTGGCCGCCGTCCGGGAATATGTGACGGTGGACAGCATCCTGCAGGCCGCTGCCGACAAGGGCGAGGCCCCGCTGCTGGTGGTATGCGACGAGATCTCCGATCCCCACAATCTGGGCGCCATCCTCCGCACCGCCGAGTGTGCCGGTGCCCACGGCGTCATCATCCCCAAGCGCCGCAGCGCGGGACTGACCGCCATCGTGGCCAAGACCTCCGCCGGTGCCGTCAGCTATATGCCGGTGGCCCGGGTGGCCAACATCCCCTCCCTGCTGAAGGATCTGAAGAAGCAGGGCGTGTGGGTGTTCGGCACCGCCGCTGACGGCAACACCACTCTTTATAACGCCGACCTGAAGGGCCCTGCCGCCATCGTCATCGGCTCCGAGGGCGACGGTATGACCCGCCTGGCGGCGGAAAACTGTGATTTTCTGGTAAGCATCCCCATGAAGGGACACATCTCTTCCCTGAACGCCTCCGCCGCGGCAGCCATCCTGCTGTACGAGGCGGTACGCCAGCGGAGCTGAGAAAAGGACATCCATGCGCAGGCAAGACGAGGCACAACTGCATACCCCGCCCATCCCGGAGGATGAGGCGTTCACCCTGGAGTCCATCCTGGCCGAATACGGCAAGGGTGGGCGTCAGCCTGCCCAAACGGAGGAAGCCCCCGTTCCCCAGCCCGCGCCGGAGCCCATCCCGGAACCCGAACCGGAGCCTGTCCCCCCGCCGGAACCCGCGCCAGAGCCGGAACCAGAGGAGGAGATCACCACGCGGCTGCCCAGGCCGGAAAAAAAGCACAAGAAGAAAAAGCCCCGGAAGAAGCAGGACACCGCGGAATTCCCGGTGATCCGCACCGCGCCGGAGCCCGCGCCGCCCCCTCCCCCAACCAAGCCTGCGCCGGAGCCGGAGCTGCCGCCGGATCGGGTCTCTCTGAAAAACCTTATGTACGACACGGTGGATTCCGTGCTGGCCGAGAATGACGACGGCATCCTGGAGGAGCCACCCACCCTGCGTGAGCGGCTGCAGGGGCTGCTGAATCGCCGCCGTTCCCGGAAAAAGCCACGCCCCCGCCACGATACCGAGCAGCTTTGGGAGGAGCCGGAGCGCCGCAGGCCCGAGCCTGAGCCGGAACCGGAGCCCGACAGTGATGAGGCGTTCCGGGCGGAAAAGCGCCGGGTAAAGCACACCCGCCGCGCACTGACCGTTCTCACCTTCCCGGTGGCGGCGCTGCTGGCCCTGGCGATCCCGGACGGTTTGGGCTATATGCCCGCCCCGTGGCTGGAAAGCCCCCTGCTGCGCGCCTATGTGCCCTGCGGCATCCTGCTGATCACGGCGCTGCTGGCGGCGGACGTGTGGAAGCACGCCATCGGCGAGCTGAAAGAACGCCATGTGGCCAGCGCCCTGGGCGCACTGCTGCTGACCCTTATCGTCGTCCTTGACGGCGTCGTGTCCGCCGCCGTCCCCCAGGATAGCCACGTCCCCTTTGCCGCCACCGCCGCCCTCCTCCTGTGGATGGAGCAGTGGTCGCTGCTGCTGCGGGCCGAAGCCCGGCGTGAGGCGTTCCAGCTGGTGAACGTAGGCGGTGAGCCCCCCTATGTGGCCTCCGTCACCGACGCCGGTGTCTGCAAGCAGAAGGGCCGCCTGTCCGGCTTCTATCATATGACGGACAAGCCAGACCCGGCCCGCCGCTGGCAGTGGTATCTCACCCCCCTGCTGCTCAGTGCCGCCACGGTGCTCTCCGCGGTGGTGTGCCTCTCCAACCAGTGTATGGAGCGCTTCCTGTGGGTCTGGTCGGCCCACCTGACGGTGGCGCTGCCCCTGTCCCTGCCGCTGACGGCAGCACTGCCCTTCCAGCGGCTCCAGCACCGGCTGACCCGGGGCGGCAGCGCCCTGGCCGGTTACACGGGAGCGCCTCCCCTCAGCCGTGCCCGCCAGTTGGTGGTGACGGAAAACGACCTCTTCCCCACCGGCACGGTGGCCTTCAACGGCTATAAGGTCTATGGCGAGGAGCGGGTCAAAATGCTCTCTTACGCCGCCGGGATGGCCCAGGCGGCCCACAGTCAGCTCTCTCCCCTGTTCCGCCAGCAGCTTGCGGCGGAGGGCGGCTTCTCCGCCCGGGTGGACGACCTGCGCTTCTGCGAGGAGGGCGGCGTCACCGGCATGATCCGGGGCGAGACGGTGGCCATGGGCAGCGCGTACTTCATGCGCAAGCAGAAGGTGGCCCTGCCCCACGACCTGAAGCTGCAGACCGGCGTATTCCTGGCCATCGACGGTGTGCTGGGCGCCATCTTCGTCATCAAGTACCAGCCCTCCCGCAACGTGGACTGGGCCCTGCGGGCCATGCGCCGCGCCGGACTGCGGCCCGTGCTGGCCGTCCGCAGCGGCAATGTGACCCCCGGCCTTCTCAAGCGGAAATTCGGCATAGACTGCAAGCCCCTCTACCCCAATGTCTCCGCCCGTCTGGCGCTGTCCGACGTGATGGAGCAGCAGGGGGAAGCCCCCAATGCCGTCATCTACCGGGAGGGGCTCATGCCCCTGGCCGAGGCCGCCATCGGCTCCCGCCGCCTGCGCAGCGTCGTCAGGACCGGCACCTGGCTGTGCTATGCCGGTGCGGTGGTGGGCCTGCTGCTGACCTACTATCTCACCTCTGTGGGCAGCTACGGCACCCTCTCTCCCCTGTACATGCTGGCCTTCCTGGCCCTGTGGCTGCTGCCCACGCTGCTGCTCAGCGGCCTTGCCAAGCGCTTCTGATCCAAATCGTACCGCCGCGGCGGCACACATCAGCTTTTCCCTTTCGTTTTTTATCTTTCCACCGGCAAAAAAGAACCGCCCACGGGGCGGTTCTTTTTTATACAAGCATCTTGTCGGCAAAGGCCGCCAGCCGCTCTTCGATGCCCGGCAGCTTCAACGCCGCGCCGGCGTCGTTGGCTGTCTCCAGCATGCAGAACCGGGGCGGCAGGCGGAAGGCCTTGTTCATGCACAGGGCCGAGATCAGCTGCTGGGCCACGATGTCGCCGCCGGAGTAGCCGGACACGATGATGGCGTACAGATCCTTATCGTAGAAGGGCGTGGTGCGGAACAGCGCCGTCAGCCGGTTGATGCAGGCCGTCAGGTTGGCGGCCAGGGCGTCGTTATAGTTGGGGCACAGCCACAGCACGCCGTCGGCGTGGCCGATGGCGGGATACACCTGGTCCACGATGACGCCGCCGTAGAAGCACCGTCCCTCCTCGCCGAAGTGGAGGCAGGTGCGGAACTCGCAGCCGTTGCAGTCGGCCACTGTGCCGTTCCGCAGGCTCACCACCTGGGCGTCCACCCGGCCCTCCAGCCGAGGCGCCATCCGCTCCCACAGGGCAATGGTGTTGGAGGTCTTGCGGTTGGAGGCGTGCAGCACCATCAGATGGGGATGCTGCCGCACCGGCGGCGTATCCGCCAGCAGGCGGTCCACCAGCTCACGGGTGCAGGCGGTGTAGGCACCCAGATAGTCCGTGTGCCGCAGCATGGCCCGGATGTGGAAATTCTCCAGCGACCCGGTGGCCTCCACCAGCGGCGCGCCCATAAAGGCACAGCCCGCCTGATTGGCGGCAAACACGATCTCCCGGGCAGCGGACTTGGTGTACAGCTCACCGTCGCCGTCCACCAGCACCGCACCGCAGCAGCCGTCAAAGAAGCGGCTGTCCTGCCGGATGGCGGACAGCATGGCGTACCAGCCCAGATTCACGCCGCCGTGCAGCAGTGAAACGGCGAACAGCACCCGCTGCCCCGTCACCGGATGCAGCTCATCGGGCCGCTGCACCTTTACATGGGGGCGGCCCTCCAGGGCATGGGACAGCACCGCCGAAAGGCGGGGATTCTCCTCCGCCTGGGGACAAATCACCAGCAAAGGCTCCATGATACCGGCCTCCTTTTCAAATGATCTTCCGCAGGATGTCCTGGGTCTCCGTCAGCCGGGCAAACAGCTCGTCCGGCAGGGGGATGTCCTCCGTTTCCAGTCCCGTGGGGGTGTAGCGGTTTTTCACGCCCATGAAGATATCTCCCAGACACACGCTGCCGTAGTGCCATTCACCCCGCAGCGTCAGCAGCACGCTGATGGCCGCCGAGGACAGCGCCGGGGCCACATAGGGCTTGAAGCCCAGCTCCCGCATTTTCAGGTTGGCCGTCAATGCCAGCTCCGTCAGCTCACGGGACAGGGCGTCATCATAGTGCTCGATGGAGTTGGCGATCACCAGCCCGCTGCCGTGGGGGCCAAAGGCCCGGCCCTCCGTCAGGAAGGAGGCAAAGCGTTCATCCCGCTTGGCGTAGTAGGCGGCGCGGGCGTTCATGACGCCAAGGCCGTAGCCCTGCACCTGCTGGGGCAGCAGGCCCATACCGTCGTATACGCCGTTTTCGTCCCGGTTGGAGGCCAGCAGCGCGGCACGGGACAGGGGATCCACCGGATCGGAGATCACGCAGAAGAGCCCGCGGAACTGCGCCTCCCGCGCCTTGCGGGCGTACAGCTCCACCAGTCCCCGGTTGGCCTCGAACTGGGCCATCCGCACGTCCTTCACGCCGCTGCCCACGGCGGGGATGCCCTTGGATGCCACGAACAGAAAGGCGTCACAGTCAAAGAGCGTCTCCTGCGGCACGATCTCCACAGGGGGCATGGCGTCATACTGCCACGGCAGCGTCACCTGATTCAGCTCGAACTCCCAGCGCTTGGTGGCGGCCTCGTTGATGTCGCAGATACCGATGGCGGATACCGTATCGTCGCCCAGCAGCTTCAGTCCCATGGCGATGGTGCTGCCCACGTCGCCGATGGCCAGGATGTGGACACGCTTTTTGCCCGGCTTGGGCTGCCATGCCGCCATCTCCCGCCAGCGGGGATGGTCGAAGTTTACCGCCCGCAGGCCGCCGCTCAGCCACTCCGCCGCCTCGATGGGCGGCGCCTGTGTCACGGCCACGCGGCGGCTGTCCAGCCACGATACGTCCTCCGCCCCTGCCGTCAGTTGGGCAAGCGCCGCGGCGGAAAAGGCGGCGCGGCCGCTCTCCGGCGGGCGGCGGAACAGGAAGATGGGCTGGCCCTGGGCGCTCTCCGCCGCCGTCAGGGGCAGGGGCTGACAGGACACGAAATATTGGCCGTTTTCCTCATATTGATACATGATGGTTCCTCCTTTTACCGGAACAGGTTCTTCAGCCGCCGCAGCGTCTCCAGATCGTCCCGGAGGTAGTCGGACACCGCGCCGTCGGGGTTATAGCTCATGCGTCCCTTGTCCGGGCACAGGGGCAGCACCACCGCCTCACTGAGCCGCCGCAGCGTCAGGCTGCGGGCATAGACCCGGCGATAGGCGGTCTCCAGCGCCTCGATGATATACAGCGTATTCTCGATGCAGGTGCGGGAGAAGGTATAGGCCGCGTCGGCGCCGCACTGGCGCAGATGCTCCGGATAGACGTAGGGCAATACCAGGTTCACCGACGGCTGCAGGCCGGAGCGCTCCATGGCTGGGTGCTCCACCGTATCGCCGCCGATAAAGGGGTACAGGGTGGACTCCACATACCATGCCCGCAGATTGGGCACAAAATACACATAGTCCACATCCCGGCCCAGTTGCTGGGCCAGATCCCGGCCCTGGCCGGACAGGATGCCCACCAGCACCTCCTTGATCTCCACCTGCTGCTCCCGCGCCAGGGGATCCAGCACGCCGATGCGGCGTCCGGTGTGGAGCTGATCGTCCACCAGGATCACCGGGCGGCGGAAGGAGTGCACTACCCGCATCTGATCGGCCAGCGGCGCGTAGCCGGGGAAGGCCTGGATCCACTGGGTGCGCCGGTCGGCGGCGAACACCTTGTCGGTGTGGATGGTCTTGGTGACGGTGTTGGGAATGGCGGCCCGCCGCAGCAGCTTGCCGAAGGGGACGCACATATAGGGGCCCAGCACACGGGGCTGGGTGGGCGTCATGGGCACGCCGTTCAGGGCGGTGATCTTCTCCACCAACCGGTGCAGCACCAGCTGCGAGGAGATGGTGAAAATGAGCCGTCCGGGATACAGGGCCACCAGCCCCAGCTTGAAGCGGCGTCGGGCCTGCCGGATGGCGGACAGCACCGCGCTGTCGCCGCTGAAGGGCGGCTTGATGGCGGTCTCCACATTCTGCAGGAACACCACCGGGGCGCTCATGTCCGCCAGCAGCAGCGAGGGATCGCCGGGCCGCACCGGACGCAGGCCCTGCTGCCGCAGCAGGTCATCGGCCATGGGGCTGGCCGGCGCGTCCAGCGCCGCGAACAGCGCCCACAGGCAGTCCTGCTCCATGGCCTGGGCAAAGAGCTGGGTCAGCAGTAATTGCAGGGACTCGTCGTCCCGGCCGTACATGCCCGTGATGCACAGCAGTCTGCCGGAGGCGGCGTTGCGCACGGCGTTGACCCGCACGGGGTCGCCCAGCAGGGCCAGCAGCTCACGGGTACGGCGCTGGTCGAAGGATGCGGCGGCCAGCAGCTCGTCGCCGCTGCGCAGGGTCATGATCCGCTCACCCCGGCGCTGAACGCCCTGGGCGGCGGCAGGCGGCATGCCGATGGCCTGCAGCTCCGCCAGCAGCGGTGCCTCCGGCGCAGCCTCATCAAAGCGCAGTGTGCCGGGGGACAGCAGGGGCTTGTACTGGGGCTCCCGCAGATAGAGGCCCCGCTGATAGATATACTCCTGCACCATGGGGTCGATCAGGTGGGAGATATCCCGGTTCATGTCGATATTCTCCCGGATACGGGTGGAGCTGATGTCCTCCAACTGGGAGGGGAGCTGGAGCTGCACCACCTTGCCGGTGATCATGCCCACATCGGCGTCCATGTCCTTTTCCTCGCCGTGAAGGGCGGAGACCCGACGGAACACGATGTGATTCATGCTGTGGACGGAGTCGGGACTGGGCGCCGCCTTGTAGGAGGACGCGCCGTGGATCACGTCGGAACCCACGATGAGATACAGCTCCCGTCCGGCGAACATATCCTTCAGCCGCCGCAGGTCGCCGGGGGTGGCGATGTTGACGGGGATGTTATAGGGGAACAGGTGGACGTGGAACTCATCGGCCACCGACATGGAGGCGATGCGGCGGCGGATCAGGCTGGGCTGGGTCTTTTTCGACCAGGAGAATTCGTCCACCGCCAGAAACACCTCGTACCCCATGTCCCGGATGGTGCAGGCCAGCGCCTTGTGGGACAGGGTAAAGGGGTCGAAGGTGCCGGGGAAGAAGGCCACCTTCTGCCGCTGGGTGAACCGGAAGGGGCCATTGTCGGTCTCATACCGGACGATGAACTGGTACATGCGGTACAGCGCCGCCGAGCAGTACAGATCGTTAAGGCCCTCCTCCTGATTCTCGTGCATCAGGAACAGCAGCTTGTGGGCGCACAGGGTGAACAGCCACGCCCGCCGCTCATCGGGGAACCGGGGCGAGGCGAACAGGGTGTCGCCCAGCACATACATGGCCTCCTGCTGCACCGCCTGGCGATAGGACGCCATGCCCTTCAGCAGCAGACCCGCCAGACGCCGGCGGCGGCGATCCCACACCGCTTCCTCCTCCGGGAAGCGCTGGGGATAGGTGCGGTAGCTCTCCAACGCGAAGCCCACGGTGTCCAGGGCCGAGGCCACCACGCTGTCGGCGGAGTGACTCAGCAGCTCCGCCAGATAGTCGATGACCTCGTCCAGCTCCGCCGGAGGCAGCCACAGCATAAAGGTACCCAGATACTGGGGGATATATTTGGAGAATTCGTAGTGGCCGGATTCCAGGGCCTTGGCCAGCTCCACGGCGATCTCGTTGCGCTCCTCGCTGGTGAGCCGGGGCGCGATGCCCAGCAGTGCGCGGCCCGCCCGCTGGCGCACCACCACCGCCTCGCTGACCCGGATTAGGTTGGCGAAGTGGGCGGCGATCTGCATGGCGCTGCCCATGCCGCAGGCGGCGTAGCGGGACAGCAGCTCCACATTCACCACCTTGATCATCCACGGCGTGGCAGTTTTCAGGTTGTCCAGCAGAATGTCGGACACCTCTTCATTGGTAAGGGCCTCCATGGCCTGCTCCGCCGGAACGCCGCACACGCGGGCGTACCGATAGCGCAGAGAGGGCAGGGCAAAGGTCAACTCCTCCTGCCGCAGCCGCTCCAGCGCGGAGCGGAGGGGGTGGCTCTCCGGCAGGGTCTGGCTGGCCCGGAAGAAGAATTGCAGCGCCGCCGCCTGCAGGGAGGGGCTGTGGCCCCGGCACTGGGCCAGGGCGAAGGCGGCCACCTGCTCCGCCCGCTCCTCCGTCAGCAGCTTCAGGGGCAGATAGCACAGGGTGTCCGTCAGAGCCAGCGCCGCGCCCTCGTCCTCCACATGGGGGGACTGGTAGTGGGACAGCAGCACCGACAGGAACTGCTCCGTCTCCTGGGGCGCGCAGTTTTCCAGCGTGGCGGACACCACCAGCTTGGCGGTGAAGCGGATGTGGCTGGTCTGCTGGGGCGTCAGCTTGTGGTCGGGGTAAAACAGCAGGTTCAGATACTGGGACCACAGGGCGAACTGGGTCTGCTCCACCGCCGCGCGGGGCGCGGAGGAGGGCAGCTCCTTTTTATAGCGCAGGCTGAACTTGGCCATCACCTGGCCCATCAGCGCCGCCGCCTGGCGGCGGATGTCACCCTCCGGGTGCAGCAGCAGCTCATAGAGAAAGTACACCGTCTGGATCTTCTGGTTGGTGGACAGATAGGTGAAGTAGTCCTCCAGCACGCACAGATAGGTACGCACCCGCGTCCAGTCCTTTTCGCTGCGGGCCATCTCCAGCAGATCGGAGAACAGCCCCTCGTGACTGAGGCGGCGCATCATGTCCAGGTTGTGCTCCACCGCCGTCAAGCAGAAGGCCCGGTAGTACTCATCCGGCTTCATCAGGGCGATGTCCGGCGGGGGACTGGGCTCGGTGTTCCGGCCCTGCAGCGTCACGTCCACGCCGTGGGCGATGAGGTAGTCCTCAAAGTCCCGCAGCTTGCGGTAGACGTACTCATAGCGGCGCTTTTTGGCGGCGTCTACATTGTCCAGCTTGCTGAGGATCACGTCAAAGGCGTCCTTCAGGGCGTACAGCGCCGCCGTCTCCCGGCCGTCCGCCTCCCGCCGCTGCTTGGAGCGGAAGTCGGCGTAGATCAGCAGCATGGATTCCACCGACAAATTGGCCAGCTCCAGATCCCAGGTGGAGTGATTGCCGGCCACCTGGCCCACCTGGGGAAGGCCGGAGCGGGTCAGCCACTCGTCGGTATAGTAGTAGTGGAGATAGGGCACCCGTTCGCCGGGCATGCAGCCGAATTTGCCGATGTCGTGTCCGGCGGCGGCGGCAGAGGTCAGGGCCAGATCCACCGCCGCGCCGCTGCGGCGCAGGGCGCGGCCCGCCGTCATGGCCACATGGTGGACCATGGCGATGTGCTGCAGGGTGCTGAAGGGCGTCAGCTCACTGCCCAAGCGCAGCAGCTCATAGACGAAATCCTGCCGCCATACCTGCAAAAACCGCGGATAGAAGGGGCTGCCCGCCGCCTCCTCGTCGGCGCAGAAGGCGAAGTCAATGTGCCAGTCGAAGGGCAGCGCGCGGCGCTCCTCCTCCAGCAGAAGCTGTATGGCAAGCAGGGCGCACAGGGCGAAGTCCTCCTGCGGCTCCGTGGCGGGACGGCGATGCTGGGGGTACAGGCGGGCGGTGGCATCGCTGAGGACGCAGCTGCACCAGCCGCCCTCCGGCACGGGGATGTCCGGCATGGCCTCGACGGCGGCCTCGATCAGCGCGCGGCAGGCAAGGCGCTGCCGCACCGGCAGAAAGCCCTCGAAAAACCGGGCCTGGGCCCACCGCTGTGCCATCGCCGGGTCATGGAGCCGGGACTGGAAGGCGGCGGCCCGGAAGGCGTCGCTCCAGTGCTGGCAGAAAAAGGCTTTATGGGTCATATTGTTCCCCCTTTCCGCCTGTTTGGGCGGTGGAATGGTATTCTAAATGGCTGTTCAGTATTGCGATCCCGTCCTGAGAGGGGACGGATATCCTCCGTTACAGCTTCTCCAGAACGAACGGCTCGCCTACCTGCAGGGCATAGTGATAGATCCGGGCGCTGTCCTCAATGTACTGGGCGCGGGTGCGGGCCTCGTTCAGATCCCTGCCCACCGCCAGCACGCCGTGATTGTTCAGCAGGCAACCGCCCCGGCCATCCTTCAGACAGGGCACCGCGTTCTCCCCCACGGCAAAGGTGCCGGGTGTGGCGTATTCGGCGCACGCCACGTCGCCGCCCAGGAAGATCCGGGTCTCGATCAGCACCGAGGGTATGGGCTTATGCACCACGGCAAAGGCCGTGGCATAGGGGGAATGGGTGTGGAAGATGGCCTTGTGCTCCGGATAGGCCCGATAGACGGCGGCGTGCATCCGCCACTCGCTGGAGGGCTGCAAGTCGCCCTCGATGATGTTGCCGTCCAGATCGCACCGGACGATGTCCATGGGCCGCATCACCGTATAGCGCACCGAGGTGGGGGTAATCAGCATGGTACCGTCCTCCAGCGCCACGCTGAGGTTGCCGCTGGTACCGGTGAACATTCCCTCGTGGAGGGATTCCAGACACACGTCCACCATTTCCTGCCGCAGTTCTTTGTGAGAATACTCCATTTTATCGCCTCTTTCGATTATTAAACAATTATTTCGTATCTCAGATCACCATTTCATACGGCCCCAGCTCGCTGACCTCCAGATACTTTTGCAGGTCATAGGGGGAGTAGATGCCCAGATCGGTCACGATACCGGTGATTAGCTGGGGCGGCGTGATGTCGAAGGCAGGATAGTAGCCCTTCACGCCATCGGCCGCCGTCTTGACCCCCATGGCCTCCAGCGTATCCTGGGGGTTGCGCATCTCGATGTGGACGCTGTCCACCGTGGGATGGCCCTTGTCGGGGATGCCGCTGATGTACACCGGCACACCCAGATAGTTGGCGGCAATGGAGATCTGGAAGGTACCCACCTTATTGGCGATATAGCCGTCACAGCAGATGGCGTCGGCGGCGCAGGTGAATACATCCACATGCTCGTGCTGCATCACATAGGCGGGCATGTTGTCGGTGATGACCGTCACGTCAAAGCCCATGTCATGGCAAACGGTGGCCGTCAGCCGCGCCCCCTGGAAATAGGGGCGGGTCTCCGGGCAGAACAGCCGGATGGTTTTGCCCCGTTCCCGGCACTCCTTCAGCATCATGGCCAGGATGGTCTCGGCAAAGCACTGGGTCATGACGGTGCCGTTGTCGGGGAACTTGTCCACCAGATGCTTGGCCATCTGGCCCACCCGGTTATAGCGGCGGTTGTTGGTAGCCACGGTATAGTCCCGGATGGCCAGCGCCACATCGGGGACACCCTGGGCGATGGCGGCCTTTGCCGCCTCCAGACAGCCGCCGCAGATGAGCTGCATCCGTCCCACGGTGGTAGGCCGTGCGTGGGAGATGGTGTCCATGGCCTGCTCCAAATAGGCCACCTGCCGCTCCGCCGTCATGTCCCGGCACTCCCAGGCCGCCAGCGCCATGCCCATGGCGGCGGCGGTGAAGGGCCCGGTGGACTGGGTCACCATGTCCGTCAGCGCCTGGGCCACCTCGCCGTGGGTGCGGCAAGTGACGAACTCTACCCGCCGGGGATATACCCGGCGATCCAATATCCGCACCTGGCCGCTGTCGTACCAGGCCACGTTTTCATACTGCATCATAAAGGCAAGGCCTTTGTCCGCTCTTTCCATTTTCATTTTCTCCTCTCTTACGCGCCGTACAGCCGCTTTGCGGCGGCGCGGGCCTCATACAGCACCCGCTCCTTGTCCAGCGTCAGGTATTCTCCGTTTTCATACAGCACCCTGCCGTCCACCATGGTCATGCACACATCGGCGGCCTGGGCGCTGTATACCGCAAGGCCCGCAGTGTCCAGATGGGGACAGAGATGGGGCGCGTTCAAGTCGATGGCCATGATGTCCGCCCGCTTTCCGGCCTGGATGGCACCGGTGTCGTCCCGGCCCTGCAGTCTCGCGCCGCTGACCGTGGCCATGTCCAGCACCTGACCGGCCGGTAAGATCGCCGCATCGTGGTGATAGCCGTTGTGAAGGATGGCCGCCAGATGCAGCTCCTCCAGCATGTTCAGGTTATTGTTGCTGGCCGCGCCGTCGGTGCCCAGCGCCACGTTGACACCCTCCGCCAGCAGCGCGGGAACCGGGGCAAAGCCGCTGCCCAGCTTCATGTTGCTGGTGGGATTGTGAACGACACTGACGCCCTTTTGCCGCAGAAGCGCCCGATCCGCTTCTGTCACCCACACGCAGTGGGCCGCGGCACAGGGCACATCAAACACCCCCAGATCGTTCATCCACGCTGCCGGTGTCTTGCCGTACTTCTCCATGCAGCCGTCGTGCTCGCTCCTCGTCTCGCTGAGATGAATGTGCATCCGCGCGCCGTTCCGGCGGCACCATGCCGCCGTCCCCGCCGCCACGTCGGGATTGCAGGTGTACTCGGCGTGAAGGCAGCCCTCCACCCGGATGCGGCCGTCGGCGGCATTGTGCCAGTCATGGTAAAACCGCTCCAGCTTGCGGGCGCTCTCATTCTTTTCATAGGTATCCGTCGGGTCAAAGGCCTGCACCGGATAACAGAGGTTGGCCTTGATGCCGCACTCCGCCACCAGCTCCGCCGCCTCCCAGGGGAAGAAATACATGTCGGAAAAGCTGGTGGTGCCGCAGGCAAGCATCTCCAGCAGCGCCAGGGCCGTACCGGCCCGGATGTCCGCCGCCGTCATGCGGCCCTCCACCGGGAACACGCTGTCAAACAGCCACCTTTGCAGGGGGAGGTCGGTGCCAACGCCCCGCAGCAGCGTCATGGCGGCGTGAGTGTGGGCGTTCACCAGTCCCGGAAGCAGCAGCCTGCCGGACATGTCCTTCTCGCAGTCAAAGACGCCCTCCGGACGGGCAGCGCCCACATAGGTGATCACCGGGCCGTCAACGGCCACGAAGCCGCCCTGGATCACGCCGCCGGGCGCATAGACCCAGGCGTTTTTCAGTAATGTGGTCATGCTCTCACATCCTCGTCAGCACCTTTTTCAGGTACGCACTGAAGTTGTCGGCCACCAGATGTCCCACCTCGTTGACTTCCTCGTCGGTCAGGGGCTGATCCAGGATGCCCGCCGCCATGTTGGTGATGACGGAGAAGCCCAGGCAGGGCATGCCGCAGTGGGCCGCCGTCAGCGCCTCGGTCACGGTGGACATACCCACCGCGTCGCCGCCCAGGGTACGGATGGCGCGGATCTCCGCCGGTGTCTCGAACTGCGGGCCCTGCATGAAGAAATAGCACCCCTCATGAAAGGTCAGGCCGCTGCCCTGGGCGCACTCGCGGGCGACGGCACGCAGCTCGGGACTGTACATCTTCTGCACGTCGAAGAACCGGGGACCGAACTCCGGGATATTGGGACCCCGCATGGGGGAGCAGCCCGGCAGCATGATCTGATCGTTGATGATCATGATGTCGCCGGGCTTGTAGCCCAGGTTCACGCCCCCGGCGGCATTGGTCAGGATCACCGCCCTGCAGCCCAGCAGCTTGAACAGCCGGATGGGCGCCGTCAACTGCGGGAAGTCATACCCCTCGTAGGAGTGGAACCTCCCGGACATGCACACCACCTTCTTGCCGGCGATGGTGCCGCAGATCAGCTTCCCGGCGTGGGTAGCCACGGTGGAGCGCAGGAAATTGGGGATGTCCTCATAAGGGATCACCACCGGGGTTTCCACCTGGGCGGCAAAGGGGCCCAGGGACGAGCCCAGGATAATGCCGATCTCCGGCTGAAAGTCCAGCTTTTCCCGGACATACCGGGCGCTTTTCTCGAAAAATTCATAGGTATATTCCATGGGATATCCTCCTATTATATATTGTATTGATTTTACCACACCGGCCACATGGTGTCAATTTCACCCGCTTCCACAATTTTCGTCGGTTTTCCTTCCAGAAAGGTCTTGCATTTTTTTATTTTCATGATACAATAGCGTTGACAAATCTTAATGGAGGTACCAAAATGGCTTATCAGATCGGTTCCGCTTGCGTCAGCTGTGGCGCTTGCGCAGACGCTTGCCCCGTGGGCGCTATCTCCCAGGGCGATTCTCAGTACGTGATCGACGCTGGCGCTTGCCTGGACTGCGGTTCCTGCGCAGACACCTGCCCCAACGGTGCTATCAATCCCGCTGAGTAAAATCCGTACATAAAAAACGGCCGGTGC
>ULSS01031761.1_pt1 | contig 18978 bp, 19 predicted proteins | sample 1956901 | NCBI WGS metagenome assembly ULSS01 (sample SAMEA4835714, study PRJEB28245) | human gut metagenome | biome: gut microbiome; material: fecal sample | place: Denmark | collected 2008
AGTCCACAATGAATACAGGCGGTGCTGCTCAGCAGACGGCATTTATGACCAAAATCATGAAGTACTTTTTCCCTATCATGATTCTTTGGATGGCAAGAAGCTATCCTGCAGGTCTTGCTGTTTACTGGTTCGGCAGCCAGGTAATCCAAATCTTCTATAATATGAGATTTAATTCGTGGAGAAAGAAACAGAGAGAAGAAAGAGAAGCCAGAGAAGCGAAAAACAGAAAGAGAAGAGCAAAAGCATAAAACATTGGAGGAAAAAATAAATATGGATTTTTCTGAAAAGTATGGAACAGATGTAGAAGAGGCCGTTAGACTGGCGCTTTTGGATCTGAATCTTACCAGAGATGAAGTTGATGTTACTGTTTTGGAAGAATCTTCTCGTGGATTTTTCGGTATCGGCTCAAAACTCGCAAAAGTGAGAGTCGAAAAGAAAAAGGCTCCTGCAAAAGAAGAAAAGAAGCAGGAAAAACCGGCTGCACCTGTGAAGCAGGAAGCAAGAGCCGAAAAGGCAAAACCGGAAAGAGAAAAAGCTCCGAAAAAGGAAGCATCAAGAAATAAAAAAGAAAGAACAGCCCCTAAGTTCGATATCGAAAGTGTTAAACCTGTGATTTCCAAGGAACCTGAGGAAAATCTCACTCCGTGTGAAGACCATGCAGCACTTAGATTCCTTGAAGAAGTTACCAAGGAAATGGGACTGGAACTTGATATAACGGCGAAGGAAGGTAAAGATGTTCTCTATGTTGATATTCAGGGAAAAGATTCCGGAACGATCATCGGTAAGAGGGGACAGACTTTGGATGCGATTCAGTATCTGACAAGCCTTGTCGTTAATAAAGAGCAGAATGCATATACAAGAGTCGTTGTAGATGCGGAAAATTACAGAGCAAAGAGAGAGAAAACTCTTGAATTGCTTGCAGTCAGACTGGCAAACAAGGTTACAAGAACCAAAAAGAGTGTCAGACTTGAGCCTATGAATCCTTACGAAAGAAAGGTTATTCATGCAACTCTTCAAAACCATCCTCGGGTTACAACCAGAAGTGAAGGTCAAGATCCATACAGAAGGGTTATAATTGAATTGAAGTAGTTTTGTAGCCCGTTTTTTAAACGGGCTTACTTTTTTATTTAAAAGGCAGGCAATAGAAAAATGTGCCGGCGGAAAGCAAAAGAATATGGAAGATACAATTGCTGCGATTGCGACCGCACCCGGCGAGGGAGGAATCGGAGTCGTTCGAATCAGCGGAGAAAAATCAAAAGAAATTCTCGAAAAGATTTTTTTGAAAAAAAACAGTGAAAAAGATTTAGTGCCTCGGATGATGCACTATGGTTTTGTACGCAATAATTTCAGCGGAGAGCTCATAGATGAAGTGATGGCGGTTTATTTTAAAGCGCCCTATTCTTATACAGCGGAAGATGTTGTGGAAATTCAGTGCCACGGCAGCATGGTTTCCCTTCGCAAAATTTTATCACTTGTTTTAAAAAACGGTGCTCGCATTGCAGAATCGGGAGAATTCACAAAACGCGCTTTTTTAAATGGAAGGCTTGACTTGTCACAGGCGGAAGCCGTGATTGATTTAATTCGTGCCAAGTCGGACAAATCTTTTGATGTTGCGCTGAACCAGCTTGAGGGAAATTTCTCAAAAGAAATTCGCAAGATCCGTGCGGAACTTATGAATAGCCTTGTCAATATAACCGTAAATATTGATTATCCTGATGAGGATATTGAGCAGCTGACTTTTGAAAATCTGGTTTCGGATTTAACTTCCGTTCGTGTGAAAGTTGAGAAAATGCTGCAAACATCGAATACCGGACGAATTATGAGCGAGGGTTTAAAGATTTCAATTATAGGAAAGCCCAATGTCGGAAAATCGTCATTGATGAACGCTTTGCTTAAGGAAACGAGAGCAATCGTAACTTCCGTTCCGGGAACGACCAGAGATACGATCGAAGAAATGCTCACGATTCGCGGTATTCCGGTAAAACTGACGGATACTGCCGGAATCAGGCATACGGAAGACATAATAGAAAAAATAGGAATTGAAAAGAGCAAAGAAGCTTTTAACAATGCGGATTTGATTATCTTTATGGCGGATCGAAGCAGGGTGCTTGACGAAGAAGACTTTTCGATTTTAAGTCATATAGGGGAGAAAAAAGCAATTGTTATTTTAAATAAAACCGATTTGCCGAAAGCCTTTGACGAGACAGAAATAGGAAAACTTTTGCCAAAGGCCTACATTATTGAAGCCTCTGTTGCAAACGGAGAAGGTATTGAGGAACTCGAGAATGTCGTGGAGAATCTGGTATACGGAGGCGAGGTCAAACAATCTGACAGCATGATGGTTACCAATGTACGGCATAAAAATCTGCTTGAAGAAGCGGATAGCTCTCTTGCCGATGCGATTGAAATGGCAAAAGCCTGTCAGCCGCTGGAACTTCTTGAGATTGATGCAAGCAGGGCATATGAGTGCCTCGGCGCAATCATCGGTGAAGCAGTGGAAGAAGATATTATAAATGAAGTTTTTGCAAGATTTTGTTTAGGAAAATAAAAGAAAGACGATAGATTATGGAAAGAAATTTAATGGGTGAATACGATGTTATCGTTGTCGGTGCAGGACATGCCGGATGTGAAGCCGCGCTTGCTTCGGCGAGAATGGGAATGAAAACACTGATGTTTTCCATCAACCTCGAAGCAGTGGCAATGATGCCGTGCAATCCTTCCATCGGAGGAACCGGCAAAGGACACCTGGTAAGAGAAATTGATGCACTCGGCGGTGAAATGGGAATCAATATTGACAAAACTTTCATCCAAAGTAAAATGCTGAACACCGCAAAAGGACCCGCAGTTCATTCACTGCGTGCACAGGCGGATAAAAATAAATACCATCTTGAGATGAAAAAAACAATTGAGAAAGAGCCGAACCTTGATATGAAGCAAGGGGAAGTTACCGACTTAATCCTTGAAGACGGAAAGGTATGCGGAGTTGAAACCAAGACGCATACTTACTATACGGCGAAGGCTGTCGTTCTTGCGACAGGTACTTTCCTCAGAGGAAAAATATTTATCGGTGACAGCGCATTTTCGAGCGGACCGAACGGACTTGCTCCGGCAAACGAACTTGCAGACAATCTCAAGAAACATGGCATGAAGCTTCGCAGATTCAAAACAGGAACCCCTGCAAGATGTCTGGGAAGCAGTTTGAACTATGAAAAAATGATACCGCAGTATGGCGATGAGAAGATTGTCCCGTTTTCCTTTATGAACGATGAAATCGGTGAGAATAAAGCACTGTGTTGGCTGACCTATACAAATGAAGAAACGCACCGCGTGATTCGGGAGAATTTTCATCGTTCGGCGCTTTTTGGCGGACAGATTGAAGGAATTGGTCCAAGATACTGCCCGTCGATTGAGGATAAGGTTAATCGCTTTGCGGATAAGGAAAGACATCAGACTTTCATCGAACCTGAAGGACTTGATACGGACGAAATGTATATTCAGGGAATGTCCTCGAGCCTTCCGGAAGATGTGCAGTACGCTTTTTATAAGACGATACCGGGGCTTGAGAATATCCGAATCGTCAGACCTGCTTATGCAATCGAATACGACTGCATCGACCCGCAGAATTTAAAATTAAATTTGGAATACAGAGGGATTGAAAATCTTTTTTGTGCGGGACAGTTTAACGGCAGCTCCGGATATGAGGAAGCCGCAGCACAGGGTTTGATGGCCGGAATCAATGCTGCACTCAAAATTTCCGGAAAAAATCCGTTTGTCCTCGGAAGAGACGAGGCTTATATTGGCGTTCTCATCGACGATTTAGTGACCAAAGGCACCAATGAGCCTTACAGAATTATGACCAGCAGAGCGGAATATAGGCTGCTTCTGAGGCAAGACAATGCAGATCTGCGCCTTACGGAAAAATCATACAGTATTGGACTGGCTACTAAGGAAAGATATGACAGATTTTTAAAGACGAAAGAAATTGTACAACAGGAAATGAATCGCCTGCGTGAAAAGACAGTTTCACCGGAAGAAATTAATGATTTTCTGGAAAAACACGAAAGTGCTCCGATTTCGGGACGGGTTTCCTTAGCCGAACTTCTGAAACGCCCGCAGATTACTTACGAAAATCTTACGGAGATTGACGGAGCGGACAGACCGCAGCTCTCTTACCACGAAATGACGCAGCTTGAAGTGCAGCTCAAATATGAAGGCTATATTCAGAAGCAGCTTCAGCAGGTGGAAAGATATAAGAAGCTCGAAAGCCGCAGGCTTGATGAAAATTTAGACTATGCGGGTATTGAGGGTCTTCGAATTGAGGCAATGCAGAAGCTCAGTCAGATTCGTCCGGCGTCGCTCGGACAGGCTTCCAGAATATCGGGGGTATCGCCTGCGGATATTAATGTTATTATGGTCTACCTTGAAAAAAAGAGGAGAAGCAAGCAGTGATTAGATTAAAAGAAGCAATTTCAGATTTAGGTTTTTCCTGCAGCGAAAAGCAAATAAAGCAATTCGAAGATTACATGTCGGGCATACTGGACTGGAATGAGAAAGTGAATCTAACCCGGATCACCGACAGAGATGAATTTATCGTAAAGCATTTTATTGACTCGCTTGTCTGCTGCGGGTATGCTGAATATGCGAATGCGAGGAAGATTATAGATGTGGGAACCGGGGCCGGATTTCCGGGCATTCCGCTTGCAATTTTATCGCCGGAAAAAGATTTTGTGCTGATGGATTCCTTGAAGAAAAGGCTTAAAATTATTGACGAACTATGTGAAAACGCTGAAATCTCCAATGTTGCTACTGTACATGCGAGGGCAGAGGAACTTGCTCGCAACAAGCAGCACAGAGAAAAATATGACCTCTGCGTTTCCAGGGCGGTTGCCAACATGGCAGTTTTGGCCGAATACTGTCTGCCTTTTATTAAAGTCGGAGGATTTCTGATGGCATATAAAGGCCCGGAAGCGGCAGAAGAAGCTGCGGCTGCGGCACGTGCAGTCAAAACTCTGGGTGGCGAAATTCTTGAAATTCGAGATGCAAACCTAAACGCATATGATATTTCGCACAAAATCATAGTAATTAAAAAAGTGAAAAATACGGCGTCGAAATTTCCGAGAAAAGCGGGAACTCCGACGAAAGAACCCTTATTGTGAAGATGATAAGGGTTTTTTGTTTATAAAATGTTTACACGAAAGGCATCGGAAATGTTATTATTTCCCTATAGAAAGTGTGTTAAATACAAAGGAGGAAAAAAATGAAAGTTGTACAGATTCCTGTGGAATTCATCGTTCCCAATCCTGAGCAGCCGCGAAAGGTGTTTACCGACAATGAACTGGAAGAATTGACCAATTCTATTCGAGAATATGGTGTCCTTCAACCACTACTTGTGAAAAGGACAGAAGGAAAAAAATTCATACTGATTGCAGGTGAGCGGAGGCTGCGGGCCTCAAAACTTGCGGGCCTTCACCGTGTGCCGGTTATTATAAAAGACCTTGAGGAGCCGGAGGCAGCCCTCATTGCACTTGTTGAAAACGTGCAAAGAGAAGACTTGAATTTTCTTGAGGAAGCCAGGGCATACAAGAAACTTATGGAGGATTTCAATCTTACGCAAGGTGAGATAGCAAAGAGGGTGAGCAAACAGCAATCAACCATTTCCAACAAAATACGTATATTGGCACTTCCGGAAGAACTGCAGCAAATGCTTATGACAAACAAACTTACGGAGAGGCATGCAAGAGCCCTTCTGAAGCTCGGTGATGAGGATGATAGAAGAAAGATATTGAAAAGAGTCGTAGACAACAATTTGAATGTAAAACAAACCGAAAAACTTATCGAAGATTTTCTCGAAGGCAAAGAGAAGTCATACAGAAAGAAAAACAAAATTAATTACATAAGTTACAAAATATACTTAAACACCATCAGAAAGGCATTTAACCAAGTTAAAAATGTTGAAAAAAATGCGAGGTTTATTGAGAACGACCAAGGTGAATTCATGGAAGTAAAGATTCTTATTCCTAAAAATAACGGATGTTTCACGTGAAACATCCAATTTTTTTATTATTTGATGTGGTAAAAATTTGTATAGTAGTGTATAATACCGTTAGGATTAGTGTGAGAAACTTTGACAACGCAAGGAGGAATTATTTTGGGAAAAGCAATAGCAATATTTAATCAAAAAGGTGGCGTAGGAAAAACAACAACAAATATTAACCTTGCCGCTTGCTTGGCAATCAGGGGAAAAAAAGTTTTGATTCTTGATATAGACCCACAGGGAAATACAACCAGCGGAATCGGTGTGAGGAAGAGAAATCTCAAAGATACCATTTATAATATTCTTGTTGATAAAGATTATGATCCCAGAAAAGCAATCATAAAGACAAGTGTTAACAATTTGGATTTGATACCTGCCAGTGTAGATCTTGCCGGGGCAGAAGTCGAACTTGTGAGCGTCGATGGTCGTGAAAATGCCTTAAAAGAGGGGCTGGATAAAATAAAAGGTGGCTATGACTATATTTTTATTGACTGCCCACCGTCACTGGGTCTTCTTACGATTAATTCACTTGCTGCAGTTGACAGCGTGCTCGTTCCGATTCAATGCGAATTTTATGCACTTGAAGGTGTCAGCCAGCTTGTAAGCACAATTGAACTTGTGAAGAAGAGCCTGAATCCAAAGCTTGAAATCCAGGGAGTAATCTTAAGCATGTTTGACGGCAGAACGAATCTGTCGCTCCAGGTAGTGCAGGAAGTTAAAAGATATTTCGGGAACAAGGTTTATTCCACAGTTATTCCGAGAAATGTAAGACTGGCAGAAGCACCGAGCTACGGGATGCCGATAACCGAGTATGATCCGAAGTCAAAGGGAGCGGAAGCATACGGAGACTTTGCGGATGAATTTTTAGAGCTGGAGGAAGACTAATGGCGGCAGCGAAAAAAGGAGGACTCGGGAGAGGACTGGAAGCACTCATAGCAGATGCTGCACCGATTGAGAATGTCGGAGCAGCAAAAGAACAAAGCGGAGAGCATGAAGATTCCACTGACAGAGTCAGATATATAAAAACGTTTGACATCATGCCGAATGCGAACCAGCCAAGAAAAACTTTTGATGAAGAAAAGATTCAGGAACTGGCGAACTCCATCCTGGAACATGGTGTGATACAACCCATCGTTCTGAGAAAGAAAGACAAGGGATACGAGATTGTTGCCGGAGAAAGGCGTTGGAGGGCTGCGATTAAAGCAGGGCTGTCCGAAGTTCCGTGTTTGATCAGAGAACTTGACGATGAGCAGAATATGCTGCTTGCAATTATAGAAAACATGCAGCGCGAAGACCTGAACCCGATTGAAGAAGCGGAAGGTCTGAACCAGATGATCGTTACTTACGGAATGACCCAGGAACAAGTATCTAAAAGTGTAGGAAAGAGCAGACCGTATATCACGAACTCGTTAAGACTTTTGAAACTTCCCGAATATGTTCTGGAACTTATTTCAGAAGGAAAAATTTCTGCAGCCCACGGAAGAACAGTTATTACCGTTGAAGATGATGAGGTCAGAAAGAGAATCTGCGAGCAGATTGTGAAAGAAGGTCTATCCGTAAGAGAAACGGAGCGGCTTGTTGACGAAATCGGAAAACCGAAAAGGAAACCTGCAAAACGCATAAAGAATCCAAATGTAAGCAGGGTCGAAGAGGAACTAAAAGAGGTTTTAGGCACGAAAATCAATATTAACCAGAAAGGTTCTAAAGGAAAAATCGAAATAGAATTTTTCAGCAAAGAAGAGCTCGAACGACTCATAGACATGTTGAAATCACTGAGATAAAAGGATTGTTTCATGTGAAACAATCAATAAAAGCACAAGCAAAAGGCGGTTCGTTACGAATCGCCTTTTTTTTCGATCTTATCAATTAGAACAGCCAACCCGTCTCGGACAATTTGTTCAACAACAGCCGGAAGCTCTGCAAGCTCAGAACGAGACATGTCTTTGGTTTCAATCGGTTTGTGAACCATGAAGTCGATATGGCATCCTTTTGTTACCTTGCCCGTCTCTTCGTAAGTGTGGTATCCGCCGTTTAAAGTAACAGGAACAATCGGAACTCTAGCCTTGGTTGCAAGTTTAAAACTGCCGTGCTTGAATTCTGCCATGGCAGAGGAACGACTTCTTGTTCCTTCAGGAAAGATTACAAGGGAAAATCCCTGTTTTAAATATTCAACACCCTCGTTGATTGTCTTGAGAGAGGCCCTGGCATCACCCCGATGAATATAAATCCCGCGGATTCGGGTAACCCATTTCCCAAAAATTGGGATTTTAGACAAGCCATCTTTTGCGATGAATGCAACCTGATGATTCTTTACATTATATAAAAAGCTCAGTATGTCCGCATAGGATTGATGGTTTGAAATAAAGACCACAGGTCCTGATTGTGGAAGATTTTCCGGATGAATGACGGTAAAGTCAACCTTGAATTCATCGACAATATGAGAAGACCAAATCTGGCAGGCCTTAAGAATTTCTTCCTGCTCCTTTTTTACATCGCCCGATGCTTTCGCATTTTCAATCGCAATGCGGTTTTCTTTTAGTTTGTTCATTCCGCCTATAACGGTAAGAATTCCATATATATTGTTAAATAGTTTCAAAAGAACACCTCCGTTTTGTAAACTTACAAGATATTATAGCACATTCCTGTTGTTTTTTTCTACATAAAAAGTGTATAATATTCAATATGTAAGACGAAATAAGAAAAGGAGACCAAGCATGAAGGTTTACAACAGTGTTACGGAAATGGTGGGAAATACTCCCATATTGAAATTAAACAGAATCATTGCGAAAGAAAACCTGTCGTTTCATCTCTTCGGTAAAATGGAGATGATGAATCCGGCGGGGAGCGCAAAGGACAGAGTCGGTTTGGCAATGATTCGCGATGCAGAGCAAAAGGGCCTCTTGATGCCGGGGGCAGCGATTATCGAGCCGACCAGCGGAAATACGGGAATTGGTCTGGCAATGGCCGCGGATGCTCTGGGATACAAGGTGATTTTGACGATGCCCGAAACCATGAGTGTGGAAAGAAGAAATCTCCTGAAAGCATACGGTGCAGAGTTAGTTTTGACAGAGGGCGCAAAAGGTATGCAGGGGGCTGTCGAAAAGGCGGAGGAACTGCATAAGGAAATACCGGGGAGCATAATTGCCGGACAGTTTTACAACCCGGCAAACCCGGAAATACACTATGAGACCACGGGGCCTGAAATTTACAATGCACTCGACGGTAAGGTTGATGTTTTCGTTGCGGGAATCGGAACGGGAGGAACGCTGAGCGGAGTCGGCAGATATCTGAAAGAGCAGAACCCGGATATAAGAATCATAGGCGTTGAACCGACAGGCTCTCCGCTGATCAGTCAGGGACATGCGGGCCCGCATGATCTTCAGGGAATCGGTGCAAACTTCATCCCGGAAAATTTGGATAGAAATGTATTTGACGAAATCGTGACCGTGGAGAACGAAGAGGCATATGAAATGGGACGGAAGATGGCAAGAGAAGAAGGCGTCCTTGTCGGGATCAGTGCCGGTGCAGCGGTATGCGCAGCCGTAAAGGTGGGAAAAAGACCCGAAAATCATGGCAGGAATGTCGTTGCACTGCTTCCGGATACGGGCGAGAGATATTTGTCCACGAAAATGTTTGAGGAGTAATACGGATGGAAAAGAAGAAAAACGCAAAAACGATTATGATTGCCGCAGCGGTGATTTTGCTTGCCGCTGCAGGATACATTACATATGAAGTCGCGGCGGTTTATGAGACGCTTCCGCTTCCGCTCGACAAGGCGGTTCAGAACTTTTTCTTCAGCCTGCGCGGACCTGTGCAGGATGTGATTATCAGTTCGATTACCCACCTGTCCGATACGGTGACGATTATAGCCTTTTGTATCGTGCTTCTGATACTGCCGAATCGAAAGACTTATGGGCTTCCGGTTTCTTTGGCTTGCCTGGGCGGCGTTGCGATTTACAAACCACTGAAACACTTTGTTCTGCGGGCAAGGCCGGATGCTTCCCTGCACCTTGTGACACAGGGCGGGTACTCCTTCCCAAGCGGACATTCGGTAACATCCATCGTCTTTTACGGGCTGATGCTTTATTTGATTCAAAAGCATTGCAAGAATGAAAAACTCAAAACAGTTTTGAGCTGGATCTGCGGAATCCTTGCGGTTGTCATCGGACCGAGCCGTATTTATGTCGGTGTGCATTGGCCGACGGATGTACTTGCGGGCTGGTGCCTCGGAGGAGGAATCCTTATTATTGCGATTTTGATTTTAGAAAAGATATATGTAAAAAAAGAACTTCAGCCCTAGAGCTGAAGTTCTTTTTTATCGCAGCACCGCTCCCGGCCCGCGGTCGAAGTAAATGCTTTTGTTTGTCGTGCTGAGCGGAATCGCATAGCATAAATTAACGTTATCACCGAGCAGACCGAGTTTTACGGCAGCTCTTCCCGCAGAGTACATCACGCGGTTATCAATACGATGATCTGCGGCAACGGAAACCGCCGAACCGACCGCGATTCCCAGGTCTGTTACGTTGAAAATACAAGGGCAGCCGTGCTTCTTGTTTTCCCCGCAGTTTTTAAATCCGCACATACTGCAGTTGTTTAACCCAAAATATGTATTGTAACATCCAATAAGAACGACACATGTGCTGTTATCAATATTTCCTGCATCACGCATCATGAATGCCTCGTTATACTCTTTGCCGAGTTCCGCAAGTTTGTCTCTGAGTTTGTCCTTTTCCTCTCCGGATACGATTGCAGTAATAATCGTATCTTTGCCACTTCCTTTCGGAGCCGTTTTTGCTGCGGCGGCCATCAAATCGGCAACGGCACAAATAGCATCTTTTTCCGCATCGTGCATGGTCTTTAACATAGTTCTGTATGCTCCTTCCTTGATTTTATGATAGTATTATTGTATCATAAGAAGAAAGGAAAGGAAAAGCAATATGGAAGAAAATAATAAAAAGTATTATATAAGCGCCATGGAATGCTGGAAAGGCAGAGAGGACAGCGACACAGACTATGACGCATTCCGCTGGCATCAGTGGGTACGCCCTTTGGATTTAAGTGAAAACGAAGAAGAACTGAAACCATTTGACGGAAAGCTTGGCTTTGCGTTTATCGGATTTTGCAGTGAGCAGGGTGTAAAGAGAAATAAAGGGAGGGTAGGCACGGCACTTGCCCCTGATTTTATAAGGGGACAGATGTCAAATCTGCCTTGCTCGTTTTCGCAGGAGGTAAAACTTTTTGATGCGGGCAATATTCTCTGCGACGATATATCAATGGAAGACGGACAGCGTGCACTCGGGCATGCCGTCGAAAAGCTTCTTAAGTTAAAGCTCTTTCCGATTGTGCTCGGAGGAGGGCATGAAACCACCTTTGGCCATTTTCTGGGTGAGTACCAGAACCTTCGCGGCGGCAGTATCACGCAGCCCGAACGCAAGGCCAATATGGGAATTGTGAACTTTGATGCACATTTTGATTTGAGGCCGTATAAAAACGGAAGCTCATCGGGTTCGATGTTTCGCCAGATTGCTGATATCTGCAAGGAGGACGGTGAAGAATATCACTATCTGCCGCTCGGAATCCAGCAGCACAGCAATACGGTGCAGCTCTTCAAGGCAGCAAAAGCACTCGGCGTGGAATATATATTAGCAAAAGAATTTCAAACGGCGGGGTTTGCAGGGATCCTTGAAAAAGTGGATATGTTTATGGGAGACTGCGAAAACGCATATATGACGATATGCACCGATGTTTTTTCATCCGCATTCGCACCGGGCGTAAGCGCAACGCAATCGCTCGGACTTGACCCGGAAATCGTACTCCCTGTAATCAAACATATCCTCAGGACGCGCAAAATAAGAGGATTCGACATCTGCGAAATTTCGCCTCGTTTCGACCAGGATAACACGACGGCAAACCTGGGTGCGGTAATTATCTTTGCAGTCGTAAACACACTGTGCAAGATGAACGGATTGGATATAGACTTAGACGATATAAGCTGGATCTAAAGCAGGAGGGAGCATATGAAAAAAGAACCGATTTTGGTTATAATGGCAGCCGGTATGGGCAGCCGCTTTGGAGGGCTGAAGCAAATAGAACCGATAAGCGATAAAGGGGAGATAATCCTGGATTTTTCTCTTTATGATGCATTTATGGCGGGATTCAAGAAGGCCATTTTTGTGATTAAACGCGAAAACGAAGAAGACTTCCGAAAGCTGATTGACAACGGTGCGGCAAAATACATGAAAGTTGATTATGCATTTCAGCAGCTTAATGACCTGCCGGATGGATACAGCGTTCCCGAAGGTCGTGAGAAACCGTGGGGCACCGCACATGCCGTTATGGCCGCAAGACATCTGGCAGACGGCCCGATTGCGGTTATCAACGCGGACGATTACTATGGTCCCGGTGCATTTCAGACGATTTACGATTTTCTTGAAGGCGCATGCGACGGAGAAAAATACTCTTACTGCATGGTAGGATACGATATTGAAAATACTTTAACAGAGAACGGCTTTGTTTCAAGAGGCGTGTGTAAAACTTCCGAGCAAGGCTTTCTCACGGAAATAACCGAGCGCACCAAGATTCAGTGGAAAGACGGAGAGATTGTTTATACAGAAGATGACGGAAAGACATGGAAGAACCTGCCGAAAGGCACGACGGTATCCATGAACTTCTGGGGCTTCACACCTTCGATGATGAAGGAAATGGAGGCGGGCTTCCCTGCGGCTCTCGACAAAATCCTTGCGGAAAATCCGCTCAAAGGCGAGTACTTCCTCCCAGGTGTGGTTGACAGACTCCTGCGCGAGGGAAAAGCGGAGGTAAAAGTACTGAAGTCAAGAGACCGCTGGTATGGAGTAACATATAAGGAAGATAAAGAGAGCGTGGTTTCCGCCCTGCAGTCTATGAAGGACAAAGGGGAATACCCTGACAAGCTTTGGAAATAATAAACACTGCATGACGACAGAATGAAAGTAACGGGATGAATAAGATGAACACAATGGACACAAAACAGAAAGACTACTTACTTACGATAATATGTTATGTTGTATGGGGATTTCAGCCGCTCTATTACGCAATCAAGCCGGACACCGATGCGATGTTTCTTCTGATGTCCCGAATTCTTTGGGCCGGAGTTTTCGTAACGAGCATTGTTCTTGTGCAAGGACGAGGGAAAGAAATTATTGCAACATTCAAGAAAAAAGATTTGATGCTGAAGCACATTGTGCCGGGAGCAATCTTTAACTTCCTCGACTGGGGAGTATATATGTGGGCGGTAATGAACGGACATATCCTCGCTACCAGCATGGCGTATTACATAGCACCGCTTGCGGTTTGCTATTTCGGCGTTATATTTTTTAAGGAAAAAATGACATGGCAGATGGGAGTGGCGACGGCAATAATCGTTGCGGGCGTACTCTTTGCAGGTGATGGATTCGGAAATTCACCGCTGATTACAATTATTCTTATGTTTTGTTTTGCGGCATATGCGGCATTCATGAAAGGCGTTAAGGAGGATTCTCCTCTTTGCACCAGCGTAATGATGATTCTTGCAGCACCTGCTGCGATTATTTACATTGCAATTTTTCGCATGGGTGAAAACGGAATGGCATCTGTCGACCTTGGAATTCAATTTTTCCTGATTGGCGCCGGAATCGTGACGGTTCTTCCGATTTTGATTTACGCAAGCTGCGTAAAGCGACTGCCGATGACGATCATGGGATTTTTACAGTATTTATCGCCGACTCTCGGTATCGTCTGCAGTTATCTTATGGGTGAGACGATGGGGAAAAACGAATATATCCTGTTTGGCTTTATCTGGACAGGAGTGCTTCTCTACAGCATCGTTACAGCAATTCGCCAGAAAAAAGAAAGTCGCGCCGCCCTACAGGAAGAGGGACAGCACGAGCAAAACCAGTAGAGTAGCCAAAATTATAAACCGAATTCCTGAGCGCTTCAGCGGTAAAAGGAGTCCCTGCTCCGCCGCCTGGAGCGCTTTTTCATGCCAGCGGACATCGGCTGCAATTGACAAGGCACATGTAGCTACTACAAAAATCCAGAAAACCATAAGTACATATACGTAAGCATTTTAAATTTTTCGCGCGGCATTTTCCTACACCTCCCTCAGTAATGTTATCGCATTTCTCGAATATCGAGATTATTAAGCAAAATAGTGAAATAATAGTGAAAAAATAATGGAATTTTTTAAATTTGTTTTGTAAAATATAAATATAGGACAAGAAGAGGTGGAGGCAAAATGATTAAAGTTTCACTTTCGAATGAAATACTAAACAGGATTTCAGCAATTGATGAAAATCGCTTTTCAATTAACGAAGCGAAACTGCCGCAAGCAACTGCAAACAGGCTGCAAAAAAATTCCAAGAAAAAAAGCTCATATGCATCAAACAGGATTGAAGGAAATCCTTTGACGGAAAAGCAGGCAGACGAGGCAATTGAAAAGGACGAGCACAGACATTTCCTAAGACCGGAGCAGGAAATCCGAAACTACTTCATGGCAATGGAGTATTTGGAGAGAAAATGCAGAGAAAAGGAGCCGTTCTCAATTGATTTGATTTTAAGAGTGCAGGAATTAGTGGAGAAGGGTGAATCGAAAGAAAAAATCGGACTGCGAGGGGCTATGCCGCCCGATGTTTTGTTGAATGAGCTGGTGCAATATGTGAACACAACAGATGATCATCCGCTGATTGCAGCCGCAATCGTGCATTATCAGCTTGTTACGATACATCCTTTTGAGGACGGAAACGGCAGATGTGCAAGGCTTTTGTCCGGATATATTCTGGACTTAAACGGATATGGATTCAACGGCATCGGATCGCTTGAGGAGTATTTCGCATATGATCCGGAGGAATACTATAATTCCCTGCAAATGGGATTGCCGCCGCTTTATTATTCCGGTCGGGAAAACCCGCCACATCCGGAGATTTGGGTGAATTATTTTTTGCGTATGGTGGAACTGTATTCGACAAAGGTACGCGAGATTTCCAAAGAATCGGCAGAGGGCAGCTTATATGAAAGCCTTTCGCATTTAAATTCGAAAGAAAAAGAAATGCTTCTGTTCTTATTGCAAAGACATTTGTATGAATACACGCCGATTGAGGTGAGCAAAGTAAACGGAGTCACGAACAAAACTGTTATTAACCGCTCTGTAAAGCTTGCCGCTAACGGATTCGTGACTCCGATTATTGTCAAAAAAAGGATTCGTTCCTATAAGCTCAGCCAATATGCAATTGCCAATGAAGATACCATTTTAAGCATTTTGCTTAGTGAGCATAAGTAAACAGCAGATAAAGCACAAGCAGATGCACCGGATAGAATGCGTAAAATCCGTACTGAAGTGCCTTGCTCGAAACACCCTTCCTGCCGTTGTAAAGCCAAATTGGAATCAGCGCAAACACAGCAAAGCCCTGCGTCTGAAGCTCAAAGGTGTGACCGAGGACGGTGAGCGGAATGTACTCTCCGGTGAACAGTATAAAGTTAAAAAGAATCATAAAACCGAGCTGAGCCGCCCACGCAAAGCGAAACTCGCGGCACAGATAAAACATGATAACCGTTGCAACGCCAAGCGCGCCGTAATCCGTGAAGGTTACCGCAGCTCCGAGGCAGCACAGCGCAGCAAGAAGCACTCCGACAAGCCATGCCTTGACGGTGTGTTTTTCTTTGGCGTTATCCAGTGCCTTGACAGCCAGAAGTCCGAGCAGAAGTGTAAACATTACATTTTGGTGGAACGGGTAAAGCATCGTGCTGCCGTATACAAGGTCAAACGGAACTTCCGAAACCAGACCGAAAATCAGAAGCCTTACTGCATATTTGCGGAAATTCGAAGTATGTAAGAAGCCTTCGGCGATTTGAAACGCGAAGATTGGGAAAGCAAGTCTGCCTACCCATGTCATCCACTCGTTGCCGGGCACGATGGTCGCCCACATGTGGTCGCAAAGCATCAGAAGGCAGGCAAGTGCCCTAAGCATATTTGAGTCTAAAAAACGAATTGATTTTCTCAAGATAAAATCCCCCTTAGTTTTCTTTGTTATCAAAGTATATCAGTAATGCGAGGGGTTTGCAAGATTATGATTAAAACTTTGTGCTTCTTTCCGATGCATAATTTTCATGCAAATGAAAAAACTACAAAGAGAGTTTGTATGAAAAGAGGTGCAGGTTATGGAACTAAAGGGTTCAAAAACGGAGACAAATCTGATGGCAGCGTTTGCCGGGGAGACGCAGGCGCGCAGCAAATATACCTATTATGCGGCTGCTGCAAAAAGCGAGGGCTATGAGCAGATTTCCGCATTGTTTACGGAAACCGCCGATAACGAGAAAGAGCATGCCGAAATCTGGTTTAAACTTTTGGGCGGAATCGGAGATACGAAAGCAAATCTTTTGGCGGGTATTGCCGGGGAAAACTATGAGTGGAGCATCATGTATGACGATTTCGCAAAGGAAGCCGAAGATGAAGGCTTTACGGAAATTGCTGCAAAGTTCCGAATGGTAGGCGCAATCGAAAAGACGCATGAAGAACGCTACAAAGCGCTTCTGAACAACATTCAGAATCAGGAAGTCTTCCAAAAGCCGGAAGAGGTCAAATGGCAGTGCCGCAACTGCGGACACGAATACGAGGGCACGAATGCGCCGCAAATCTGTCCGGTCTGCGGACATATGCAGGCATATTTTCAGGTGAAGCCGGAGAATTATTAAGAAAGTTTAAACCTGTAACCGTTGGAATCACCTAACGGTTACTTTGCAAATCCGGTACAGTATCTGGCAACCGTTGGCCGTGACGGCAAGGCCGTCTTTGAAAACAACATGGAAGTGAAAGAAATCTGCATGCAAAATCCGAAGAAAAAAGGGGACAAACACTATTCTTTGGCGAACTTTTCAACGAATATGAAGAGTATTATGATGAAGTATTAAGCGTGGATACTAAGCAACATATTATAAATATGGAAGTTACACCAGACGGCATAATTGCAATTTCAGGATTAAATAATATGGCGAATGCAAATCTTCCAGCCACATCAAGCATCGATTATCGTTCTTTTATTGACAAGGGTAAAATTGAATGGTATACTCACGATATACTTTTTAGAATAGGGGTTTGCCATGGGACAAATGACAAGAAAAGAGGCTGTCGCTGCGCTGCATAGAGCGCGGATTCTGACGGCTGCAGAAAAGCTCTTTTCAGAAAAAGGATACGCACAGACGACGATAGATGATATTTCAAAAGCGTCCGAATATAGTCGGCGCACGCTCTATGCATATTATGAGAGCAAGGAAGATATTTTGCATCACATCATTGAAAAGGGGCTGAGGTCACTAAAGACAGATATAGAAAGCGCTGCAAATGATAACACAGGGTTTGTCTGCGCCTATCGTGCGGTGTGTACAGCGAAGAAGCGTTACAGAAAGGAATATCCACACTCGCTTGAGACCTTAAAGCGTTCCGGCGCGGCGAAGATCGAGCAGGCAGAAGCTTCAGACACCGTGAAAAATATACTTTGTCTTGGGACGGAGATAAACGAGATTCTTGAAGCACTTATTTTGCGCGGGCAGAAAAGCGGTGAGGTGCGGAAAGACATCAATCCTTTGCTGACTGTCTATGTACTTTCAGCGAGCCTTGATTCGCTTCTTGCGCTTGCCGAGACAAAAGGGGAATTCATCTGCATGCAAAACGGCATGACTGAAGAGGAGTTCCTCGACTATGGTTTCCGACAGATAATCAATTCTATCCTTGAAGTACGAATATAAAAATGTGCAGATGCACGGAAACCAAGAGCAGCAAGCATGATCGAATCAAAAATCTATATCGGCTGAACGATTTAAAGACGATATAAATGATATTGCAAAAGATCTGTGTGCGTTCTTTCATCAGGAGTCCGTTCTGGGTACCGAGAGCCGGATACAGGCACATTTTGTCCGTGAAACATTGGAATAACAGCAAATGCAATATCCAATAGAAGTGATTGGATATATGCTGATGGGTGTGCTGGTGCTGATGTCCATTATCAGAACAATCCTCTTCTGCCGTATGGATGCAAAGGGGGTTTAAGGCCGTGCTCGTAACGAAAATAAAGGAATAGCGCGAAAATGCCGGGATGAAACAGGCAGAATTAGCGGAATTGGTGAATGAAAGGAGGGAAACGATTGTCCATCTTGAGTTTACAGAGTCCTAAAAATGAGGAAAGTATTTACAATATTATTCACGACCGAGACTACACAAACGCAAAAGCAAACGCAAAAAAATGCGTTTACTTTTGCGTTTGTTTTGGTATAATATATACAGATCGAAATGATACGGGAGGCCTGCAGCATGAAGGAAAATCAATCTTTAGAATTTTTAGAAGGTGAAAATCGTTCTTATGACGAATTAACCGCTAAAGGCAATGAATTTCATTTTTCAATTCTTGAACAAAAGCTGAAAGAACAGCTCGGTGTCAGTGCAATCAATTCGGACATTCTTAGGACACTGGGTTTGCTTGGGGGCGATGGAAAATACAAGAATGCGGGAGCATTATTGGCAGATGAAAATAGTTTTTACGGAATTGACTGTGCTCGTTTTGGTGACAGCATAGATATCATTTTGGATCGAGAAATTTTTGAACACAAATCCATTTTGAAGCAGTATGATGAGGCAGTGACACTTTACCGTAAATATTATCAATATGATGAAATCGAGGGAGCTCTTCGAAAAACCGTAGAACTCATTCCGGAAAAAGCGTTTAGAGAAGCGATTGCAAATGCACTTGTACACAGAACTTGGGACGTAAATTCACATATCCGTATAGCGATGTTCAAGGATCGTCTTGAAGTTTTTTCTCCGGGAGGATTACCAAAAGGAATTACACAAGAAGAATATCTGAATGGTCAGGTTTCCGTGCTGCGGAATCCGATTGTTGCTTCAGTTTTCTTCCGGTTAAATATTATCGAAAGCTTTGGAA
>ULSS01032989.1_pt1 | contig 17726 bp, 8 predicted proteins | sample 1956901 | NCBI WGS metagenome assembly ULSS01 (sample SAMEA4835714, study PRJEB28245) | human gut metagenome | biome: gut microbiome; material: fecal sample | place: Denmark | collected 2008
GTAGAGGGTTTTGGTGGAACCCAGTACGGATTTCCGTATAAATATGTATTACTTTACGCTTTTGGTGTAAAGTTGTATATAACCACCTTAAACTGACATACATAAGATCTTTTTCCTCCAAGCCTTTTTATATCTTCATTGGATAACTTATTATAACATCCTCCCACGAAATTATCCGCAGCATTAAAAAATCTCCTTCTCATACTCAACACTCCTTATTTAACTCATTTATCGAATCCGAATTATCAGAACCTTCTACGAGATTCTTATTCCTATCTATCTCTTCCTGGCTCATATTACTCATCATATTTTGTATTTTTCTACCAGATTGAGATAAAGAGCGGATGAATGCACTGGAACTTATCTTAACTCCAAGATCCGGTTTTGCCCTAAACGCTTCACCGGTACTGATATTATACAAATCATACACACCTGAGTTCATATAGAATTTATATATCCAGTTTCCACCAGCTTTTTTGTACCCTAATTTGGTTAACTCGACTACACTCATACCAAATTTAATGCCATTACGACCCATTATCTTCTCCGGTATAGGTTCTACCTTAGCCGGAACAGATGTATATGCTTCATCACCGCCGTACAGGAAATAAGGGGTTGTCACCCTTGATATGTGAGTAAGAGGTTCTTCGGATATACGAGGCTCGTCTTTCGCAGCCTTATATTCTTCCCTTGGATTGGATATCCTAATAAAAGGATCGTATGTCAAAAAGGTTAAGCCGTATTCTACTTTATAACCTGATACGCCGTTAAGATCCCTTATAGCCTTAGTCGTATGCGAGTGATTGATGGTGTCTATACCATACCTTGATTCCATATCGGTCATAATACTATTAACCTCATCTCCCTCTACATAAACCTCTTCTCCTTCCGGGATAGAGGTTATGCCGGCAGCCCTTCTAAGTAGCCATAAAGTGACTTCAGCAATGTCAGAGAACTTATCTCCGTTCTTCCTATAGTTATCTACTCTTCCTTCTTCATATCCAGGTAATTCGATATTTCCTTTAACTTCGACATTTGTTCTGGATTGTCCTTTGCCTTCTCCATCTCCCTTTTTATCGCCATCTTCCTCAGTGCGTACTGCACCGCCTTCTGCACTTCCTTCTTTTCCATCATTTAAAATATTATCTGATTCTGACTCTATAGACTCCACGACAGCATCATACTCTGGTATGCCGCTAAGGAAATCTGCTACGTTATTCAAAAACTCTATTTTTTCCTCGTTTGTCATATCAAGGCTTTCCACGGGCTCCCATATGGCAGGCAAGTTGTTTGATTTTATTGCAGTAGAAACATCTTCTATAGTTTGGTTGTCCACCGTAGGCAAAACTTTAGAAACCAAACTATTGATATCAGATTCCATTTTTTCTACTTCCTCTTTTGTGCCATATTCTTTTAGGGTATCCATGCCATTGACTCTAAGAGAATAATTTAAAGCCTTACTTGGAACAAAATTAATATATTTCAAAAAGTTTTTCAACTCTGATATAATTTGTTCGTCAGATCTTGGACCAACATAATCAACCACCACCTGATCTGTTTGAGAACGAAGCCAAGAAACATATTCTTCTAAGGTCTTACCTCCCTTTTTAGAAGGAGTGGATATTTTATCACCTACTGTTCCTTTAGGTTCTAATCCCATTTCTTCCTTAAGGCTTTTAGGATTACCTCTCTCACGAAGAAACCTCAAATCATCTCCTACAATCTTCCTTGCTATAAAATCAAAAATATTAGCATAAGACGGCAATCCTTCTTTTTCTATATGAGATTCTATTTCGTTTAACATAAGAGAGAAGTTTTTCCTGGAGGTACGCTTCTTGCCAGGTAAAGACTGCGTAGCTTGTGCCGCAGGAGCCGGCTGGGCTGGTGGCGCCGGCCGAGTCCCCCGGACAGGGTCTTCCTCTGGCATTTCATCTTCGTAAATATCCACATCTTCCTTGGAAGTAACGGTCTTACCCTCATCGGAGAAAGGGAGATCATCTTCTATAAGTGATTTAGGTCTGGAAGATGATTTACCAAACTGAATCCTGATCTTAGGAGCGACAAACATCTCACCTTCGAAATCTATTCCAGATTCTACTTCAGACGTCACAATGTCTTTCACATTCCTGCTTTCATCTTCTACCCACTTAACAACATCAGGAACCGTAGATAATTTTTCTATAGCCTCACGAGCTTTTCTAAGCCCTGAAATAGGATTCAAATACGATACTTGATACGAAGCCGGATCAAGACCTAACTTGGTTAGATACGCATTAAGATCTTGTATGTCATCTTGACCCATCTGTAGCAATTCAGAATCACCAGATTCAAGCAGCATATCTATAAAAGACATCCATTTCTGCCCTTCCTCTGATTCTACAGAACGTAGGCTAACTGGGAAAAGATAATTAAGACCGTTTTTACCTTTGATGACGACTACCGGAACTCTTACATTTTTGTAATTATTCCCCTTGTCATTTAATATAGAATAAGCAAATGGGAAGCCTGTGTATTTAGATCCGTTCTTAAGCACGACTTTGCCATTTAATACATATCCAACATCAGATACTTTTTCAGCACCTTTTTCGGTAATGGGGAGATTTTCTACCTGGCCATATCCTTGACCGTTCACCTTCATGTTAAACACCGGTCTTCCGGGAAGGGTCTGGGCAACAACATGCGTGCCGACGCCGATGGTAGCCGACCGGCCGGCGTCCTTCTTCCACTTGTTAAAAGCCGTTCTTCTTATTTTACTTATACCATCTATGCCCCCTGTGTCAGCTTTTACAACAGAAACGAATCGGTTCCCACTCATGACCTTGATAACCATATTGGACACCAGTTTATTCTCAGCAGATTCTATTCTTTTTTTATCGCCGGACTGAACAGCATCATTGTATTCGGTAAAAAGAGACTGATTGTAGGTATCATTTACATCTATTTCGAGATTAACCTTATCTCCTTTTTTCAAAAAAGATAATGCTTCCTGATCTATTTTATCTACTTCATTCTCTCCGAATCCGACACCTGTTCTGTACGGAACCAACTCATCTGAATCAAGACGCTTATAAACCAAAGAATATGAATTACCCACGTCCTGAATAGACACGTCTGTGTAACGGTTAAGAACACGAGCCGATTCTTTGTCTATAGACCATCTCGCATGATAAGGCAGTTCTATCACGGTAGCCGTTTCTCCACCTATGTTAAGAGAATACCTTTTAGTGCCATTAGCGTTCGTTTCAGAGCTTATTTGAATAGGAACCAATGATTTTATAGAAGATATAAATTTATCGGCTCTAAGACCTGCAATTTCATACCTTTCGTTGCCATCGTTGGATATTCTTCTAACCATCAACGTCTCTGGATTCTGGGCGCTATCTATGTTAGCTCCAGGCGTATTATCGGATTCATCTAACTCATTTACAAGAGAATCTATATTGGTATCATCCTCCCCAAAATTACTTAACGTAGATTCGGAAATACGACCTTTATCAATAATCCTGTTTTGTTCGATATAAGGAAGGAGATCTGTGATGTTTCCAACCTGGCCAAGATCTTCTATGGTAAATACCGAATCGGCAAGCTTATCTTCGTCAACCTTCTCCCCTTTATCCCGTCTGTTCATTATGTCAACATACGAAGAAATAGCATCATCAAGCTCCTTCCTTTGATCTGGTTCTAAATTGGATTTAGCCATATCAATAATAGCTTTATTATCCTCATACACAGATCTCGGACTTGTAAGCCTATCAGCCTTCTCAGATAATGATTTTATGAGATTAACAGGACTGTCACCCAAAGACGATACATAATCATCAAAATCTTGTTTATATTTATCATACACATCTTTTTCTCTCGCAGTAAGAAGATCGGTATTACCTGTATATAGTTTATCAATTATAGACTGCCTTACGGCCGGAACCATAATAGGATTATCCATAGCAGCCTCATAATCTTCATCTGATACAGACTCCGTAAGCGGTGACTCTTTTATATCATCTTCTGCTTCCTTCATCCTATCTTCCCTTACTTTATCAAGAGCATGCATAAAAGCCTTGATAGTCCAAGCTTCGTCTTCCGAAATCTTACCTTCTGACACAGCTTGATCTACTACCTCATCAGTATCATATTCACCGACTTTATTAGGCTCTGCAAAATCAGGAACCTTGTCATCCCCCTTATAAGGAGTAGACCATAGAGAAGACAGCGCTTTTGAAAATCCCCTGTTTTCCTCAGCTAAGAATCTTTTATCAAGCATCTTAGACAAGAAGTTATTCATATTCCTATAGTCCATCAAACTCCTTCGGTATTCATTTACCAAGGATCTCATGGCTTTGTCTTTGGCTGTAAACTTCTTTTCCTGTCTTGATTTTACATTAAAATAATCATCAAAAGCCACAAGTGTATCATAGGCTTCTATTACATCTTGTGAACTTATGGGAGAAAGAGGAGATGATAAAACAGATTCGGTTTTACTTACCAACTCTTCTATCGAAAACTCTTTTCCTATTAACGTTGATAACTCAGACAACGAATTGTTATAATTGGTTCTAAGGCTTTCCAATTCTTTGGTTTTTCGTTGTATGGATTCAGCTTGCGGATCTTTCCCTTCTACATTACGAGGGCGGGTAGCAAGATCTTCTATTTCGGATTCAAGTTCTTCTATCCTTGACCGTATGCCACGGATAGCCATCGCCCGCTCCCTTGCCCTGTCCGACAGCCGGGAGAACGTACTTAGAGCATCCGCCACGCGAGGCTGACCCGAAAGCGTTTCTATGACAGAAGCTATGTCTTTCATTCTTGATTCCGATTGAAGACCAAGGAAAGCATTACGAGCCACGTATTTCCTAAACTCAATCTTAGAATCATCACCTATAAGATCTTCGGCAAAACTCTGGGCAGATCTGAAATCCGAAAGACGATTGTTATAATTATCAATAATAGAGTCCTTGTATTTCTTTGCCTCTTCCAAAGACATTCCATTAGCTTCGGCTATTTCCGAAATAGGCATCATATCAATCATCTGCCGGAAATTTTCAGCCGAATCCTCTAAGGTTCCCATTTGGTTGTCAATAGACATCTTTTCAAACATAGCATCATCAAGCTCCTTACCAGTCATAGACTGGGCATCGGAACGAACTTGAGGCCCTAAACTCATTGATTTTTTCAACGTATTCAAAGCCGCCATGTTAAGATTAGAAGATGCTTTGTTGTATTCATTCACTTGCCTTTCCAGCAAGATCTGACTATTGCTATACTCTTTCAACCCAAAGAAGCCTTCCCTCATACCGAACAAAGAACCGATAATAGCACCGATTCCTATTTCAGTCCATCCTTCTTTAGACGTATATTGCTTTTTAAATCCTTCAGAAATAGCATCAAGAACATCAACGGCTCCGTTCATGGCGACATTATCATATCTTGACTTAACATATTCCTCAGCCGTATTCTGGACAGCACCTTGAGATCCTTCTTCCCATAAGCCTTCAGATACCGGTCTTTTCATGATATTGAAAACATTGCCTGCTATCTTCTGTCCTATATTGGGATTGGTTATTTTAATAGCCATCTCTCCCGGCTTAGCAACTTCCGTCCCTAATCCAAATAAATGCTTGTTGAGCCTCTTTTCCAACCCTGGTATAGCCTTGCCTCCTAACCCTATATACTTACCAAAAAGAAGCCAGTTAGATAATCCTATGATACCCATATTGGCGGCAAATATAGCACTACCTACATCAGCATTAGAATTACGAAAAACAGCCATTTCCTCTGCATTGGGATCACGACCATAAATCTTACGATAATAATCCTTGAAATCAGACTCAGATTGCTTCATAAAAGAATTTGCTTCAACCGATGACTCGAATCCGGCACTGGTAGCCAACAACGTCATGGTTTTAGCCGCCTCCCCTACATTTCTTCCGGTAGCAACTCCTTTTCTTACATAGTCATTAAACACGCTTTTAAGGCTTCCTATACCCCTATTTGCAGCTTGCCTTGCTGCTAACTTAGCTCCGATTCTTCCACCTAATTTAGCACCTATATTGCCCAATGATCCAACTCCAAGTCCTCCGGTCATGTACGCTGATATCATGGCTCCTACGGTAAAAGACATTCCGTTACCAAGGACATCATTCCATAAGAAATTACCGGTATCCTTAAAAAGCTTCTGACCGAAATTATAATCTTCTACCTCTTTCTTGTAATAATGGGGAAGAAGCATGTCTATTTGCTGGTCAAGATCACCTACAAACTTATCCATGTTAGTGTTTAACGCAGCTTTGTAACTTCCCTCAGATGCCATATTGATAAGTTTGTCAGGCAATGACACAACTCCTTGTGCACCGTACAATGCGGATTTTAAAGCGAATTTGCCTACACCATTCCAAAACTTACTCCATCCGCTCTGTCTCCTGGCATAATAATCTTCATTGTTTATACCCGGAATATAGTTAGAATATTTTGTACGCCATACCCCATCATTACCCATCTGATGACTTTCACGGATACTTACCTTCGGTCCATAGGGATTAAGAGGCGGCGGGGCGGGTGTAGCCCCCCTGTAGCCGTTACGAGCCAGTGCCTCCGAGTAGCTGTTGCTTATCTCCTTGGCTATATACGGTTCTTCGTATTCGGCAGCAGCTATCCTTGATGCGTAATCCGGAAATTTAGGTTGGGCATACACACCTTCACCAGGCATATAATTAGGAACCAGAGGCGTTGTAGTCTCTGGTAATGTAGCCGGAGTGTAATTCTCTTCTTCGGCTAATCTCCTTTGCCTTGCCACATCTTCGTAAGTGGTTTTAGCAGCAGGATTATATCTATCTATATTATTGTCAGCCATAAATTTTCTGCAAAAAATCGTTCAACTTACTAAACTTGTCATTCATATTGGGCGTGATATTTATTCCTCTCATATACGGATCCCTCATCTGATCAAGACGTTCTTGAACAGCCTCCTTCACGTATTTTACAAAGAAGTACTGAGGACACTTCTGGTGAATGCTATTCCAGTAATCCGCATACTCATCATTACCTGGATCCAAAGGAACAAAATCCGAGAACAACAATGCAGGATTTTTAGAATTTTTAGTCCTTTTGTCATAGAAATTGACCGCTACCTCTCTTGAACCCCTGTCATCCATTCCCTCCAACTGAACTGATATGTTATCAGACATGTCAATAAAATTATCAACAAGGGTTTTAACAACATTCATTTCTTCTGGCTTAAGGTAAGAACCATGAACCTTTACTATATCATAAAGATCATTCTTAACATCAGCCTTAGAAGCCAAACGGGGAAGACCATTACGTATAAGATACTTATCATAAGAATAACCTTCCTTCTTTCCGGTATCTACAAAATCACAGGTTCCAAAACTTGATTTGTAACCATCCACCGGATAATTACGCTCCTCGACCGAAGGATCTATACCCGCCTTAAGAAGCTCGTCATTCGTAATCTCAACCCTTTCTGTAACATAAGAATTTTTACCGGAACCTACTTGAGCAGTCAAGAATCTTCTAACAGTGCCATTATCTATCTCGGCATCCATATTAATGGCATTAATAGCAGTAGGATCCAGATTATTTACCTTTCCTGCCATGTAACCAGACAATCTTCTAAACTGAGCCTTCTGCAAAGACTTTTCCGGTGAATCGGCATTCCAATTGTATCTTTTGTAAGAATCAAGGTAATGATACTGAGATAACTTATCAGAAATCTGATCAGGAGATACAGACATTTTTATCTCATCCTGCATCTGACCTGCTATCATATCAGACACTCTACTGTTTTTCTCAGCATATCTTAGCTGGGTAATAGTTAATGGTTCACCTTCCTGATAATCTTTTAAATCTATATCACCATCCTTATCTATGGTCATATAATCTGATATATTAAAATCAGGATCGCCGTTGAGTTTCTTCATTCCATTAATAAGAGCCAATGTACCAGTAGAAGAACCATTATTCTCGCTTGTAATAGCATCAGATATGTTTTTCCCCAACTTGCCGGCACTCGCCTTAGCTCCTAATGACGGAGATATAGCACTAAGAATATCTATTCCTCTTGAAGGGTCCATCATGTATTCTCTGAACCCTACGGCATCAGATACACCAGTTGTTATGGCTGTGGCGAGCAGGAAGGCTCCAGCCTTGTCATCTGTATCGGTAAGATTTATAAAAGAATTTCCTTTCATAAACTTAGCATTACGAACTTTACTGATAATATCCTTATTTTTTTTAGTAACTATATTATCTATTTGATAATCAGTTATGTTATTTATAGCCTTTGCAGCTCCATTTGCCTTAGAATCAGAAAGAAGTAAAGCATCATAAGCTTCAGACAATCTGTTATTTCCTTGTCCGAAATATCCGTTTTTCTGACCTCCATTATTTTTTAAATAAGAATATATCCGTTCTTCAGGAGTCATATTAGCATACAATCCTGGGTCAGTTTTTTCTTCTTCGTATGATGCTGCAACGATATTACTTCTGTCTGTAGGAGATAATGAATTATATAATTTCAATAAATTTGCTCTACGCTCTGTGGAAGAAGATGTGAGTTGTTCATAAGGGATATTAGCCAAATTAACAGATCCTATCTTACCCGTTCCAGAATTGATAGCCGTAGGCCCGTCCATAGGAGCCATCGGCACTCCTACACCGCCTGCTCCTCTTGTGCCTCCGGATGAGCTTTCAGTGCCCATCTTGGAACCGTAAGTACGCATGTATTCGGTTTCAATCTTAGCCTGTGCAAGTTGCTCTTTTGCCAACGATATTTCAACCATAGACTTAGCATTATCAGTCAAAAACTTTTGCTGAGCCCTATCCTCTGCCAACCTTGCAAAATAAAGATCATCTTTCTTCCTTTCAAAACTTGTATTGTCGTATCTCCATGCATCAGTCATCTTATCGAAAAGATTATTGGTAACAACAAAATTAGCAGCCGCTACCGGATCTGATGAAGCTATTATCATATCTGCCTCCCTCTTGGCTTCTGCTTTCTGATTTTTAGCTTCCTGTATCTGACTGTCAATACGATCAATAATATCCTTATTATCCCCTACTGATTTCTTTTTTGCTTCCAATGCTCCTATGTGCCTATCGTATCTTTCGACATAAGACCCAATGTATTGACTAACCAAATCCGGATTACTGAACACCGGATTGGTAGCTGCCATGTATGATGCTTCTATTCTCATCTGATTCCTCATGTTTTCAGATAAGTTAGCAGACACAAAATTCCTTATCTGGGAATCAGTAAGCTCATCTACGTTGACTTCTATGATTCCACCAGTAGGATTACCTTTAACATCATATTCTGTTGTCTGAATCTTCTTGCCTTCGTTGTTTTTCCTAAAATCACTAACCAGCTTATTTATCTCCTTAGTATAATCGACATAAGGAGAATAATGAAGACCTCCCAACCTTGATCCTGCTTTACCATCTGACCTCCATTTGTAATAAGGGTCCAAAGCATGCCATTCATTAATAGGAGAATAAAGTTCAGGATGATTCTGTTTTATAGATTCTATTTCCTTCATAACCCTCTTGCCTTCTTTTGTGCCGGCAATCGCGTTAATGACCGTATCATCTAACACCGAACTTATCTCTCCTTGTATGGCTCTCGTAACACCATCAGAAGAAAGATCCACGCCTTTGAATTTTTGATTGATGTTAGCAATCACACCTGACATCTTATCTTCCATATAAGCGCGGGCTTCAGGCTTATCTATCTCTTGACCCATAAGATAATCTACCTGGGTATAGATCTTTTCACGAGCAGCATCAACCTTCTGCTGTTTGTACATCATGACGTCCTTAACAAGATCTATGTTGTAAGGACTAACATACGGGGCATATTGCCTTAAAATACTATACTGTGAAGCCACTATTTGGTCCTCCTTCTTCTTTTAGTTTCATCATCTTCTTCATTTAAACTTCTCAAGTAAGGTGTAGAATAATCACCCATATTCATCACATCCTGATTACCTTGAACGTAAATAATTTGGCCACTTGGAAGCATTCTCATATTCGGAGCTATGGAAGCTATGGTATTCAACGATGTACGAACATTGAACTTATTCTGTATTTCGCTGTTTATGCTATCATAATAACGAGCAAGATTTTCATCCCTTATAGCCATAGCCTTCAATAACCCGGATTCATAACGTTGCCTTTCCGCTATGTTCTTATCGTCTGTCTGAACATAAGCCATTTCATTGAATCTATCAGCTTCGTTTATTTGCCTTGCGTTATTGAAATTTACTTCGTTAATGTACTTGGCTATATTGCTTCCGGCTATGGCGTTCATATTAGCCAGAATAGCGGAGCGCTGGGAGTCGGGCACGTCACCTACTGCGTCCAACTGAGCCGATGTCGCGCGGTTGAGCTCGTTGATATACTGATCAGCAGATTGAAGAACTGGGTCTATTCTCGGAGCCTGATGTCTTTCCAGACCTTCTATCTCCAAGCCTGTATCGAGCGTTCTCAGCATCTCAGGGAAGATAGGACCGAACGCCGCCGGTCTGCCCTGCCCTTTAGGTCCGTTGTCTTCAACCACCTCCTCTGTATCGGTGTCGGTTGCAGTCGTAGGCGTACTTGCTTTCGGTTTTACCTCTACCCTTCCAGGAGATCCAATCTTAGGCGGTGTAAGGCCTGGTGCTATGGGACCGGCCTCAATAGGCTTCATTTCTGGTTTAACAGACTCAAGAACGAAGTCTATTTCCGGCATTAACCCACTATCTCTTAAAGCAACAAACTTATTATAATCGGAGCCCAGAATCTTCTTAGCGGCATCAGATTTATCACCAAATAAGTCAACATAATTCTTTATCCCTTTTTCGTTTAACAATCTTTTTTGCTCTGCCGAAACAACGTCCAACCCATAATAAGAACGAGTAGCTGTTGTCTGACCAAACTTATCATCTACGGCAAATGAATTATAAGTCTGATTCCCTCCGTAGCTTCCGGCGTCCTGGCCCCAGAATCCGTATTCATCTCTGAATTTCTTGGCTGCATCAGCATTCGTAATAGCGCCTACATCAGCTAACGCCCACAATGCATTTAATTGCCTGTTGTATCCTTTCTGGAAACCTTCTGTATCAAAATCACCATCCGTATTGTACTTGTTAGCCCATCGGTTTACGTCGAGCAAATTAGATACCGCCTTATCATTTACCCTGCCGTATCCTAAATTGCTTCTATGTTGGAGATTCTGATTGGCATTGACACTGGAATCAGGATTAAGAATCTGCTCACGACCACTAACATCAGATACAGTCATATTAAGAGTTCGTCCAAATAACTGATTGATAAGCTTATTGTAGCCGATAGCATTCTTTCTAAGTTCCTCCAGCTCCTTCTGAGCAGGTCCACCTTCAGCCATTTTTCTGGTTTGCTTAACATACTCGTCATATATCCAGTTCTTAGCATCTGATTCTGCAATATTAAAAGCCTTAGCTTGTTTCTTTACCTGATTCAGATCAACAACCCCGCCATCCCTGAAAAAAGCATCCATCTTCTCGTTACGCTTAGATTCTTCCTGTTTGCCATAAACGATTTCAGCGAAAGAACGAAATTGTGCTTCAAGCTCGTCTATCTCTTTCTGGTTTTCATTGACGTACTTGGAAAGAATAGAAGCATTAAGATTAGATGTGTTTTTGTCTTTTACTTCTTCATTTTTCTCTAATCTCTTATATACACGCTCCTGATCTTCGTACTTATCAGACAAACCTATCTTTTTCTTATATCGATCAAGGAGTGTAGCATACGTATCTTTTGACGTTGCCTTAATACCATAATTTTCTCTAACGTAAGAGGCAAACTCATCATCTATCTTACGATAATCGGAAACAATATAAGCCTCTGGCAAATCAACCGGAGTACCACCATTTTCATGTCTGTCCCCTTTGGCTTCCATAGGCCCTACGGAGTCAGGAGTCAGCACGTACTCGCCTTTCTCTATCTCTACATTCGCAGCATCTTCCATAGACTTGGGAAGAGGATAAATATATTCTCCGGTCATATCAGACGTATCCATCTTCTGACCGTTACCTAAATTCACGCCACCACCTTCACGTTCCCACTTGATGAATTGCTGACGACGCTCCTTGGCAAGTTTTTCCCTCGCTGCCTGCTCGTCTCTGCTGGCTGCATACGCAGCAGATGAAGCTCCCATGATATTACGGGTAAGACCTAATCCTAAACTAACACCAGACAAGGCAGCTTGAGCCACATTAGCACCGACCTTATTACCGGCTCTTATCCGACCAAGACTTGTACCGAACATTTGAGCTCTGCCGGTTAGATCGGGTGAATAATATGGGGTAGTCATAGGATCCAGAGGATTACCATCTTGGGAACGTTTTTCTTTAGAGGAATCAGAATCAACACCACCTAAATTCATTGCATTATCAACGACTGATTTCTCTACGTTTTTAATCATGCCCCTATTATCAGCGAGATATCCTGCATATCCTGCATCATGATTTTCAAAAAACGGATCGGATGTAGGCATACTACTAAATGGATTTATCTCCCCCTCCTCTGTTTCTAAAGTCACATCAGAAGGCATATATATATTCTGAATATCAGATTCACCCCATTTATTAACAGGCGTTCCATAATCAAGAATAGGCTGAGTAGAGGATACATTAATATCCTGTTTCTTATCCTGAACACTACCGCCAGGAGCGAATATCGGACGATTTTTTATGATTCGTAATTTCATACTATCTTTTTTCACAAAGATAAGAGAAACGAACGAGAAAATCCAACGTTATGGGATACGTTTAAAAATCAGGGACGTATGACAGACAAACCGCCCGAATCAGGGTCGTACTTAAGACCGCATGCCCGGCGATAGTTCTTAAGCGCTCTCTTGTACAAAAACAGCACCGTCTTGGAAACTATTTTCTTCATAGATTTGGTTAAAACCTCTTCTGTTGAAACAGACATCAGACAGCTATTCAAGAACGACCTGACATTGAAACCGAACAAAGTCTTCACCATTTTTCTAAACGTTCTAAAAAGATATGATGCAGAAAGAGCCTTTAATCCATTGCGAACCAGTCTCTTATTCAAATACGAAACAGCCTTGTCAGATAAACATATCCTATTCTTTCCTTCGCTGTCTACCTCTGATGAAAACCAAGAATACAAGGTGGTAGGATGTTTCTTGAGATGGTTGATGAAAGAGGTTATTATACCTTCTTTTAAAGCCCTTTTGTGGGCTACGCATGCAGCAATCTTCTCTTCTCTTTTCAAAGAGCTGTCAAGGCACCTAAACACCGTCCTATCGTCTCCGATGAAATACTGAGGACGTTCTTCCTTAAACTTAGCCCGGTATGCAGCATATCCTTCCTTACGAAGCATGTCTATCTGAGACCGGATATAGAACCTTACACACTTTTCTTCAGCCTCTTGCACGCTTTTAAGATAAGGAACTGACTTTCTCCCATATCGGAGATAATCATAAACCATAGCCTCAATAAAGTCATTGTACGGAAAGAATCTTCCAAAACCAAAGTTCCAAACTATGAAACATCGCACTCTATCTTTCCAGTAATCAGATATGAGAAAGTTGCTACAATATCTCAACTTCCTGTCTTTCTGATAGAAATGATGAGTATGTTTGTCATAAAATAGATTAAAATATCTCAAATTGCCCAAACACTGACCGGCTGGACGGCGTACTACATTGTACCCTAAGTTGCTGAAGCTATTGTATATAACTTCTATCGGAGAGACCTGCTCTTTCTTGAAGAGCTTGTCGTGTAACTTGTGAGGATTCATTATTTCAGTTATTTTTGTCTCCATGTTATTTTTGTTTTTTAGTGCAAATATATGATTTTACATAAAAAGAAAAAAATGCACTGCCTTGTATCCGGTTTGAGAGAAATAGGATACAAGGTTTTTTATTTTATGACGGTTTGGATAAGAGACGGGAAAATGACCCTGAACGTAACCGTCTGACCGTCAGGAGTGGGACAACAAATCTTGAATTAAAACTACGCCTATGAATAGTCTCCGTTTTCCTTAATATTAAGACCATTTTCAATGATCTTACTCATTATATTATTTATATTATTTTATATACTTTACCATTTATTCATATAATTGTTTACAGTGAATAAACTTAACGACCGAAGGGAGTTAAGTGAGTGAACGGATTGACAAATTACTTTTTCCGTCATTGTATTGTTCGCCTAATTGTGTTAAAAGATTGAGTATCGTGACCGAAGGGAACGATGCGAAAGAACTTATAATATTTAAAAACGACTGAACCTATCGACTGAAGGGAGATAGGTGATGGAGTGACGTTAATAATTATATTAGATAGCCAGTGGAGAATTAGGCAGGCTGGTAGGCGAGACGAGCGCCCATGCCCGTCAGGACAGTGGAAGTACGTAGGTCTGTTCTGTTAAACCAAGGCGATGATAGTTCCATCCTTCACGAAATCGCACAAAAAAGCCGGATTATCTTGATATCGTTCTTCAACCTTCGGTATCCGCATAACGAGTCTCAAATCCGGCTTCGCTTTATTAATATGAGAAATAAAATAATTGTTCTAATTGTCAGTGACGCCTTTAATGCGAAGCTGTATATTGGGAAGCACGGCATTAATCAAAGCCATTTTCTTATCCTCTTCGCTTTCTTTTTCATGCTGTCTATACATCATGCTGTAATCACTGTCATCACCATCCTTTTTCCCGTCTAACGTCAGTAAATGATTTACGATGTCCTTACCATACGTTTCAGTCCATGTACGGAATCTCTCTTCCTCGGACTGTCCCTCCTGGGACGGGGCTTCCGGGTTAGGAAGGGCGGCTGCCACTTCTACCTCTGGAAGTGTTACCGATGCTGCTATTTCAGCATCATCTCCGAATCCCATTTGACCATACGAAGATACGGAATTTTCTTCAATTTCCAAACCAAGATTTTTAGCAACCTCCATAGCATAATTATAACGGTCATCGTTTCTTATAACACTCTTATGAGGACGTCCTGCTCCTTGGTTCCAAGCTACTACAGCATCTTTAAGGTTATCGGCGTTCATGAAGTCCTGCCGGCTGTAGTTGTAATACCCTGGTCCTTCTTTTCCTTTTCTTGTGTATAAGAAATTAGAATATCCGGTTTTCCCTTCGTATTCATCAGCTAAGAACTCAAGTTGGTCTTTGAATGTTGGTGTAGAATGACCTTTCTTTTTGGCGTGCTTGAATAGCTTATCCATGCGCTCATTATGCCATTGCTGTATGCCGTATGATGTTCTGTTGTCTCCGTATATGTCATCTTTAAGACCGGATTCAGCCATGAGATTACCTATGATAGCAAGCGCCTGTATCTTAGACATGCCTCTTTTATTAGTAAAATATTCATATGCTTCACGCTGTTTACCAACCACGCCACCTTCTTTCTTGATATTGGTATTGTATCTCTTTCCATTCCACGTAAATTCCTTAAGACCTCTTTTCCTGGCTTCTTTAAAGGCTTCGCCTCTTGTAGTGGAAATCGGGTCTTGTAATTCAAGATCGTTTTTTATACCAAGAATGGCATTAATAATATTATCATCCTTTTTATCATCATCATCTAATTTATCAACATTATTCGAAACGTAAGATTGGCTTATTAAATTTGATACGCTTTTTCTATTTTTATAAGTTCCTTCTTTATCTGATGGAGCTTCAAAAGCATACACAAGTGGATACGAATAATCCGTATCTGGATCTTCTGACATAAATTCGCTTACTGCATGAATGGCTTTATTGTATTTAGTATCCTTTATACTATACATCCCAGCATCTTGAACATGATCATAAAATCTGTCTATCATGTAATTGATATATCCACGCTTATCCCCCTTAAATCGCTCTTTATCTTTCTCAAACTCTTTGGGTGGATATCTTTTATCGGATTCTTGGAAAAGTCCCTTAAACCCTCCATAATCAGATACGGCATAGGGATTACCACCAGATTCTTCAATAATATTTCCAAGTACGGCTTCTATCTGGCGTTGATTGAAACCTTTATCATATAAAGCATCATAGATCATATTCATTCCATCTACGTCCATAGTGCGGTGCGTACCCTTACCCACGCGCTTCATATTTTCATATTTGGATTTGAATAAATCCCAATCTATTTCCGGCTTAGAAGAATCCCCTCCTTGTTTTTTAGATCTTATCTTCATTTTTTTATCCAGATCATTCTTGGAATCAATGGCGGATTTCAACAAAACCTTGTTTGGATCATTCTCTTCATATGGATTCTTATCTTCTACATAATCCAGAATATCAAACGGGTATCCTATTGTATCAAGAATCTTAGTAACAATCCCTACACCAAGAGGTTGATCGCTTCTATAAAAATCATACTTATCTTTTACGACCATCCTACCTCTATCATCACGGTACATAGTGAAACTTGATAAGCCTGATAAATCATTTAAATCGCCGTAAGCATCTGGTATAAAATTGTATTCGTTAAATACCTGATGTTCTCCAGTTCTGGCTTTTTTTAAGAGATCTATTCCCTCTTCCACCATTCCAAGTTTCCTACTTGTTACATCCCTTAACTCCTCCAAATCAGATACGTCCTTGCCTGCAACTTTTCCATCAATTATCTTATTATCTAAGGAATCAAGCTCCCTTCCATATTTTTTAGTCATTTTCTCCCACCCACCATTTATCCTGTCAGATATAATGGATTTGATATTGTCTGGTATTCTGACAATCCCATTTTCTTCTTTCAGATTATTTGGTTGGTTTAAGAATCTAAACCAAAGATTCTGACTAAAATCATCTACATTGGCTTTCGGAACATCTTGACCAAAAAATTCCATTATTTTGGTTTTTAATCCTCTTTCATTAGCATACACGTCAGGTGTTATATTAGATGCCAGATATTCTCTAAGTTTTACAAACGGACCAATTTTACTCCATAATGTTTTTGGTTGTTTGTCTCTTACATAATTTTTAGTCTTCTTTGCCATTTTTTTCTTCCTCCTTCTTAAATTTGTGGTAAGCACCACAAACCTTATCAACTAACCATCCCATCAGACAGGCGGCATGCTCATCTCCTCCGACTTCAAAACCGTAATCCATATTAAGATACTTACAATAAATAGAAAGACCGTGCAGGCATTCGTGTCCTATGGTTCTAACATCCATATCAGATAGTGAATGAAATAAGAAACATATTTCTTTCCTGTGATTGGTTCGGTTTCCTACGAAAATAGTTCTGCCACCATAATCATCAGTCCACCCCTCCCAGCTCTGATCTTCTACTTCCAGGTTGGCGAACGTCTTAACTATATACTCTTCATCTGCTCCAAGCAATACCCTTACATTATAGGGGTATATATCATTTTTATATAATACTTGTTTCATAACAAACTGTTTTTCAACAAAGGTAAATAAAAAAGCCGAAGATATACTCACGTACTTCTTCGGCTATACCTTTAAAGCTAAAACTTGTTTACTATGGAAATTACAATTGAAGCAAAATCAATGATTATATTTTTATTTTCTTAATTTCTTCAATCATATTCTTATATCCGCAGAACTTGCTGTTAATAACATCGAAGATAGATTCTGACCAGCCAGCTATGTTCAAGATATTAGATCCTCTTTGACATACTCCCATCGCTAAAGCGAATGGGATTCTTGGATACAAGCGCAAGAAACCCCGATATTACTATCGCTGGAATTACTCTTGCT
>ULSS01045009.1_pt1 | contig 17491 bp, 18 predicted proteins | sample 1956901 | NCBI WGS metagenome assembly ULSS01 (sample SAMEA4835714, study PRJEB28245) | human gut metagenome | biome: gut microbiome; material: fecal sample | place: Denmark | collected 2008
TGATCCGGGACGGCAAACCCACGGAGGACATCAACGCCCTGCTGATCAAGGTCATTGACGCGCCGGAGAAGAAGCCGAAAAGGAAGATTGACCGTGAACGATAAGCTGTCCCGGCAAAATTGCGTTCTCTATGTCTGCGGTATTGTCCCCGTTGTCTGGCTGGCCTTGCTGGCCGCTCCTCTATTGGAAGGTGGTCTGGGTACGCTGTTGAAGAGCTTCGGTACAGCACTGGAAAATCCCTTTCATATCGTCTGGTGTGACAAGAGCCTCAAAACACTGCTGATTTTCCTCATGCTCTATGGCCTGGGCATTGGCATCTACGTTTCCAACGAGCGTGTTTATCGCAGACGGGAGGAACAAGGCTCTGCCCGATGGGGCAATCCCGGGGCAGTCAGCAAGAAATACAGCCAAGGTGGAAATGAAAATAAACTGCTGACCCAGCAGGTGGCGTTGGGCCTGGACGGTAGGAAGCACCGCCGGAACTTAAATGTCCTGATTTGCGGCGGTTCCGGTGCCGGTAAGACTCGCTTTTACGCAAAGCCCAATATCATGCAGGCCAACACTTCCTTTGTGATCCTGGACCCCAAGGGAGAACTTTTGCGGGACACCGGCCATTTGTTGGAGAAAAAAGGCTATGTCATCAAGGTCCTGGATTTAATCAACCCGGAACGGAGTCATTGCTACAATCCCTTTGTGTATCTCCGGGATGATGATGACATTCAGCGGCTCGCCACCAACATTATGAAGAACACCACCCCCAAGGACAGTAAATCCTCCGACCACTTCTGGGAAGATATGGCGGCCATGCTCTTAAAGGCCCTGATCTCCTATCTTCACTACGAAGCGCCCCCGGAGGAGCAGAACTTCCCCATGGTCATGGACATGATCCGAGCCGGTGATGTGAAAGAGGACAACGAGGAATATGCTTCCACCCTGGACGAGCTGTTTGAGCGGTTGGAGAGGAAAAACCCGGAGCATATCGCCGTGCGGTACTACAAAGGCTACCATTCCGGCAGCGGCAAGACCCTGAAATCCATTCAGATCACCCTGATCTCCCATCTGGAGAAGTTCAACCTGACTTCTCTGGCAGGCATCACCCAGACGGATGAAATGGAGCTGGGAGAAATTGGAGAACGGAAAACCGCCGTCTTTGCGGTAATCCCCGACAGTGACAGCTCCTACAACTTCATCGTCGGTATGCTCTACACCCAGCTGTTCCAGCAGCTCTACCGAAAAGCGGACTTTGAGCATGGCGGGCGGCTGCCGGTCCATGTCCACTTTGTCATGGACGAGTTTGCCAACGTGGCCTTGCCGGATGATTTCGATAAGCTTCTTGCCACCATGCGAAGCCGGGAAATTTCCGTCAGCATCATCCTCCAGAACCTGGCCCAGCTGAAAGCGCTCTTTGATAAGCAATGGGAAAGCATCGTAGGCAACTGCGATACCTTCCTATACTTAGGCGGCAATGAGCAGTCCACCCACGAGTATGTGTCCAAGCTGCTGGGAAAACAGACCATCGACACCAACACCTACGGCCAGTCCAAAGGCCGCAGCGGAAGCTACACCACCAACTTTCAGACTGCCGGACGGGAGCTGATGACCCCGGATGAAGTGCGTATGCTGGACAACCGCTACGCACTTCTTTTTATTCGGGGCGAGCGCCCTGTGAAGGACCTGAAATACAACATCCTCAAGCATCCCAATGTGGCCCTCACCACAGACGGACAGGCAGCGACCTATCAGCACGGGACAGACCCGTTGAGCGTTGCCGCTGTTTCCATTAACCTGGAAAAGCTGAAGCAGGCTGTGCTGGAGGATCCCGACACCGGGGATTACGTCGTCCTCACCGAGGACGAAGTCTATGACTTCATGCGCAAGAAAGCGCAGGAAAATAATCAAAATCAAAATTCTAATTATCAGGAGGTAACTTATGAAAAACATTATCCACAACATCATTCATCCCACCACCCGTCGGACTTCTAACCGCTTGCCCATGCCTGAACCCGTCCGCAAAGGTTTCCGCCGCTACAGCTGCGCTGTACTCACCGGTGCCATGATCCTTGGCCTGACCGTGCCCGCCTATGCCGCCAATGATCCCCTGACCGTGGTCAACAATTTGAGTACCTTTATCTTCGGCCTGATCCGGGCCGTGGGCCTCATTCTGCTGGGCTGGGGCATTGTCCAGGTTGGTCTCTCCTTGCAGTCCCATGATCCTTCCCAGCGGAGCAACGGCTTCCTGACCCTGGCCGGAGGTATCGTCATCACCTTTGCCAAGGAGATTCTGGACCTGATCATTGCGTAAGAAACCACAAAGGGCAGGCCACAGGGCCTGCCCAGGAATAGGAGGTGAAAACCATTGTCAGACAACTGGGTCGTACAAAACCTGGAGAAAGCCCTGAATGTCTGGAATGACAAGCTCAGTGAGATCTGGCAGCTCATTACCCAGTCTCCCACCAGCTTCAAGGGCGGCACCCTTTGGAATGTGGTGTCCAGCATTCACGGAGCCTTGCAGGCCATTGGCTATGCCCTGCTGGTGCTGTTCTTTGTGATCGGTGTGATGAAAACCTGTGGCTCCCTGACAGAAGTCAAACGCCCGGAACACGCATTGCGGCTGTTCGTGCGCTTTGCCCTTGCTAAGGGCGTGATCTCCTATGGCATGGATTTGATGCTGGCACTATTGGACATTGTGCAGGGGGTGATCTCCACCATCATGCAGGCAGCTGGCTTTGGACAACCCCAGTCCGCTGTGCTGCCGTCTGAAATTGTTTCGGCCATTGAGGACTGCGGGTTCTTTGAATCTATCCCGTTGTGGGCCGTCACGCTGATCGGCGGCCTGTTCATCTGGGTGCTGTCTTTTCAGATGATCCTCAGCGTCTATGGGCGCTTTTTCAAAATGTATATGTACACAGCCATTGCCCCCATTCCGCTGTCCACCTTTGCCGGGGAACCCACCCAAAACATCGGCAAGAGCTTTCTCAAAAGCTACGCTTCCGTCTGCCTGGAAGGAGCGGTCATCGTTCTGGCCTGCGTGATTTTCTCCGCCTTTGCATCCTCGCCCCCTGTGGTGGATGCGGGAGCGGCAGCTGCTACGATGGTGTGGAGCTATATCGGAGAGTTGATCTTTAATATGCTGATTCTCGTCGGGTCTGTGAAGATGGCAGACCGGGTCGTGCGGGAGATGATGGGGCTGTAACGAAAAATCGTTCGATTTCTCTTGATAATTTCGTTCGATTCGTGTATAATGGGAATACACTGAAAGGAGGTTTGACCTATGTCCATTACCGCAACAGAACTAAAACTGAACCTCGGGAAATATCTTCTGCTGGCAGCCACCCAGGACATCTATATCACCCGCAACGGGAAAACCATCGCTAAGCTGGTTTCACCTTATCAGGATCGTGTGGACACAGTGGATACCCTATTTGGCAGTGTCCCCGATATCATGACATTGGAAGAAGCACGGGAGGAGCGATTGAATTCCTTATGAAGGCAATCTTGGATACCTGCGTTGTCATTGATTTTCTGCAAAAGAGAGAACCTTTTGCGAATACCGCACTGCAAATTTTCCGGGCTGCTGCCGGAGAGCAGTTTACCGGGTGTATTACCGCCAAGTCCGCTACGGACATTTACTACCTGACCCACCGCTGCACACACAGCGATGAAAAAGCCCGGAATATTCTGAATAGTCTGCTTAGTATCGTCAGTATGCTGGACAGCACAGCGGTAGATGTTTTTCATGCTTTATCCTCGGAAACCACAGATTTTGAAGATGCTGTTATGATTGAAACCGCAATCCGTTCCAAGGTGGACTGTATCATTACCCGGAATACGAAGGACTACATGAAATCTCCTGTACCTGTGTACACCCCGGATGATTTTATGAAGGCACTGGAAGATGAATTTGTATAGGCACTTACCGTCCGGTATTTCCGGGCGGTTTTGCTGTTCATCCCACAGAAACAAGCCAAAAAGCTAGGGAACTTTTTAACCGATATTTTATCAAAAAGTTCCCTAGCCGCAATTCAACGCCTTCCAGATTGGGAGGCGTTTTTCTTTTAAACAAAACAAGGAGGAAACCATTGGAAGTAAAAATCAACAAAGAGATCCAGTCCTACAGGGAGTCCATGTTCTTTGGCCTCTCCATGCGGCAGTGCGGCTTCTCGCTGGCGGCAATGCTGGTTGCCGTAGGGCTGTACTTTCTGCTAAAGCCCTATGTGGGTACGGAAACCGTCAGCTGGATGTGTATTCTGGGAGCCGCACCCTTTGCAGCCATGGGCTTTGTCAGCTACCACGGCATGACCGCTGAACAGCTGGCCTGGGCCTGGTTCCGGTCTGAGGTATTGGAACCGAAAAAGCTCATTTGCGAGCCGGATAATCTCTACTACAAGCTGCTGGAGAACACCATCTCTAACCACGAAAAGGAGGCGTATAAGAAATGATGAAATCCATTCGTACTTTGGTGCGACAGGACCGGGAGAAGTATGTGATTCCTCGCCGTGTCCAGGACGTGATCCCCATTCAGAAAATCTGGGAGGACGGGATTTTTCTCACCGGTGGGCGGTATGCGAAAACCTTCCGCTTTACGGACATCAATTATCAGGTGGCCTCGGAGCCGGACAAAGAAAAGATGTTCCGGGGCTACTCTGCCCTTATCAACAGTCTGGATTGCGGAGCTACCACCAAAATCACCATCTTCAACCATAAGATGAGCCAGATCAACTTTGAAAAGTCCATCCTCATGCCCATGCAGTGGGACGGCCTGGACGACTACCGGGAGGAATACAACCAGATGCTTCTGGACAAGGCCACCAATGGCAACGGCATTGTCCAGGAGAAGTTTTTGACAGTTTCCGTCCGCAAAAAGGATGTGGATGCCGCCCGGAGCTTCTTTGCCCGTGTGGAAGCAGACCTTTCTGCCCACTTTGCTGCCCTTGGCTCCACCTGCGGACCCATGAATGCCATGGAACGGCTGCAAATTCTCCACCGCTTCTACCGCAGGGGAGAAGAAAATGAGTTCCGCTTCTCTCTGCGGGACTCTGCCCGGAAGGGTCACAGCTTCCGGGACTACGTCTGCCCGGATTCCATGGAACGGCACAGCGACTATCTCCAGATCGGGGAACGGTACGCCAGGGTACTGTATCTCAAGGACTACGCCAGCTACATTCAGGATGATTTCGTATCCGAGTTAACGGACTTGAACCGGGACATGATGCTCTCTATCGATATGGTACCCATTCCCACAGATGAAGCCGTTCGGGAGGTGGAAAACCGGCTTCTCGGTGTGGAGACAAACATCACCAACTGGCAGCGCCGCCAGAACAGCAACAACAATTTCTCCGCTGTGGTTCCCTATGACATGGAATTGCAGCGAAAGGAAAGCAAAGAGTTTTTAGATGATCTGACCACCCGTGACCAGCGGATGATCTTCGGTATCCTGACCATGGTCATTACCGCGGATACCAAGGAACAGTTGGATATGGATACGGATGCCGTTCTTTCTACCGCCCGGAAGCGCATGTGCCAGATGGCGATCCTCAAGTATCAGCAGATGGATGGTTTGAACACAGTCCTGCCCATTGGCACCCGGAAGCTCAACGCCTTCCGCACCCTGACTACGGAGAGCCTTGCGGTGTTCATGCCCTTTAAGGTCCAGGAAATCATGGACAAGGGCGGTATCTATTTTGGAGAAAACGCCATCTCCCACAACCTCATCATGTGCAACAAGGAGAATCTGCTGAACCAGTCCGCGTTTCTGCTGGGTGTCCCCGGCTCCGGCAAGTCCTTCTCTGCCAAAGAACTGATGACCTTCCTGATGCTGAACACCGAGGATGACATTCTGGTTTGCGATCCCGAAGGGGAGTACGCCCCTTTGGTGGAGGCCATGGGGGATATGGGTTCCGTGATCCATGTTTCCGCAGGCGGGCGGGATCGGCTCAACGCCATGTACATGGTGGACGGCTATGGGGAGAACAACCCCATTGTGGTCAAGTCCGAGTTCATCATGTCCCTGATCGAGCAGATCGACAAGAAAGGGGTGGGTCCCCAGCACAAATCTATTATTGACCGGTGCATTACGATGGTTTACCGGAATGCGGCCTATACAGGAACGGTCCCCACCCTCTGCACCCTGCGGGACACCCTGCTGGAGCAGCCGGAGCCGGAAGCCAAGCAGATCGCACTGTCCTTGGAGCTGTACACCACCGGCTCTTTGGACATCTTCGGCAAGCAAAGCAATGTAGACCTGGACAAGCGGGTGGTGGTGTTTGACATTCACGGCCTGGGTGCCCAGCTGAAGCCCACCGGCCTGCTGGTTATTACGGACACCATGCTGAACCGTGTGACTCTGAACTGGAAAAAAGGCAAGCGGACCCATGTATTCATCGATGAGTTCCATGTGGTTTTTGAAAATGAATTCTCCGCGGCCTTCTTCAATTCCGCATGGCGGCAGTTCCGAAAGCGCAACGCTTTTCCCACAGCAATTACCCAGAATGTGGAGTATCTGCTGGATTCTGTTCAGGCCAGTACCATGCTTTCCAACTCCGAATTCATTGTCATGCTGAATCAGGCGGCATCTGACAGGGAAAAGCTGGGCAGGCTTCTGAACATTTCCAACGAGCAGATGAACTACATCACCAATGTGGAAGCCGGTTCCGGCCTTATCAAGTATGGCAGTGCCCTGGTACCTTTCATCAACCGTTTTCCGAAAAATACAAAGCTCTACCAGCTTATGACCACCCGCCCCGGTGAAGGGCGGTTCGCCGGTCAGTCTTGATAGGAGGCCGCACCATTGCCGGAAATCAAGACAAGGCAAAATCAGGGAAAGCCCGTTCTCAGCACCGCCCAGCAGCAGATGCAGCGCAACTTCGTAAAAGCAAGGCAGGAGCAGGCAGCACAAAAGCAAAATGAGCAGTCAGAGTCCCCGAACAGCTATGCGGAGGAAAAAATCTCCCGAACGGCAGAGGATGCCGTTCGGGATGTGGGGACATTTGCAAGGGAAAGTGTTCGGGCAATTCGGCAACGGGGTGATACGCCTGTAAGTGGCGACAGTGTACCAACCTACGATTCTTCTCCGGCTGGCTCTGCGGCTATGGAATATCCCGGAAATCCTGCGGTTCGCCGGCAGATTGCGGAGGCTTCTCGTCCGCATGGTCAAGTTCGGCAAACCGCCACAGAGCCGTCGGAGCCTCAAAGCAGAGTAGTACAAGCCCCTCGTCCCATTCGGACGAGGGAGCAGCAAGAAGCAGTATCTTCTGCGGTGGAAGCCCCATTGTCTCCCACGCAGCAGCAGGCCGCCCGCAAGGCCACCGCTGAAAATATCGTAAAACAGAAGCAGGAACAGAAGAATGCGCTCCGTTCCGAACTGGCGCAGAATACCGGCATCCTGAAAAGCATTCCTCAGGAAACCACTCCGGCATCTTCCTCTGATATAAAAGTGGTGAAGTCACCTCCGGCACAAAACCTGCGCAATGGCGGCTCCGCACCGGAAGTTCCCACATCATCCGTTGAGGTTCCCATTAAGAAGAAAGCCAGTGTTCCTATCCGTACAAAGCAGAGTGGTGTCTCCATCAAAACGCTCGAACGTGCCGCCACCAAAGCTACTGATCCCACAACAGCGCAGGCATTCCGGGAAGCGAAAAAGGCCACCGTAGCCGCCGCCCAGAAAAATGCCCACGCCGCTGCTACCGCAGGCCGCAGGGCCGCAATTGCAGCAAAGAAAGCCGCAGAAATCGCCGCAAAGTTGGCGAAATCTGCGGCGGAAGCGGCAAAGGCCCTGTATGCGGCAATCATTGCCGGTGGTGCTGCCTCCATATTGGTGATCGTCATTGTTGTCCTCATTGGCTGCGGTGCCGCCATCTTCGGAAGCCTGGACGAATCCACCGAAACGTTGCCCCTCAGTGCGGAGGTGGAAGCCTATGAGCCGGTCATCCGCAAATATGCCAAACAGTATGGCATCCCGGATTATGTTCTGCTGATTCAAGCCGTTATGATGCAGGAATCCGGCGGCAGGGGCAATGACCCCATGCAGGCCTCCGAATGCGGGTATAACACCCAGTACCCCAGAACCCCCGGAGGCATTACGGACCCGGAGTATTCTATTTCAGTGGGCATCCAGAATCTTGCAGACTGTTTACAGACAGCTGGAGCCGAAAGTCCCATTGACCTGGACCATATTCAGCTGGCCCTCCAAGGCTATAACTTTGGCAGCGGCTACATTACCTGGACCTTGCAAAAATACGGCGAGTATTCCCGTGCCAATGCCGTGGAGTTTTCCATGAAGATGGCGGAGCAAATGGGCTGGAACAGCTACGGGGACAAGCAGTACGTCCCTCATGTGCTGCGGTACTACCCAATCGGCAAAGTATTCTACACCCCGGAGGATGGAGATGCCATTGTGGATGTGGCACTGTCCCAGGTGGGCAATGTGGGTGGTGAACCCTATTGGAGCTGGTACGGCTTCACCAACCATGTAGAATGGTGCGCCTGCTTTGTCAGCTGGTGTGCCGACCAATGCGGCTACCTGGACAGCGGAGCCTACCCCAAATTCTCCGGCTGCGTCTTTGGAATGCAGTGGTTCCAGCAGCGTGGCCTCTGGCTGGATGGTTCCACCGAACCGGCACCCGGAATGCTCATCTTCTTCGACTGGGCCCCACAGGACGGAGTTGCAGACCACGTTGGAATTGTAGAGAAGGTGGAAAACGGGATGGTTTATACTGTAGAGGGAAATTCCAGGGATATGTGCCGACAGAAGCAGTATGCGCTGGGGAGCGGAGTGATTCTGGGGTATGGGATGCCTGCAGCATAACAGCACCGCCATTCAATGCTTTCACCCAGTAGTTCAAATGAGCTACTGGGTATTTTTGTAAAGTACATGGTTATCGGCAGACTATATGTATCAGACTCACCATACACCATATTGGATGCAGAGCATGCCATGTCTTTCAAATTTCGCCAATCTAACTTACATTCTGTACCTTATTAACATATTTTGTAATATTTTGCCTTTTCAATCATCGATTAATGGTGTATAGTAATAATATGAGGTGGTATATAGCTAATTCTCACTTTTGAATCATTTGTCTTCTTATATCTTCTTGAAGATCTTTCTAAACGGCCTCTATGTCCTATTTATGTCGATCTTCCGTTCATTTTAATAACTAGGATAGTAAAATATACATTTGGTACAATGACGATATGTAATCAAGATGAGACTACTGGTCTCACTGACACGAGGTGCGTATTTATGAATACTGTAAAGGATAGGCAAGCAAAAAGAACACAGATGATTAAAAAGGGTCTAAAGAGAATATGTTATATCTCGAAGCCCGCTCTAGAAATTGCGACCATCGTTTTCAAGTGGACTGTTCCTGCGGTTGCAATTTTCGCCATTCCTGAGCACTTCATTAAGGATTGGGCTGATTCTTCTTCATTAGAAGAGGAATATGCAGTAGCCATTGACTCTGCACTTAGTGAAACCGCAAAATACTATTCTACAAACAAGAATAAGGTTGCAATCATAGACGAGCTTTCATCCCATGTCGGGGCACTTGACTCGAACATATCCAAGGTAATCCAGCACACAGAAACATTTCAGAGTAAGTATTATACACAAACAGACGCAAATGAGATTGTGTGCGTTTTTAACCACTATTTTCTAGCAGAAATCGTAAAAAGCGAAATATTAAGTAATTATTATTTGCTCAGAAATGGTGCAGATATACTTGATCAGTTAAAAACTGCGCAAGCTGTTCTAGAACTAAATCAGCAAAAACTAGACTCAGTTCATGCTTCTATACAGCATATCGATTTTCGGTTAGATGGCACTGTAAAATCTGTGATAAAATATATCATATCTGTCACAATTATTTTTTGCTCGTTTTTATTTGCTAATATCTTGCTTAGAGACCGAATGGATTATACCGCTATAGTTTATACTTTATTTGCAATTTCTATATCCGAATTTATTGTTCGAATATTGCGCGAGCCTTGCTTTATTTCTTTGCTTGATTGGGAAAAAATTCCTAAATGGTTGCATAGATTTAAAACCCAGCTTGGGGAAGCATTTGTACTTTTCTTCTTAATCATTTCAATTCTTCTTCTCCTAGTCATAAGCACATATAACCTCCCACTTGTACAGTTTAAGTATGCAGTATTGGGAGTGCTTGTCGGAATTGCGTTACGGTCTTTTTACGTCTATACTTGGGAAAGTGACTTTAACTAATTTATTGTTGTGACTTATGGAAAATTAAGCTCCCATTACTTGCATTCTGTAATGATATGCAGTAGTGGGAGCTTTGTAAGTGCTCAATAATCCCCCGCCTAGCATTTCCCCCACCTCTATGAGATAATATCCCAAATCTCAAATAGCTGAGCCTCAGCTATTTGAGAAACTAGAAAATGAGGTGAGCAAATGGGAGATATCCTTGCCGTTCGGGATGAATACCGGCAAATCCAATGGGCAGCGGTAATTCAGGAATGCAAGGCCAGCGGGCTGACGAACAAGGAGTACTGCATCCGGCATGGGCTTTCGGAAAAGAGCTTCTATTACTGGCAGAAGAAGCTTCGCACACAAATAGTGGCCTCTGCGCCGGAGCTGGTACCGCTGGAAGTGGCTACGCCTGTTGAGGAGGAGCTTCAAATCCAGTATCGTGGAGCCAAATTGAAGCTGCCGGCGGGCGTAGATATGGGTGCCGTTGTGGCGCTTTTGCGCTCCATTCAATCGCTATGATGGACCTGACAAAAGTCCACAGCAACTACATTGCCTGCGGCTACACGGACCTCCCGTCTTGGGATTGACGGGCTGGTCGCAGTGGTGACCCAGCAGTAAGGAATCATGAGAATCTACCCCATTGCATGGCCAAGGGTGTATCTGACCAACGCTTACTGAAAAAAAGTGAATTTTCTGTTGAAGAGCTTATTGCCTTAATAGGGCACGATGGGTTCTGTGAGGGGCTGTAAGACTGAACCTCTCACTCAAACGAAAACTTGGGTTTAAGAGAGGAGGAAAGTCGAGAAAGTCTACTCGACGGGGGAAATGCTAGGCGGGGGGCTATTGAGCACTTACAAAAAAATCCAAATAAAGTTTTAGAACTTGAATTGCTACAGATACACAAAAACCGCTACAGTTCCCGTCCAAAGTATGGACAAAAACTGTAGCGGTTTCCTTTAGAAGAAATGTCATGTTCTGTAGGCCCGATATTGCCATACGAAATTTTCTCAAATAATCAGACTATTTCCTCGTGAATAAGAATTTCACGCCAGCTTCTTTCAAGGGGCTCATATGCAAGACCGTTTTCTTCGCAGTACTGCTTTAACGTCTTCATAGCTTTAATGTTTGGACGAGCTTTCCCATTTTCCCATCGGTTCACGGTTGTAAATGATACACCGAGGGCATTACCAAATTCTGTTTGATTCATCAGACATGACAATCTGAAATTTTTAATTTCGGAACTAAAAGGCATCTGCAATGCTCCTTTACCTAACGATCATTGTTATATCTCATTCGAGGAATCAGATCGCTTTATTTCTCGTATTCGAAGACAAGCCAATCTTTGATCCTTGTGAAGTCTTCTCTTTGCTTGATAGATAAGGTATTATCTCCAAGTCGCCGGTACAAAGCGGTTTTTAAGCGGTCACAGTATCCTACTTTAGAAACAATATCTTGCACTGTAAAGAGGTGCAACCAAGGATGCCCTGCAGCTTGCTCAACTACAAAATCATATGCTTTATCGTATTTCCCCAAACTTTGGTAAATACTGACCATTGCATAACTAATTTCTTGTTTTACTGTATGTTCATCTTTACCTATCTTCGCTCCAGCAAGAATAAGCTCATTTAAGTTCTCTTCCCAAAAATCCTGTCCCATTTCGACAGCGTAAGCAGACTTACAGTGTCCACTCCCTAATACATCAAGATAAAAACGATACGCATCTCTATTGAGAGCTTGTTCTCGAGAAATGGTTTCTTTCGCCTTCTTGTTTATTTCCGCTACCGTTTTGTTTAACTGATTTTCTTTGTCAAGAAGAGATTGTTCCTTTCGACCTAATTCTTGGGCTTTTTGTGTAATGACAGCAAGCTGCTTATGATATTCTGTCTTTAGTTCATCTGCTAAGCTCAGAATTGGCTTGTTCTCCTCCACAACACAAGGCTTAATATCGTTATCGAGTTGCAGGTAATATTGCTGAGCGATATAACCCCGCAGCACATTGCTCCCTTTAGAGAGTTCAATCCATTTCCAATTCTGTTTGCCGCTAATATCTGTCAGCGCAGAATATGTGGACGAACAAATTAAAATTGTTCCATGTCCAACAGCTCCGCTGAATTTACAGGCAAGATTTGTACTGTTGCCAATCCAAGCAATGCCAAATTCATTTTCGGCATCCTCTTGCGCCTCTTTTCCTTTCATGCCAACTTTTGATAGCGTAATCTCACCTGTATGTATTCCAATGCCACACGAAATCCTGTGCTTAATTTCCCGATCTAAGACAGGGTTCAGCAATTTATCAACCACGGTCGTTATATATCTCGCAGCACGAACAGCTTTGTCTTCTGATTTTCCGTCCGCATTATCAACAAAGACAGCCAAGACTCCGTCACCCATGAAGTCCCTTACGACGCCACCGGAATAGCGAATCGCTTGTACCACAGTACGAATATAACTCCGGTATATCTTTACCAACTGTGCAGCATTAAACTTCTCGGGTAGCTTTGTTGATTCACGCATATCCACAAAAAGGACTGAAACTTTGCCACGGTATATCTTGTTCGAGTCCGTAAGATCGCTTGTTAGTGGCAGTTGTTCAGACATGACACTTTGAAGCACTTCAGAGGAGACGATCCTTTCAATGGCTGCGGATAGCAGATCAACCTCAGATTTTATAATTTTTTCTTCATTCATATGAATTCCCCTGAAATCAGTGACTTGACTCGAGATAATATGCGTCTCCATTTCCAGCAGCAGTGAAGCGTATCCCGCCACCCTTGCTGGATGGCCATTCGTTTTTGACTTTTTTAGAAACCTTTACTTTGTTTTCGACTTCGTTAGCATAGTGGGATGCTATATTTATGCAATCTCCAAATGCTTTTACATCATAAGAATCAGCGATTCCTATTTTCGTAACAATAACACTATCAAATGTGACTCCAACACCGATGCTAATGGCTGGCCCAAGATTCTCATCCTGAACAATTCGATTAATCACATTCTCTCGAACCGTCAACATATCTCTGCCACACAAACCTGCATTTTGCACAGCAAAGGTCTTCACCATATTGTTCTCTTCACGTGCAGCTTGACCGCCCCAAAAAACCATTAGGCCGTCACCCATAATATCAATTACTTTCCCATGATAGTGTTTTACAACTTCCAATAACGCCGTAAGAAAGACATGCATTGTTAGGAATGTCTTCTCAGGGCCTACTTGCTGCGCACGTTGAGTAGACCTCCTCATATCAACGAAAAGAACTGCATAATTCTCTTTGTCGTATGAACCGAATTCGAGCTTATCAGCTTCAAATCCTGGGATTACATCAGAAATGGCATCGGCACTATGCTCAAACATTCTTTTTTCAATGGATATATTTTTCTGAGCCTGCTTAAAGTGTTCAATCGTGCTTTTATAAACAGCAGAAACATCAACGGACATAGTGACCCTCCTTAGACTACCGAAAAAAGGAACAGCATATAAATAACCCCAATGGTTATCAAGGTTGCCGCAAACGAACGTAACGCCCATCTATATGTAGTGTTTTTCTGTCGATTAATGTCGTTCAGTTTATAAAGCTCTGCAGCCATATTCACAATTATGTCTTCATCGCTCATAGATAAGATGTCCTCTTTATAGGCATCAAAAGAGTATTCCTTGGTGGATTGAGGAAGAAACCATTTTGAATTATATCCAATTTTCGAGGAGTGACTACGAATTGTCAAAATTCCAAAGACAAACACACCGGCAATGCTTACTACAAGCGCAGTCGTCGACATAATCAGTGCTACACCTTGCCAACTGCAAGGCTTTACGAGGGAAATTAGATTTTCAATGAGTTCGTAGCAAGCAACCCCTCCCATAATAATGGCAACAACCGCAGCCATTATTATAGATACCTTTGTATCTACCAGTTGGATATAAGCCGAAATGTCAGAAATCGCACTGGAAAAGAAAGACTGCTTGACCTCCATCGTTTCCTTTTCAGTGTTTTCAGAGACAGTGTTATCCATTTGCTATGCTCCTTTACCAGTTTAATAAACTTATTATATCACAAATATAGCGTTTTTACAACATCGATTATTCTTGAGTTTCGGGTATCCGTCCTCTAAAAAATATCCACATTCAAGCAAGTTTACCAAACAAGAAAACAGTCAAAGAAAAAGGAAGAAATTCGCTCCATTTTGTGGTAATATTTAATCACCACAAAAAACAAAACCAAACAAAAAGGAGCGAACCCTTCCATGGCCCATTCTATCACAGATACTTATAAAATGAAACGGGAAATTCTCAATTTCGCAAGAAATTTTTCCGGTAGCTTATCCGCACCGGATGCGAAGTTTTTCGCGGACATGACGTATGAAATTTTGGCTTCCCAGAGCTGCTTGCTGACAAAGATTGCCCATGCGTTGCAAGAAAAAACGAAGAAAGCGTATACGGTAGACCGTTTGTCCGACCACCTAAAAGATGGCGTTAACGCCAAAGCAGTGGCCGTATATTTGAACTATGTCCGGAAAATGGTTCCCTCTGAGCCAGTGGTTCACATTGATGACAGTGACGTAATAAAGCCGGATGGCTATCATTTTGAGGCACTGGGAACCGTCCGGGATGGCTCCAAGAGTACCACTAAAAAGTGCGTTTACGCAAAGGGGTACTATGTCACAGAGGCTTGCGTTTTGACGGATTCCAACCATCCGGCCAGCATATATTCCCGCATCCATTCCTCCCACGAAAAGGAATTCACCTCTGTGAATCATATTACCTTTGAGGCGATAGACCGGTCCGTAAAACTTCTAAAAAATGCCACATTCGTCATGGATAGAGGATACGATGACAACAAAATATTCCAAAAACTCTGGGACTTGGATCAGGATTTTGTCATTCGCCTAACGCAGAAACGGAAGCTGTTTTTTTCATAGGAAATGGGTTCCAGCAACCAAACTCTGTGCGGAAAGGAAAGGGAAGGTCAAAATGAACCTTTTCTACAAGGGAAAGGCGCATGAAGCCTATATATCCCATGTAAAAGTACAATTAACTGCTGCAAAGAAAGATGTATATCTTGTTCTGGTCTATGGCATAACGGAACACCCCATGATGTTGGTTACAAACAAGACGATCCGCAGCAAAGATGATGTCATAGAAGTTGCCAGATTATACTTTTCCAGGTGGAGAATCGAGGAATATTTCCGTGCAAAGAAGCAAATCCTGGATTTCGAGAACTTTCGTGTCCGTAGCCTGATCTCTATCAACGCTTTGAATTTCCACATTACGATCGCAATGACCTTCCTTGCCAAAATGACCAGAAAAGCCGCCGCAAATGCGTTGCTAAAATCCGTCCTAGATGCGGCCAGATCCATAAAAGACACGGTGCATTTTCTGTACTATCGTATTTCGTATGGAATCGCAGAGATATTGAAATACGCCAGAGTGGGAATCCGTGACTGGTTCAAGCCAAAACGCACAGACCAAAACCAGCTACGCTTCCGCCTTTCGGCGTGATAGTACCCCTATATTTTCAACCAGGCGCAAAGACAAGATGCCTTTGCGCCTGGTTGGCATTCCTTTTTTGATAAATATAGAGAATTAACGGTGATTATTCGGCTAAAGGCAGGGAGCCTGGCAAGAGATATGGCGGCGTGTTACTATTCGCCGAAACTCAAGAATGAATCTTACATTCTTCCATTTATTGCGAATGTTTGTTTGAATTTTCCAATTGAAAGTAATACTTCCATGTGATATATTGTCCCTAAAGGAGTGGTGCATAATGACTGGAGCATACAAGCTCAATGACATTGCCTATATGATAGAAAGTAATCACTATATCCGCGAGGGCAAAATCATTCACATCAGCGGTGATCTAATTACATTCAAATTTCTGGACTGCATGGGCGCAACAAAGATAAAAGCCCACAGGCTTTACCCATCAGAAGAAGCTGCTTTTGCTGCCATTGGTAAATGCAAAACTGAAATTCCCAGCAGTCACATGATGGCAATTCGCGGATAAATAGTCTATTCGTAAAGTCAAGACTTGTCTTTCTTTATTTCCATGTTACAATGGTCTACAGTTCGCACATAAAGGAGCGCAGGACATGGGGACAATGACACATACCCTTGAAGATTATATAGCCCAGGCAATGCCCGCACTGACGGAGATCCCAGGGTTTTCAGCACTTGCAAAAGCGGATGGTCAGGATTATGATGCGTTGGCCGTAGAATATCCTGATGCGGTGTTCGCTTTGATGATAGCGAACAACCTTTTCCACCACAACCGGGAGATTTCCGAAATCACCCAGCAGGCATTCTTCTCCATTATGGATGGCGTGGACATTCCTTCTGTACGCCTTCAATATGACCGCCGCACGGATTCCTATTTCCAGACACATTCATGGGATAACTGAGTATGAATACACCTTATTCAAGTGCTGGCAAATCTTTTAAGGATTTGAAGCAGGCACAGAAAGCCAGGATTACAGATTATATGTATCTGGAAACCCAGGATTTCGTCTCTGCAAACGGACGAATGCCGGTCTCCGTTGAGGACTGTGAAACGATTGTACAAAAGGTCTGCGGTCATATCAACATTCAGATTTCCTTTGACGAGGTTTACAAGGAATATCGTAAAAAGCGCCTGCACATCATTGAGCGGTTGGAAAGCACTGGCTTACCAGAGCATATCCGTTCTCATGAGGAAATAAAGGCGCTGCAACGTGAACGTGCCACACGGCATCCAAATCACAAGTCCCAGGAGCAACCCTTGAAATCTCTTGACCCGAAAATTGCGGATCAGGATGAACGCTTCTTTTTCATTGCTGGCTATACTTCCGGTGGAGTGCCATATGGTGTGACCTGGGAAGAAATGGGCCTGGAGCCATGGGAGAAGTTGGACAACTGCCATTGCCAAGGTATTTGACGAAAGTGAGTTTGAGCAGGATCGGCTGATTGCAACCACAGAATACTAGCAAAAGAACGCCCATTTCTGCTGTGAGACTACATCTCGCACAGAAATGGGTGTTTGACGAGAAAATCAGAGAACTACTGCAAAAACAACATTTTTCTCACGAAAAATAGTTGACAGAGAGTGCCACCATGAGTATAATACTACGATTTGGCATATTAAGTGCTGGATGGCCGGTTTAGGGGTGAAAGGAGCTTTTATGTTTAAATATGTAGAAGATAAGGAATACCTCAGCCGTGTTCGCAGGGTGTGTGGAGGTATAATGCAAGACTTCTGTCATTCTCTAAAGGTAGAGTATGACATAGGTTCTTCGTTTTATCTTGTGGGTAGCGGA
>ULSS01005763.1_pt1 | contig 17489 bp, 17 predicted proteins | sample 1956901 | NCBI WGS metagenome assembly ULSS01 (sample SAMEA4835714, study PRJEB28245) | human gut metagenome | biome: gut microbiome; material: fecal sample | place: Denmark | collected 2008
ATACAAATCCCCCGATGCGGACGCGTCGGGGGATTTTTTGTGTAACGGAAGGGAAGCGTGCGCCATAAAATAGTATCAGACCTTAACGGAGGTGAAAACATACATGGACAATACAGAAAATGTCGGAGTGCTGACGGTGAGAACGGAGTCTGCCTTTGGGGCTTTTCCCGTAAAGGACGCAACGGTTTCCTTCCGTCGGCAAATGCCCGACGGCGCAAAGCTTTTTGCGGTGCTTGTGACGGGAGAGGACGGGGAAACCGACCCGCTTGAAATTCCTGCGCCGCCCGCTTCAAATTCGCTCTCTCCCGGAGGAGAAACACCGTATTCGCTTGTAAACGTCGAAATCTATGCGGACGGTTACTATTCCGTAATGCTTATGGGTGTTCCGATATATTCGGGCATATCAAGTACGCAGACCGTCAACATGATACCGTTGCCGGAGAGCGTGCAGTATGATAAATATCCGAGCGGAAACTATATCATAACGGAAAGCGAGGTGCCGAAGCTTTGAATGCACGCTATCCCGTTGTGCCGGAGTATATAACGGTGCACCTCGGCGCGCCCGACAACAAAAGCGCGGAAAACGTGAGCGTCGGCTTTGCGGATTACATAAAAAACGTTGCGTCGAGCGAGATTTATCCGACATGGCCGGAGGCTGCTCTGCGGGCAAATATCTATGCGCAGATTTCCTTTGCGCTGAACAGGATATATACGGAGCATTACCGATCGCGCGGGTACGATTTCGATATAACGAATTCCACGGCATACGACCAGGCATTTGTGCGCGACAGAGACATTTTTGATAACATAAGCATAATCGTTGACGAAATTTTCAATGATTATATAGTCCGCGAGGGATATATAGAGCCGCTTTTTGCCGTTTATTGCAACGGCACGACCGTCACCTGCGACGGTCTTTCCCAATGGGGAAGCGTGTCGCTTGCAAACGAGGGCCTCGGCGCATATGACATCCTCACAAGGTATTACGGGGAGGACATAGGGCTTGTCGAAAATGCGCCCGTGCAGGCGCTCGAGCCATCTCCGCCGAATATTCTTCTTTCCGAAGGAAGCGCCGGAAACGACGTGAAATTCATTCAGGTGCGGCTGAACAGAATATCGACAAATTATCCGTCTATACCGAAAATACCGAAGGTTGACGGCGTGTTCGGGGTTGAAACGGGAAACGCCGTGCGCGAATTTCAGAGAATATTCACTCTCAACCGGACGGGTACCGTCGACAAGTCGACATGGTACAGCATACAGCGTGTTTACGACGCCGTAAAACGCCTGAGCGAGCTTGACAGCGAGGGCATCCGTGACGATGAAATTTCAAATCAGTTCAAGGATCTTCTGAGCGAGGGCGACAGCGGAGAGGACATAAAAACGGTGCAATATTATCTGCGTTTTATTTCGGAATTCAATCCCGCCGTGCCGACGGTTGCCGTCGACGGCTATTTCGGAGAGGGCACCACGGCTGCCGTCCGCGCATTTCAGCAGGCATATGACCTTCCCGTCACGGGCGTTGTCGACGGGAGGACGTGGAATAAGATGTTTGACGTGTATTACGGAATAATTTCCTCTCTGGAGTACGAATTGCCCGACGGCGCGGTGCCGTTTCCCGGCGTATTTCTGAAATACGGGTCGGAGGGGGAAAACGTTGAAATTTTACAGCGGTATATAAATGCCGCGCACGAAATTTATCCGCAGATACCGCAGGTGACTGTCGACGGAGTGTTCGGAACGGACACGAGAAACGCAGTCTATGCCGCGCAGGCAGTTTTCGGACTGATGATAACGGGAGTTGTCGGACCGGTGCTGTGGACGGAGCTTGCGGAAGCATATGAGCAGGTTGCGGGTAACGTAAGACGCGAGTATCAGTATGCGGGAGAGGTATTGTCGGAAGGAGACGGGAATGACGGACAGCAGTAAAAAAACGCAGGTGACGGAGCTTCAGAAAATGCTCCGCGCGGTATCATATATACACACAGACGTGCCGAGGATAAATCCGGACGGCGTATTCGGCAAGGAAACGACGGATGCGCTCCGCATTTTTCAGCGACAGATGGGGCTTGCACCGACGGGAACGGCAGATTTTGCAACGTGGAACGCATTGAGAGCGGAGTCGGCACTGGCACAGAATTACGCATCGGGAGGGAATTCCGTAAGCGTTTTTCCGAGCGCGGACTACGTGGCAAAGCCAGGCGAAAAAAGCCCGCTCGTGTATGTGATACAGATTATGCTCGGCGACATTTCGCACGCCTATGACGGACTTGAAAACGTTGAAGTGACGGGTGTATACGACGAAGCCACCTGCGATGGGGTAAAGCTTTTTCAGCATTACCACCGCATAGAGGAAACTGGCAATGTCGACCGCAAAACGTGGGACGCTCTTGCCGCCAGCTATAACGTATTTGCAAACAACGAAAATTACATTTCATAAAAAACAGCCGTCGTGCGATGAGCACGACGGCTGTTTTGCCGATTGGATTATCAGATACCGTTTTTAAGTCTGTTGAGTCTTTCGATATCCGTGAAGTTGTGAGTTGAAACGTGACCGGGGAGGGGAAGAAGTCTGTCGTTTACGGCATCGACGATCGTGTCTGCCTGCGGGAAGAACCAGGGGTCAAGCTCCTTTGAAGGAGTTATCCAGTTTCTTGAACCGACGACTGTGGGCGGTGCGTCGAGATAGTCAAATGCAAGCTCGGCAATGTTGGAAGCCATATCTCTCATTACGGAGTTGCGGTCGCAGGCGTCGCCCGTGATGATTATTCTGCCCGTCTTCTTTACGGATTCGAGAACCTTTTCGTAATCGAAGGGAACTATGCTGCGCGCGTCGATGACCTCGGCTTCAACGCCGTATTTGTCGTGGAGTATCTTTGCGGCGTCCATAGCGCGATAAAGCGTCGCGCCGATGGAAAGGATTGTGACGTCCTTGCCTTCGCGCTTGATATCGGGATCGCCGATTCTGATTTCATAAGGAGTTTCGGGAACGCCGCCCTTGTGGAACTGCTCGCCGATATCGTAAATTCTCTGGCTTTCAAAGAAGATGACGGGGTCTGTGCCGTTGAGGGCTTCCGTCATAAGTCCCTTTGCGTCATAAGGCGTTGCGGGGAATACGACTTTGAGCCCCGGAATGTGAGCGCAGAGAGCTGTCCAGTCCTGGCTGTGCTGCGCGCCGTACTTGTTACCGACGGAAACGCGGAGAATAACGGGCATTTTGAGAATTCCCGCACTCATCGACTGCCACTTGGAGAGCTGGTTGAATATTTCGTCGCCGGCACAGCCGATAAAGTCGGCATACATAAGCTCGACTATCGCGCGTCCGCCTGCCATTGCGTAACCGACGGCAGAGCCGACGATTGCAGACTCGGAAATAGGTGCATTGAAGAAGCGGTGATAGGGAATAGCCTCGGTCAGACCTCTGTAAACGGCGAACGCGCCGCCCCAGTCACGGTTGTCTTCGCCATAGGCAATGAGAGTCGGATCCTCATAGAATTTGTCGAGGATCGGCTCAAAGAGACCGTCGCGCAGACCGTAGATTTTCATCTTCGGAAGAGCCTTGCCGTCAGCGTCAAACGCCCAGCGGGATTTGACCTTGAGCGATTTGAGTCTCGGATTTTCTTCCTTCGGGATGAGAACCTCGGCTTCTCTCGTCGGATCCATGCTCGGAACCTTCTTGTTTGAGAGCATAATGGAGGAGATAGCCTCCGGCTCTTTATCGAGATCCATTCTCGGCGAGAGTGTTTCATCGACGGCGAGACGGCAGATCTTTGTCATACGGCGGACGATCGTATCGTGGATGGCGTCAAGCTCGGCTTCCGTTGCAACGCCGCCGAGAATGAGCTTTGTTCTGTACGCCTTGATCGGGTCTGCGTTCTTCCAGGCTTCGATCTCTTCCTGCGTTCTGTATGTGGAGGAGTCGGAGGGGGAGTGACCCGTTGTTCTGTATGTGATGACCTCCAGCATTGCGGGGCCTTCGCCGCGGAGAAGGAGATCCTTCTGTCTCGTTGTTGCGTCGATGACTGCGAGCGGGTCATAACCGTTGACGGTTTCCGCGTGCATCTGATCGGGATTTACGCCCGCGCCGACTCTCGCCGCCTGACCCCAAGCCATCGTTTCGCCCTTCGTCTGACCGCCCATTCCGTAGAAGTTGTTGAACACGTTGAAGAGTATCGGAAGTCCGCCGCCCTCGCCCCAGAGCTGTCTGATCTGGTCCATGGAGGACATATTGAGCGCTTCGAGAACGGGACCTCTGCCGAGTGCGCCGTCGCCGGAGTTTGCTATGACGATGCCTTTTTTGTGATTGGATCTCTTATAGAGCGCCGCGCCCATTGCGATTGCCGCCGAGCCGCCGACGATAGCGTTGTTCGGGAATATACCAAAGGGAATGAAGAATGCGTGCATCGATCCGCCGAGACCGCGGTTGAAGCCTGTTCTTCTTGCAAAAATTTCGGCAAGCGCACCGTAGAGAAGGAAGTCGATTGCGAGATCCTTCACGTCGCCCTTGATTTCCTCTCTGCCTTCGACAACGGAAAGGATGGAGCCGTCGAGGAAGGTTTTCATTATGTCGTAAAGCTCGGTATTGTCAAGTTTCTTTATAGAGGAAAGTCCCTTTGCGATGATTTCGCCGTGGCTTCTGTGAGAGCCGAAGGTGAAGTCGCTGTTGTCAAGGCAGTAAGCCTGACCGACGGCGGACGCCTCCTGACCGAGCGAAAGGTGAGCGGGGCCTGGGTTGTTGTATTCAACGCCGTTATAAACGCTCTTTGTTTTGATTTCGTTGAGCATGGTTTCAAACTCGCGGATGATAGCCATGTCGCGATAAATATTGATGAGATCCTGCTTTGAATAGATTTTCTTCTCATCTTCAATTGTAAGGCTGTATTGGCAAACGGGAATATCATGGAATTTGATAAAACCGCTGTCAAACGCTCTGTTGGGGTCTACATATTGGCTCTTAGGCATAATTTCAATCTCTCTTTCCCGGTGGACTTGTTTTTCGCAATATCCCGCCACCGCGAGGATTATCGCAATATTATACTTTTGTATATTATATCATGAACATCGCTTCGCGAATGACCTCGCAAACCGTCGGGTGCGGAAATACGAACTTTTTGACATCGTCAACCCGCATTTCCTTTTCAACCATCATAGCGGCTCCGTAAATTATTTCGGAAGCATAATTTCCTATCATATGAACTCCGAGCAGACGGTTGTGTTCTTTGTCAACAATCAGCTTGACGATGCCGTCTCCGCCTTCGTTTTCGGCAACGTATCTGCCACTGTATTTCAGCGTTACGGATGCGGTCTTTGCCTCAATGCCCTTGGCTTTCACGCTCTCGCTCGTCTCGCCGACGGAGGCAACCTCCGGATTTGTGTATATGACGGAGGGGATTGAAAGGTAGTTTACGCGTTCCTTTTCGCCGAGCATGTTCGCAACAGCAACCTCGCCCTCGCGATACGCGGTGTGCGCCAGCATTGACTTTCCGTTCACGTCGCCCGCGGCCCATATTCCGGGAACGCTTGTGCGGCAGTATTCGTCCGTCACGATTGCGCCTCTTTCCGTCAGAACGCCGACGTTTTCAAGTCCGATGCCCTGCGTGTGCGCGCGTCTGCCGATGGATACGAGCACCTTGTCCGCGTCCACGCTTTCGGCTTTGCCGTCCTTTTCGTAAACCACTTTTCCTTCGCCGACCTTTGTCACCTTTGCGCCGAGAATGAAGTTTACGCCCTTTTTTTGATAGTTTTTGAGAAGTATTTTGGAAATTTCGCCGTCCGTCGGTCCTGCAATGTGATCCAGCATTTCAACAACGGTTACCTTTGAGCCTGCCGAGCAGAAATACGAAGCCATTTCAAGCCCGATGACGCCGCCGCCGATGACGGTCAGCCTTTCGGGGACGGTCTCCATATCGAGAATTTCGCGATTTGTCATTGCAAAGCCGCCGGCGACGGACTCGCGAAGTCCCTCGATCGGGGGAACGAGAGCGTCCGAGCCTGTGCAGATGAGAAGTCGTGCGCCTTTATACTCCTTGCCCGCCGCTTCGACCGTAAAGCCCTCCGCGTCTCTTCCTTTTATAATACCGAATTCGGATACGACGTCGGCTCCCGCGCTTTTGAGCTGCATTGCTATGCCGCCCGTCAGCTGTTTTACGACCTTGTTTTTTCTTCCGACGACGAATGCGTGGTCAAGGGAGGAGCCCTCGCACTTTACGCCGTATGCGTCGCCGTGCTTTGTGTAATCGAATATTTTTGCGCTGTAAAGAAGGGTCTTTGTCGGCACGCAGCCTTCATTTAAGCATACGCCTCCGAGCGCTCTTCCTTCGAGCACGAGGGTTTTCAGTCCCTTATGAGCGGCACGCTCGGCAGCGTTATAGCCCGCGGGACCTCCGCCCAGAACGATAAGGTCATACATGTGTTTGTCCTTTCATCGGCGGATTTTTATTTTGTGCTTTTTCCTGCCGCCGTCAGGGAAAAGCATTGTTTTATACTATTGTGTAACTCTCTTGACAAATATCTTATGCTACTGTATAAGATATCAGATTGTCAGCAGCAGATTGAAGTTTTCAAGATTGCGGACAAGCTCCGAAAGGAATTTTGCCGCAGGTGCGCCGTCAACCGCTCTGTGGTCGATTGTCAAAGAAAGGGGAATGCACGGATAGAATACGGGTGCGCCGTCCTTTTCCTTTACTCTTTTTGTCAGCGAGCAAACGCCGAGGATTGCCGTCTGCGGCGGATTGATTACCGGCGTGAAGCTCTCGATGCCCGTCGGCCCGATATTGCTTATCGTAAACGATGCGCCGCGGAGAACGTCCGGATTGGCTTTGCCGCTCTGGCAGTCGACGGCGAGCGTCTTTGCCTGCTTTGCAAGCTCGGAGAGAGTCAACCTCTGCGCGTCAAATACCGTCGGAACCATAAGACCTCTTTCCGTATCGACCGCTATTCCGAGGTGAACGCCTTCAAAATATCTCATTGTGTCGCCGCCGATGAGGTTTGCATTGAGGGCTTTGTATTTGCCTGTCGCAAGCGTTTTCGCAACGGCGAAAAGTATCATATCGTTATATGTTATGTTGCCGATGCCCATAGCCTCGCCGCCCGCTTTGAGGCTCGCTCTGAGCGCAACGAGCGCCGACGCGTCAAATGACGTTGTGAGCGTGAGCTGAGCAAGCTCGGTGAGGGAGGTGTGCATTGATTTTGAAATAACCTTGCGTATCTGGGACATTTTTTCGTCCGTATAGCCGGTTTTTGCTTCGGGAGCGGCTGCCGGAACGTGGAATTCCTCCGCCTTCGTCTCCGCAAAGACGACTTTTTCGCCGCGGAGGAGCTTTTCTGCTGTCTCCGTGCTTACGGTAAGTCCTGCGTCAAGCACCTTCTGAATGTCGCGCTCGATAATTCTGCCGTCGGGTCCCGTCGGGACCGCCTTTGATACGTCGGCGTCCGTTTTGGCGACGAGATTTCTCGCCCTCGGCGATATTTTCAGTCTGCCGCCTGCATTTGCGGTACCCGTCGCGACAGCCTCCGCTACTGCGGGCGCTTCTTCTTTCTTCTCTTCCTTTGTTGTTTCTGCGGTCGCGGTCGACCCTTCGTCCTTCTTCGGAACGAGAGTGGAAATATCCTCGCCCTCCGCGCCGATTATGCAGACAGTTTCAAGGCAGGGAACGTCATCGCCTTCTTCGGCAAAAACCTTGAGAAGTGTGCCCTCGACTGTTGCCGCCTCGTCAAAGGCGGATTTGTCCGTTTCATAGGAGAAGAGCACGTCGCCGACGTTTATCTTATCGCCGACTTTCTTTTTCCATTCGGTGATAATGCAGCTTTCGACGCTCTGTCCCTGTCTCGGCATGATTACAACTGTTGCCATGTTTTTCTCCATTTCCGACGGATTTTTTGATTTTTACACCGACGGGCTTATCCGTCACAGCCCTCGGCTTTTTGTCATTCCGCAACTATTATGCGGACGCCCGAACCTGAAAATTTTTCTTTTACGGCGGGGGGAAGCTCTCTATCGGTTATGATGGCATAAAGTCCCGCCTCCGTGCTGAACGTATAGGGAAGGTTTCGGTCGATTTTGTCGCCGTCCATGAGCATTATCACGCGGCGCGCCTTGCCTATGACGTATTTTTTCAGCTCACATTCCGCGTAATTTCCGCAGGAAAAGCCACATTCAAGGGAATAGCCGGACGGCACGACAAACGCCGTGTCGATATTTATTCCGTCTATGAATTTCATTGCCTGCATGCCCGAAACGGAAAGATTTTCGTGATTTATCATTCCGCCGACGAGGTTTACTATCGGCTTTTGCTTTTTCGCAAGCTCGATCGCAACGTGCGGACCCGTCGTCGTGACGGTGAAGCGTTCGTCCGCGACCATAGAAGCCAGCCGCAGGGCAGTCGTTCCGGAGTCAATGAAAATCGACCTTCCGGTTTCGACAAACTCCGTTGCACATTCGGCAATGCGGGTCTTTTCCTCCGTCGCCTCATAGAGACGCTTTCCGAAATCGTCCTCTGCCGACGTCGTCAGAAACTTCATCGACCTTGCGCCGCCCCTGACCTTGATAAGCTCGCCCTTCGCTTCAAGGCGGTCTATATCGCGGCGGAGCGTCATGCTTGTGACTTCCGGAAACATTTTTTCAAGCTCGCCAAGCGATACAAACGGTCTTGCGGAAAGCAGATCGCGAATGATTTCAAGCCGCTCTTTCTGGGTCATATACGTCCTCCTTTCACTGTTTGAAATCAAATGCGCGTTTATATCGGCATTCTACAATGTTAATTATATCATTATATATGTGAATTGTCAACATAATATATGTAAATAAAGTGAATTTGTCACATGGCGTTTCCGGAGGCAAAATCGGGCGGAAACGGAGCCGTTTCGGACTTCAGAATGACCTTTCCGAGGAGGGAAAACGGCTGAAATGCGATGTGGACAATGTGGAAAAACAATGTGTAAAAGTCGCATATACAAATGTATAAAAACAAAAAAGAGCCGTTTTTTCGCGGTTATCCACAAAAAAACGGTTCTTTTGAGGTTATTCGGCTTTCTGTTTTGCGAGCTTTTCCGCTTCGCGTTTTATCTTGCGCTGATGACACATTTTCTTTATTGCGCCGATGGAAACCGTCAGAATAACAGCTCCCGCAGCCGCCATAATCATGTCAATGAGGGAAAAACGAAGCCGTAGCTCGATGTTATTTTCCGTCATTGCGTCCCAGCAGGATGCCGCCGAGCGTTCAACGTCTCTGATAGCCGATTTTGTCATCTTTATATCAGCCATATCCACTTGGGTTTTCTGCCTTTCGGTTTTTGCCGGAGTAAAAAAATCCGCCGGCAAAAATATTCTTTGCAGACGGATGATTTTTATGTTATTTTTTTGTGCGAGCTTTTTTCATCAAAACGAAAATTCTGCCAAGCGTGAAAGCGGCTGCGGAAAATATCATCGCGATGACCGTAATTATGAAAAGCTTTGATTTCATAATGCTTTTTATGTTTTGGCGGAGCGCGAGTGACGCGCTTTTTTCCGCGTCCAGCTTTGTTATCAGCGGCGAGCTTCCGAGGATTTTTCCGCCGAGAGAAAGAGTTATTTCGCCGACCTCCGTTCCGCGCCTGACGGGTGCCGTCAGCGACTCGCCGTAATAAGTGACCGTGCGTGTGATCCTTGATACGTCCGTATCCTTCGGTAAAAATGCAAAAACGTCGTTTTTGGCGGCGACTGTTACGTAATTGCGCTGTTTGGAAAGTGTGACGGGCAACTCGCCGACGATGTCCGTCGTGCCGGATATTTTCACAAGCGCGAAATTGCCGAGCGCCCATTCGAGAAGGTTTTTCGCGTCGGTATAGACGGGCATTCTGCCGTCGTCCGTGTCCGCGCCGCCCATAAGCACGCAGACAAATGAAAACGCTTTTTCCGTTGCCGACGTTATGACGCACCTGCCGGCGTCGTCCGTAAATCCGACAGCCATCCCCTCCGCCTTTGAATAAAGGTATTTATCCGACGAATAGTTTGCGAGAAGCGCATTTTTCGTGTAAACGGTTCTCGCCTTAAAGGTGTCGCTTTCCGGAATTTTATATGATTTTGCGTTTGCCGCCTTCATATACTGCTGATTTTTTCTCGCATAGCATGCGATTATCGCCGTATCGCGTGCCGTTGTGTATGCGCCGCGCGCGTCAAGTCCGGTGGGATTTGCGTATGCCGTCGACGTTGCGCCGAGCTCGCGGGCTTTTTTGTTCATCATCGCGGTAAATGCCGTGACGCTGCCCGCTATGTCGATTGCGATTGCGTTTGCCGCGTCGCTTGCGCCGCCGACGACCATTGCATATATAAGATCGATTGCGCGGAGCGTGTCACCCGCTTTGAGATTTATTACAACGCTGCCGTATATATTTTCAAGCGCGGCGGGCGTTATTGTCACGGGCTTTTCCTCGTTTCCCGCATAATGCTCGAAGGCGAGCACGGCGGCAAGAATCTTCGCCGAAGGGCCCGGCGCAATTCTTTCGTCTGCATTTTTGCAGAACACCGCCTCGCCGTATTCGACGTTCATGACGCAGATGTTATTTGCGCGGGCAGTGCCGTCATAGCCCTTTGCCTGTGCCGTGAACGCAAGCGGGCAAATGACAAATAATGCAGACAGCGCAAGGGTTATCGCGCATTTTATACTTCTGTGTAACTTCATCGTTTACCCCCGCCGGAAAGCAACCGGAGAGCGTTTTCCTCGTCCGCAAGAATTGCGGATTTCAGCTCGTCAACCGATGAAAACTTTTTTTCGTCGCGCAGAAAACCGCAAAGACGAACGGAAATCGTCCTGCCGTAAAGGTCGCCGGAAAAGCCGATTATATGTGTTTCGCAGTTGACGTTTTCGGCGTGATTTGTAACCGTCGGGCGGACGCCGATATTCGCAACGGCTTTGTATTCGGTGCCGTCGATTGTGCATTTTGCGGCGTAAACGCCGTGACGGGGAATGACGAGGTGCGGCGGGAACACTTGATTTACCGTCGGCAGTCCGAGCGTTCTTCCGAGCCGTTGCCCCTCGCTGACGGGCAGGGAAACACAGAATTCTCTGCCGAGAAGGTCATTTGCTTTTTCTATTTCGCCTTCTTCAAGAAACCGGCGCACCGCCGATGAGCTTATAACGGTGCCGTCCGCACTTTTCACCGCGTCGACGGTCACTTCCTCCGCGCCGACGGCTTTCAGCTCTTCGGAGAGCGCTGTGGGCGTTCCCGAGGCGTTTTTGCCGTAACGGAAGTTGTACCCGCAGACGGCGCGGCGTACGTGACATTCATTATATAATATACGCAGCGCGAAATCCTCTGGCGAGACGTCCTTCACCTCGGGAAAATCGCAGAAAATGACGATATCAATTCCCGCCCCGGCAAAAAGCGCCGTTCTTTGCTCCGTTGTCGTCAGCGCGGAAAAGCTCTCATCTCCCGAGCAGAGACGGGGGTGACGGCGGAACGTCCAGACGGCGCTGTGCGTGCACGTCCCCTTTTCCGTCGCCTTTTTCAGCAGAGCCGCGTGTCCTCTGTGGACGCCGTCAAAATTGCCGAGCGCACAGGAGAGGGTCATACCGTCCGTTATTTTTATTTCGTTTCCGTTTTTCAGATTTATTACGGTCATAATTCTTGCCTTTTGAAATATTGTTACATATATGATATACGATTTTCGGGCAAAAATCAATAGGCGGGGGACAATCGGAAAAATATAAAAATTTTTTTGAAAAAGGGGTTGACATTTCAAAAAATTCTGATATACTGATAACAGTAATGATTATCGTTTTCAAAAATCAAGGAGGGAAAATGGCAACCATTCAAAAGCATTCGGATAAGCGCGACGCGATTCTGGAAGACCTGCGCTCCCGAACGGATCACCCGACGGCTGACATGGTATATACAAGCATAAGGGCGGAATATCCGCAGATAAGCCTTGCGACGGTTTACAGAAACCTCGCCTCCCTTTGCGAAAACGGCGATATAATCGCTCTCGGTGCGAAGGGCAGGGAAAGATATGACGGCAACGTCTCGCCTCATAATCATTTCTTTTGCACGGTCTGCGGCGAGGTTACGGACATAATGTCCCCTGTGGAAATAACGGGACTCTGCGCCGCACAGAAGGAGACCGGCGGCAAAATTACATCGGCAAGCATAGCTTTCCGCGGAATCTGCGGAAAATGTCTTGAAAATATATCGAAAAAGAACTGAAAAATCAAAATTCAAGGAGGAATAAATCATGGCAAAATGGGTATGCAAAGTATGCGGTTACGTTCACGAGGGAGATACTCCCCCCGAAAAATGTCCTCAGTGCGGTGCACCGGCTGACAAATTCGAAAAGATGGAAGAAAACAAAAAAACCTGGGCAACGGAGCACGTTGTCGGTATCACGGAAGGCGTTTCCGAGGACATCATAAGCGACCTGCGCGCAAACTTCGCTGGCGAATGCTCCGAGGTCGGCATGTATCTTGCGATGGCGAGAGTCGCTTTCAGAGAGGGATATCCGGAAATCGGTCTTTACTGGGAAAAAGCCGCTTATGAAGAGGCTGAACACGCAGCGAAGTTCGCGGAAATCCTCGGCGAGGTTGTAACGCCTTCGACAAAGAAGAACCTCGAAATGAGAGTTGCTGCCGAGAACGGCGCAACGGCAGGCAAATATGACCTTGCGAGAAGAGCGAAAGCCGCAAATCTCGACGCCATTCATGACACTGTTCACGAAATGGCAAAGGACGAAGCCCGTCACGGCAGAGCCTTTGAAGGTCTTCTTAACAGATATTTCGGAAAATAATTCAAAAAGACCCGCTTCGGCGGGTCTTTCTTGTTGACAGAGGGCGATATTCGCAGTCTCTCTTATCGCCTGTGTGAATGATGAGAAAAAATCCCCCTCCGACCCTTGCGGGACAGAGCGGGGATTTCTTTATGCCTTTTTTCTGTTGTTATATATATACATTGCAATGCCCGCGCCGCAGATGAAAACATAACCGATAACGCTGAAAGCGTCCGGCACGTCGCCGAAGACGAAAAAGCCGAGAATTGCGGCGAAAATTACCTGCGTATAATCATAGACCGAAATTTCCTTTGCCGGCGCACAGATATATGCCTTTGTTATTCCGATTTGCCCGATACATGCGAAAACTCCCGCCAAAATGAGATAAAGAAGCTGTTTTGCCGTCATGGGGGTGTAACCAAAAATGAGAAACGGGAGGAAAACGAGGCAGGAAAACGCGGAGAAATAAAAAATTATTCTGTTACTGTTTTCCCGGAATTCTCCGAGCTTGCGGACAAAAGTATATGCCGCGCCGGCGCCCATCCCGCCGATAAGCCCCGCGACAGCCGCGAGCAGGCTCGGATTGTCAAATCCCGGCTTTATTATCAGCAGACTGCCGATAAACGCCGCCGTGACTCCCGCCAGCTGAACAATATTCGGCTTTTCTTTCAAAAGGAAAACAGAGAAGAGTATCGCGAAGAACGGCGATAATTTATTTAGCATGTTCGCGTCCGAAAGGTTCAGCGAGCCGAGCGCATAAAAATTGCATAGCAAGCCGACCGTTCCGAAAAAGCTCCTTCCGAGCAGAAACGGTATGCTCTTTTTTGCGGGGACGAACTTCGTTTTTTCTTTGAGCATTATTATTAAAATGAATATCAGCGCGACGAAATTTCTGAAAAACGCCTTCTGAAAAGCGGGCAGCTCACCCGATAGTTTCACAAAAAGCGACATCATTGAAAAGCCGAATGCGGCTGTGATTATATATAAAATGCCCTTTGCTTTTGAATTCATAAACCGCTTTTCCCCCTTCCGAAGCGCCTGCAATACTATTATATACAATATGAAACGCTTGTCAATTGCAAAAAACGACAAAATAAAAGCCCTGCCGCGGCAGGGTCTTTATAAAATTTTTAATCTTCGGGGCAACATTCAATGTCCATGGTTGAAATTGTGTTGGTAACTGCGTCACTGCAACGCGAGCAAATGCCTATTTCGCGCTGTTCCTCAACGCATCTCGGATTTTTTTCATAGACCTTGTGTGTGGTGACTGTGACGCACGAATATTTATAATTATGACCGAATACCGTGCAGAGGAGGTTCTGCGGAGCTACGGCATAGGGGTTGTGCTCGTCCGCAATCATTCTGACGATTTGCGCGCGTTCCTCCGCCGTAAGGGTCGTATCTTCATCGAATCTGACGGTTATGTTCTCGCCAATGTTGTATTCAAAGGCGCCCTCGTCTGCCGCATATGCAACAGTTCCGAAGGTGAAGAGCATTGCGGCGGAAACAATAATTGAAATGATTTTTCTCATGTCTGATAAATCTCCTGTTAGTCAAGCTGTTAACCGACCTCTTCAAGACCTCCGAGAACCGTCATGAGCGTTGCTCTGTCCTTGCAGTTGATTGTGTATTCAAACCCGTTATAATGGGCGTATGCCTGACAGTGCCCATTCATATCCCAAATATTGAATGTGACATTGCAGACCGTTAAATTCTCTTTTCCGGGGAACGCGCTGCTGTCTGCATAACTGAAATTTTCGCTTGCCGTGAATTTATATATATCTTTGTTGTATGTCAACGTAACAGCTCGTTTTCCGAGGCTTTTGCTATATGAAATGGATGAAAGACTTACTCCTTCGGGGAGCTCTGATGGATAGAGAAAGCTGATATCTTCGTCTTTGAGAAGAGCTTTCATGGTATCATAGTGTTTATATACGCTGCCTTCGGGCTGGGGAGTGACGGTGACATTCCCTCTGTGCTCAAACATGGAGGAAATCTTCTCCGCAAGGTCGGGGCGGGAAATGCTTGCAATAGCCGTAAACGACATTGTCGCGGCGATGACAGCCGCAATAATCGCGACGGCGGTTCTTGCTTTTCTACCTTTCGGTGCGGGGGCGGCGTTTTCCGTTTTCAGTTTTTCCGCGGCAAACCTGTTTGCTCTGTCCTTAACACGGGCGAGTTTTTCGGAAAGCACCTCATCACTCGGGGCTTGGAACACCGCATTGCGCCTGACCTCGTCCGAAAGAGCCCGGATGACATTTTTATCTATGTCCTTTTCGGGCTTTTTACATTCGCGGTTCAGCCGCACGGCGGCATTGCGCAACAGCCGACCGTTTTCTTCGGTCCGCTCGCGCAGTTTTTCGTCTTTCATTCATTAACCTCCTTTTTTTCGGAATTTTAAGCAACATTTTGACGGTTTGAGGAGTCCTTTTGAGACCGGCTCATATATATAGTGTAAGCAAAATCCAAAAAAGGTGCACATTTTCAAAAATTTTTTCAATTTTTTTCAAAAAAATTTTGAATTTTCTTTTTCAGGCGCCTCCAGCGCGATTTTACGGTGTTGAAATTCTCTCCCGAAAGGCGTGCAAATGAGGCGAGAGAGGTATCGTCTTCGAGGACGCAATTCAGCAGGAGCTCTTCCTGCGGGGTGAGCGTTTCCTTGAATTTTGCAAGTCTGCCGTCCGTTTTTGCACCTCTGAAATACCGGTCGCGCACGGCGCCTCCCGTCAGGGCGGTGTCGACTTTATATTTTTCCATGGCTTTTCTGCGTGCCTTTTCGGAGCGGAAAAAATTTGTCGAGTTGTATTCAAGCGCCCTGACAATCCATGCAAGAAGGGTACGCTCGCTGTGACTGTTCATCTCGTTCCATCTTGCATAAAGTCCGGAGAAGGTGTCGTCTGTCAGCTCTTCCGCATCGTATCTGTCGCGTATGCCGAGTGAGGCGCAGTCGTTCAGGAGCAGGAAATAATACTTTTTATAAAGATCGTCGAACGATATTTCATCGTCGAGCGATATTTCATTCGTTTCATTTTCCAATGGCGCTCTCCCTCCCTTCGCAAAAAATGCAATTTTCAAGTCAAGACTGACAATATATTATCAGAAAATACCCTTTGGGTTCAATACTTTTTGTGAAAAATGAGGAAAAAATTTTTCTTTTCGGGACATATTTTGAATATTTTTTTCGCTCTTTTAGGAAAAAAAGTCGAATTCTGTCGGATAATTTTCGGAAGTGACGGCGGAGCCATGCGGGCTTTGCCATGCAAAAAGCGACCGCCCGGTTCGGGGCGGTCGCTTGTGATTACTGCGGGGAATTATTTATCCGCGGACTTCTTTGAGTTTTTCTTTTTGCGGATGATGACGTATGCCGTCACGCCTCCGCCGATAACGATTATCACAATGAGTATCCGGAGCCATGCGAGCGATTTTGCAGCCGCCGTCTTTTCAACGGAGAATTCGGCTGTCGCCTCGCCCCATTCGGAACGGATTGTGATTGTGTGTGCGCCTTCGGAAAGCGTTCCGAGGTATTCGGGCAGAAGCTCGATCTTTATTCCGTCGTCAAACTTCGCATAGCTTTCGGAGGAGAGCTTTTCTCCGTCGACAAGCACTTCCGTGAAGTCTTCAAATGCGGCGTCGGAACGGAAGGCGAGCGGTTTTTCGCTGCTTTCGACCCATCTGTTGCCGTCGCCCTCTGTGATCTTCGGCGGGAGCTTGCCGGTTATCAGGTTTTCCGCCGTGACTTCGGTCTTGCCGTCGCCGTCCGAGAAGAGCTTTCCGCAACCGGAGCACTTATAATGCTCTTTTGTGCCGAACGTTGCGGCTGTCGCGTTTTTTCCGTTGACCTTGATGATTTCCGCATGGTTTGCGGGGTCAAAATTGCCGTATTCCTTTCCGCATTCGTCGCAGACGGCTTTTTTCGAGCAGGTTGCCTTGCCTCCGTGATGAGCGGACGTGTCAACCTCGCCGTAAGGCGCGTGACAGATATCGCACTCGGCTTTTTCATGGCAGTTTGCCTTGCCGCCTGTGTGTTCCGCTTGATCAAGTTTTTCTCCGCAAACGGTGCATACGTGCCAATGAGACGAGCCGTCGGATTTGTATTCCTCGGACGGGGTATGTTCTGCAATGTCTATAAATCCTTTGCAAACGCTACATTTTACAGTGTCCTTGCAGGAAGCCTTCTGATTGCTTCTCGAATGGTCGCAGACTTTCCATTTTGCCGTCAGAGTGATGTTTTCCGCGGGCATTGTTTCCGGATACGGTCTGTCCCAGCCGTCGAATATGAAGCCGGGCTTATAAAGCGTTCCGGGGTTATGAATCTTCGAGCCGTAGTCGGCGGTTATGGGGAAAATGTATGTGCCGCCGTCGGTATTGAATCTGATTGTGTACTTGTTTATCGCCCACTTTGCCGTGATAGTCACATTCTCGGCAGGCATGGTTGCGGGAATTTCCTTGTCCCAGCCGATGAAGGTGTAGCCTTCTCTCGTCGGGTTGGAAGGGACGGTGATCGCCGTGCCGTAGTCCTGTGTAATGGGTGCGACGGTACTGCCGCCTGCGGTATCAAAGGTAATTGTATATTTATTCGTGTTCCAAACAGGATAGAGCGTCAGCGCCGCGTTTTGGGCATAAATATCTCCAAAACCATACACCTTTTCGCCGCCGTCCACGGTTGACCAGCCGGTCTGGGTATAGCCTGTGCGAGTGAACAAAGCGCCTCGCAGGGTAAGAATATTGTTGTGGGGTTTCATATCCGTCACCG